>Ga0098074_1001711_pt1 | contig 10633 bp, 12 predicted proteins | sample 32_taG_FD_75064 | JGI IMG/M metagenome (GOLD analysis project Ga0098074, IMG submission 75064) | Marine viral communities from the Gulf of Mexico - 32_GoM_OMZ_CsCl metaG | ecosystem: Environmental > Aquatic > Marine > Oceanic | place: Atlantic Ocean: Gulf of Mexico | collected 2015-07-12
CCGAGTGATCGAGCTCATGGACGAGGGGCTACGGGCGGCACTGCTGGCCGAGACGGCCACGAAGCACGGGCACCTGCGGTTCGTCCACGCCCTGATCGCCCACGCCCTGCACGCGGACTTGTCCAGAGCCCGTCGCGCGCGCCTGCATCGACACGTCGCCGACGTACTGCTCGCACGCCATTCCACGAACCTGGGTGATCTCGCCGGCAAGGTCGCGCACCACCTGATCGAGGCCGAGGTGGACGAGGAGCGCACCGTCGCGGTGATCCGGCAGGCGGGGCATCACGCCTTGTCGGCGCTGGCGCCCGACGAGGCACTGCGCTGGTTCCGGACCGCCCAGACGATGGTGCAGCGGATCGCTGTTGCCAGCGTCGGAACCGAGTGCGACCTCGCACTGGAGATCGGCACGGCCATGCGCGACGCAGGCGATCCCGAGGCTCACGACCAGCTGGTACGTGCGGCGGAGCTGGCCGCGGACCTCGGCGACGGTGTCAGGCTCGCCGAGGCGCTGTTCGCGATGGACCGCTCGTTCGCCACGTCCCTCGGCGAGACCGACGAGGTCCTGCGACGCCTGCTGGAGCGCGCCATCGAGCTGTGCCCGGACGCCGGACCGGAGCGCGCCCATCTGCTCGCCATGCTCGGGTCCGAGATCGCGACGGTCGCTCCGTTGGAGCTGCGCCGCTCCCTCATCGACGAGGCCCTGCACCTGGCCGGCGACCTGGAAGCGCTCCCTCGCGCTCGGGTGCTGGTCTCGAGTGTGTCCGCGCTCCTCGCCGCCGAGACCTTGGACCGGCGTCGCGGGCTCATGACGGAGCTGCGCGAGGTTGTCGCGACCTTGAGCGACCCCTTCGTGCGCACGTTCACCGCCTATCACAGCGCCTACACAGCGATCGAGGCGCTGGATCGCCCCGCCGTGGCCGCCGCGATCGAGCAGCTCGCTCAGGCCGGCGCGGGGTCCCAACCCCTGCTCGTGTGGTCGCGAGCAGTGATGGAGACCTGCGTGTCGAGGCTCGATGGCCACCTCGCCGCGGCCGAAGCGGCCGCAGACGAAGCCTTCGCGCTCGCAACGTCGGCCGGGATCACCGACGCCTTCGTGCTGTACGCCGTGCAGCTGATGGACGTGCGCATCGCCCAGGGTCGGATCGGCGAGCTGCTGGAGGTGCTGGTGGAGGCCAGCGACTCCAACCCGACACTGCAAGGTCCGTTGCGCACCGTCATCGCCCTGGCCCAGTACGAGCGCGGTCTGGAGGACGACGCCCACGTCAGCGTCGATCGCATCCTCGCCGATGGCGTCGACACCATTCCGCGAACGTATGCCTGGTTGCCGGCGCTCGATCAGCTCGCCATGGTGGCCAACCGTCTCGAACGTCTTGACGCGGCCGCGGCGGCACGGCCGCTCGTGGCCCAGGTGCCGGACGTGGTGGCCGTGTCGGGACCGACCGCCACCGCGCACTCCGCCACCATCTTGGGCGTGCTCGACGCGACCCTCGGCAACCTGGACTCCGCCCAGGCCCACTTCGAGTTCGCCGCACAGCGCCTTGCCCAGTTCGGCGCACCGGTGCTGCTGGCACGCAACCAGTACGAGCACGCCAGAGCGTTGGCCCGATCCGGGTCACCGACAGCCCTGGCGCGCGTGGCGTCGTTGGCCGAGGCCGCGGCGCAGATCTACCGCGAGCACGATTGCCCGGCCCTGGTTCAGAGCTGCGACGTGCTGCTCCACCACGGCGCTTCTTGACCCGGGGTCACTCAGCCACGCGGTGGCGCGACCAGGGAGTCGATGAGGGCCTCGATCCGGGCCTTGATCTCGTCGCGGATGGGGCGCACCGACTCGATGCCCTGCCCGGCCGGGTCGTCGAGCTTCCAGTCCTCGTAGCGCTTGCCCGGGAAGTACGGGCACTCGTCACCACAACCCATGGTGATGACGACGTCGGACTCCTGCACGGCGTCCGTGGTCAGGATCTTGGGCTGCTCTGACGCGATGTCGATGCCCTCCTCGGCCATGGCCGCGACGGCGACCTGGTTGACCTGGTCTGCCGGCTGCGAGCCCGCCGAGAGGACGTCGATGCGTCCGCCGGCGAGGTGCTTGAGGTAGCCGGCAGCCATCTGCGACCGACCTGCGTTGTGCACGCACACGAACAGCACGGTGGGGTTCGGGGCGGTGGACGATGGGGTGGTGTCAGTGCTCACGCAGGGCTCCTGTGGGTCGGGTCTCCGGGTCGGGGGCGGCGAGTGACGCGCGTGGATAGAGCAGGGCCACGGCGCCGACAGCGAGCGCGGCGCCGATCAGCTGCATGAGCACGAATATCGCGACCGACGACGGGTCGATGCCGGCGAAGGTGTCGGAGAACATCCGCGCGACGGTGACGGCGGGGTTCGCGAAGCTGGTCGAGCTGGTGAACCAGTAGGCCGCGGTGATGTAGCCGCCGACCGCGAACGCGATGGTGTCGGTTCGCCCCGATCGGATCGACCCGAAGATCACGAGCACCAGCCCGAAGGTCGCCACGACCTCGCCCAACCACAGGTCGGCGCCCGTGCGCTCGTGCGTGGAGAGGTTGATCGCGTCGAGGTCGAACATCAGGTTCGCCACGACCGCGCCCAGGAAGCCCCCGACGACCTGCGCCCCCACCAGCGCGGGCGCCTCCCGCTTGTCGACCAACCCCAGGACCACCTCGGCCAGGGTGACCACCGGGTTGAACGCCGCCGAGACGGGCTGCAGCGCCAGGATCAGCGCCACCAGCGCGGCACCGGTGATCAGGCTGTTCTCGAGCAACTGCAGGCCGACGTCGTCCGGCGAGAGCCGGCTTGCCGCGATGCCCGATCCGACGACCGCGGTCACCAGGAACGCGGTGCCGATGAGCTCGGCGGCCGCCCGCCGCACAAGGGTCACCGGGCGACCCCGCCGAGCAGCGAGGCGAGGTCGGCCAGGGCCTCGGGCCTCACCTGGTAGAACACCCACACCCCCCGCTTGGAGCGGTCGAGCAGGCCGACCTCGTGCAGCACCTTGAGGTGGTGGCTGATCGTCGGCTGCGACAGGTCGAAGGCGTCGTTCAGGTCGCACACGCACGCCTCCCCGTCGGCGTGGGAGGCGACGAGCGACAGCAGTCGCAGCCGCACCGGGTCGGCCAACGCCTTGAGCAGTGGTGCGATCCGGTCGGCGGTCGCGGCACTGAGCGGCTCCGTGGTGAGCGGCGAGCAGCAGGCCACGGTCTCCGTGGGCGTGAGGTCGATCAAGGACTTCGACATGCGTCTATCTTGACGGCTGTCTATGTCTGTCACCAAGCGCGTCAGGCGAACACTGGATGAACTTCGCTCGGCGCCGGACCGCAGCATCCCCCGCTGGTCTCGGCGGGCGACTCGTCGAACTGGCCCGACCCGCCGCACACGCCGGACTCCGGCAGCACCAGCTCGACCCGGGCGGCCGCCTCGTGGTCGCCGGCGATGGCGGCCACGATGCTCCGTGTCTGCTCGTAGCCGGTGAGGGTGAGGAACGACGGCGCCCGGCCGTAGGACTTCATGCCGGCCAGGTAGAGCCCCGCCTCGGGTTGGGCAAGCTCGGCTGCGCCGTGCGGGTAGACCGTCCCGCAGGAGTGGACCTCCGGATCGATGAGCGGTGCGAGCGCGGTCGGCGCGGAGAGCACCGGGTCGAGGTCGAGGCGCACCTCGGACAGGAACGAGAGATCGGGACGGAAACCGGTCACCACGACCACCTCGTCGACGTCCTTCACGACCTGACCGTCGTGCGACTCGACGACCAGCCTCTCACCGTCCGCGCGGACGACGCTGGCGCGAAAGCCGTATCGAGTGGCGACGAGCTCCGACTCGGCGACCCGTCGAGCCCGCTGACCGAGCGCCCCGCGCTCGACGAGCTGGTCGTCGTCGCCACCACCCAGCGCGTTGCCCAGCTCTCCGCGCCGCACGAGCCACGTCGCGCGGGTGTCGGGCGCCGAATCTGCGAGGCGCCCCAGTGCGACCAGGACGTTCTGGGCCGAGGCGCCGGAGCCGGCGACGACCACGTGCCTGCCCGCGAACCGTGCGCGGGTGGCGGGATCGTCGAAGTCCGGGATGGCGTAGGAGATGCGGTCTGCGTGGGAGGACTCGCCGAGAGCCGGGTACCCGTCGGCCCCGAGCGGGTTGGGAGTGCCCCAGGTGCCGGACGCGTCGATGACGGCCGACGCCCGCAGCCGGTACTCCCCTTCCGGGCCACTCACATGCACGACGAACGGCACCTGGTCGCGGCCGGACGAGACGAGGCGATCGCGACCTTCTCGGGCGATGCCCGCCACCCGGTGCTCGAACCGGAGCTCGACCTCGTCGGCGGCTGACAGGGAGCCGGCGAGGGGTTGCAGGTAGCGCTCCACCCATTCGGCGCCGGTCGGGTAGCTGTCGCCGGCCGGCGCGTGCCATCCCGTAGCCGCGAGGAACCTCTCGGCGATCGGGTCGATGAGTTCGCGCCAGGGAGAGAACAACCGCACGTGCCCCCACTGCGACACCGCCGCGCCGGCATGCGTTCCGGCTTCGAGCACCACGGTGGACAAGCCGCGGGACTGAGCGTGCGCGGCGGCGGCCAGGCCGGTGGGTCCGGCGCCGACGATGACGAGCGGGTGGGTGGCGCTCATGAGATGTCTCCTGGGATAGATGAATATCGATATTTGTCGATGTCCGGACGATAATCGATGCGGGACGATGAATCAAAGATCGACTTGTGTCGATATAGACTGCCAGTCGTGACCACGTTGGCCGACGACGCAGCTGCCACCTACGCCGAGTGGTTCGCCACGCTGGCCGACCCCACCCGGGTGCGCCTGCTCCACGCCATCGCGACCAGCGCTGACGGTGCCCGCGTGGGCGACCTCGCCACTGACCTCGGCATCAGCCAGAGCACCTGCTCCCACCACGTGCGCAAGCTCGCCGACGTCGGCTTCGTCACCGTCGACAAGGTCGGCACCGCGTCGTACGTGTCGGTGAACGCCGCTTGCTGCACCGGTCTCCCGCATGCCGCCGACGTCGTCATGGGCACCCTGGCCACCTCTCCGTGCTGTCCCGACGACCTCCCGAGCGACGTCACCACCCGCGCGATGACCGATGCCGACCTTCCGGTCGTGCGCGACATCTATGCCGAGGGCATCGCCACGCGCAACGCGACCTTCGAGACGCGCGTGCCCACCCTGAGGCAACTGGCAGGCAAGTGGCTCGAGGGTCACGCCTGGGTGGCCGAACGGGCCGGAGACGTGGTCGGCTGGACCGGCGTCAGCCGGGTCTCGGAACGCGCCTGTTACGCGGGAGTCGGCGAGACCAGCGTCTACGTCAGCGCTTCCGCACGGGGCACCGGCGTCGGCAAGAGCCTCCTGCACCGACAGGTCGTCGAGGCGGACGCCGGCGGTCTCTCGACGCTGCAGACCTCGATCTTTCCCGAGAACCGCGCCTCGATCGGCCTCCACCAGTCGGCCGGTTACCAGACGCTCGCCGTCCGGTCCCGCATCGCCCAGCTCGACGGCGTCTGGCGCGACACGGTCCTGCTCGAACGGCGGCGGGCGACGGACTGAGGTCGACGAAGCGGGCTCCGCACGCTTCATGCCCTAGGGTCGCTGGTGTTGAAGGGTTGGCCACGCGCCATCCTGGCCGCGCACCATGCAGCGGCTTGTATCTCGTACTCCTGGTCTTCGGTTCGCTGGACATCAGCACAGGTGGATGTCTTCAGCAGCGCGAGGGCACTGTGCTCTCCGCACGAACAAGGGAAACGATCATGGCAACTGGCACCGTCAAGTGGTTCAACGCTGACAAGGGCTTCGGCTTCATCGCGCAGGATGGTGGCGGCGAGGACGTGTTCGTCCACTTCTCCGCGATCCAGACCAGCGGCTACAAGTCGCTCGACGAGAACGCGAAGGTCGAGTTCGACCTGGCCGCCGGCCCCAAGGGCCCTCAGGCCGAGAACGTCCGCGTCTCCTGACGCAGCACTGACGAAGAGCCCCGACCGCTTCGGCGGTCGGGGCTCTTCGTTCTTTGCCGACCACCCACGACGAGGTGGCTCGTGAAAGGACGGGCGGTGCTGAGGCTACGTAGTGAGGGTCCTCTGGCGGTGGCGCCGCCTAGCTCGACGGCCTCCAGGGAAGGTGCTCGTGCGAAAGCCACACGGCGTCGGGACGTAGCGTCGTGATGAGCCTCTGACCCTGCGTGGTTGGTTCGTCAAGCTCACCAAACCACACTGCGGTGTCACCGGCGATGACGAGACGTTGTTCGTCGGCGTCGACGACAACGATCTGCGATCCATCGGTGTGTCCCGGTGCGGGCAGGAGCCTGACGCCGGGCACGACCTCGGTCTCGCCGTCGACCGCGGTGTAGCGGACGCCCGGCGCCTCCACCCACTCGTGCAGCGTGTAGTCCTCGAGTGACAGCGCATCGTCAAGTTCTCGGCGCTGGACATAGACCGGGCGCGACGCGAACAAGTGGTTCCCGCCGCAGTGGTCGGCGTGCAAATGGGTATTGACCACGATGTCAATGCTGGCGAGGTCCACCTCTTCGGTCCACGCGCGCAGCCGAGGGTCCATGTCCGCCAGGGCCGGGTGCTGATCCTTGATGCCGGTGTCCACGAGGATGCGAGTGCCCTCGTGGTCGATCACGTGCACGTAGACGGGCATCCGCCCGCCGCTCCCCGCCTCGATTCCGAGGTCGGCTGTCAGCACTGGCGTCACGGTGGTCCGCTCAGTCATCTGCCCCTCACAACTCGTGTCGCCCGCGTCGCTGCGCGCAGAAGTGGTGCCAACCTTGCTGTCTCTTCACGCCGGCTACGACCTGCGCTGAGGAGCAGATTCATCGGTCCGTGGCCCACGCTCGGCTGATCGGTGACCCGTCGCGGGTAGCGTGTCGGCCGCAAAGACCAACGCGATGGCCGACGCGATCGTCATTCCGGTCTTGATCAAGGGGAGCGTGGAGAGCGTGTAGCCGAACAGGAACGCCAGTGCGATCGAGAGGGCCACGGTGGCGCTATTGGACAGGCCGGCTCCGGTTCCGATGATCAGGCCGAGGACTTCGCCGATGGCGCAGCCCGTGAGGCAGTGCAGGGTGGCGCTTGCGGCCATGGAGTTCAGCTCGCGGCCGTGCGCGCCATGTCCGGAGTGGCCTGAGCCGCCCTCGTGGTGTGAGTGGTGCTCGGGGTGCGTCGGCTCTGCGCTCGCGTGGGGTTCATCGTGTTCGGTGTTGCCGTGCTTCATCAGATGCCTCCTCGGATCCGGTCGGTCAGGCTCTGTGAACCAGATACCCCTGGGGGGTATTCCGGGTCGCTGCTAGTTGGCAGGCCATGGGTTGGCGGTGCATCCGTCGGTGCCTTTGGTCTGCTGCATCATCACGGGGGCTGGTTCCCCGTTGCCTGGGCAGAGTTCGTGGCTGTTGCCGAGGGCGTGGCCCACTTCGTGGTTGATCAGGTAGCGGCGGTAGTCGCGGAGCTTGCCCTGGTAGGCGGGGGCGCCGTTGATCCATCGCCAGGCGTTGAGGATGACCAGGTCGCCGTTGCGGCAGGAGAGCCGGCCACCTGTGTCGAGGGGCGCGCAGAGTGCATCAGTGGTCCTCGGAGTGGCCAGGAGTACCCGGACTTGACCGCCGGTTTGGACTCGTCGAAGGGCGTGGGCGCCTGATGCGGTCCATCCCCGGGGATCGGCGAGGGTGAGGTCGACGGTTCTGGCGATCTTGTCGTGTGCGAGGGGCACTTCGCGTTCGACCTCGACCTGGTAGGTCGTCTCGCGACCGATGCCCACCGTGTTGGTCGAGCCTGTGGCGGTGATGAAGTCGCCTGAGCCGGCCTCGGGAAGCCGCGCGGTAGGGCGCTGCGCGGCGTTGAGCTGGATGGATGCACTGTTGCCCCGCTTGCCGCGCGCCCCGGAGACGGGGTCCTCGCTTGCACGAGCGGGCTCCTGATCACTTCTGAGCCTCGGCCCCCGCGGTTCGGAATCGGGCATGGGGGCAGCCGCGGGCGGCGCAATGATCGGTAAGTCGGTGGCAACTGGTGTTCTTGGCGCGTCGGACTCCGGCCTTTCACCCCCTCGTGTGTCCGCAATGGCGCCTGCTGTGACGATCGCGAGACCGAGTAGGCAGAGCCCGGCAGCGCTGTAACGGGCCTGTGGCTGCCAGCTCGAGCGGCGGTGGGCGCGGCGGCTACCGGCCGGGGCTCGCAGGGTGGAGACCAGGAGCGCGGTGGGGGTTCGGGTCCATGAGGGGCCGCTCGCGCGGCGATGGGTGCCGGTCATGGTGTGCCGCTGAACTCGAAGAGCGCAGTCCAGGTTGCTCCGGCGTCGGTGGAGGAGTAGAGGCCGGTGTCGGTCGCGGCGTACCAGCCTTGGTCGGATGCTTCGAGGGCAGTCGGTCGCCCCGGTACGGTTCCGGCGATCTGCCAGGTGAGGCCCTGGTCGCTCGATACGTTGACGGTGCCGTCGGGGGCCAGGCCGACCAGTTCGTTCCTGGTGGGCCAGTCGAGGTAGGCCAGAGCGGGTGCCGGGACAGAGCGCGGTGCGCTGCTGGTGGTGGTCACGGCCAGGAGTTGGCCGGTCTGGTCGGTGACCATCGTGTGGGTGGGGTCGTCGGGGTCGATAGCCAGGTCGATGAACTGTCCTTTCGCAGCCAGGTCCCACTGCCCACCATCGGTGCTGGTGAGCAGCCGACCTCCGATCGAGTCGATTCCCCAGACGCGACCGTCGATCTCCTCGAGAGCGTGGAAATCGGCTTCGCCGCCCAGTGAGATGTCATTCCACGTCTGCCCAGCGTCGTCGGACTGGATCAGTCCGAGGTGGAGAGGCCGATCGCTGGTCGAGTCGGGATGACCGCTGGCCAGGAACTGGTCAGGACCGGCGACAGCGAATCCCATGGTGTCGAAACGTTCGCCTCCTACCGGTGACACATCACCGTCGCGGCCGATCTCGAAGACCCCCAGGTGCGCCCCGATGTGCACACGCCCGTCGGCGGGGTTCACGCCGATGCCGTGGATGTGGCCGACAGCGACCGACTGACCGGGTGGCTGTTCGTGCTGGTCGCCGCGGAAGAGCGCCACCAAGGCCACGAGTAGCAGGAGCACGGCGGCACCGCCCATGGCCAGGGCAGGTCGGAGAACCGCGGCAACCGACGACTCCGAGTCAGAACAGCTGGGAGGCGCGGCGGACGGACGTGAGGCGGACATGAGGGGTGCCTTCAGTGTCAGGGACCGACAATGTCGTCGGACAGGAATGGATCGGCGCGGCCCCACCCACTGGCGGGGAAGAGCACAGATGGGTGGGACCGCTCCACCGGCGAGAACGCCGGAGGTCAGGAGCCCAGCAGTCCGTCCATCAGTTCGATCTCGTTGCTCTGGCCCGCCTCGATCGACTCGGCCAACGCCACCGCATCGGCGAACACACCGCTGTCCTGCTCGGCGCGCGCCATCTCGATGGCACCGGTGTGGTGCTCAATCATCATCTCGAGCCACATGTCTTGAAAGTCCCCGTCGGAGGCGTCCTTCAAAGCGGTCATCTCGTCGCGGCTCATCATGCCCGGCATGTCACTGGACATAGCGCTATCGCCGACCTCGTCGTCCATGCCGTCCATGCCGTCCATGCCGCTGTGGTCGCCCGTGTCGTCGTGGTCGGCGTTGACGTGATCCAAGGATGTCTCGGGTACCTCCTGGTCCCAGTCGGTGAGCCACCCGACCATGGTCTCCACCTCTGGGGCTTGAGCGGTCCGGATCGCTTCGGCGATCTGGCGGACCTGGGGGTCGAGCTCGCGACCGTCGGTCAAAGTGACCATCTCGATGGCCTGAGCGTGGTGCGGAATCATGTCGGTGGCGAACTGAACGTCGGCGCTGTTGAACACATCACCGTTCAAGGCGGTCTGCGCCTGGGACGGATCGCCCGCCGGCCCCGTCGGGTCGTCGTCGCCGCAGGCGGTCAAGCCAGCGGACAATCCGAGGGCGGCGACGGCCGCGATGGCACTTTTCGTCAGACGTGCGTGGGTATGGCGGATGAACATGGCTCTCTCTTCCAAGGTGCTGCCGCCCGATGGGAGGCGTGAAATGTGTGGGCGCGTAGAACCACCGAACCCACGAACTGGGTTCGGTGGTCGCGCCCATCAGCACCTGAGGATGGAGAGTGCGTGCAGATCGGGTGGGTCGGGTGTCCGGAGATGTGCACCCAGCACGCGTTCCCTGAGGTCGAGAAGCGTGCTCGTGAGGGGATGTGCCGACGTCCACGCGCGACGCAGGATCAATGCCGCAGCCGCGGCCAGGATCGCAAGGCACATCGCCATCGCGCCGTGAAGGTCGCCATCTAGGCCAAGGGCACCGGTGGCCGCGCTCTCACCTGCAGATACGAGTACCCCGACGCTTGGCCGCAGGGCGTCGATCGGAGCGCTCATGTGGTGGGTCGGGCTGCCCGTCGAGGCGGCGTGCCCGGACGCGGGGGGCGCGGCGTTCGAAACGCCGTGTCCCATTCCAGTGCCCGACATCCCGTGCTCGGAGAACCCGTGATCGGACATGCCGTGCATCGCAAACAATCCAGCAAGCGCGGCCAACAGCACCAGTAGGCGCGCGCCGGACGACCGTGCGCGACGCCACTCGGAGATCACCGTCCCCCGCATCACTTGAACATTCTAGAGGCTCGATCCCCGACGAACCTCCCTA
>Ga0098074_1001713_pt1 | contig 10627 bp, 13 predicted proteins | sample 32_taG_FD_75064 | JGI IMG/M metagenome (GOLD analysis project Ga0098074, IMG submission 75064) | Marine viral communities from the Gulf of Mexico - 32_GoM_OMZ_CsCl metaG | ecosystem: Environmental > Aquatic > Marine > Oceanic | place: Atlantic Ocean: Gulf of Mexico | collected 2015-07-12
GAGATGCAAAACTTGAATTTCCATGAACTTGATTCTATAATCACACGTGTGGGTGAGAACACACGCATTGTTTTCTGTGGTGATGCGATGCAGTCTGACCTGCAACGTGACAAAGAAAAGAATGGAATCCATGACTTCATGAGAATTCTTGAGGTCATGCCTGACGACTTTACTATGATTGAGATGGGTGTCGATGACATCTGTCGCTCAGGTTTGGTTCGCAACTATCTCATTGCAAAGAATGCTATTGGTATGTGATGTTTACCCATCGTGATGACTACAAAACCTGCTTCCTCAACCTAGAGCGTAAGCAGATTGATGAGTCCAGGTACTACCAGGTGGATGACCAATCGTTATATCCATCTGTTACCTCTGTTATCTCCTTCATTAACCGTGCTAAGTTTGCAGACTGGCGTGCTCGTGTCGGTAACGACGTGGCCAATGCCAAGACCAAACATGCTACCACCCGTGGCACCTCACTCCACCTCGTTCTAGAACACTACCTGCAGAACAAAGACCACACGCTCCTTCCTGACTGGGAGAAGCCTCTGATACAGTTCATGTTCAACGCAGCCAAGTGGCATCTGGATACCCGGGTAGACAACATCTATTGTCAAGAGACTACCATGTTCTCCAACAGACTGTGCCTTGCAGGTACAGTTGACCTCATTGCTGAGATCGATGGTGAGATGGCAGTCATTGACTTCAAGACATCAGCTAAGCCCAAGCCCGAGGAGTGGTTGGAAGATTACTTTGTACAACTCTCTGCTTACTGGGCTATGTTCTCCGAAGCTACTGGTGTCGTACCTAAGAAGCTAGTCACCTTCTCTGTGTGTGAGAACAACGAAGTTCAAATTGTGGAACGTCGGAACATTATGAAGTACTTGAACACCCTACGTGATTATGCTAGTCAATTTATTCAATTCCGAGATGCCGGAACAAACTGAGCTCGACAAGGCTTTAAACGACAAGTTCATCAGCAAGGAACGCTTTGCTGAAGAAATTGAAACCATGGTACTCAACACCAAGATGAACTACATCGAGGCGATTGTAGAGTACTGTGAGGAGAAAGGTATCGAGATCGAGAGTGTATCAAAGCTCGTGTCGAAACCACTCAAAGAAAAGATTAAGTTTGAAGCTACTGAACTAAACTACCTGAAGAAAACATCGCGAGGTAAACTGCCACTGTGACTGGACTGGACTGCTACAGAACCTACCTGGCGATGAAGCAGCACTTCACTAATCCCAAGTTCGATTTCTTTCAGTATGATGGTAAGGTCAAAGCAAGCGAGCAGAAGTATCAGGAGAGAACCGACTTCTACTTCTTCGAGACGATGGCTAGGAAGCTCTCGGATCAAGAGGTCAAGGAGTACCTCCTCGCTAGTTTTGTTTCGTCCTCTCAACCATCGAAAGTTTGGATCGGAGACATCAAGAGATCTGGTAAAGATAGCTGGTTGGCATGGCAAAAACAAAGACAGAGTGAGCAATACCTTGTTAGCGAAGATCTTGACAGACTGGCTGGTTGTATGGAAGAAGAGGGGTATACCTTTAACGATCTATTTGAAACGGTGGGAGGACATCCTCCATCCCTCAAGCTCCACATCCAACGACGAATTAGTTTAGAAACCCTGATCATTCTGGACATGGTACTCGGCTTTATGTCACAGTGGGACAAGGCTTTTCATGATCCCCTGTGGGAATCCATATCCTTTAAGGTTCGGAAATACAAACCGTTCCTGTCCATCAATAAATCTAAATACATCAAACTTATCAAGGAGAAGTTCTTATGAATTTCATGGAGTCTCCATATTATCTGCAAGAATTGCAGGACCTTGAAGTACTACAAAGACGAGTAGAAGAATACTACCATGTCATGAAGGACGTAGAGAATGACCCTGAAGTACGCAAGGAGTTTCTGCATACTCTCTACGCAATGATTGAGAAGGAGCAGAGCCTGTACACTAGACTACAACTGGATGGTGGAGAGGAAGCAATGCAAGTCATTGCTGCTCTGACTGCAGAGGCACATGAGTCTGGTGTACCACCACATCATTCACTTCCTAGCTATCACTTTGAATTGAAAGAGAACATCAAACTAGAATTGATGCAACTCGGTGAAGACCTTGATGATTGGCCTGATGTAGACTAGAATATACAAGTCCTAGGATGACTATAAACTCAGCTAATCCTACGAATCCTATCAATCAATGTCCTTTAGTTCACTCAAGAAAAACAAGGCAAGTGTTTTCCAACAACTCCAGAAACAACTGGAGAAAACTCAACAAGTTGGAACAGTAGACGAGCGCTTCTGGAAGCTGTCTACTGACAAAGCCGGAAATGGTTTCGCTGTTATTCGCTTCCTCCCTGCTGGAGATGGTGAAGACATGCCCTTCGTCAAACTGTACAGCCACGCCTTCCAAGGTCCTGGTGGTTGGTACATCGAGAACTCCTTGACTACCCTGGGTCAGAAAGATCCCTTGGGTGAGTACAACAGGGAGCTCTGGAACAGTGGTGATGAGACCCTGAAGGAGCAGGTACGTCGTCAGAAGCGCAAGCTTCAGTACTACTCCAACATCTACGTGGTCAAAGATCCTAGCAATCCTGACAACGAAGGTAAAGTATTCCTGTTCAGGTACGGCAAGAAAATCTATGACAAGATCATGGAAGCCGTGAACGGTGATGAACTAGAAGGCCGTGCTGGGTACAACCCATTCGACTTCTGGGCTGGTGCAAACTTTAAACTGCGTGCCAAGAAGGTAGCAGGCTATCCTAATTATGATTCTTCCGAGTTTGAGTCTCCTGGAACTCTTGAAGACCTTGACGACGCTCAACTTGAGAGTATCTGGAAGCGTGAGTTTGCTCTCCAATCTATTGTGGCACCTGACCAATTCAAGTCGTACGATCAACTTCAGGAACGACTGAACGCAGTTCTAAACCTGAAGAAGTCTGCAGCACGTGAGGTTGTAGAAGAGGCAGCCCCGAGCAATCCGTTTGCCAGCAAGCCTCCCACCCCTGCTGCTCCTAAGGAGGAGCCTAAGGCAGAGGTTTCTGAAGAGGATGATGATGTCCTCGACTACTTCCAGAAGCTGGCTGAAAGCTAGTACTTAACGTCAGATACGCTGACCTCACTGGCTACGTCGGGGAGTTGCTTAGCGTATCTTTCGTAGTCACGAATCAAATCTGGCAAATACTTAGGCTGAAGGACCTGAATCTCACGCTTCTCGTCGTTCAGCCTCCATTCATATGCTCTATTTGTCACAGCACTAGGTGGCTGATATGATATGCCTAGCTGTGGTGGGTAGACAAAGTCTTCCATAACCCTGACTCCACCAGGGTAAATGACATTGCCCTTGTCATCATACTGAGGTTCAGTCTCATAGAAGCGAACGGCATCAGCCACTTCTTCTGAGCCATACTTCCAATTAATATATTCCTCTAGCTCGTTGGTCTGCATGGGCCACTGATTAAAGTAATCAGTGATGTCATTGATCTGCAGAATCACCCAGTAGTATTGCTCATCATCATACAGCTCGTATGAAATCTCATCAGGTCTCTGCCCCTCATTGATGTAGTAGTTATCGTACAGTGTGTCATACTTGTATAGGTCTTCCCTTACCTTCATCAAGTGGAAGTAATCCTTGATAGGACACGTGATAGGTTGACCTGCCTTGTTGATCTTGAAGGCATACTCAATGTCAGGGAAGTTGGAGAAGTAGGTAGGTGTTGCCATTAGAATCCTGATTGACTTGACTCGTGGTCCTTGCGCAGTACAATCTCTACTTCCTTGAACTGCAAGCTCATGGAGATTTGGATAGGTGAGCCATCCTCAAAGGTCATGTACTCATCCAGTGCACCGTTATAGTCAACGTTGACATTCATACAGGCGGCTGGCTTAAACTTGTTGTACTTAGAGTTGGAGTACTTGATATGCCACACGTGTGGGATCTCAAGCTTACCTCCTCCCTTCTCAGCCGGCGAACTATATGCCTTAAACTCTTTAATGATAGACAGTGCAGCGGAAGCTTCGCCTCTACTCTTAGGGGCAAAGGAATACATGAAGGTAAACATCCTCAGCTGAGGAGCATCATAGATGAGTTCAACGTTAGGGTTATAGATTTCTCCTCTGGTCACAGACAGAATCTGGTTAGCAGATAGATTCATGAAACCACCCATTCTCTCCAGTGCAAACTGCCTACCTGCAGGACCAGCACTGTTTCTAATATTCTTAAACCTTTCCATGGCACGGCCAATGGAACCAGGAGCCTCAGCGTTTGGGTTACCTGCATTGGTAGCCACATCAGCCATGGTCTCAATCACATCACGCTTGACCTGCCCAAGAGGACCAGCAAAGTAACTATGCGATGATGACCAGCTCTGTGGGTTGGGGACAGCAGGTGTCTTCTCTGGCATGTACAATGTAATGCCGCCGGCTCCTTGGCCCTGACCACGTGAAGAGTATTTTGTATGACCGAAGGTGACAAAGTCAGCGCCTGCTGGTCTGTCTGCTGGATACTGTAACATTAGCTAGTCTTGAATTTAGCGATGGGGAAATTGTACATATCAGACAACTCCTCTTCATAAATTTCGTAGAGAGGTGTCTCGCACTCAGCCCATGTGTATCTTCTGAAGTCATCCCAGTGATGATTCAGTCCTACAAATCCCCACCTGTGTACGCTGGAGACTTGTACGAATGGGTGCTGGTCATACTGTATATTCCTAGTCTTAGGATGGTACACAAACACATAATATTTATCGGCCTCTGGGACAAGGTTTGCTGGCCCCAGATTGTTCAACAGCACAGCCATATTAGAGGTGGCATCAGTGCCTGCTTTCTGTGCTGCCAACCTTACTCTATTCATTTGAAGTCAGTCTTATATGACTCGTAGTTAAACTCTACCTGGAATGTTAGGTAGCTATCTCTCTGGTCAGATGCCAGCTGCAGTGCACCAACTGACTTGGGGTATGCATTGAGGAAGGTCACCTTGAGCACTTCCTTATACGAACCACTTCCAGCACCAAGGCCACCGATGGTAAGGTTGTCTGGGAACTCTAGCTTAGTCAGCTCAATGTCACCAACAATCTCCTCGAAGTACTTGAGCTTAATACTACGCTGTCCGTCCTGTGAGATACCCTGACCAGTGTCATCAAACCATTCTTTGAATGCCTGGTAGGTAGTGAGGTCACTGTTCTCAATGACAGAGATGGTGAGTGGGTTGGTAAAGACAACAGCAGAGGGCTGCAGTCTGGTGATACCCTGCTCACCATGACCCATCACATTGAGGAAGTTATATCTTACAGAGGGTACCTGTGCAGCACTGCAGAAGTACTCCAGGTAATCGTTCGTGTCTCTACCAATGAAGCGCTGAGGCATCTGTACCTTGTACAAGGTAGGACGCGACACGCTATTCTTAAGTTGGCCTATAGCCTTGGCGTATGACATTCAATCTAAATACTTTTAGGTATTTAGAGGGTATGGCGAAGACTCTAAAGGGCAGATACCGTCCGCTTAATCCAGGCAAGTACAAGGGCAACCCCATGGGTATTGAGTACCGCTCGTCCTGGGAGTTGAACTTCATGAAGTACCTGGACTCCAACCCCAACGTCATCGCCTGGCAGTCAGAAGAGAAAGCCATTTGGTATACTGACCCAGTACAAAAGAAGAAGCGTAGATACTTCCCTGACTTTATCATCAAGTATAAGAACTCCAAGGGCATCGTGACAGAGGAGGTGGTAGAGATTAAGCCTGCACGTCAGGTAGCAGGACCACCTACAAACCCCAAGCGTAAGACGCAGGCATGGATGCGTAGCGTCATGACATACGCCACCAACAAAGCCAAGTGGAACGCAGCTATGGAGTGGGCTGAGGACAGAGGTATGAGTTTCAGACTGCTTACTGAGAACGATGTACCAGGGTGGAAAATGGGGTCTAAATAAACTATAATACACTACATTATACCTTTGTTATGGCGCTGCCCAAACCAGTACGTCCAGAATATACTACGACAATCCCCTCCACTGGAAAGAAAGTCAAGTATCAACCCTTCTCTGTGAAGGAAGAGAAAGTTCTCATCCTCGCATCCGAGTCACAAGAACTGGATGAGATCTCAAACGCTATCACCAATGTACTCGAGAGCTGTGTCACCTCACCTGGGTTCAAGGTGTCAGAGCTGGCTCTGTTTGACATAGAGCTGTTGTTCCTGAAGGCAAGAGCCAAGTCAGTCGGTGAAGAACTGGAGGTCAACGTCACTGACCCCAACGATGCTGAGTACACAGTACCACATAAGATTGCCATCGATAAGATTGGTGTCACCAAGAATAAAGACCACAAAGATTTGATTGAGGTAGCTGAGGATACTCACGTCAAGATGAGATACCCTGGCATCGATTTCTTTGTGGAAGGTATCAAGATGAATGACATCACCGAGCGTCTTGACCTGGCAGCCAAGTGTGTCTCACAGATTGTAGCTGGTGATGAGGTATACAATCGTGAGGACATGACTGACAGTGAGGTAGAAGAGTGGCTTGAGGGTCTGACCTCCACTCAGTTCGCTAAGATTCTGGACTTCTTTGTGACCATGCCACGTCTGAGGCACAGCTTTACTCTGACAAATAAGAACTCAGGCAACAAGTTCACCATCGAACTGGAGGGACTGCAGGATTTTTTCTGATGGCGATGATGCACACCAATCTGGTGCAGCATTATGAACGCATCTTCGCCTTCAAGCAGTACCATAGCTGGTCACTTGCCGACATCGAAGACCTGATGCCATGGGAGTTAGAAGTCATGACAACCCTGCTTTCTAACTACCTTGAAACACTTGAGATGCATAGAAAACAACAGCAAAATAGCATCTAAATAAAAGTAAAAATGGCGTCTAGTATTCTCTCTCAAATTTATAAGCAGGGAGAAACTGTAGTTGATGGACTACAGGACATGAATCTCGCATTGAAAGTCATGCGAGATAAGGACAAGCAAGAGTATAGTGCAGACGCCAAGCAGAGAAAGTACGATAGAGAACAGGATAAAAGGAACGCACAAGACCAGCACAAGTTCCAGAAGAAAGTATTTGATACAGCTGCAGGTGAAGCGAACGCAGCTAAGAAAGGAGAGGGCACTAAGAAGCTAGCAGCTGGTCTGTCAGTAGCTATCGCTGGTGCTATTAAGGGTGCCATTGCTAAGTCTAAGGGTGAGCCAGAGCCCGGTACTCCTGCACTGGGTATGGGTGGTGGCACCCGTGGTATGTTCACTCCACCTAAGAAGGAGGAGGATGATACCAAGCCCAAGGTATCCTTCATAAAGAAGTCACTTGACCCTATGTCAGGTAAGTCTTCTACTAAGAAGATTGCACCTAAGCCAGACGAAACACTCGAGCAGAGAATAAGAGACCTCGAAGAGTCAGTATTCACATTCACACCAAAGGTAAACCAGCAAGCAGCTATTAAGTATCAGAGTGGTGGCTTTGCTGGTGCTGTACCTGACCTGGGACAGCCTACCACTGGTGACCACTTTTATACTCACGTACAACCAGGCTCCTACATCCTAAACAGGAATGCTGTGGCTGCACTGTCTGGCTACCAGGGTGGTGGCACTGTGCCTGTTGCATTGGAGCAGGGTGAGATAGCTCTACCACCTGGGACATATGACCAGGGGATGATGGACTACCTGAACTATGATGCCTTCCCTCGCTTCCAGCGTGGTGGTTTCAGGGGTAGTGACAACGTCATTAACACTGGACGTGTGGATTACAAAGGTCGCTTTGTCAAGCTGAGCCCTGAAGCTGCCAAGGCATTTGAGCAAATGATTAAAGATGGTATGCCTTACCATCCTCACGATGTCAAGAATGTATACAGAGATGAGAAAGAATACAATAGACTTTTGAAAGAGGGCTTGGGTCCAGCAGCAAATAGTAAGCACAACTATGGCAACGCTATGGACGTGCATGGTATTACAGGTGAGTGGATACGTAAGAACGGTGGTAAGTATGGCTGGAAACCAAACGATTACTCTGGTACACATGGTGGCCACTATGAGTTTGCCAAGCCCAATGGTGCCGGAGAACCAGTAGGTGGTGCAAGTAATGTCAGTCCTCAGCCAGGCACTGCTGCTCCCGCTCCCTCCACGTGGCAGGAGAGTATGTTTGATGGTCAAGCGAATACACCAGCTGGCACCGGGAAACCTGAAGAGGAGCGCTCTACCACACCATCTGCAAGCGGCATGCCAGGTCACACACCCACAGCTTCAGAGCAGCCTGGTGTACAAGGCAGAGACACAGGTGTAGAAAGCTCTGAGCCTACACAGAGAGGGCCAGGTGGCTTCGCATTCCTGTCTGCCCTGGGTCCTGTTGGTCAGGTGATGGCACAAGCATTCTCCGCTGTTGACTCTGAAGTCTTTGGTGGTAGTGACTTCTCATTGGGTAGAATGTTCAGCCTCATGATGGGTGGACCTGGCCTTGTGATGGAAGGGTTTAGTAACTTCAATGACTTCCTTGCTAATCAATTGTTTGGTGGTCCAGCCAATGCTGCTACCAATCCTAACAGTGCTGTAGACCAAATCCAAGGAGCACAGGTGCCTGGGGCTCCCGGTGCTACTGCTCCCAGTGGAGGAAGTGGTCCTGCTACCAGTGCAAGTGTTGACAATCCCAATGCAAAGGCACTGCTCAATGCTATCGCTAGAGCTGAGGGAACCACCAAGAGCTACGGCACCATGTTTGCTGGCTCTGTTAATGCTGACCTGGCATCAGGTAAACTTACAGTGCGCCAAGCTATCGCTGCTGGTGACCGCAATGCAAAGCGCCATGGCAGTGGTGCAACAGGTCGCTATCAGTTTATGCCACAGACTCTTGAGGGACTAGTACGTAACGGTACTCTAAAGATGGATGAGAAGTTTACTCCTCGTAGACAGGACGAAGCGGCTCTAGCTCTGGTTGCTGGACGTGGTGTGAACATTAACGACGGTCTGTCGATGAAAGAAATCCAGAAGCTGTCATGGGAGTGGGCATCAATTAAGGGTAACAACTATACCTTTGGTGGGAGACCACAGGGCTACGTGAATCAGAAGGACTTCATGAAGTGGTACACCAAGAGTGGTGGTAAGCCACAGGGCAGAAGAGCTGGTGGTAGGGTAGGCCAGATGAAAGGAAGAATGGATAGCACACTACAGAACTTCTATGAGCAGAACGAGATACACAATGACCGCATTGCTAACGCAGATGTGATACCTCCCGTAGTACAGATGGGTGGCGGTGGCTCAGCTGAGCAACCTGTGGTGACTACCACTAGTGGTAGCAACCTGCCTGAGTTTGATATCCCAATCAGGGACAGCTGTCCACTGTCTATCTACTACAGGTTCGAGCCTAGCTTCAATCCTAACGGGATGGGTGCACAATGATAAACCCAGCAGCAATGATGGGGCTGGCGAATGACCCAGCCCTGAGAGCCTTAGGTCAAATCAATACTAACCTCAGAGTCCTGGCCGAGATGAAGGCTAGGGACTGGGATGAAGGACGCAAAGCACTCAAGCTCCAGACTATACAGGACAAGAAGAAGGCACAGGATACTCAGCGTTTGCTTGGTAGTCAGAGAGCACAAGAGGCTAAGCTGAGAGCATTGATGAGGTCTACACAGGGCAGCCTAATGGCTGGTTTGTTGGGTGGTGCTGCTCTGCTTGGTGGAGCTGCGCTGCTGGGTGGTATTGATATCAAGCAGCTGGCAGCTGACGTCATGGATGGTGTTGGTAGTCTGCTAGGTGGTGCTCAGGACTGGTTCGATGGCCTGGTCAACAATGGTGACCCCACAGAGACAGGTAGTGATGACGTCACACCAGCTGCAGCTGACCCAGGTGAGAGCCAGGCTGACCTCGACCCTGCTGCTGGCTTAGAACAGATAGAGCAAGCAGGTGAGGGTGACATCAGTAAGCTGAAAGCTCCTGAGTATATGGAAGTCACCAGTCGTGTCGGCCCACGCTGGGGTAGAATCCACGCTGGTGTTGATATCGCAGCACCTGAAGGCACACCCATGACAGTATGGACTGGTGCCAAGGTGACAGGTCGCGGCTATGAAGCAGCAGGCTATGGTCACTGGGTAACCTTCCAGACCAAGAGTGGTGAGCACCTGTATGCTCACATGACTAAGCCATCTAAGTTCAGTGTAGGACAGGTAGTAACACCAGGACAAATCATTGGCTACACTGGTAACACTGGCGGTAGCCGTGGTGCTCACCTACACTGGGAGTTTGACCCCGGTATGGGTAAAGTAGGTTATGTAAGAAAGAATCCCATTGACGTACTGAATGCTGGTTTCAAAGCATCAATGCCTTTCCTTGGTAAGCAGGCAGGTGGCAAAGTAGGCGGTACGGATAAGGGCGGTAAGAGAGGCGACATCACAGCAGATATGCTGAGTGGTGCATCCAAGGAGAGAGTTGGTTCAGATGCAAAGTTTCTTCGTAGAGTTCAAGAAGTTTCTCATAGCATTGGTGTTAATCCAGCAGATCTTCTAGGGTTGATGGCATCTGAGTCTTCACTAAATCATCAAAATGTACAGCCAAAATCAAAAGCAACAGGCCTTATCCAATTCTTACCAAGCACTGCCAAGGAACTTGGTACAAGCACTAGTGCTCTTGGTAAGATGA
>Ga0098074_1001714_pt1 | contig 10617 bp, 13 predicted proteins | sample 32_taG_FD_75064 | JGI IMG/M metagenome (GOLD analysis project Ga0098074, IMG submission 75064) | Marine viral communities from the Gulf of Mexico - 32_GoM_OMZ_CsCl metaG | ecosystem: Environmental > Aquatic > Marine > Oceanic | place: Atlantic Ocean: Gulf of Mexico | collected 2015-07-12
AACAGCACGTTGTCCCGCGCCGTCATCGAGGGCTGGAAGGTGCCGGACAGGCCCATCGGCCAGGAGACCTTGCCCCGGGTGCTGATCCGGCCGGAGGTCGGAAGCTCGGTCCCGGCGATCATGCGCACCATGGTCGATTTCCCGGCGCCATTCATGCCAAGGATCGCGAGGCCGCGCTCGGCCTCGATGTCCAGCGTCAGGTCATCGAGGATGACATTGCGCCCCTTAGAGGTCTGATAGACCTTCGTGACGTGATCGAACGAGATCATGCGGTTCCCCTAATGCGGGCCTTGGGATCAGCCTGGGCATTGAGCAAGGCGGCCACGCCCAGCGCCAGCGTGCACAAGACGACCGTGAGAACGTATCCGACATCGAAATGGGCACGTGGATAATTCTGGAACATCCCGTAACGAACCATCTCGGTGATGTTCAGCATCGGATTCCACGAAAAGACCTCACGCGCGAATTGGGGGATCATGCTCGCACTGAAGAAGACCCCTGAGGTCAGGAAGCCCGCGCGATTGATGACCGGCACCATCTGCTTGACGAAGTTCTTTCGCGCCAGGATCGCAGCGAAGAAGGTTCCCATCCCCAAGCCGATGAGGACGGCGCAGACCAGCCCGAGCAGCACATATTCGAAGCGGGGCGGGACGGACAGCAAGCCGACCTGCTGACACGCGAAGACAAGCACGGCGAAGGTGGTCACATAGATCACCGCCTCGAGGATGGCGCGCGCCAGCAGGGGATCGATCGGCTGGACCACCGGATAGGACAGCAGGGTCTTGTTGCTGTCGATCGCCGTCATGCAGCGCGCCATGATCTTGGAGAACAGGTGGAAGGTCAGAACACCGCTGAGCATGAACGGGATCACATGACTGCCGTGGGGCGTCTGGCGGTCCATGGCGATGAACATCAGACCGAAGAACACCACCTGCACAAGGGGCTCGAAGAATGCCATCAGCAGGCCGCGCCCCCTGTTGCCGAAGCGGGACTTGGCCTCCCGTTGAAGCATGGCCGCGATCACGCGCTTTCGCTCGAGCAGCCCCTGACGGATCGTCATGAAGACCTCACAGTGCCAGAAGCGTGCCAGTGCCGATCGCGAGCTGGTAGAGTATCCCGATGATCTCCCTCGAGCGCAGCACGGCCTTGTCGTCCACTCGGGGCATTGCGATCACACGATCGCCATTGCGCACCACGGTCTCCGCGCCACCCACCGAGGCTCCGCCATTGGCGTGCGAGATGACGAAGCGCTCGGGGTCCGCATTTGCCGTCAGGCCGCCGGCCAGCTGCACGTAATCCTTCACGCGCAGCCCTGGCTCGAAAAGGATGGCATTGCCACCGAGCATGACCTCTCCGTTGAGATAGACCACGTCGCTCTTGCGAGGAATGATGACCCGGTCCCCATCCTGGAGCCGGATGTCGGAGACCTCACCTTCCCTGGCCAAGACCACCTTGCCATCGAACTCCATGTTCGACGCACTCTCGACGAATGCCTGGACAAGCTTGGCCTCGGCGGCCCGCACCGAGGCTTCGGATCCGCTCATGCTGCGCTGGCTCAGAATCTCCTGCTGCAGACGCCTCAGGCTGTCCTGCATGGCGCGCTTCTGCTCGATGGCCACCGATGGACGCTCGATATGCACGGACTTCAGATCGACGGTAGCGGCATCCACCGGCACGAAGGAGAGCAACTCCTTGAGGGTGGCACCCTTCTTCAAGACGTAGGTCTTTCGGCCGGCCACGTCGCCTTCGATGGTCACACCGATCGACGCGGATGCCGCATCCCGCTGGAAGGTCACCCTGTCCCCGCCCTTGAGGTCCAGCTCCTCGAACTCGTCGAGGGTGACGTAGATCTCCTTGTCGACCTCCCCTGCAGGCCGCGCGACGCGCACATGGCTGGTGCCCGGCAGAGGTGCGGCCATGTCGACCAGATCGCCCCCCCTGAGGCGATCACCCGTCATCTCGAAGCTGGCATTATGCCGGCTGCCATCCATGACGGCGACAGTGTCGCCGATCGCGCGAACCACGATGGTGTCGCCATTCCGGAAGGAGTACCCCAGCATGTCGCCATTGATCAGCAGGTCGTAGAAATCATACTCGGCGTCGACGAACGTGTTCCGCTTGATGTCGATGTCCCGATAACTGCCCGCCTGGGCCGCTATGCCGCCGGCGCGGATGATGTAGTCGAGGATGGTGTCGGTCTGCCCACCCTCGTAGCGTCCCGGGTGCAGCACATTGCCCATCACGAAGACGGAGATCGGATTCACGTCAGCGAGGGAAACATGGACGTTCACGTTCTCCCGATAGACACCTCCGACCGCCCGGGAGACAGCTGCCTGCGCCTCCTGCATCACCTTGTTGGCGACGGTCACGGGCCCGATCTCGGGGATGAAGATCCGCCCCTCGGCATCGACCATGATGATCTTCTCGGCCTCCACGGCGCCCCACATCCGCAACAGCAGGCGGTCGCCATAGCCGATCAGACGTGAGGGATCACTGATCGCCGCCGCATTCGCGGAAGGCTGTCCGGCGAACAGCGTATGGCCGAACGGCGCCGGCAGATCGGCAGCGTCCCGATATCCGGCCACACCATCCTGCGCCGCCGCAGCGCCCGCCATCAGGGCGAAAGCTGCCGTGCAGGACAGGAGAAACTTGGATCCGGATGCCATGGCTTGCCTCAGAAGCTGTCAGAAAGGATGTCGTTGACCACTACGGTCTTGGCGCCGACACCACACACCATCACCTTCGCATCATGTGCTGCTGGAGCACAGAGCTCGCCATTGGCCGAGACATACTGCTGATGCGACGTAGGCGTCGGCAGCGGCTCTTCCTCCACCGGCGGTGGGGCCACACGGAAGTCATGCGCCACCGGGGTCACAACATCCTCGTACTGAGGCGGAGTGGAGGCACAGGCCCCCAGGGCCAGGAGAGCCGCTCCGGCATACATCCATTGCTTCATGAAATCTCCGATTTGACGAATCCGACCGGCTGATCCCCTTCGACCACGAAGCAGCCGGAAATGCCGTAGGTTTCCATGCGGGTCATCGCCGTCGCGAAGCTGTCACCCGGCTGGACAACCGGCTCGATGCCGCGCATGATCTTGACCGCTGGCGTGTCGGTGCGATGATCGACATCCTTGATCCCGATCAGGCCGATCAGCGCCCCCTGCTCATCCTGGACGCCGACGGTGTTGACGCTCTTCTGGGCCATCACCACCGGGATATCGCTGGCGGGAGTGTCGGCCGAGACCAGGGGCATGGCGTTGCCGGTCGCCATGAGCTCGGAGACCCGCTTGGTGGCCTTGCCGAGCGAGCCGCCGGGATGCAGCTCGTTGAAATTCTGCGCGTTGAAGTCGCGGCGCACGGCCAGTGCCACGCCCAGCGCGTCACCGAGCGCGATCTGTGCCGTCGTCGACGTCGTGGGCGCGAGCCCCAGAATGCAGCCCTCTTTCATCTTAGGGATGATCAGCGGCACGGTCGACGCCTTGGCGAGCTTGCTCTCGGGGTTCATGGTGATGCCGATGATCGGAACACCGATCCGGTTGGCACGGGCAAGCACCGGCCCCAGCTCGGCGGTGTTGCCAGAGTTCGATAAGCACAGCAGGACGTCGCCCCGCACGAACATGCCGAGATCGCCATGGCTGGCCTCGGCCGCATGCATGAAGTGCGTGGGCGTCCCCAGCGAGGCGAAGGTCGCCGTGATCTTCTTGCCCACGTGGCCGCTCTTGCCGATGCCGGTGATGATCACCCGGCCGGTGGTCGCCGCCATCAGCGAGACCCCCTGATGGAACTCCGGCCACGCCTCGTCGGCGAAGCGCGCCCGCATTTTCTCGATGATATCCCGCTCGGTGCCCAGCAGCTTGATCACCGCCGCCGTGCACTTCCCTTGAAGATCCAGCAAACTATCCATGGTATCCTTGCCTCCATTCGGTCTGCTGCGATTAGCACTCAAGGATTAAGGGGTTCTTAATTTGTCTACTCTTGACGATCAAGAACAAAAGAAACCGGCCCGTCGTGTACTGAAAGCGACGCGCCCGGAGAACACCAAGACGCCCGCCCCCCCGACCCGGGGAGCGGCCTCGCCGCCTGTGGGCAAGACCACCCGATCGCCAGCCGGCCGGAAAGATCCTCCGCTCACGCGGAAGGCCCAGGACGTCGTCCCGGTCAGGATCACCAACCGGGTGCCGACATCCCAGGACGCCCCGCAGCGTTCCTCCGTGATGACCTTCGATGCCGGGCGCCCCTTCTGGCAGAAGCTGCCAGCGGTGGCCTGGACCTTCATGAAAATCGGCATCGCGCCGCTGATCCTCCTGAAGCATGCCATCGATCTGGCACTGGCCGTCCTGTTACTCGCGACGCTGCTGCCCCTGGTGGCGTGGTTCGCGGGGTTCATTCCGAACTCGGTGGCCATCCCGTTCCTGGAGAGCCTCGGCACGCGCGGGCTCGAGGCCATGAGAATGCTTGGCCTGCCGATGTAGCGTCGCTCTGGTCTGTTGCAGGCTGCCGCGCATCTCGCTGCCAAGCAAAGGAGTATGAGCATGCCAAACCGGATCGCGGCGCCCCGCCAGCACGTACTGGACGCCATCAGCGACATGATCTCACAAGAGCCCATCGCGCGCTCGCGCGACGCCTTCGGGGTCCGTGATCATGACGAAACCCGCCGGACCTTCGATGAAATGCGCAGCGCTGCCGGCGAGCGCGTCTTCGAAGCCTCCCGGCAGATCTGGAGCGAATTCTCGGAAGCATTCGCGAATGGCGATCTCGAGGCGGCACCGGAGCAGCCGGAGGCGCGTCAGCAACTAGCAGCAGTCGCAGGCGCCCCTGCCCTGGAGGGCGCCACTCAGAGCGAGCAGGCCCTGATGGTCGTGGTGGGCGCCCTGGCGCGGCGCGGCGACGAGCAGGGCAACGAGCAGCGCATGCCGCAGCCCACGGCCCAGTGGCACAGCCTCACCGCCTCCGCACCCAACACCGTCGCCGCCAACTTCATTCGCAACGCGGCGCCCTCGGTCTTTCGGGCCATGCCCTGCTTTGACAGCCTGTTCACGACCGCCGGCACCCGGGCCGTCGACCAGCTGAAGGTGGCCGTGGATTACGACACCACCCCTGATCGTCCCTTCACGCAAGCCGAACAGCGGCTTCTCGGCGGCCCCCATGCTGGGCAGCAGCTGCAGAGGTTCGAGCAGATGGGTCGGGTTACCCGGAACGACGTGGCGACGCTTGCCGCCTGGATCGGCGAGAACGGCATGCGACTGCCGGCCAGCAAGATGCGCTTCAAGCAGATGCGGGGCTACGAACCGGAAGTCGTCTTCGCGATTTCAGAGGACGAGAGCTTCCTGCTCGTGAGGGAGCGCCGCGAGGATGGCGCCCCCATCGACGGCAAGAGCATTTATGCCTGGCCGGGAGGCCGCCAGTTCTACGCCCAGAACCCGGAGGCGCTGCAGAAGCTGGTGAACCTGATGCTCGCCGAGCAGGGTATCGAGATCGACTTCTCTCCCGCTGGCCGGCCGCGCCCGGCGGCAAGGCCGCGCGCGCCGCAGCCTGAGCCCCAGCGTGTGGCCCGTCGCGAGGAAGTGCCGGTCCCGGGTATCGACGCCGCTGCGAGAGCCCCCGAGCCGGTCCGCCGGGCTCCGGTCGAGGCCCCGGCGCGTCCCCAGCGCCAGGCACAGCCCCCGAGAAACGCCGCGCCCGAAGTCGCCCCGGAAGCGGCTCAGCCGCCGCAGCGGCGGACCATGCCGCCGGTTACCCGAGCTGCGGCCAGCCAGCGCAGCGCAGCGGCACCCGCCCAGCGCTTCATCCCCCTGGCGACCCTGAGGCAGGAGATGGGGTTCCAGATGGGCCTCGTCGCGGCCCGCAGCGGGGCGGGACAGGAGCAGGCGCTCTACAAGCGCGACGAGGATGGCTTCATGGTAATATTCGCCGACGACGGCAAGAAGCTCCCGCTGGCTTCCGAGTTCCAGGTCGAGCGCCGCGATGGCCTTCAGGAAACCGGATACGATCTGGGCGCGCTCAGCGCGAAAGACGGCAAGGCGGCGTTCTGCGACGCGCTCGAGGCGCTGTCTCCAGGAGCCGGGCCCCGACCCTGAGGCCGCTTAAAGCTTTGTAAGGGTCGGATCGACACATCCGGCCCATGAAATGAAGCAGGCACCCATGGACCAGGACGGGCAGCAGGAGGCTGTAAGGCGATCTCATGAGGAAGTCCGTCACGGGCTGGAATATGGATGCCAACTCTACTCGGCCTTGCGTATGGCCAGCGCCACGCGCGGCGGCCGGGGCCAGGTCGCCATCACGGTCCTGGCCGAAGCCGACCAAAACCTACGGCTGATCCTTCTGCATTTCCGTCCCAGCAAGGGGGGCGTGGTCTTCGAAAAGAACAGCGCCCTTTATGGGCAGTTGAGACGCTGGGTGGAGCGGGATGGCTCCACCTTGGCAGCCGGCACCACGTTTCTCCTCGGCGACCTGTGCCTCTTCGCACGGGAGCTGCCGGCCGACCTCCCGGCGATCCACAAGGATTGCTACGAAATCCTCGCCGCCCTGAGCGATAAGACCATGTCTACGCATTGACAAAAGCTCCCATGCGGAGAACAATTCTTGCAAAAGGAGCACATCATGATCGGCTATATCGAAGGCACGGTGAAGACGAAGCGCGATGGTGCGCTCATCATCCTCGTCAACGGCATGGGCTACCTCGTGCAGGTGCCCGCCCCTACCCTCATGTCCTCGAACATCGGCGATGATGTCGCCCTGCACATCGAGCCCAAGGCGAGCGAAAACACCCCGCTCACGCTCTATGGCGTCGAGACCGAAGAAGAGCGCGACCTCTTCGCAGCCCTGTGCAAGGTCCAGTCGGTCGGTGGCAAGGTGGCGCTGGCGATCATCGGTCATCTCGGCTTCGAGCGCTTCTGCCTGGCCGTCCAGAACGAGGACCACAAGGCGATCCAATCGGTCTCCGGCGTCGGTCCGGCGATGGCCAAGAAGATCGTCCCGGGCTGCGAGAAGTTCGTGAAGGCCAACTTCACCCCGAGGGCCGAAGGCGCACGCGGCAATTCCGAGTATGTCGAGCGCCTGACGGTCGCCTTGAACAATCTCGGCTTCAAGCATGACGGTGTGCGGGCGGCCGTCGAGCAGACCGTGGGCAGCTACCCCGCCAATGCCGAGTTCCGCGTCCTGCTCGGCGCCTGCCTCACCAAGGTCTCCATCGCCGCCTGATCGATCACGTCGGCCCGTCAGGCCGGTGCGGACTCTTCTTGGGCCGGCAACGCAACGCCGGCCCCGGCCGCATCCATCATCGCATAGAGATTGCCGAAGGCTTCGCCGGACGCCATGGTCTCCTGCTTGCGCTGCGCCAGGAAGGTGTGGGCGGCATTGCGGAACGAGATGGCCGCATCGGTTTCCCGATCGGTCCCCTGCCGATAGGCCCCGATGCGAATGAGCTCCTGCATGTCCTCGTAGCGCGAGAGCAGGTTCTTGGCCTGCTTCATGATCACGTACTCGATCTCCTGGTGGCAGTCAGGAAGCATCCGCGACACCGAGCGCAGGATGTTGATGGCGGGATAGCGCCCTTCCTCGGCGATCTTGCGGTCCAGAACCACGTGGCCGTCGGTGATGCCGCGCACGGCGTCGGCGATCGGCTCGTCGTGATCGTCCCCATCGACCAGAACCGTGAAGATGCCGGTGATGTCGCCCATGCCCTGCGCGCCGGGCCCGGCGCGTTCGAGCAAGGCCGGCAGTTCGGAGAAGACGGTCGGCGGATAGCCCTTGCTGGTCGGAGGCTCGCCCCCGGCAAGACCGATTTCCCGCTGGGCCATGGCAAATCGCGTCACGCTGTCCATCAGCAGCATGACTTGCAACCCCTGGTCCCGAAAATGCTCGGCCACGGTCATGGCCGTCCAGGCCGCCTGCCGGCGCATCAGCGGCGGCTCATCGCCGGTGGCCACCACCAGGACAGACCGCTTCATGCCCTCCTCGCCCAGATCCTCCTGAATGAAGTCCTGGACCTCCCGCCCCCGCTCGCCGATCAGGCCAATCACAATCACATCCGCTTCGGCGCCGCGTGCCAGCATCGACATCAGGCTCGACTTGCCAACGCCCGATCCGGCGAAGATACCCATGCGCTGGCCCCGGCAGATCGGGGTGAAGACATCGAAGGTCTTGATCTGGGTCTCCAGCTTCTGACCGACCCGGCGGCGCTTGAAGGCGTTGATCGGCCGATCCTTGAAGTGCCGCCCCAGCTCGCCCCGATGCAAGGGGCCGGCGTCGTCCATCGGCTGCCCGACGGCGTTGACCACGCGACCCACCCAGCTGTTGTCGGGATAGACCAGGTCGCCGTCATCGAGCACCTCGACGCTGTCCCCCACGGCCACGCCGTCCCAGGACCCGAAGGGAAGCACCAGTGAGCCGCGCTCACCGGTGCTGACCACCTCGCCCACGACTTCCCCGCGCCGCCCGGTCACGCGGCAGCGCGAGCCCACGCCCAGCGCGCCCTCCAGCCCCTTCACGAACAGGCTCATGCCGCTGACTTCGGACACACGTCCCCGGATGCGCCGAGGTGTGATCGATTTGATGCTTTCGGTCAGGCCGGAGAAGCGTGTGTGCATGGATAAACCGCCAGTTAATCGCTGTCGTTCAGTCTATAGCGCATACCGAATTAAGGGATCGTAACCTTGGACCTCAACTCCATCGGACTGTTCGGGACGGCTTCGGCGCGCATGAAGTGGCTCTCGGCGCGCCAGCAGGTCATCTCCGAGAACATCGCCAATGCGGACACGCCAGGCTACAAGGCGCAGGAGATCGAGCCTTTCTCGGCCAAGCTGGACGCGGCCCGCAGCGGCATGCGCACGACCCATGAGAAGCATATCTCCAGCTCGCGCGGCGACGGCTTCGCGGTGCGCGAGGCCACGGATCACTGGGGCGAAAGCATCAACGGCAACACCGTCTCGATCGAGCAGCAGACCATCAAGGCGGCCGAGACCGCCGAGGACTACCAGGCGGCTACCTCGATGTACAAGAAGAGCCTCAAACTCATGCAAATGGCCGCGTCCGGCGGCTGAACCAGGAGACACGCATGGACTCACTACGCGCCATAATGCAGACCGCCGCGAGCGGCATGCACGCGCAGGGCCGACGTCTCGAGGTCATCTCCGAGAACGTGGCCAACGCCGACAGCACCGGCAACACGCCCGGGGCGGACCCTTATCGCCGCAAGACCATCAGCTTTTCCGAAATGGTCGATCGCAACAGCGGTGCGAACCTCGTGACGGTCGACAAGGTCGGCCGCGACATGGGCGAGTTCGACCTGCGCTACGACCCGCAGCACCCGGCAGCCAATGCCCAAGGCTACGTGAAGATGCCCAACGTCAACACCCTGATCGAGATGAGCGACATGCGCGAGGCCTCGCGCAGCTACGAGGCCAACATGAACATGCTCGACACCGGCCGCCGCATGCGCAGCCAGACCATCGACCTTCTGAAGTAAGGACGCTTCATGGAACTGACCAACATCAGCGGCGTACGCAGCGCCTACAAGACCTCCCAGTCCCTGACCGCCGGCGGCGCCCAGGGCACGCGTGAGATCGCGCGCGAGCCCAAGACCACCTTCGGCGACATGCTGAAGGAAGCGGGTGCCGAAGCCGTTCAGACCATTCGCCAGATGGATGTCGCCACCCAGCAGGGCCTGGCCGGAAAGATCGACACCCAGACCATGATCGAGGCGACACTCGAGGCCGAAGCCACCGCCAGCCAGATCGTCGGGGTGCGCGACAAGCTGGTGCAGGCCTACCAGGAAGTGCTGCGCATGCCGATCTGACCCTGGCCCCGCCGGGACCAACACAGCACGGCGCGCTTCCGGTGCGCCGTGCTATTCATATCTATTCTTGCCTTTACATGATATGGCCCTTACTGCTGGCGGCAAGCAAGGACGGTTCCCGTGACTGAAGACGACATCATCATGATCATGCAGCAGTCGATCCAGACGATCCTGTTCGCGGCCAGTCCGATCCTGATTTCGGCGCTGGGCATTGGATTGTTCATCGCGTTCTTCCAGGCCCTGACCCAGATCCAGGAAATGACGCTGACCTTCGTGCCCAAGATCGTTGGCATCCTGATCGTTCTCATGATTTCCCTGCCCTTCATCATGGGTCAGATCACGGATTTGACCGACATCATCTTCGAGGCCATCCGCACCGGGGGCCTCTGAGTGCGCAAGGTAGCGGCTATCCTCGCGGCGGCGTTGATCGCCACCTCTGCCGAGGCCTATACAGCGAACTGGCAATGGCTGCGTGCGCCCGCCGGGCCGGAGCAGGCACCCCCCGCCCCCTCGCGCTCGGCGCCAGCGCCCGGCAAGGCCGAGGATGCGGCCGTCTGCGTGCAGGAGATCCTCGCGGCCCAGACGCGCTACGGCATCCCCGACAACCTGTTGCTGGCCATCGGCCTGCAGGAAACGGGCCAGCGCCGGGATGGGGGAACGGTGGTCCCTTGGCCGTGGTCAGCCAACGCCGCCGGCGAGGGGCGCTGGTTCGAGGGGCGCTCCGAAGCGCTGAAGTGGGTGCGTGGGCGTCAGGCCGGCGGCACGGACTCGATCGATGTCGGCTGCATGCAGATCAATCTGCGCTGGCACCCCGAAGCC
>Ga0098074_1001715_pt1 | contig 10617 bp, 8 predicted proteins | sample 32_taG_FD_75064 | JGI IMG/M metagenome (GOLD analysis project Ga0098074, IMG submission 75064) | Marine viral communities from the Gulf of Mexico - 32_GoM_OMZ_CsCl metaG | ecosystem: Environmental > Aquatic > Marine > Oceanic | place: Atlantic Ocean: Gulf of Mexico | collected 2015-07-12
AATTTAGTACCTAGGAGGGTTAGTTTAGATGACCTTCGCCGTAGAAGTACCCAATATGTAATAGGTGCTTTGGTATCCGTGGATGGTGCCCATGATATCTCACCAGATATAGCAATAGAGCTTATGGGAGATTTAGTGAATGCACCTTTTAATCAATACTTCAACTTGGAAATGTTAGCTCTTACAAATTGGGTAGGGGATTATTACGATTTAAAAACTGACACTTACCCTCATATTTATGAGGAACCAGAAGAAGGCTGGGATGTTTATTTCAAAAACCTACCTTATTAACAACAATGCCGGAGGGATTAACAGATGACCGAAGATAAGATGTATCACTTTGCAGCAGGATATTTAATTACGTTCCTGTTTGGTTTCTTCCATCTTCCTATTGCTTATGGCTTAGGGATAGCAGCAGGAGCCTTGAAGGAGGTTTGGGACTATAATAGTGGTAAGGGTACTCCCGATAAATGGGACTTCATATGGACAGCTATAGGGGCTACAGTGGCCTTCTCTATGCACTTAGCCGTATTTGTATATCCTTATATGTAATAATAAAAAGGGAGCCTATGTAGCTCCCTTCTTCCTTCCTATCATCCCCTTACGGAACATCACTTACAATATCGGCGACGGTCATATTGTACATCTGGAATACACAATTTCCTTGTGTACCATTGTCTTGCAAATAAGGATATATACTACCGTCAACAGGCCACCAGTGCTTAGGCTGTGCGCCTAGCGTAGACAAGTCAAACGGCACTCCACTATTATAAATATCAGATACATTACTACTTTGGTCGCTATCCCATATAGCAAGCTCGTCAACCTTGCAGCCGCTTTGCATGTAGTTTCCGCTTGCGTATCTCCCAACTCTCAAATTGTCGGCATCAATACCGCTAGACCAACCATAATTCCCGTTCGACCACGAACCGCCGCTCGTCACGTCAGCACCATCAACGTAAATCGTAAAACGCCCGTAATAATCATTGATTGAGCCGCTAGAACTACCAGTCGTTCCACCGTCATAACAAATAATAACGTGCTTCCACGTACCAGACGGAAGTAGATTATCCGCCCCGTTCCAGCGTAGGTAATTATACAGGGAACCGTACTGAAAGCGTAGCGAGTCGCTATTACCAAGGAAGCGTAGGGACAAGTTGCCACCGTTGCTCACATCATTGTCGCCGAAGTAGAAAATGGTTTGTCCACCAGTGCTGCTAGTACCCCCTTTGAACCAAAACGCAATCGTCCAAGCGTCCGAACTGCCGCTACCGTTACCCGCTCGACCTAAGTCAGCATCCAGTAAAGAGGCGTTAGCTCCTAACCAGTCATATTGATTAAATTGTACACTTTTAGTATTTGCAAATGGTGGTGTGCTGACAGTTAGTACAATTGTTTCACTGTCTTCCCCATTATAATTGATAGCCTTTACTGGTATGTTGTAAGTCCCAGCGGTTAAAGAGCTACCACCTATCAGCTTTCTAGGATTCCCTTCTACAGTTGTTACTCCTGAAACACCACTTAAATCCCATTCATAACCTACACCATAATCTGCTGTAAGCTCATAATTGAGTGTTTCCCCTACCACTAAACTAATTGCTAGGTTAGATGTTATGTCAGGCAATTCCGTCCCACTTGTACCACTCGCAGCAAACAAGGCGTTTAGAGCATCGCAAACCTCTGTTGCATTGTTTCCGTAGCTGTTACCATTCTGGTCTACAAACTCAGTGTAAGAAACACCTGTTACTATATCCAAGTCTTTAGCTAAGTCAGATATGGAGCAGGTATCACTATCAATAGTTGCTTGCAAACTGTTAAGGAACTGTACACCGTTAGCATCTTCTATGAATATAGCGTTAGCTGCTTGGTCTCTATATATTGTAATACTCATTATTTCGCCACCACTGTAATTGCTGAACCTGCGTTAACTAATGTACCATTACCTGAAAGTTTCACTTGTAGAACAATAGGGTTGTCCCTTGTGTTAGAATCCCCCATATAAATCAGGTCAGGTTCTAAAGAGAAACGATAGGGAATACCACTCCCACTGTCCAGTCTATTAATAATCTTCTCTAATGTGTAGGAGCTTGCCCCATTCCCTAACTGATATCTAAGCTGTAGTAGGGTATTATTGGTACTAGGTGTGATTGTGAAGTCATTCCGAATCAGCATAGTATCACCAAAGGAAAGTTCCGTAGGGTCAAACGCCCCTGTACTCGTATCCATTAATTCTGAAACACCCTCTGGAGGGTAGGTCTTGTTAGTAAAGGCACCTAACCCATCATTTGTAATAGTAGTCCATGTATCTGCTACTAGAGTGATAGGTGTAGTAGATGTACCAGCATCATTGTAATCAATAAAGCCATTACCACCCCCACTAGAGGGGAGAGTCCCGGCTATAGCTTTTGTATAATACTCATATTCTAAGTCGTTTAATTGAGACATTATTAAAGTCCTAATTGTTGTTTAAAGTATAATATCCCTAAATCTTGTGTGGATAGTCCTTCACCACTAACACCTAATTTCAATATGTAAAACTCTCTTTTTAAATCAAGTAAACTCATATCCAAATATCCACCCCATTACTTCTTTTTATTCCTAGAGCCTTTAGGTCTTCCACCTTTCCCACCATTGTCGCTTCTGTTCGCGCTCCGACTTCTGACTCTCGTATTGCTTTTAGCAGTTGAGCCGCCACTACGTAACGGTTGTACATGGTCAACATCCCGGCCGTCACCTTTTGACACTCTACCATCTTTTTCTGCCTCTCTTCTTGCTTTGTTTCTAGCTGCCCTTTTACGTTTAACTTCAGGACTAGCATCATATTTACGTTGTTGTTTTGTTCTCTTACTCGGATTCTTTTTAGGTTTTGGAGCCATAAGTTTACACCTTTATAAAATGAATAGTTGAAATTTGCTTAATTATTTACTATATTAATATTAGCCCCTCCGGGGTAAAGATACATATTACTGTTCACTATCACTCCCTCCACTAACCAACCTTTCACCCATCTGTCCACTACCAACTCTTCTAGTCTCCTTAACTTCTTTATTATTTGAGATAAGTCTTTCATAGAAAGAATTAAGAATGTCCTCTTGAATATCTATATCTCCTGATTTAGCTATATCAATAGCTTTATTAATATTGGAAATATTCTTATTAATACGGGACTCTTTAGTTCTTAGTGTAATGTTCATTGGTCTTCCAGTAGTTTGAGGAAGTAGCTTCACTTTACCTTCCGAACTAACCTCAAACTTCCAACCATTAAGTTTAGCATCTTCTACTACCTTTAGAATACCAGATTGGGTATCACTTAAAGCTTTTAAAACTACTTCCCTAGATGTAGCATCTAATACAGCTTTCTGTTGAGGGTTCAAGGCGTTTTTAAAAGTTTGGAAGGAAGGACTAACAATTTCATCAACCACTAACTCAATACCTTCTACTTCCCCTTCTACTAAATCTGAAAAGTATCTAGCGTAGTTCTTAGCTGTTAAATCCTTATCTCCCTCTGATAAACTATCTACAGGTCGCTTAGAGGTTTTAGTAGCGGCTACATAGAAATTCCTTGAGTCTTGAGGACTAACCTCTACACCTTCCCCATAGCTTATAAACTTTCCTATCTGGTCAGGAGTGTTGAGTGAGAAGTAACTTTCAACTTCACCAGCAACACTTGTCTCTAATGGTTCAAAAGCTTCAGGGTTAGAAGCCCCTACTGTACGTAGAACATCTGTTACTGCAACATTCCCACCTACAGCCCTAATACGCATTAGTTGAGGAAGAGCCTCAAAAGCGTCCATTTCCCCTTCTGTTACAAGAGTTGCAAGTGTGTCTTGCATTTGCTTTAAAGAATCGAAATCTGAGCTATTTATGGCCTCTTTGAAGCTGTTTAGGGTGCGTACCATGTTATCCTGATAGAACTTTGTTCTGTTAATACCATCTTGACTATTAGAAAAACTAAAAGCCTCTACAGTACTACTAGCCCCTAAATTAACCATCTGAACATAAGACTCTATTATTTCTGAGGATGTTCTTTTTAATTGCTGTATAGACTGTGTTTGCATTTTAACATCATCACCTAAATCCCCAATATTAGTGATAGCTTTTGAGAAGCTATTAAGGAGTGTAGGAAGAGAAGAATTTATTTTAGTTCTAGTAGACTTACTGTACTCGGAAGCAGCTTTTATATTAGCTTTCTTAGCCTCTAATAAAGCATTCTTCTCTTGCTTGTCAGCGGAATCCCTCTCGCTAGTCATACGGTTGTAACTGTTAACAATCTTCGCCATTGTTTCTTCTGACACTACATCTTCCGCACCTAATGGTAAATTTGCTATTACAAAAGCAGGGTCACTACCTTTTAGCAAGTTAAAAGCGGATTCCACAGATGACTCTTGTTCTAAAGCCTCTTGCTCCTCTTTCAAGGCTTTTCTAATCGAAGAAGCTGTAGTAGGGCTTTTTCTCCAAGATTGAATCTCTTTCCGAAGTCTATCGGCAAGTAAAGGGTCTTTACCTCCTTCTTTACGTATCAGATTCTCTAATTCATTTTCTAATCTAAAATCTGAAACTTTATCATTCATTGCTAAATCCGTATAAGTTCTTTTAATATTTTCTACGGACTTAGTAATTTCCATTTCTTCAGCTTTAATTCTTTCCTCTTCCGCAACAGCTTCAGACTCTAGCCTAGCTCTTTCTTCAAGAGCTTCTCCTCTTCGGTAAACATCAAAGAGAAAACTCGCACCCTGTATAATATCTCCAGCAGTACTATTCCCACCTTGAAGTTGAGCCGCTTGGGGTACTCTTACATCTGAAAGTTTTTTAGTAAACTCAGCCATTATTAATTATCCTCTGGTACAACAATCATCTGTTGTTTTCTATTTAAGTTGTCGTAGTATCCTGAGCGTTTGTTCTCAGCAATAACACCTCGAATCACTTCCTTTTTAATTCCGTCACTTTCAAAGTCACTAAACCTGATTTTAATCCCATCCAGTAAAACTTGCTTTTCTTCTTCATCATCCGTTTCAAGGATTCTATTATGAAGGAAAAGGATATCCTCAATTCCATTTTTTATGATGTCCTGCCTATAACCCTTCTTAGCAAATAAAGTTCCTAAGTCTTCATATACTTGAGGCGTAAAGCCTGCAATATTTGCTACAAGTTCATTAGTCGTAATAGGCGCTAACTTTCTACCATAGCTGTCATACAATTTACCAGTGTTCCAACCAAGATAAGCTTTATACGCATTACTGAATGTGCTAACCTGTCCTGCTACAGCTAAAAAAGCTGCCTCTGAAACATTAGATAAATCGGGGTTGTTCATAGCGGAATAAGCTCTATTAATATCTATAAAAGTATCAAAGGCTCTATTAGTTGTACTACCACCAGCACCTAATACAAAATCAATAGGAGTATCTGTTAAAATGGAATCTAGTATATCTGTGAGGAATGTCCCTAAGCCTGCCCTAGCTGAAATGTTAGTATCTACATCAAAAGCTGCAAGCATAGCCCCATCAATTATACCATTAAATATTAATTTATCCAAGACTTCTTTACTTTCAGGAATAGCTTCTGGGTCTCTAGCTGAAATATACTTCTCAACTGTATCTAATATCGGAATACCCGCTGTACCATACAAAGCAAAGTAAGAGAGAAACATTCCAGCCTTTTCTTGGGGTGTAAACTGCTTACCAGCAAAAGCACCTATTGCTCTCATAGGATATGACATAAACTGTGTTACAATACCTCTTATGCCGCCTTTAGTAATTTGTTGCATATCAATACGGGACATACCGAAAGTAAGTCTGTGTGTTTCGTTAGATATATACTCTTTACCTTTAACAGAAATAGGAGATTCCTTATTAGGATTAATAGTGTTATCATTAATCCATTTACGTCTAGCTGTCAGGTAAGCCACCATTCTAGGTATGTTTTCCCCTTCTTCAAAGAAAAACCTTCCTGCTTCTGCAACTTTAGAGAGTTTCCCTCCAACCAAAGCATTGCTTCCATTAAGAGCGTCTACGTAAGCTAAATTGCCTCCATAGGATTCAAAACCTAAAGCCCTGTATTCTTGTACAAGCTCTTTGAAATCTCCTAAGTCTGAAAACTCTTCCCCAAGTTTTTTAGAAATTTCCTCTACTACTTTAGGGTCATTGGAAATCAAAGCTGCCCTAAGTGGAAAATATTGCGATAGAGACTTCATTCCATATTTAGGACTCATAGCAACTATTACAGGAGCATGTAAAGCCTGTATAATAAAACTAGCAGGGTTAAACATCCCAAGTTTAGCATTGAATGTAATATTTCTTAAAGTCCCTGTGGGATTGCTTAAAGATTCACTGACACTAGCTGTTACTTTTGACCTTTTAGTGGGGTCGAGTACTCCAAGTTTTTCAGCTTTACCTGTAAACTTCCATACGATATTTTCTACTTTCTGTTGGAAAACTCTATCCGTTCCATTCTGATAACCTAATAATTCTTTTAAGAAAACTTGATGTCCTTTGATTGTTTCCTCTAAACCTAATTTTTTCCCTTTACTCGTTACTCCAGCTTCTAGTAAATTAGTGATAGGTGCTCTATTATCAGACACAACGTATTTACCAAATACTTCCTTAAATCTTTTTAAAGTAAAGTCTTTGTATTCACTGAAAGCTACATTATTTGAGGTTACGTCAAAACTCCTAGAAAGCGACTCAAATGGGTCAGTTATACTGGAAGTGTCTCCATTAATGTTAGGAACAACTTCCCCTCTTTTGTCATACTTACTACCTGAACTCCCCAACGACTTAGGGGTATCTGAGAAATCAGTATAGTCTCCTTGAATGTCTATAGTTTCTCTATTCCTTAAAGGTACTAAATTTGTGTCTAGTGAAATATCATTGTCTGCCACTTTACCGATAAATTCATCGAAAGTTATTCCCATTTCTATTTCATCAAAAGACTCTTTAGCTACTGCACGAGAAATAAGCCCACTTTCCATATTCTTTAATAAGCTTAAACCTTTGTTGAACTTATCAACAAACTCATTGGCTTCAGGCATACTATCTGCCGAAAATAAAGTTTTATCCCTTAATCTATAAGATTTACCATCAGAATAATTTCCTAATCTAGCTTGCTTAATCCAGATAGTATTAGCATCATATCCCCTACGTCCACCAGCCAAATAAGGTTTTTGTATTAAATCCAATTCTGAAAGTGTGTATGTTCCTTTAGGGAGAGCTATTAACTCCGCAGGGTTTCCTTTCATATTCCCTGCGTTAATAAAGCTGTCAACAGAGTTTCTATCAATACGTAGTATATCCATAGAAGCTAGAGCTTGTTTGTTAATTGAATCTAGTTCAAAAGTCTCACCTGTAGTGACATCGTAAACTTTACCTTTAGAAGTTGCCCCTGCAATCTTAGCATTAACACCTTCAGGTATACCATCACCTTCTAATTTGTTTAACCCTTGATTAACTAAACTATCCCTAGCAGCTTTATTATCTAACTTCCACATAAAGTCATTCACTTGTTTGTATGTACCGTAAGATAATATTTCGGTATCTGTAGGAGCCTTACCGTTTAAAAGTTGATAGTTCTCTTTAAACTGTTCAATAGTAAACCAACCTACATTGTTACCATCAGCTAAACCTTCATCCACTAAATCCTGATTTTTCTGTATAACCCTTGAAACACTAGCTTTAGATTTTTTATTAAGCTTACCCCAACTATTTAAAGCTACCTTTTTAACTCCACTTTCCAAGGCATTTTTAACACCCTCACTAAGTCTACCTTTAGATACAAAATCTGGCATTACCCAATTATCAATATTATCAAAAAGCCTACGCGCTCTCCCAATTTGTTTAGGGGCTAATTTTAAAGAATCCTTTACAGCTTGGCTATCTACGTTAGCTCTAGCTACCCATCCACCACTTTTTAATTTAACAGCTACACCCTCTAAACCTTTGTCCTTTAAAGCTCTGAGTGCATATCCCTGACTGGAGTAAGGGTTATTCTTCTTGTTATACAAATCAAAAGTGACAGTGTTATCAGCGTTAACACGGAAGTTACCTAATTTAGCTTTTGTGAAGTCTTGGTTAACCTCTTTACTGATTAGATTACGTATAATACCTTTTTCTTCTGTATCTAAAAATCTCTCAGTAGAGGGAGTGGAAGCTCTCTCTTCCATATCATCTAAGATACGTTCATTCTTTTTCAACTCTTCCTGTATCTTCCCGAAAGGTTGTAAATCTACATCATCTGAAACACTTAAGCCTATAGTGTCGTACACTTCTTTATTTTCAATCTTATCACTAATTAACGACTTAGTTTCACCTAAATCTTTTAAAGTTGCAGAGGTTTGGTTTCTAAAAATAGAACTTCCCTTAATACCTAAACCTGTAAAGAATATCTCAGCATAACCAAAAGCATTAGCATTAGCTATCTGAGAAGGGTCAGACCTAAAAGCAATCGCTAATTGGTCTTCCGTCCAAGATTCATTGTTTATTAAAAAATATGCTGTTGAAATCTCTTCATCAAATTCCTCTAAAACTAATTGTGCTTCTTCCACAGACCTCGCATTGTTAAACCTTTTACCCATTTCTTCCAACTTATCAGCATAAGAAATCTCACCTGTAGCTATAACGGAAGATATAAAATCTAAAGGAGTTAGGAATGTAGCAGCTAAATCCGCAGCATAATTCAACCAACCCCTATCTTCTGCCATTTTTCTATAATGGGCTTCTTTGTTTTGGAGTAAGAGCTGCTTACTTGACAATAAGCTTAAAGATTCCATTTCTGTAGGAGTCTTCTCTATTATATCCCTCCACTGTGGGTCTTTTAATATATCGAAAGTTACACCATTAATAACATCTTTTTCAAAAACCTCAGGAGTTTCATTTGCTACGCGAAGACCCTCTAATGCTGAAGTTAAAGATTCTACATTTTTCTCAGGAGAAATAGATGTATCATAAACTAATTTCTCAGCTTGTACTATTTTCTCTGTTTTAGCCGTGTTAGTTATTTGTGACTTCAAGGAATCAAAAGAAAAAGCTTGTGCTTCATTCTCAGTTTGCTTTAGAGATTTTTCTCCATAAGGTCGTTCTGCAATATTAATCTGTTTAGTACTGTCCCTTTCTTCCTCTGGAGTGAGTGCTACCGTCTCAGCTACATTGACTGACGGGACGTTAATAACATTCGCATTAGGTACTTTAATTTTCACCCATTAACTCCACTTAGTAAATCCATCTGTTTCTTGACTTATAGCTGTGGCTGTTTGAGTTAAAGCTCGGATATCCGCAGCATTGCCTGCAAAGTCTGAAGCTTTCTGTCTACTTCTAGCCACTTGTTGTTGTAAGGATTCCATTTGATTAAGAAAAGCTATATTACCTGCTGCTTGTGTACCAATACTGGCTACACCACCTTGAAGTCCACTAGCACCTAATGTACCTGTTTGGGCACCTTGAGCTATTACTTGCGCTCTAGCCATTTGGGACTCCCGTAATTGCATCATACGTTGTCTTTGAGTTTCTCTCTCACTAATACGTTTTTGTACTCTAGCAGCTTTCTTTGATTCCTTTCTAGCTTGTCTACCTTGTTGTATTCCTGCTACTGTACCTACAGCAGCTATAGTGGCTGTTACGGGTTCACACATTTCATTAACACTCCTATCTCTTTACCTTCACTGTCATAAAGGGAATCAATATCTTCAAACCCTAACATTTCTGCAAATTTAGTAAGCTTGTTATTATTGCTTACACAATATAATTCTTTATTAGGTGCTTCATTTAAGATTAAAACTAAAAGGTCTAAAAGTTTCTTATAACAACTGACAGACCAATTTAACACATAACAGTGCATTATCCAGCCAATAGAGCTATCTTCTATATACACTTCAGTGTCATCATCCTTAAAAACTGAGGGATGTTGAATACTGTTAAAATATTTAATATCCACCACCATTCTACATCCTCCCTTTAATAGAATAGTTGACATTATATCCTAAAATCTGCATATCCTTTTCAGCTTGAGCTTCAAATCTAAATTGTACAGCCCTACCATTACCCCTAACTTTAATCTTCTTATGGATAATACTCTCACCTGTATCCATACTCCAAGGGAAAGCATCAGGTACAAATCCCCTTCTCATTGGATTGTACAGTTCCATCTTCTTCCCACTACCGCTATCATTAGTAGTACGTCCTACCCACTTACTATATGCGTTAGAATTATCCCACTCCCATCTAGCTTGAAATAAACAACTACTAGGAGTGTCATATAGATACACTTGATTATCACTGTCAAAACCTGTTATAGTGGTTTCTGTTTTATTAAAATAAACATCAGCATATGTAATAGCTTTCTTGTGAGCAAACTTACCTAATGTTTCATATGCACTAACAAGATACGCTGTCTGGTCAACACCAAAGTCTTTAAAATCTTCAGAAGTGTCCGTAGCAAAGTTATAGCTACAAGTTTCTCCATCATGGGAGCTATTGGGGAAAACGAAAGATTCATCACCAACTCCTAAACCTCTTTGTATTTGTGGGGTTCCTGCATTAGATTGTGGATAGAAAGCATTTAGACGTAAGTCCATAACTAGAATATTATTGTCTGTTGTACTAACAAACCATATCTGTTTTTCTTTCCCTC
>Ga0098074_1001716_pt1 | contig 10614 bp, 10 predicted proteins | sample 32_taG_FD_75064 | JGI IMG/M metagenome (GOLD analysis project Ga0098074, IMG submission 75064) | Marine viral communities from the Gulf of Mexico - 32_GoM_OMZ_CsCl metaG | ecosystem: Environmental > Aquatic > Marine > Oceanic | place: Atlantic Ocean: Gulf of Mexico | collected 2015-07-12
AAGATCCTCCGGAAGTGGCCTGGACCTTGGCGTCCAGGCCGATCTTCTCGAGGATCTTCTCGAAGGAGCGGATCTTGCCCGGCGCCTCGATGATGAACAGCGTCTTGGTCATGCCTGCCTCAGGGCTGTGCCGCGTCTTTCTGCATTTGCAGCATCTCGGCGGTCATGCTGTTCTGGTTCGCCAGCAGCAGGAGTTGCTGATCAAGCTTCTCCTTGATGTCGTCGAGCTGGACGGTCATGAAGCCGAGGTTCTGACCCGTCAAGTGAATGCGGCCTTCCTCGGTGAGCGTCTTTGCGTGCTCGACGATCCATTCCCTTGCTTCGAACTGCTCCTTCAGTCGCTTGCTCATGGCGGGCTCGCCGGCGGCGTTCACGTAAGGCTCGTTGGAAAATCCAGAAACGCTCTTGGCTCGGCTGATGATACCATCGCCATTCGCGCCGTCGCCCAAGGTCGGATCTTCTGAGACGCTCACCAGGGCCCGGCTTTCGCAGTAGCCCAGCGCGATCGTCTGCGCGAGCGACCCCCGAGCTTGGTAGGACCAGCGATCCTCGATCTTGTCGTAGCCGTTGGGGTTCGCCTTGGGACTGATCCGGTCCAGATCTTCGCCGCTTTCGACCCCCATGTTTTTCACGAAGTCGTAGCAGGCTTGCAGCTCTTCCGGCTTGTTGAACTGGTTCGACTTCAGAATGCTCTTCGCCGCTACGTATGATGCACCCTGCATCTCCGAAGGAGCAGGTGCCGTGCAAAGTCCCGCCTTGGCTTCGGCTTCGGAGCAATAGGTCGAGGCTTGGTTGATAACTTCAGCCTGCTTCTTGGCTGACAAGCTGACGAATTCAGCCGGCGTGCCAGATTCTCCGATAGCTCCACCCAGACTGAGTGCAGCCATCTGCTCCAGAGAAGCAAGCGTTCCCTCGCTCAGCACCAAGTCTGGGCGGTTCTCCCGTGAGCCCGTCTTGTGCCATCTGGTAACGATCTCGCACGAGCCGGGGTTGGAGATGACAGGATCAACAGATTTCACTGCTGCGACCTTCTCACGCTCGATCTCGCGCTGCCGCGACCGCTCGTCCTCGAGCTGCTTCATGCGGGCCTCACCCTGCAGGGCCTCGCGAAGGTTCTTGATCGTGGTGCCGAACCCCTTGCGAAGCTCTTCGGTCAGGTTGTCGCCGACGTCTTTGACTTCATCTTTCACGCCATCCACGGAGTCCGTCGTGCTGTCCTGCTTCTCCTGAATGATCCTCATCTCGATGATCTCTTGGAGAGATGATACCGAGCCGTGGAAGAAAGCATTGGCAGATGTCGGCGTCATAAGCGGCAGCAGGGAGGCCACAGCCACGGACGCGGCAAGAGAGATGCGACGTGTCTTCATGATCTGGTCTCCTTACTGGAACAGCGACGAGTATGCGCCGGGACGTTTCTGCGAGGTGTAGGATGCGCCGCCGCCCGAGCCGCTGCCGCTGTAGCTCCTGACGTCGAGTGGGTTGGTCTGGTTGATGTCGCCGCCGGCCACGTCGACGTTGACGCCACCTGTGCCCTGCTGGTTCCACTGGGTCTGCACGCCGTAGTTCGAGATGAACCCATTGCCGGCGCCACCAAGGCTCGCGGAATCGCTCAGAAGGCTCATCTTCTCCGCGATGCCGGCATTCGCCTGGGCGACCAGCTGGTTGGTCTGGCTGCAGACGGCCTGAACAGCCATTTGACCGAGGTCGGCCAGATTGGGAACCTTGAATAGGACGTCTAGCGAGCCGGTAAAGATGCTGTCGATGCAGGACATCTCGCCGAACTCTTCACCTTCGCCGAGCTGGCTGTAGCCGAGGTTCTCGTCCTGGGCAGCTGCCACGACGTCCTGGACATGCTTCTCGGCGCTGCTCAGGAGGTACTCGTTGATTTCCGGATCGCAGACCAGGTATTCCTCGGCGGCGGAATAGGCCCCGCCGCCGGGCGTGTACTGCCCGTTGGTGATCTCGGAGATGTCGAGGGGACCGTAGTCGGCCATCCGGTTCATCATGTAGCGCTGCAGGTCTTCCGCACTGCTGATGTTCGAGTTGTCGCGGATGATGTCGTCGAGATCCGGGTGATTGCGCAGGGCCTCGACCGAGAAGCCGGAGGATGCCCAGTCATTCATCGCACCCGGGCCCAGGAACCAGGCGCCGCCGAGCAGGCTCGCCTCGCTGATCGTGACGCCATTCACGGTCTGCCCGACATACTTGCCGGAGGATCCATTGTTCAGGGTCGTCCACATGTTGTGTGCCAGGCCGCTTGCCACCCGATCCTGCATCGCGCGCCCGGCACCGGAATTCGCCAGCGCCTGGTAGGAGCACACGCCGGAAGCGCAGGCTTCTTCCGTGAACTCGTAGTATTTCCAGCGATCGGCGCCCTTGGTGCCCTTTGGAATGGGCTTGGTCTGTCGAACGAGACCCTGATCCTCGAAGTTGCCGACGATGATCTGGTAGCGACCGACCGCCGAGCTGATCGGGTTTTGGGCGGAGTAGTCATCCCCGGATTCGATGCCCACGGTCTTGTCCCACCAGGCACCCATGCCGCCGCCGGACTGGTTCGGGCTGGCAGCCATGAGGGGAGACGCGAGAACCATCGCAGTTGTCAGAAGCAGAGAGGCGGTCAGGTGCTTTCTCATGGGCGATCTCCTTATTGCGCCGCCACCGGCGTGTAGGTTGCCGACGCGACCAGCGAGAGATCTTTGCCATCATAGGCATAGGACAACTGCGCCGTGTTCTTCTGTACGTGGATGCCCCCGTCGTGGATGCGGATCTCACCCTCGAGCGCATAGATAGAGAGGAGTTCGCGGCCATCGGCACTGAAGATCACCGCCGGGCAGCTGCCGCGACCGGTGCAGCTGCCCGAGCTGGTGGAATAGACCATGCTCTCCTGGGTGCCATCGCCGTCGAGATCGAAGAGACGCTTCTCGATGTCGGCCATGACCTGCACGGCGCGGCTCATCTGCTCTTCCTGCGTGAGCGCGGTGCCTACCTCGCCGACATCCGAAATCATGTCGCCATTCGCGATGATCGGATAATAGCCGTCGGCCCAAAACCACCGGGTGTTCGGACCCGTCTCGATCTGGCGCATGCCGTTCTCGACGACAGAGGACAGGCCCAGCGCATCGGTCTTCGTCTGAAAGACCTGCAGCCACTGGTCGCCCGAATAGATCAGGATGGCCGTCTGACACTGGCCATCGCCGCATCCTTCCGTGAACCGCACCGCAATCTCGGCCGAGCCATCGTTGTCGATGTCGATGATCGCGGTCTCCATGGCCTGCGACCGGCCGTAGAAGGCTTGGGCCACCTCGAGGGCGCCGCCGTTGTCGCCTTCCGCGAATATGACGGTCGAAAGCGTTTCCTGGGCCAGTGCCGGCGCGGCCAGAAGCGTGAACCCGGCGATGGCTGCGAGCGAGTATCTATTCATGATTTCCACCTCTTTCGGACCATATATGCGGAACCGCCGCATACCGGGTGCTCACGCACGAATTCATGTCACCCCAGACCGGGCAGGGCCTGGGTCTCGTAGGCGGCCTCCTGCAGCGCGGTGAGCGCAGGGCCATCCATATGCTGGCCATAGACGCGGGCTGCGATCGCCTCGTTGAAGGCCTTGATGTCCTCGATGAAGAGCACCTGGGTGGCGCTGCGCCCGCCGCCCTCCTCGTCGTCCCGCTCCGCGTTCAGCAATTCATGAAAGACGCGGACCTGGAACGGGTAGACCTTGGCGACGATGAAGGAGAGCAGCCGAATGCGACCCAGCCTGCCCAGCGCCTTCACGACCTCTGGGTGCGCCTCGATCAGCTCAGCGTACTCCGCGATTTCCGCGTTATTCAGCGCGGTCACGAAGCCGGAGATCTCGTCGCTGTCGGCGGGCAACTCGTCGGCGATCGCCGCACGCACGTCCTCGGGCAGCTTGGCTTTCCAAGCCTGCAGCGTCTCATTCTGGAGGTCGAGCATCGTTGGTTGCATCCCACGGAGGTATATCCAGCCATGCGAGATACGAACGCCTCGTAAACAGACCATTGAAAGGACAACGACATGTCAGGAGCTGACCCCCTCAAGGGCCGCGTTACCGGCGACTTCGACCCTGTGCAGTTCGTCGAAAATGACGAGAACAGCCTCGAAGCCGCTCGGGCAACGAAGATCGGCCAAGTTCTCGGCAGCGGCGGACCGGCCCAGACCCTGGAGGTGGAAACCCCGAGCCTCGAGAACGACAAGCTCGATCACACCCCCGAGCCCGGCGCCACGATGAACGTGAGCTTCGGTCCTAGGCCGTAACGCCGGCGATCAGGCCGCGAAGTCCGCCCACTTGTCCTTGATGGACAGCGGCAGGCTCAGAAAGGGGGCTTTCTCGAACATCGGGAAGGCCCCTTTGCCGTTCTTGACCCGTTTCAGGTTGAGCTTGGTGGGGCCGATCTCGACGAAGGCTTCCATCGCGTTCATCGGCATCGGGATCCACATGCGCATCGGAACCGGCTTGGGCAGTTCGCTGTCGACGGGGCGGATGTCGCGCGCGGCCAGGGCGATCCAGTCGCGCCCCTGATGGCCGGTCATAATGGCAGCGGCGTTCCACTCGATGCTGCGCAGTGCCCGCGCGTCGTGAATGCCAACGCCCAGAACGGGACAGCCCGCGTCCCGCGCCTTCTCGACCCCCATGGTGAAGCGCTTGGCACCCGCGCTGTTCAGGATGAGATCGGTGTTGCTGTGCGTCGCCAGCTGCCGCTTGTGCAGGTAGGCGAGCCAGAGAATGAAGGGGTGCTCGTCGTAGGTGGTGGGCATCGCGAACCTCTTGCGGCTTAATCATGATTTAGCCCAGCGCCTTATATCCGGCGTTAAAGGCAAAGGTGTTTCATGGCCCGCATCGTCCCGGCAAAGCCGAAAGCGTCCTCCTCCCTCGCATGGGATCTCCTGGTCGAGTTGGAGGGGCTGCTTCCGGACAGCTACATCATATTCCAAGGGCTCGTCGGTTCCGACGCCATGCTGCTGATGGCGCCCGAGCGGCGCGCCCTGGTCATCCTGCCGGCCGAGGGCGCCACCGGCATCGATCCCGATACCCGCGAGCTTCTAGGCGAGGATGAGGCGCTCGATCTCGACCAGGTGGTGCAGGGGATGTCGGGTGCTCTGACGGACCTCGGCGTGACCGAGGCCGACATGCTTCTCATGTCGCCGGGTGCCAAGCTGTCGGGGGCCTGCGTCTCCATGGGGCCGGCCATGGGGCAGGGGAAGCTACGCGCTGTTGCCGATCGCGGCATGCTGGGCGAGGCCCTCGAGATGGGGCAGGGGCGGGAGACCGTCTCCAGCATCAACGAGGCGCTCCAGGCCTTCTGGGAGGGCAGCTCAGAATACGTGCCTGGCACCATCACCGACCAGCAGCGCGCCTGGCGCGAGGAGCGCGGCGACGCCGAGGTCGACCCGTTCCTCGAGGCGACCGGGCCGGCGCCCCAGGAGCCCGCCTCCGGCCCTCGCCCGGCGGTCCTCACCGGTCCTGTTCGCCTGCCGCGCCGCCCGGCGCAGCTCACCCTCAACGCCAAGTCCGGCCCCCGTGTCGCGTACCTGAAGGCTCTGCTGACTGCCTGTGTGCGCAACATCTCCCAAGGACGGCCGCTTTTCTCCTCCGGGGTGGAGGTCGACCCGAGCTTCGTGGCCGGTCCCGACCTGCTGCTGCCGGCGGTTCTCGTCGCGGCCGCCGAAAGCTGGACACCAGTGGTGGTGAAGGCCGGCGGCATCGGCGGGTTCGACATCCGCCTGTCGCGCGACCCGCAGGCCCTGATCGGCTTCAAGGTCTCTGACGTGCTGACCGCCTCGCCCACCACGCTCTTCATGCCGGTGGCGCACCTCATCCACAGCACGCTGACCGAGGAGGGCGAGTTCATGCTCGATGAAATAGTCAGCACCTACTACCGATGGGCCCAGAAATACGACCTCGAGAACGCCGAGCTGGAGGCGATCGACCTCAACATCGCGCTCAAGGCCATCGACAGCGGCATGGATGAGTAACGCGTCCTTAGAGATGTCCAAGCATCTGTCTTCCTAGACAGGAGCGATCTCATGAACCCAACGGACATCCTCGGCCTGTACCGGAGCCTCTACGAACAGGAGATCTGGATCGCGGCCGGATTCATGTTTTTGACCGGCGCCATGCTGGCGTCATTCGGTGGCGTGGTGATTGCGCGTCTGCCGGTGCAGTTGGGCTGGATCGATGCGCCCGAGGATATGAAGACCAGCGCCACCATCATGGGACGCTCCCGCTGCGAGGGGTGCGGCAAGCCCCTGTCGCCCGGGGTGATGATCCCGGTACTGGGGTGGATGGTTTCACGTGGAAAGGCGGCCTGCTGCGGCATCCACATCCCGGCGCGCTACCCGCTGACGGAATTCGCGCTGGGCCTCGCCTTTGCCGTCTCCCTTCTGGTCTTTCCGCTGCCGGGCCAGGCGCTGGGCTTCATGCTTTTGCTTTGGCTGTGTTGGGTTCTGTCGATGATCGACCTCGAGCACTTCTGGCTGCCGGCGGTCCTCACCACCCCGATGATGTGGGTCGGGCTGCTCGTCAGCCCCTTCGAGCCGGACATCGCCCTGCGCGTTCATGGCGCGGTGCTGGCGGGCGCCGTGATGTGGGGCAACATGATCCTGGTCTCCAAGATGACCGGGAAGGACTGCTATGCGGGAGGCGACGTGGCCTTGGCTTGCGCGGCGGGTGCTTGGCTCGGCATGGACTACGTCCTGGCCTTCATCGGTCTCGGCGGGGTGTTGTTCGTGATCCAGTGCCTGGCCCTGCGCCGCAGCACGGGCGAGTTTCAGGCATTCGGCCCGGCCCTCGCTGCCTCCCTGTTGCTGATCACGCTGTCCTCGGTCTTCCTGCCGGGCGTCCTCACTCTCGATGCGCTCCTCTAGACAAATGCGGACCGATTTGTGGACGCCCCCGCGTCTCTTGCAGGTTTGGCTTTATTTCACCGTCGCATGCAATCGCGCGAGAGCGCGCAATAAGGAATGACGGGGTCCAAGCGAGATGGAGACCATCCGGGGCATTGTGACCAAGGTTCTCAAGGAGGGCAGCTTCGCGGCCATCCTCTATGAGGATGCGGACACCGGGGAGCTTAAGGAGGCCAGGCTGAGCGCGTCTTTGAACGGGCTCAGTGAGGGCGATGCCTTCCTGGCTGAAGGTCACTGGAAGACCGACGAATACAGGGGGCGACTGCAGCACAAGCTCAGCGCCCGCAACGTTCGACCCGCTTACCCGCGCAGCATGCCGGGCATCCGCAAGTTCCTCGACCTGAACTTCACGCCCCGTGAAACGGGCCTGGATCATGCCGCCATCCACAAGCTCTGCGTCAAGTATGGCGAGGCGACGATCGAGGAGCTGTTCGGCAACCCCGAGCTTCTCGTGGCGCAGTCCTCCAACCCGGACCGGTTCCGCAATGCCATTCATGAGATCGTCGCCAACAAGGGGACGAACCTGCAGGCGCGCGACCTGATGGCCTCGGCCGAGTTCGAGGATGACGAGATTGGCCGGGTGCTGGAGCGGTTCCAGACGAAGACGCTCGATACCATCATGACCAACCCGTATGACGTGCTGTCCGTGCCGGAGATCAGCTTCGGCAAGGTCGATCGTCTCGGAGTGAAGGTGGGGGTCAGCACGGCAGACCATCGCCGGATCATCGGCGCGGTGCTCGAGGAGATCCGCGAGGCCGAGGGCAATGGCTCCTCGATGATCAACCTGTCAGGCACCATTCCGGAAATCGCCTACCGTGTGGGCGTCAGCGAGGCCGAGGTCGAGAGCGCGGTCAACAGCGCAAACAGCCCGGAGAGCCCGCTGCGCAACCGCATCAGCGTCTTCCGACTGCCGCAATCGACCGATGCCTTCGCCATGTTCTATGAGCGCAAGCGGCAGGAGGTGGGCGCGGCCCAGGGTATTCTGCGGATCATCACGAAGGGTCGTCGGAACGACCCTGAGAAGGCCGCAGCCCTGTGCGAGAAGATGCTGAAGGGGACCAAGTTCGACGAGCATCAGTACCGCGCGGTGCTGGCCGGTGTGACCGAGCCCATCAGCTGCATCATCGGCGGCCCCGGCGCCGGTAAATCCACGATCATGAAAGCGATCGTCCAGATCTCCAGCCATCTCGATGCTGGCAAGATCTTCGTGACCGCCACCACGGGACAGGCCTCCCAGAACCTCGAGAAGGCGACCGGGGCGGAAGCGGTGACGCTGCACAGCCTGCTGGGGCTGCACAAGGATCCGTCGACCAACATGTCGGCCTACCGCCGCAACGCCAAGAACCCGCTGCCCGACAACTGCGTCGTCATCGTGGATGAGGCCGGCATGGCGGACAGTGAGCTGTTCGCGGCGCTCCTCGCGGCACTGCCGCCGTCCGGGCGCCTCGTCATCGTGGGTGACCGCGACCAGCTGCTTTCGGTCGGGGTAGGGCAGGTGCTGTCCGACCTTCAGGAGATGAATATCGACGGACGATCCATCGTCCCGGTCGTGCGGCTGGTACACACCTACCGGCAGGACAAGGACAGCAAGATCGTCACCGACAGCAAGCAGATGCTGGAGGGGAAGGTCCCGCAGGTCGACGAGACCCTGCGGGGCGGTACGAGCTTCCAGGAATGCCCGAGCTATGAGATCACCGAGCGCATCGTGCGGATGTACCAGAAGACCTTCATCCCCGGGAAGGTCGACGTGCTGCGGGATGTCGCGGTCATCTCTCCCCAGAAGCGTGGCCCCGGCGGCACCTACGAGATCAACGAGGCGCTGGCCAAAACGCTGAACCCAGGCCGCGAACCCATCCCGGGTGTCGCGCATTCCGAGTTCGCCCGCGACAAGGACGCTCCCGTCCCGCACGTGGGAGACCGGGTGATGCTGACGGACAACGACGAGGCGGCCCGTGTCGTCAACGGCGACATGGGGTTCATCCGTGGCTATCGGCCGGACCCGCAAAGGAACGGCAAGCATCTCATCGAGGTCGAGCTGGATGACGGGCGCACCTACGAGGTGCCCTGCACGAAGTGGCGCAACCTGATCCTGGCCTACGCCATCACCTGCCACAAGTCACAGGGCTCCCAGTACCAGATCGTCATCCTACCCTTCTCGGAGGCTCACAGCGGCATGGCCGATCGGAACCTGGTCTTCACGGCCTGGACCCGGGCCCGGAAGATCGTGATGGGCGTCGGCTCCAAGAAGGTCTTCGCCGAGTTCGTCCTGAAGAACGACAAGTCGAAGCGCTTCACCCTGCTGCGGCCCTTTACCGAGGCCCTGGTCGCACGTCAGCACGTGCCGCCCCTCGGCGAAAAGCTCGACGAGATCACGCCTCTGCGCTTCCCCCGCGCCGACTCCTTCCGCCTGCCGACGGAGGCACCTGTCAGCGTGCCGCAATCGGCCCGGCCGAGCGGCTTTGGGGACTTGAAGAAGAAAGCCGCATCGGAGCAGATGTCCGGCGCGCCCAGCGCGGTGCCGCAGCCGCGCAGCAGGGTGCCGCTGTCGGCCCGGCAGCCGGAGGCCGGCTCCACGGAGCCCTCCGGAACCGCTGCTCCGCCGGTCCCGGTTCGTCGGCGCGTTCCATTGTCGGAGCGCGGGCAGCCTGACACGCCGAAAACACCTCCAGCGGCGACGCCGCCCGCCGCGCCGCCACCGGGGGCCGTGCCTCAGCCAGCCCGCCGCGAGCGCCGCCGGCTGGTGAGCAGCAGTGCCGAGGCGGACAACTCCCCGGATGCACCGAGCGGGTTCCGTCCATGAGAACCTTCACCGCGATCGACACGGAGACCACGGGGCTCATCCTGCCGGACCTGCCCCTCCTGCACGAGGCGCAGCCGCGCATGGTCCAACTCGGCGCGATCACGTTCGACGAGACGGGCCAGGAGCTCGGCGTGCTGAACACGCTGATCCAGCCCGATGGGTGGGAGATCGACGAGGACGACGACCCGGTTCACCCCTGGACCACCGAGGACTGCGAGTTCATGGGCATCCCGGCCGCCGAGGCGCTGGGCACCCTTCAGGAGATGGTGCAAGGGGTGGACTACATCGTGTTCCACCATGCCAACTACGATCTGGGCATCTTCGAGATCGAGGAAGCGCATCACGGGATCACCTGTCGCACGGCCCTGCCCCCGGCGCTATGCACCATGAAGCTTTCAACGCCGGTCTGTCAGCTGCCGCTCTATCCGGGCAAGTTCAAGTACCCCTCCCTGGACGAGGCGGCACTCCTGCTGCTCGGTCGGGTGATGGACGAGGATGACGGCCTGCACGACGCCTTCTTCGATGCCCGGCTCACCAAGGACATCTTCCTCGATCTGCTGCGCCGACGCGCGGTCTGGCCCGCAGATGTTCGCCGTGAAACATCCCCTTAACCGATTGCCGGGCAACGACTTCCCGAGGGAGATCCGCGCCACCCCGTGAAGTCCGTTTTCACCTTCTTCGACTAGATGGGCCCTGATGACCGGCCTGTGCCGGCGGCTGAAGGTGAGAGAGCGACGCATGGGAATTCTGTCCGGGATCAAGAGTGCCTTCTCGGGAGTGCTGCGCCAATCGATGGACAGCTACTTCTTCCTGGAGACCGCGATCGACGGCACGCCCAATATCGTGGCGGCCGACGGCTCGATGGTGACGATCGTCCGGATCGACGGCACCAA
>Ga0098074_1001718_pt1 | contig 10610 bp, 12 predicted proteins | sample 32_taG_FD_75064 | JGI IMG/M metagenome (GOLD analysis project Ga0098074, IMG submission 75064) | Marine viral communities from the Gulf of Mexico - 32_GoM_OMZ_CsCl metaG | ecosystem: Environmental > Aquatic > Marine > Oceanic | place: Atlantic Ocean: Gulf of Mexico | collected 2015-07-12
CCATACTCACCGACACGAATCGCATCTTTGACAAGTCGCTTTGGGCCACGTTTCTCCATACATTTATTCTACAAGCACACTTGACGTGCATCCACTAGACACATACAATAGAAACATGGTAGATAGAGAAAAACTTTTAGAAGACGCCTTAGGGCAAATTGAAAAACAGTTCGGTGCTGGCACAGTAATGCGCCTAGGCGACGCAGCATCTATGGAAATCGAAACCGTCTCAACTGGCTCCATTGCCCTAGACCTAGCGTTAGGAGCAGGCGGGCTGCCCAAGGGACGAGTAACCGAAATTTACGGTCCAGAGTCATCAGGCAAGACCACTATTGCACTGCACGTTATCGCAGAAGCTCAGAAGCTTGGAGGCAAGTGCGCTTTCATTGACGCAGAGCACGCTCTAGATCCCGTGTACGCTAAAGCCATTGGATGCGACGTAGACAACCTTCTAGTCAGCCAGCCAGATACCGGCGAGCAGGCACTCACAATTACGAACAAGCTCATTGAGTCAGGCGCACTAGATGTAGTCGTTGTTGACTCGGTTGCGGCCCTTACTCCCCGAGCCGAAATTGAAGGGGAGATGGGCGACAGTCACGTTGGTCTTCACGCCCGCCTTATGTCTCAGGCAATGCGTAAGATTGTCGCAAACCTAAACCACTCAAACACCATCTTGATTATGATCAATCAGCTGCGTGAAAAGATTGGTGTCATGTTTGGGTCACCAGAAGTTACGACAGGTGGCAAGGCGCTGAAGTTTTATGCATCAGTACGTTTGGATATTCGTCGCATTGAAACTCTTAAAGACGGCGGCGAAGCATCCGGAAACAAGACCCGAGTAAAGGTTGTCAAGAACAAAGTCGCTCCCCCGTTCCGTCAGGCCGAGTTTGAAATCACCTACGGCGAAGGAATCAACCGTACCGGCGACATCGTTGACATCGCCACAGAGATGGGAATCATCGACAAGAAGGGCGCATGGTACGCATACAAGGGCGAAAACATCGGCCAGGGTCGAGCCAACACCAAGACTTATCTTGACGAAAACCCCGATGTTAGAGAAACGATTGCGGACACAATCTACTCTGTTCTTCCAAATATTTCCTAGACAGGTTGGTGTTTACCTTCTTTCCTGATACACTACGTATTACGAAAAGGAGATAACTAGATGCCTAAAGTCAAGAAAGCAAAAGTTCCGGTCCAGCCGCCAGAGGGATGGGTGATTGAAAATCACTTCACCATCTCTCCTCAGGTCACACTGTACTCGGGCGACAAGTGCCGAGTGAAAGGCGAACGTGGAGTCTTCACGTTCAAGCGCCACGTAGTCAACACAAAGTTTAACCCGATCTCTGAATGGGTTGATGTGTACGGCGGTTCTTACGGGCGTGAACAGTACCGCTCGCTGCCTGTGGAACGGATCAAGCACATTCCTAAGCGCCGGACAAAGAAGAAGTCCCCGGCCAAAAAGCCGGGGACCTCAACTCGTTAAGGATAAGTACAAAAGGAGCTAAAAACTTACCGCTCAACTTTATCTATATTAACACCTGCTAGATAGCTCCGTCAAGCGGTGCTCTTTACTTTCAGACGAGTGAAGCGGAGGACTTGTCGCCAACCTTGGTGGCGGCAAATGACTTCAGTACTGAAAGTGCAGCAGCCACACCGGCTGTCGCAGCACCTTTGGCTGAGGCCATGTCGGTAACAACAAACATTGCAGCAAAAGTCTGAATGAATGTCATAGCGGCACGTTCTGCAACCTGCTTGTACATGTTCATATCCATTTACATTTCTCCTTATTAGGGAATAGTTTTAGAAGGAATTCCTTCCAGATATATTGTACAGCATAAACTTTTAGCGACCAGATGCAGATTTATGTAAAAGTTACCTTAGTTTTTCTTAGGCTGTGTCATGCTAAATGCCGCATCAATCTCATCAGCAGTGATCTTTCCGTCATCAGCATAAGCCGCTGCGAGCTTCTGAATAACAGTCGCAGCCGACGTAGCACCTGCCAACACGGCAGCCTTCCACGGATCAATACCACCAATAAGACTAGAGCTACCAACAATAGCCATAGCATTCATACAGAACACTGCCGCAATACGGCCTATAGTATTCCACACAAGTTGATTAGTCGCTTGCATTTTCTCTCTCATCATCTACATAGTCTAATACAGTGCCCATCAAATGTAGTGCAAGACCGGCAAGAGAAATATATATTCCCTGCCGCAACGTGGTTGACGATAAAGTGATTAGCACCAACCCCGTACCTGCTAAAGTCCACCCAAGATAGAGCATCTCCCTACCCATCCGACGGACAGCTCCCACTACTACTTTAATTATGTTTTTCATGGTGCCTCCTTTCACCGAGACCTTCTTCTAGAACTACCCTTTTTACCTTTACCGCCACCGGAGTCGCCTCCGGGGCCACCTCCGCCGCCGCCACCGGAAGGACCACCACCGCCGCCACCCGCAGGACCGGCAGGGCCAGCAGATGTTGCAGCAGTGGCTACAGTTACCGCTGCGGCAGCAGCAACAACAGTACGCCGAGTTTCCGTGTCAACCACAGAACCCTCAGCGATATATTCATTGAAAGCCTCGTCGTCAAAGATATCTACAGTCTCTTCAAACTCAGCCTTAACTTCATCATCTGCTTCATTAATGGCAGCGACTAGAACAACTTTGGCATCGTCAGAGATGTCATCAAAGTTTTCGTCGGTGACAAGGCTTTCAATTTCTTCTGTGGTGATTTCACCGTCAACAACATCCAAGAACTCTTCAGCAAGTTCTTCATCCAAGGTGTCAAGTTCTTCGATAATCTTTTCTTCAGCGTCGTCAACCTCAGATAACTGTACGCCTTCAATGTCAAGGCCGAGGCTGTTTAGTTCCAGCGCTAGTTCTTGATCTTCTTCTTCAACGTCGAATTCTTCAAAGAACTCTGCAACGGTTAACGACTCGCCAGTATCTTCGTCAACAAACTCAAACTCAATTTCTTCACCGTCTACGGTAACGATCTCCGGCTCAGGTTCTGGTTCCGGTTCCGGGGGAAGAGTTGTCGTTGTTGTCGTCGTTGGAGGCAGCGTTGTTGTCGTGCTTGTAGTAGTTGTGGTACTTGTCGTTGAAGAAGTACTCGTAGTTGGGGTTACCGTAGTCGTCGTAGGCGGTAGGGTTGTAGTCGTTGATGTTGTCGTCGTAGTGGTAGATGGCGGTGCCTCCGTCGTCGTAGTTGTAGGCGCTACCGTCGTTGTTGTTGTAGGCGGCAACGTCGTTGTTGTCGTTACTGGTATTGTAGTAGTTGTAGTTGTCGTCGGAGGCAACGTTGTTGTGGTAGTAGTGGTGGTTGTTGTCGTGGTCGTTGTCGTCGGAGGGGTGCCTTCTGTAACTTGAATTTCTATCGTTTCACCAACATGACAGTCGTTCTCAGAACCGCAAGCAAGAATGTTGAAGAACCACGTTGCACTCCCTAGATCATCGTAGGCAACCGTGTAAGAAGTCGCAGAAATATTTTGAGTGTAGGTAATGTTAGACTCATCTATTTCCCACGGATTACCAAGTTGGTTCCAGGCGATCTTGTAATGCGTAGGATCAACAAAGCCGTCGCTAGAAGCGTCCCAACTAAACGTAAGGTCACCAGTAGCGTCATCCCGATCGTAGGTCTGATTGTCCACTACGTCAGGCATGTTCATGATGGAAGTAGATGCCACAGGGGTCCAACTGGAGTACAAAGCGTTTGTGTCGTTATCCGAGCGGACCTTAACATTGAACAAACCGTGTGCTTCATCGAACAACTGCTCTATGTAAGAAGCATTGAACGTGTACTCTGTGACTAGGGCATTTTCGTCCCCGACGTTACCAGTTGCTACACCATACGGCCCAGCGCTCCCATCGTCGTTTAGACCAAACCCAATAGCGTAACGTTCTGGATCAACATTTCCGTCAGTCGGGGCGTCCCAATCGGCTTTGACTGTACCGTTGTTGTAGTCAACGGTTAAAGTCAAGTTGGTGGGATCGCCTATTGTTTGAGGAATTGTCGTCGTGGTCGTTGTTGTGGTGGTCGTTGTCGTAGTAGTTGTAGCAGGCGTTGCCCAAGTCCAAGTGTTCTGCACAAATCCACATAATGTTGAAGATGTCAAGCCTTGACAAGTGTCCCAAGAGGCGTTAGATGACCAGCCGTCGGGAGGCGAATTGCTGTTGATGGAGTTGAACTGAGGATTAGTGAGCAGGTTGGTGAGGTCTGTCCATTCGGTGCTTCCATCAAGTTTTGCCTTGAAAGCAACTTCTTTGATTTCGGTTCCGTAGTTCCCTCCCCAACCTTCGCCATCTTTTGCCCAGATACGAATCTTTACTGTGTCCCACGATGTTGAATCTTGCACATTCGTAGAGGTAGACGCTGAGAACCAGAAGGAAGGAACTTCAACCCAAGATGTTGGAGCAGAAGAAGTTATGTTGCCTTGCAGTAGGTTACCTGCCGAGTCGTAAGCGGCATACTGGGTCGCCACGTAATCGTTAACATCGTCGGACCGTTTAACAAGAGGGGTCACAACAATTGAATCAATCTCTCCCGCATACGAAGAAACGTCAATTGTTTGCTCAATGTATTCGGGGGTGTAAGAGAATCTGACCCCGTTGTAGGTGCTGAAGTTTGTTGCAAGCGTCAGGTCAGTGACAAGTGCGTATTCACCATTTTCGTAACCCGGACCAACCTGACCGGGGTAATAGCCCGCCCTAAGGCGATAAACGCCTGCATCCAGCGTGCGGTCAATCTTTGCTGACACACACTGATTTGTGCTGTCGTGGTTGCCGTCATCATTGCTGGTAATCAACGTGCCTGACAGGTCGTATAACCACAAGTACGGGTCAACCGTTACCTCATTACATGACTGATTGCTGTTGCCGTAGATGGTAACATCGGTGCTGTCTGATTCAATCTCAAAGTACCAGTCAGATTCTTCGGTGACTGTGTATGTCGCTGCTGCTGCTGGCACCGGAGCCATCCACGCCGTAATTAGAAGCATGGCAAAAGAAGCTTTAGCCATACGTTTAAATGACTTTGAAAGTTTCTTTAGCACAGTCTACCGCCCAAATACAAAAAGTAAAACACACTACACTTATTGTATCTTGCCGCCGTTTGACCTTTCTGAGAGATTCGCTATAATAACGTTTATGCCTACATACAATTACTCTTGCCCTCAATGTGGGCACTTCGAAAAGTTTCAAAAAATGTCCGAAGACTCCTTGACGGAGTGTCCAACATGCGGCGATTCGGTAAAAAAGGTCTACAGTGCTCCAGGCATCTCGGGATTTACTCCCACCCCCGCAACAGTAAGCCCCAACTACAACCCTAACCGTTCAGCGGTGTGGAACTCCGCCCAGCAAGAATAAGGTAAAATAACCTTAACTTACAAAAGAGAGGCAACATGGGTGAGCTAATATTCATGACAGGGACCATGGCGTCGGGCAAAACAACCCATCTCCTACAAGCCCACTTCAACATCGACAGTGCCTTTCCGAACCAAACCATCCTGTTGAGCAAGAACGATAGAGAAGGTGACTCGGTGTGTACTAGCCGCCTCGGACAAAGATCCTGGGCCGTCAACATTGCCGACGATCAACCAATTTCTGATCTCATCGACGCTCAAGAACAAAGCACCCGCGAAACAACCAAATACGTCTTTGTTGACGAAGCCCAATTTCTGACCATAGAACAGGTAGAAGAACTTGCTTTCTTGGCAGATATTAGAGGAGTCAACGTTTACGCATACGGGCTACTCACCACATACAAAGGCGAACTGTTCCCTGCATCTAAACGCTTAATCGAACTTGCTGACAACGTGCGTCATCTAAAAAACGGAATGCGATGCTGGTGCGGCAAACCCGCTACCCACAACGGACTGTTCATCGGCGGTGAAGAAGCAAACACAGGCAGCGACACGATCGTAGACAACAGCGAACTCGTTGACTACCACGTCATGTGCAGACGCCACTTCCTAGAACACATCTCGTTCCAATCAAAACGTTACAGAAAATAACACCTGATCCGAATCTGACGAAACAACTTCAACACCAAGGCCCTCAAAAATAATGTTGATGACGCCTTCCATGTCACCACGGACATCTTCTTCCTCGGACGGCGACGGATCAGCCAGATCAACCAGGGTGTCTACAAAATATGCGTGCAATGCCTCTTGGGCTTTCTCAGGACTCATAACAGATAGTCTACATCACGGAAAAAGAAAATTCCACAATCTGGTCTTGACAAGCAACACAACCCGCTATAATCTATCAATATCTGCTAAACACTACCGATCTAAGGAGACGAACATGAGCAATGCAGACACAGTAATTACAGGTAACCTGACTTCTGACCCGGAGGTCAAGCATGCGAGTAACGGTGCAGCCCGATTGACTTTCTCAATCGCATCGAACCGCCGCTATCAGGTTAACGGAGAGTGGCAGGAAGAAACTTCCTTCTTCAACGTGGTCGCTTGGCGAAACACCGCCGAGCATGGCGCACGTGTCCTAGAGAAGGGCCTACCTGTCGTCATCAAGGGTCGCCTTGAGCAGCGCTCTTGGGAAGACAAGGAGACTGGCCAGAAGCGGTCAACTGTTGAGGTCATTGCCGACACGATTGCGGTGAACTCGTACGGTATCGCTTCGCTTGAGCGTCAGCGTGGTGGAGCTTCTGGCGGTGGCGGTCAGCGAGTCCAGAATCAGCCTGCCCCTGCAGCCGCAGGCGCCTCCTACCCGTCCAACGATCCGTTCGAAGATTTCTGAGTCGAATGGCATAATGGTGAAAGGCCCCCCGCAAGGGGGGCTTTTTGCTTTATCGTGTTGACATCCTCACCAAAGCGAGATAACCTGTAACTATGGAAAAGAGCGAGTGTAAAGAGATCGTAGAGCTACTGAGCGTCACATGGGACAAGCCCATTGACAACAACACCCTGCTTGTACGGTCACGAGGTTTCTGGGAATACATCTCAGATCTCCCATATGAAGAAACGAAAAGCACAGTCAAAGAACTTGGACTTGCTGGCCGGAAGTGGATGCCACGCCCAGGCGAGCTTCGTATTCTTGTCCTAGCGAACATGCGTTCAGAAGAACTGCCTCCGGAGCCTGAACAAGCATGGACTATTCTTCAAGCAATCGGGCAAAAAATCTACAGCGGTACATACGATTACGAAAAGCCGCATCCGGTTCTGACAGAAACAATCAAAAAGCTAGGATCTAACGCCACGGCGTTGACAACCAACTCTGACCGTGCTATGTTTACGTCGCTCTACGAAAAGACACGTGAGGCTTACATTCTAGAAAGGTACGGCCATGGAGCCAATTGATAACGTACTGTCACGTATCAACCACAAGAAAGCTGGCAATAACCAGTGGGACGCCACGTGCCCATGTAGAAATGACGACGACAACCCATCTCTCCGAGTCTCTGTAGGCAAGCAGGGGCAGGTACTTATGAAGTGCCTTAGGGGTGGAGGTTGCGATCTAGACCAGATCTGTTCCGAGATCGGCGTAGAGATCGGTGATCTTTTTCCTAAAGACACTAAGCCCCCGAAAAAAGCAAAGCTAGAACTACAGGACACATACAAGTACTTTGATGAAGACGGCAATCTCATCATGGAAGTGCTACGTTTCGTGGACGAGAACGGGAAGAAGACGTTCCGTCAACGCCAGCCCGATCATCAGGGCGGATGGAACTGGAGTACGTCCAAGCTGAAGAAGCCGCTGTACCGGCTTCCTCAAGTAATCGCCGCTAAAGCAGAAGGCATTCCGGTCTACGTCGTAGAAGGCGAGAAGGACGTACACGCTCTGGAATCTGTAGGCAAGGTTGCAACCACTAACCCTGGCGGCGCTGGAGCCGAAGGTCAGAACAAGTGGATGCCTCACCACACTGAAGCTCTAGCTGGCGGCAACGTAATCATCATCTGCGACAACGACCACGCCGGTTACATTCACGCTAGGTCTGTCAATAAGCAGCTAACTGATGCCGGGTGCAACGTAAAGGTTTTCAAGCCAGGGAAGCACAAGGACGTAGCTGATCTACTAGAAGCTGGAGAAACGCTAGCCGAATCACTAATACCGTTCGATAGTGAAAACTACGAGGGAACCGAAGAAGTTGACTCTGAGCCGAGCGCTCTCCAAAAACTGATCACTGACCTTTCTTCAATCGAAGAAGGCAAGCTGTCAGAATCGTTGGTGTTGGGCAAAATCAACTCAAGCCTAGATGCGTTCCTGTCAGACGGCGAATCCGAAAACCGAGACAAGGGCAGCCTTGTTGAATGGACACCGTTCCTAGAAACAGACGTAGACCTATCCTACGATTGGGTTATTCCTAACGTTCTAGAACGTCAAGAGCGAGTCATTGTCGTAGCTGCCGAAGGTGCGGGTAAAACCACACTCGCACGACAGGTAGCGCTCATGTCCGCTGCAGGCATTCACCCGTTCAGGCGGGACGCAATGAAGCCCGCACGTACACTCATGATCGACCTTGAAAACCCTGAACGCATTATCCGCAGAACATCAATGCGTATCTACGACAAGATCAAGTGGTATGACAAGCACGAAAGCATGGATGCTCACCTGCTGATGAAGCCAGACGGTGTAAACTTGCTGACGGCAAGCGACCGCTCGCTAGTCGAAGAATATGTGGCCACGATCGAACCCGACATTGTGTTCTTCGGTCCACTCTACAAGGCATTCATTGATCCCGGTGGGCGAACAGCAGAATCAGTCTCAATCGAAATCGCAAAGTTCCTAGACTACATCCGGCACACCTACAACTGTGCACTATGGATTGAACATCACGCCCCACTAGGATCAGGTGGTCAACGAGACCTACGCCCGTTTGGCTCAGCCGTCTGGTCCCGCTGGTCCGAGTTTGGTATCGCTCTCGCACCCGACCCTACCGATCCTGAACTGATCGAATTCAAGCATTACCGTGGTCAGCGTGAAGCACGAGAGTGGCCTGCACTCTGCAAGCGAGGCACCACATGGCCGTTTGAGGTTGTCGAATTCTCGCAGTACAACGATTCACAACAGACCCGCAGCGATGAAGAACTCAACGAAGCGTTAGAAAACGACGACTTCGATGATGATGTTACGCCCTGGTGACTTGACACTTTCAAACACATCGCATATAGTAAAAACACGCTTTTAAAAATACAAAAGTAAACACACAAACGGGTATTTTCAAAAGCAGGGGACCAGTCCAAAAACGGGGCTGGTCCCCACCGAACTAACACAAAGGAAAACATGAGCAAGAGAGTACTACTAACCGGTGGCCTAGGCTTCATCGGATCACACACCGTTGAACATTGGTTGAAGAACACCGACTGGGACATTGTAGTAATGGACGCCCTGCGGTTCTCAGGCCGCATTGAACGCCTCACCGACATTGACGGCTACGACCCCAAGCGAGTAGAAGTCGTCTGGCACGACCTTCGGGCACCGGTACACTCCCAGCTCATCGAAAAGCTAGGCAACATCGACTACATCGTAAACATGGCATCGGACTCCCACGTAGACCGGTCCATCACGCACCCAGTTGACTTTGTACAAAACAACGTAAACCTCGTTCTCAACATGCTTGAATACGCACGGCACATTGAGCCAGAAAAGTTTATTCAAGTATCGACCGACGAGGTGTACGGTCCTGCTCCTCTAGGTCACGACCATGTTGAAGGCGAGCCACACCGCCCCTCCAACCCGTACTCGGCGTCTAAGGCGGCACAGGAAGCAATCGCCTACTCATACTGGCGCACCTACGGCGTCCCAATCACTATCACCAACACCATGAACAACTTTGGTGAACGTCAGCACCCCGAGAAGTATGTGCCGATGGTGATCCGTCGAATCGTCAACAACGAAACCATTCATGTCCACGGACGCCCCGGAGACGGCGACGAGTGGGCATGGGACATTGGATCAAGAGTATGGCTCCATGCGCGAAACCACGCCGATGCCGTTCAGTACCTTTTGGAAAACGTAGACCCCATCATGTACAGCGACGCCGCATTCACACCGGACATTCAGCGATTCAACGTGGCAGGTGAACAGGAGATCAACAACCTAGAGATCGTAAAGATGATCGGTGATATTCTGAACACCACGCCGAAGTACGAGATGGTTGATTACCACACCAGCCGCCCCGGTCATGACCTGCGCTACTCTCTAGACGGGAGCAAGCTCAAGGAGCACGGCTGGACCGCTCCGATCGGACTAGAAGAATCATTCAAGCGAACTGTGCTCTGGACCATGGAGCACAAGGAGTGGCTAACCGAATGACGGAAATCCCGATCCTAGACAACGGGTTCATCCGTCTTGACGCAGCCTGCGCCGACGACCTAAGCGTAGTCAACGCCGCACGAGTCAGCTTCGGAATCCAAACCGAACACCTCAGCGAACGAGACAAGGGCCTCATCGGTTTCCTGATGCGAGAAAAGCACGGAACCCCGTTTGAACACAACTTCTTCAGGTTCCACATCAAGGCACCCATCTTCGTCGTGCGAGAATGGTTCCGGCACCGCATCGGCTGGTCCTACAACGAATACTCGGGCCGGTACTCCCAGATGACGACTGAAGCGTATATTCCTGACGCAGAACAAATGCGGACA
>Ga0098074_1001719_pt1 | contig 10604 bp, 9 predicted proteins | sample 32_taG_FD_75064 | JGI IMG/M metagenome (GOLD analysis project Ga0098074, IMG submission 75064) | Marine viral communities from the Gulf of Mexico - 32_GoM_OMZ_CsCl metaG | ecosystem: Environmental > Aquatic > Marine > Oceanic | place: Atlantic Ocean: Gulf of Mexico | collected 2015-07-12
ACCGGCGTTTTACGGCGTATCAGAGTACACAGTAGGTACATTTACTGGTGGTATTCTTACTACTAAACCTACAGTTAACGCTACAGGTAGTGGCGGTGTTGTAACAATTGGCCTTGAGGCCGATATAGATGGAGCACAGCTTTCAATTCAAGAAATTAACGTATTAGCACTAATAGGTAAAACAGTATGAGCAACTATACAAAAACAACGAACTTTACGGCGAAGGATACGTTGCCTGCTGGCGATACCAACAAGATCATTCGCGGTAGCGAGTTTGATACAGAGTTCGATGCGATTGCAACTGCATCAGCAACTAAAGCAAACACAGCGTCACCGACGTTTACAGGAACTGTGACAATACCCGCACTAAACTTTACGGGAACTTTGTCAACAGGAACAATTGATGGGGGTACTTACTAATGGGTATTTTAAGTGACATTATAGAGGCCTTTGTTCCTAGCAACATTGAGGCTCTTTATACCTCATCTTTACCGCAGGCTACGCCTCCTGACGTTTCGTTTCAGCCTTTTACTGTTACTGGTGGCGGAGGAACAATTGAAGCAGGACCGGGTGGTACTACATATACGTTAGGAACTACTGGTGCGGGACTTCAGAGTGCTCTAGAATCTGCGGCGTTGTCTAGGTTTGGTGGTGCTCCTGCTGAAGCTAATCTTTTACGGTCCACTGGAGTAGATTTACTAGGCGTAGGCCAACAACAACTAGGCATGGAACCTTTTGGCCTCGCTGGTCAACAACAAGCGGCACAACAAGCGTTTGGCTTAGGTCAGCAGTTTATGGGTCAGGCCGGTATGCCTATGGGTGCTAGAGAACAAGAGGTGTATGACCGTATTAGGGCTACACAACTTGGTGAAGAAGAAAGACAAAGGCTTGCACTAGAAGAACGATTGGCTAGTCAGGGGCGTTTAGGTGTTCGTACATCCATGTTTGGTGGAACACCAGAGCAACTAGCGCTGGCTAAAGCACAAGAGTCTGCACAGAACCAAGCGGCTCTTATGGCGATGCAACAGGCAGGACAAGAACAACAGCGACAGGCGGCTTTTGGTGCTCAGTTTGCTGGCTTAGGTTCTGGTCTAGCAAGTCAACGACAAGCACTGGAAGCCGCACAGCAAGCTAGGGCGCTACAAGCTCTACAAAGCGGTATGGGCCTTGCTACAGGCGGTCTAGGGTTAGAACAGGCACAGCAACAGATTGGCTTAGGTGCGCTTCAGGGCGCTTATGTACCACAGGCCGCTATGTTGTCAGCGTTCTCTCCTGCGCTTAACGTAGCATCTATGGCAGATGTAGCACGTAGACAGCAAGGTGAGTTTGATCTAGAAGCACAGATGGCTAATATTTCTGGCCTTGTTGGACAAAGGGCGGCTCTGGCTAGTATGTACGCAGGTATTTACGGCGGTTTAGGATCAGGCCTAGGCGGGCTACTTAGAGGTGATTTCGACCTTAACCCGTTTAACTAAAGATAGAGGATAAAGAACATGGCTTACGATTTAGGTGGAATGTTAGCTAGGTCTGGTGCAACTGCCGGTCAACTTATGGGTGGCGGTATTGCTGACGTAGGCGCTGGCATAGGAGGTATGCTGACACGCCGAAGAGAAAGACAAGCAGAAGAAGAAAAGAAACGAGCAGAGAAAGGTATTTTTGGCGGGACTAGAGCGGTTCAACAAGCGGCAAATGCTGGTCAACTTACACCGGAAATGCTAGAAGGCTACATAGGAAGTATGGAAGGTCTTGGAGTTCCTTATGCAAAACTGCTTGAAAACATAAATAATTTAAAAACAACACAAGAAGTTCAAGCTTCTCAAAACGCTTTAATTAAAGATTTTAATCAATGGGCTACAACTAATAACATTAGTCCAGAAATTGCAAAAGATGTTGAGAGAGGTATTAAAGGAAAACAAATTACTACTGTTCAAGGAGCTATAGATTTAGCTACTGAAAACGAACAAAAAGCTTTTCAAAAAGACTATTTTGCTGATCTTTCTACTTATGATTCTGCTATAGGTGTTCTTGTAAGTCGTGGTGCTTTTGAAGCCGCAGAAACAAGATTTCAAAAATTACAAGCAGAACAAAAAGAAAGACCTTCCCGTGAGTTTTTAGCTGACTTTCAAAATAAAGGCGGTGAAATTACTAATGAAAATAGAGGCAACGTTTGGAACGCTGTTGTAGGTACTTCAGCAGATATAAACGAAGCTACTACTATAATGAAACGTTTAGAAGCTCAATCAATTGAAAAAAGAGCGGCTAAACACAAAGGACCAACTACAAAAATAACGTACATTCCAAAAGCTCAGACACAAGCAGAAGGACAAATATCTTATAGTTTAGGAGATTCTTCAAGAGTTCCAACAAAACAAATAGAAGCTCCTATTGATCCAAAAACAGGAAAAGTTGACGCTCAATGGATGGCAGATTTTCAAAAGCATAGTGCTGAAAGAATTATAGGAATGGGTGAAAACGCTCCTGAACCTACAGATACAAATACACCTCCACCTCAAGATTCAGAGCCACAAGGCCAAACTCCTATGGATTTAGCGCGTAATATGGGTTACACTGTTGAGTAATTAAATATGGCATATACAGTTGTTTCAGGAGATAACGTAAGCTCTATTGCTAAAAAACATAATATATCTGTAGAAGAATTAAAAAAAGATAATCCTACAACTGATTGGAGTAAATTACAAGTTGGTCAACGTTTAGTTGTTGCTCAAGTTGTTAGAGACAAGGTTCAAGAATTGTGGGATAAAGGGTATAAAAATATACCTGATTTAGCAAAGCGTTCTAGGTTATCCGAAAAAGAAATTAGGAGCATTGTAGGCGCTCCTGAAGAAAAAAATACACCAACTTCTAAACCAAAATTAGAAGAAGCCACTGTGTCTGCAAGAAAAAGAGGTGGTGGTGAAATTCTAGAAGAAGCCACTGTGTCTGCAAGAAAAAGAGGTGGTGGTGAAATTCTAGAAGAAGCCACTGTGTCTGCTAAACCAAAAGTGGACAACACAGAAATAAGAAGACAACTATCTGATATTCTTGATGCTCCTAAACCTGAAAAGAAAAAAGAAGAAGTAAAGACTGTTGAGCCTGTAGTTTCTGAACCTTTACCAGAAATAGATGTATATGCATTAGTAAGAGATCCTAATGAAATTATTTCTGAAGGTGCTAAAAACTATTATAAAAACTGGACAGACAATTGGGGTAATACACCTGTAGAGGATATACCACAAGAAGAACTAGTTAAAATGTCTGGTTTCTTTTTTAATGTGTATAAAGATACTCCTATTGATGCTATACCAGAAAATGTTCTTCCTATTGTAATGAATACTCTTATTCAAGTTACAGCAGAAGATACTAAAGGTACGTATGAGCAGTGGGCAAACTCATTACCGGATCTTAGTAAAATGCAAACTCCGTCAGAACAAATAGCTTTTGGGGTTTTAAATGCAATACCTTTTTATACACCTTCTCAAGAAACAGTTTCTCAGTTTGCCTATATGTCTGGTTCTTCTATGAGGGGTCCACTAGGACCGGAAAACAAGTATTCTTTACAAAAAGAATTTGAATATAGAGTAAGAAGACTTCAGTCAGGTGCGGGTTTATTTACTGGCCCTGAGTTGCTTGGAGCCGTAAGTGATCCTTATGGTCTTTTTGGTGGAGCTTTTACTACAGGAATGGCGGCGGCTGGTAAGTTTAGTCCTGTTGTTTCTGGTATTCTAGGAACCACACTAGAAGGGGCTGGTTTTGGTGCAATGATGCCTGTTTATCCTGAGTTTGGGGATTCACGTTTGTTAAACACGGCAGGCGGTGCCGCAACAGGTTTTGGTTTATCTTCTGCTTTGTTGTCTCCTGTAATTGCGGCACAGGCAGGGCAATCAGTTGCTCGTAAAACTCTTGTTAAATCCCCTGAACAACAAAGGTTGTACCCTGATGCTGTGCCTGCAGAGCCTACACAGACAGTACCTTTTCTTGAAACCAGAGTTCCTGCTGAACGCGATGAGATATTAAAAGCTCAAGCCCAGCAACCTCAAGGTACTCAGGTTCCTGTAGACCCAATGACACCTACTAGTCTTGACACACCTAAAGTTACTTTAAATGTAAAGCCTTTTGTGTCTAGAGTTTCTGAAACAATTACGCCAGAACAAGCTAGAAAAACTATTGCCGACAGTAATACAGATATAAGAGTTATTGATCAGCAAATTAAACAGCTTAAAGAAAAAGCTTCTATGTCTGGTAGAAGAAAAAGAAAACCAATAGAAAAAAAGATAGCTGAATTAGAAGTAGCAAGAGCTAAAAGATTAGATAAAATTTCACGAGCACTAAATAATAATAATGCTAGAATTATACGTTTAAATAAAATTGTAGCCGAAGCGGCTTCTAATCCTGCTAAGAAAGGTGCAATACCTAGAGCAATAAGAGCAAAAAGAACAGCACTCCAGCTAGAAAAAGAGAACGTTTTGTATTTGTCTGGTGGTCATGCTTACGTAGATTGGGCAGATCCTGTTCAAACAGCGGCTTTTAGAAATTTTGCTATTGACTCTGGAAATAAATTTATTGTTCCTCCTCGACCTACAAAAACAGGAAATGTAATAGAAGATACTATTGCCGAGTTAAACTACACAATTAGCACAGGATCTAGAAGAAACGGTGATAGTGCTGTTACAGCGCCTATGGAAAGAGACACTATAGGTTTTGAGCCTCAACCTTCTTTGTCGTCTGCTGGTGCAAGACCTTCTGTTATATATGCAGATGAGTTAGCCGATAGAGGATATGGAGAAGAATCTATTCCCGGTTTTGGTGTTAGCGAACGAGAGGCTAGAGCTACCTATAAAGAAGACCCTGAAGCTTTTTCCGGTGTTGCTCCTGAGTTACGTACACAGGAACAAATGGGTAGAGATATTATTAACGAAGAAGCTACAGAAGGGCAAAGAGCTATTATACAGGGCGAGCTTGCTGGTTACTCTCCTGATGAAGTTGCTTCTTCTATGGAACAAATTGCTTATAGAACAGAAGGAGGATGGGATAATTTAGAACAACTCGCCGCTCGTATTAGAGAAGAAGACATTGATCAAGGCTATAACAGCATGGTTGAGTTTGTTATGGACCCTGATAACAAAACAAGGTTAATGTCTGGAGAGTTTACGGAAGCATTAAGTCCTCTTTGGATACAAGCAGAGAATAGAAGAACGCAATATGGTCAAAGGTTGTATGATCTTCAACAAGAAGGTTTAGTGAATAGTGAAGCGTATGTTCAAGCCTTTAATGAGTACATGTTAGCAACACACGTTACAGATATATACAGAGCTATTGGTTCAGCAAGAGGTAGGGCTTTAAATCAGCTTAAAAAAATGAAGCAGTTAATGAATGAAAACGCCCGTAAAACTAAAAAGGGTATAATTATTGATAATCTTTTTGGAGTGAAGTGTGGCTAATCCAGTAATGACAGAAGCTTGTGCTCAAGCCGCTAAAAGAATGGTAAGCTTTCAAGAGCAGATGGTTAGAAACGGTGTTAAGCCTGCCACTGTTTCTGAACTTATTTCTAATGGTATTGTTATAGGCGAAAAACGGCCTATTTATACCAAACTTTTGACAGCGGCTACTATTATTTTTCCTAATTCTTTGTTGGCTTCAACTGGAATGTTAGCCGCTAATGCTCTTAGTGCGGCAACTCAATTAGGTTTAAGAAGCACTAGAGAAAATATTAAAGGTGTTGTTAAAGGTGTTAAAGATAAAGATTTTACTGATCTTAGAGCACACTGGGCCGCAAATAAATTACTTGCAAAAAATACTTTAAACATGGCTACTCTTGGGTTATTCGCTGGAAGTGGTAACGATGCTCAAGTATACCGTAATGCCGCTAGGTTTTTCTGGTCTACTTTTATGGAAGGTAGAGCATCTGATTTACACTTTAATGTTGAGTCAATTGCTCGTGAACAGGGTCTAACTAAAAAGGTTGTTATCAGCAAAGCTAAAGATTTATTGTGGTCACGTTTTTTAAATCAGAATCCAGACCTTAAAACTAATCCAGATTTTGATAGCATTAAAAAAAGTTTTTATGAATCTTTTAAAGGAGACGATTCTATTGAAATAGATAGAGCCGCTCAAGATTTGTTTTCTACCACTTATGATTATGCACCTAAACATGCAATTTTTCATGATCCCGGTAGAGACAAAAAGATTCCTATAGCAAAAGCTATTGATTTTGCTCTTACTACTCCTTCTCGTTTAGCTATTGGTATTGATGAAACTGCAAAAGTATTTTTTAGAAATCAATTAATATCTGAAGAAATTTATAAGGATGCTATAAAAGCTAATCAACAAGACCCTTCTAAATCTGTGGCTAGATATTATCAAGAATACTCACAAGAACTTTACGGTTCATTTAAAAATGCTTATGATCAAGTACCCAAAGGTGCTTTTAAAAATAGATACCACAACATTACAAAAGGTATGCGGGTACTAGAAGGTAAGTTTGATAATATGTTTTTAGATAGGGGTGTATCTTTTAACGATATTAGAGAACAAGCTTTGCAAATGACCTTTCAACGTCAAACTTCTGGATTTAAAAAAGACTCACAAGGTAATTATGTTGTCGACGAACAAGGAGAATTTGTAAGGGAGCCTAGCATAATTGATAGACTTGCTCGTGCTAAAACATTAACAAGACCTCAAGACTCTACTATTAATAAACTCATAGCAGTAGGGGCTTCTGGTACTATGCCTTTTGTTAAGACCCCATACAACATTCTTATTGAAGGGTTAACATACACGCCTGTGTTTACTCCTTTGCTGTTTCCTAAAACAGTTAGAGAAAAATTAAAAATGCGTGGGTACGCTACTGATGATTTGTTAGCTCGTCAAGTTATGGCTTATTCTGCAGGCGCGGCCTTAGCACTATGGATGGCAGAAGATGACGGGACAGGTATGCCAAAGATATCAGGTATTCCTGTTTCTTATCAAGAACGAGAAAGATGGAAGCTAGCTGGTATTCCTGAAATGTCTATAAGGGTTGGTGATGTTTGGGTTCCTTACAATAGAATAGAACCTGTTGCTACTTTTTTTGGGGCTATGGCACAGGCTCGTTATCATTTAATTAACGGTGATGAAGAAGGTTATTGGGATGTAATGACAAGTATCTGGAGGCTAACAGGAGACAAACAAGCCTTTGCTGGTATTATTGATTTCATAGATAACTTTGCCTATGGAAATCCAGAAAGAGGTTTTGACAGGGCGCTTACTGATTACATTAAATCTTACATTCCTACTATTTCTTCTGACATTGCACGGATAGGGGATGTAGAAAGAGTTGCTTTAACTGCACAAGAAAAAATGAAACAACGTATTCCCGGTCAACGAGAAACACTTCCTGTTGATTATGCTTCTATTGCTGAAGCAGATCAGACTAAAAGTGCTTGGGAAATATTTTTTAAAATGAACTTTCCTGAAGCTTCTCAAACTGAATTGCAAAAGGAAATTACTTTAACAGGCGCTGACATATCAAAACCAGATAGAATATATAGGAACGTGGAGTTAAATAGTAAAGAGCTTTCTATATTAAGAAAAGTATCTCAAGAGGCCGTAACAGAAGGTTTGTCTTGGGTTATTACTACAGATGCTTATCAAGCCCTTGGACCAAAAGCAAGAGGTGGTATGTTAATGTACCATACAAATGCTATTAGAAGTACTCCTATGTTTTTTAATAACTTTATTAGAGAAGCAAGTAAGCCTGAAAACTATGGTCCTACTTACGCAATAGAGTTTGATAAAAGAGCTAGAAACGCAAAGGCTATACGCAAAAGATTAGAAGATGAGGTGGAGCTTCTTGAAGAACCTGAGTACGCGCCAACTGCTCAATAATTTTAACTGGAGTTAAAAATGTCAGAAAAAGATCACACAGTAAGTTATACATCTCACGACTATCACAGCATGTGTCAGCGTTCTAAAGATCGCATCAAGAAGATGCAGGCTCAAGGAATACCTACGCCCCATGACCCGAAAGATAAGCCAGAGGACGTAGGCAAACGTGAGGGCTATTCCATCTTGTTTATGTCATAGCTCACAGTTGTTACCTGTGCAAGCCAGTTGTTGGGAACCTTCAGTCATATCGCTGGCCTCTTCTATATCCCACGATATTTCTTTGGGAAAGTTCTTAGCAAGTTCGTTGTACGTCTTCTTGTCTACAGGCTCATATGGTGCCTGTTGGTACGTGTGGTCTGAGTATGGCAGGAAACTAATACCACTGACCTTATCAAACTTGTTGTACAACCACTGCCCTACTTCAAGAAACTCATCATCACGGTAGTAACAGGTCATAGACGGTTTGTGCTCACACCATTCGTCCTGATATATCTCCCACAGTTCTAGCTGTTCCATAGCACCCATCTCTGAGGCTGTCACAGCGCCGTCAGGAGAGGCTATAGGAAAGCTAAATACCTTGGTACTGGGTGACATTACATCGTCCTCTACAGGCACTCCTGCGGCTTCCAAGACGGTGCAAAGTGGGTCACGACTGTCAGCCCTAACTCTGCGAATGTACTGATCGCTATAGCGAGGGTGGATACCACTAGCACTATCGACCAACTGACTAACAGTACCTGAAGGCTTAACAGCAGTAATGGCTGTAGACGTATTAATACCCAGCCTGCCAGCCCACTGTTCATTAGTCTTGATGGCTTCTGCTCGCATAGCTCTGAGCCACTTCTTGAGTTCACCTTTGTCTCCTCGTCCTGATAGTAAAGGATGGTCCATGATACCAGTAAGACTAACACCCAGCAGTGCTTCGTCCTCTGTGTTTACTCTCCAGATGTTTCGTAGGTATCGGAAGTCAGTGAGGGTAGCTTGTAGAGTTCCAAGGATAGTCGCAATGCGTACTTTTCGTTTGAGACTAGAGAGCGTATCGGTTGGCCTGACAACAACTTCTGATAGGTTGCAGAATTGGTACGGTCTGAGGATGATTTCACTACATGGATTAGTTCCAAAATCAAAGGTAGCATCTCTGCGTTGATTTCGTTCAGCCTGCTTTTGACTTGCCACTCGACTAAAGACACCTCGTTCACCAGATCGTGATTCATATAAACTGGTCCACTCATTTAGAAATGCCTCAAAGTCTGGTTTTTCTGTGTAACACGCAGAGTTGTTAGCTAGTCCACGTTGGGGGTTGTCGACCCACCACTGTCCATGTTTACATCGTCGGAGTCTATCGTCTGTGAGGTTGCTGAGACTGATGAGGGCGCTTCTTCTAACTCCTCCGACAACGACGATTTGAGCAATCTTACAGCAAAGATCGTGGCATTCAACGGAGCTAAGTCTTCGGCCAGCCGCAGTTTGAAAGAGGTCAACTGTGAATCGAAACAATTCGAGCAAAGGTTCTGGACCCGATGCTCTACCGCCAAAAACTCGTAGCGGGGAACCTGCAGGTCTAACTCTGCTTGTATCCCATTGGGGAATTTGACCCGAATACAACAGTGATACCAATTCCCTAAACGATTTCGCCCATCCGATCTTCGAATCTGCCACATTAATAACTGTGTCGGTTGCATGAAATGTCTCCGCTACTTCTGGTAACTTTTGTACATACTGTCGTTCAACGCTAAAGCCTACACCTGTGCCGCACATGAGCACGTACATCATCTCGTCAAACGCTTTGGGGTGATCAATAGGAAGATAACTGCAGTTAAAACCTGCTACGTTGTCACGATCCAAAGCCTCGCCAGCAGTCATCAATGCTCGCATAGACGGCATTACATCTAAATCTTTTATGGCTTTGTGTACTTCCTCTTTATCTTTGTCAGACAGTTTATCGCCCCAGTAGTCTACGTATCTATCTACTGTTTCTTCCCAAGACTCTCGCCGCTTTTCCTCTGGTAGATATCGTGCGTATCTTGACTTGTGTATGTATTGTTGGTATGCATCCATTTACTCTGGTTCTCCTGTTATACCTAGTGTTTCATTAATGATCGCCGCCGCCGCCAAGTGAAGCGTCATAAACACTCCATCAGGATATTGCTCTGACGATGTTACTTCTAACGGGTATCCGTTCTCAAAAAATACCACAACTACTTTAGGGTTTCTACCTTCCTCTATCTGGTTCTTCGCCCTTAAAGCACAAGCACCAAGAAACTCATTAGCGGGTATATCTTTTTTAAAGTTACCTTCGACTACGTTAGTCATCTTGAATACGTTCCAGTAGTATTTCCAAATAGTGGATAGCCTTCTTGATATCTTCCACTCCGTTCTTATCCTTCCATCTGGTAATGTACTTTACTGCGTTGGCTTCACACCAATCCAGATTGTTAGCAATAATAAAATCAACCGGCTGTATTGCATAACGATTGTAATGATTGCCTCCTATTTGTTTCTGTATGGCAGGATCTTCTGGATGGTGTAGTTTACCATAGACTGTCTTACTAGCTTTGTTCCATTCTGCTGGGGTAGGATCATTTATAGATTTATAAGAAGTCCACTCATTTTCTCCACTACTCTGCATACTCTTCCTCCAAGTCAAACTTCCAACTGTTTGTGTTTACTTTGTCAGCAAACCTTTCGACTAACTCTTCTGATGTAATCTCTAGTGCTTCCATTATTGTTACCTCATCATA
>Ga0098074_1001720_pt1 | contig 10600 bp, 9 predicted proteins | sample 32_taG_FD_75064 | JGI IMG/M metagenome (GOLD analysis project Ga0098074, IMG submission 75064) | Marine viral communities from the Gulf of Mexico - 32_GoM_OMZ_CsCl metaG | ecosystem: Environmental > Aquatic > Marine > Oceanic | place: Atlantic Ocean: Gulf of Mexico | collected 2015-07-12
GTCCTGGTCGACGTCGTCGCTCTGGAGCAGACCCAGCGCGCCGCCAACGCCCTCAAGGCCATCGCAGGCACGAACGGCGCCGTGCTGCGGGCCGGCAGCGCCGACCTCACCCAGATCTTCGCCGCCGAGGCCGAGCTCCTCGCCCGTCAGATCGCGGTGACGATCGACGTGCCCGCCGACGTCGCGGCCCAACAGCTGTCGGTCGTGGTGACGCTGCCGTCGTCCGGTGGCGACGTGCTCGCGGCGTCCACCGTCAACGCCCTCACCGACGACGCGCCCGAACCGGCTGCACCCGACCTCACCGCGATCCCCTCGGCCCCTGCCCCCTCGGCCGACTCCCCCGACTGGTTCATCTACGCCGGCGTCGCCGTCTTCGGCGCCGGCCTGCTGGTCGCCCTGTTCATGCTCGTGCCAGGTCGCGCGCAACCGCTCACCCCCGAGCAGCGCGTCACCCGCTACACCGAGGGGATGTTCGGCGGCGGCAAGCCGGAGGAGAAGCCGGAGACCGAGGCCGCCCTGGCCCAGGCCACCCAGGCGATGCAGGGCGTGCTCCAGCGCAACCAGGGGCTCGACGCCAAGATCTCCGCCCGTCTCGAGGCGGCCGGAAGCGAGCTCAAGTCCTCGGAGTGGCTGCTCCTGCACGCCGCGATCTTCGTGGTGACGACCCTGGTCGGGTTGCTGCTCGGCGGCGGCAACCTCGTCGTCGGCCTGCTGTTCATGGCGCTGGGCGGCTTCGGCCCCTGGCTCTACCTGGGCATCCGCCGCAACCAGCGCCGCAAGAAGTTCGAGACCCTGCTGCCGGAGACCCTCCAGCTCATGTCGGGCTCGCTCTCGGCCGGCCTCTCGCTGATGCAATCGGTCGACACCATCGTCCGCGAGGGCGGCGAACCGGTGAAGACCGAGTTCCAGCGCGTGCTCGTCGAGACGCGCATCGGGGTGTCACTGGAGGACGCCCTCGAGGGCGTGGCCGACCGGTTCGACAGCCGTGACTTCCGCTGGGTGATCATGGCCATCCGGATCCAACGGCAGGTGGGCGGAAACCTGGCCGAGTTGCTGAACACCGTGGCGGCGACCATGCGCGAGCGTGAGTACATCCGCCGTCAGGTCGGCGCTCTCTCTGCTGAAGGCAAGTTGTCGGCTGCCGTGCTCGGAGGCCTGCCCCCGGCGTTCTTCCTCTACCTGTTCGCGTCCCAGCGTGACTACATCGAACCTCTGTTCACCGACACCCGGGGCCTGGTGATGCTGCTGGGGGGCGTTCTCTGGCTCGGAGTGGGAGTGTTCTGGATGAGCAAGCTCGTGAAGGTGGAGGTGTGACGTGGTCGTCGTCTTCCTGCTCGGCCTGATCCTGGTGCTCCTGGCCGTCGGCCTGGTCGCGATGGCGTTGGGTGGTGAGCGAGAGACGGCCGGTGTCGGCCGGTCGCTGGCGTTCATCCAAGCTCTCTCCTCCGCGCCCGACGAGATCCGCTCGGAGGTCGACCGGCCATTCGCCGAGCGGGTGCTCCAGCCTCTGCAGGCTCGGGCCCTGACCCTCGGGCGACGCCTGAGCGGTGCCGACTCGGCGGACCGGATCCGTCGCAAGCTCGACTATGCGGGCAACCCCCGTGACTGGTCCGCAGATCGGGTCGTCTCGGTCAAGGTGATCGGCGCCTTTGCGTTGCTCGTGATCGGACTCGCGTTCGGTCTGGTGCTCGGGACCAGCCTGGGCGTGCTCCTCATCATGACCCTGGGCGGTCTGGTGGTCGGCTTCTTCATCCCCGATCTCTACCTCTACCAGGCTGCCTACAACCGTTCGGAGCGGCTGCAGCGGGAACTCCCCGACGCCATCGACCTGCTGACCATCAGCGTCGAGGCAGGACTGGGCTTCGACGCCGCCTGCCAGCAAGTGGCGCGCAACACCGAGGGACCGCTCGGCGAGGAGTTCGCCCGGATGCTGCGGGAGATGCAGATCGGGTCCGGGCGGTCCGATGCCCTGCGCAGCATGGCCGAGCGCAGCAACGTCGAGGACTTGCGCTCGTTCGTGAGCGCGATGGTGCAGGCCGATGCGTTCGGCATCCCCGTCGGGCAGGTACTGAGGGTCCAGTCGGCCGAGATGCGGGTCAAGCGACGCCAGCGAGCAGAGACGAAGGCACAGCAGGTGCCGGTCAAAATCACCGTCCCCCTGATCTTCTGCATCCTTCCCTGCCTCTTCGTGGTGGTGATGGGTCCCGCGGCTCTCAACATCATGGACAACTTCTGACCATGCCGGACCGCCAACTGTTCCGGGTCACGGTCGGCGCGCGGCTCTTCGGCTTGCTGGCGCTCAGCGCGCCAGTCCTCTGGTACCGCGATCAGGAGTCGCTCCTGGCGGTGGCCGCGCTCGGCGGACTGTGGCTCGCCGCCGTGCTCGCCGAGCTGCGGCCCGAGCTTGTCGGCTTGGTGCCGACCATCGAGGCTTGCCTGGTCGGCGTCCTGTGCGGCATCAGCGTGGCCTCGGCGCCGGTGGTGCTTCTTGCTCTAGCGCTGCCACCGTTCGTCGCGGCTGTCCTTCATGGACTACGCGCCAGCATGGTGGCGTTGAGCGCCGAACTCGCGTTCGTCGTCGCAGCTGCGCTGACGGTCCGAGGCGGCGAGCTCACCACCGACCAGGGCCTGTCGATCTTCACGTGGAGCATGGCCGGGCTCGGCCTCGCCCTGATCGGCAGCTTCGTGCACGGAAACCTGCGCGAGGTCCCTGACGAGCTCACCCCGTACCTCGACGCCCAACACCTCATCCGTCAGTTGCTCACCCTCTCCAACGACCTACGATCGGGACTGGACGTCGCGTCCCTCGCCGGGACGGTGCTGAGCGACGTGGGCGACTCGATCCCGACTGCTGGCGTCGCTCTCTATGCACCCCGAGGCGACGTGCTGGTGCCGCTCGTCGCCCGCCAGTCGGATGCCCACGTCGATTTCGACTCGGCAGAGGAGATCGCCCTCGAGGCGTGGACACGAGCCCAACCACTCGTGCACGACACTGCATTTGCGTTCCCCGTCGGCGACTCCGCCGTGGTCGGCGGGACGCTTTCGGACATGGCCGAGCTCGATATCTCGGCCCTCGAGCGGTCGATCGTCGACCTCATCGGGCAACTGCGTCCCAAGGCGGTGCAGCTCGACACGGCACTTCTCTTTGCCGACTTCCGCGATGCCGCGTCGGCTGACGTGCGTACCCGACTGGCCCGGGAGATGCACGACGGCATCGCCCAGGACATCGCCTCCCTGGGCTACCTCGTGGACGCTCTGGCCGCCAAGCCAGCCGACGAGAAGCAACGCGCTGCGTTCACGTTGCTGCGCGACCGAATCACCAAAGTGGTGGCCGAGGTACGTCAGTCGGTGCTCACCCTGCGCACGAGCATCGGCGAGGCCCAGAGCCTGGGCGACGCCATCAGCACCGTCGCCCGCCACCTCAGCGAGTCGTCGCGGGTGCCGATCCAGGTCACCCTCGACGAGCACTCGACACGCTTGCGTCCCGAGGTCGAGGCCGAACTCTTCCGGATCGCCCAAGAGGCGATGAACAACGCCATCAAGCACGCGCAGGCGACGTCCATCGAAGTCTCCTGCCGCGTGCACGCACCGGGAGCCACGATCACGATCGCCGACGACGGCCGCGGGCTCCAGGCTGCTCGCAGCGACTCGCACGGCCTGAAGATCATGCGCGAACGTGCCAGGCTGGTCGGCGGGACCCTCACGATCGAGGATCGTCCGTCGGGAGGCCTCCTCGTCCAGGTCAGCATCGCAGAATCCGCCCCTGCTCCGTCCGACGGAGCCAGCGCCGCACCAGAGAGAGTGACGACATGACCGACACCCCAACGAACGGCTCGGCCATCCGCATCCTGCTCGTCGACGACCACGAGCTGATCCGCAGCGGTCTCGGTGCCGTGCTCGACCTCGAGGACGACATGGAGGTCGCCGGCACCGCTGGCTCGGTGAAGGAGGCCCTGGCGGCCTACGAGGCCCTCCAGCCCGACGTCGTGGTCGCCGACCTTCAGCTGCAGGACGGCACCGGCCTCGACATCGTGCGCACGATCCGCAAGCAGAGCAACACCACCGGCTTGATCATCTTGACCATGCACTCGGGTGACGACCAGATCTTCGCGGCGATGCAGGCCGGCGCCTCCGGCTTCGTCGGCAAGGACGCCCCGTCGTCGGAGGTCGTGAAGGCGGCGCGGCACGCGAAGGTCTCGCCGCGCGCCTTCATCTGCGCCGGGCTGGTCAACGCCATGGTGCGCCGCTCCTCGGGCGAGTCCACCGCCCTCACCGAGCGGGAGCACGACGTGCTGCTGCTCCTCGCCGAGGGCCTGGGCGCCCAGCAGATCGGGTCGAAGCTCTACCTCAGCGAGTCGACGGCGAAGTCGCACATCGCCCGGATCTACCAGAAGCTCGGCGCAGCGAACCGTGCCCAGGCCCTGGTGACGGCGATGCGGATCGGTCTGCTCTCCAGCATCCAACCCGCCGACGAGTGAGGCACCCCGCCCCGACAACTAGTCATTTATGACTAGCCGACACGACACAACATCCTGATACGCAGCCTGGCCGTGACTGGCACTGTTCTTCCCGTGAGGTTCCTCGCCTCACCTTGAGGAACCAGACAATCCCGAACCTAGGAGAACATCATGGTCGACTACCTGCGCATCATGCTCAACGCCCGCCTCGCCAAGATGGACGAGCGCGGCGCCTCCGCCGTCGAGTACGGCCTGCTCGTCGCCGGCATCGCCGCCGTCATCGTCCTGGTCGTCGTGGCGCTCGGTGGCACGATCAAGGATGCGTTCTCGGACACCTGCAACGCCGTCGACGGCACCACGGGCACGGCCGCCTGCGACTGATCACGACGGTCCTCGGGAACCGACAGTGACACACCTCGCTTCACCGAAGCCCCGCGCTCGCACCGAGCGCGGGGCTTCGGCCGTCGAGTACGCCCTTCTGGTCGCCGGCATTGCCGCCGTCATCGTGCTCGTCGTCGTCGCACTCGGCCGCGGCACGGCCGACAAGTTCCACGACACGTGCGATTCCCTCGATGCCGCCGCCTCCTGCGACGGGTGAGCGGCGGCCCGTCAGTCCAGGTCTGCCAAGGTCCTGCGCCAGTCCTCGACGAGGCCGCGTTCCGACCACCGCCCGACCCTGGCCAGGGCCTCGTCGAGACCGACGCCCGAGCTGGTCAGGTCGTAGACGCGCACCAAACCAGGCTGCCCCAGGCGGTGAGCGACCTCCGTGCACGCCAGCCACGCCGCCTCGTAGACGGCTCCGAGGTGCGTGGTCAAGGTGCCGAACTCCGCCGGGCCAGGCAATGCTCTCGGCGGCCCCTCGCGGCGCACTTGGTCGGCGATCTGAGCAGCCGACACCGACAGCGGCAGGTCGGTGTCCCGGAGCGCCACGTAATCCGCGAAGCCTTCGACCAACCACTGGGGCGCCTGGCTCCGCGGAGCGGCGGTGGCGACGTGGGTCGCCTCGTGCGTCAGCACGACCTGCTGGCCATTGTTGTCGAGCGCGTTCATGACATCGGGGTTCACATACACGTGGATCGGTGCACTGGTCGCCGTCGACCCATCGCCAGAGCCCGTGACCGCGGCGATCTGCGCGTAGTAGCCCGGATCGACCGACAGGGCGCGCTCGAGTGCGAGACCGCTGCTCGCGACCTCGACGACGAGTCTCGGACGCCATCGCGGCAACACCCGCCGCACCGACGCGACGGCGCGTTGCGCCCGTCGAGCCACGGGCGCCAGGTCTGAACCCTGCGGGGCGGTCACGAGGACGGTCGCCGACCGCGAGACCTCGAGCGGTCCGGTGAGCCAGAGCGGAGTGCGCAGGTCCGCGCCCCCGATCGCCGCGATGCGCACGCTCCCGGCGTCGTCCACCACGAAGTCGAACAGCACCTCGGCGCTCGCCGGTACCGCATCGAACCCCTCGAACCGCCACGTGACGGCGACGGCAGCCGACCAGCGGCCGTCGTCCATGGCTGCGGACTGGTCGACGTAGCGCAGCGTGACGTCGTCGATGCGGGCGGCGGCGGTGTTGCCCACCGCAGCCTCGAGGAGACCCTGTGCGGTCCCGTCCCCGAGGGCCCGTGCTGCGGGTTGGTCGGCGCGCGCGATCGCGCGTTCCAGCTGCCGCAGTACTTCCGCTGCGCCGGCCGGCTGAACCGTGGTCTCAGCCTGCGGCTGCACGGGCGGCCGGTAGACACCGTCGCTGACTTGCCACGCCACCACGCCGACCGCGGCAAGAGCGCCGGCCAGCGAAGCAGCGACCCTCGTCCGGGATCGGTGCCACCACGGAGCGGGGAGGTCGGGCAGGGTCAGCCCGGGCGGACGGCGCCGACGTACGGCATCGAGTAGAGCTCGGAGACCCGCACGCCGGCACCCGGGTTCGCCGCGTGCACGATGAGGCCGTTGCCGATGTACATGCCGACGTGGCTGATCGGGCTGTAGTAGAACACCAGGTCGCCCGGTTGAAGGTCACTGGCCGCGATGTGGGTGCCGCTGCCGTACTGGGCTGCCGAGGAGTGCGGCAGGGCAACGCCGGCTTGGGCCCACGCGACCATGGTGAGTCCCGAGCAGTCCCAGGCACTGGGGCCCGCCGCACCGTAGACGTAGGAGTCCCCGACCTGGGCCATGGCGTAGCCGATAGCAGCGGCCGCCCGTCCCGATGCCGGGACGTCACTGGGAAGTCGGAAGCTGCCGCGCGAGAGCACCGCCTCGCGCTCCTGCGCCTCGAGGTCCTCGAGCAGCACCTTCGCGTCGGCGAGCTTCTCGTCGATCGTGGCCTTGTCCTCGGCCAGCTGCGCCTCGGCCTTGGAGACGAGGTCGAGCCGGGCGCGAGTCGCCTTGCGGCGGATGTTGAGCGCCTTCAGGCCGGTCGTGTAGTCGTCGAACATGCCCTGCTGGATGCGCTGGTAGGACGACATCGTCGACATCTGCTGGAGCAGGGCGCTGGGGTCGCCCGAGGAGATGACCTGGCCGACGGCGCCGACGCTGTTGCCGGTGAACTGGCGCAAGATCGAATCGCGCACCTCGCCACGCATCACGTCGAGCGCCTTGTCCTGGCGCTCCTCGTCGAACTGCAGCGAGCCGAGATCCTGCTTGAGGCGGGAGAGCTGGAGCTTGGTGGTGTTGTACCGCTCGGAGGCCTGCTCGGCCTCGCGGTAGAGGCGGTCGACGCGTGCCTGGACATCATTGATGTCCGGCTCGGCGCCGGCCGGCGAGCTGGGCACCAGGCCGAGGGTCGCGGCCAGCGCGAGCCCGGAAATGGCGGTGACGAGTCGCTTGCGACCAGAAGTCACGGCGTGTGGTGCCCCTTAACGTGTCGTACGCCTACCGGGTGAGCTGACGGGTTCGGGCACGACTCGCCCTACCTCTGCTCCTCGGACCCCGATGTCCGCCTTGCAGAGGATTCACCCCAGAAGGTTTTGGTTCCCCGGCTCCGGTGCCGCAGGCGACCCCGGACTCAGCGCGGTGCCCGCGCGGACCCTGGTGGGTCCACTTCCACGAGCACCTGTCGGGTCACCGTAGTCGGCCGACGAGGAGCCGGCCAAACTTTCACCCAAGTCGCGGCGTGGCGTGTCACTTGCGTCACATCGAGCCCCATCCGACGCGTGCTCGCCCGCGTGGTCTAGGCCGAGGCTTGTTCAGGTCCACTGACCGGGTCGACGAGTCGCAGCGGCGGCACGAGGCCACCATCGGCCAGCACCTCGAGGGCGCGTCGCTCGTCGTCGTCGAAGGTGAGCTCGGGCGGTGGACCGAGCAGGACGGTCACCACGCAGTCGTGGCACGCCAGACCACGCACCACGCAGATGTCGCAATCGATTCGGGTTGTCATGTCAGGAACGGTGACATTGACCGCCGACACTGTTCTGGTCGGCAGGCAGGCGTCCATCGCACGAGCGCTGCGCACGAGCCGGACCACTGGAACCGAGGCTGGCACTGCCTCGGCCGAACCCTCGACGTTGGACGGGAGTCGGTTGTAGCCCCCGACGCTGGGTCGATCGGCGCCGATCACAATCCGGCCTCGGTTGCCGCAGCACGATCAGGTGGCCATTTTCCGCCGTACCCACATTCGAGTGGGCTGAGTCTCCGCTACGACACTCGCAGTCGTTCGACTCGCTTCGCAGGAAGCGCGGCCGCGTCGGAGGTACGAGGCAGGACGCTCCACCAGCCACCAGGAGATGGCAGCGACTGGTACGACCACGCCGACGGAGGCAGCGAGGAACAACGGCCATGGAATGCGATCGAACCCGATGAGGAGCAGCGCCTGCTGCAGCGGGAAAGCGTAGATGTAGACACCGTACGAAAGGTCAGTGCGGAGCACCGACCAGCGGTACCGACGCCCCAAGCCAACCGCCACCCAGATGGCTAGGTACGCCACCGCCGGCGCTCCTAGTACTCGGTAGTCCGGAGTCGCGGCGATCGACACCGCCAGCGAGACGAAAGCCCCGAGGGCAAGACGCCAATCAAGGGAGACTCGAAATCGGCACAGCCACAACGCGGCTCCGCACAGGAACATCAGGCTCGCTCGCGGCGGCATCCAGAGCCAGATCGATCCGGTGTATGGATCGATGTCCAGTGCCACGAGCACGACCAGGTAGCTCCAGACCGCGACAAGCGTGCCGAGCACAATGCCTGTGCGCAGCAGTCGGGTCAGGCCCAGGGCGGCAACCAGTAAGTAGCAGAAGACCTCCCACAGGAGCGTCCAAAGCGAGCCGTTCCACGCATTGACGTGCAGAGATGAGCTGGTGTTGTCGATTCCCCACTGATGAACGGCGATGGCGGCGTTCCCGATGACGAACCTGACCGAGCCGTCCAAGGTCGGTCTGGGAGCCTCCCCGAGCCAACATGCGCCTGGAACAATCACGAAAGCTGTCACCACAAGACACACCCACAGGCCCGGCAGAATGCGCCTGGCGCGGGCCGTCATGAAGTTTCCAAAGTGTGGCCGATGCAGCCATGCACGGCAGATCAGGAAGCCCGAGACGGCAAAGAATGCGTCAACGCCGATATCAGAGACAAACCACTGCAGTCGCTTCGGCAACTCATGACCCTGGAGCGAGACCGCGTGCCAGGACATGACTTGCAGCGCGAGACCGAGACGGACGAGATTGAGTGCATTCGGATGCCGATCGAACACGTCGCCGAGCCGCTCCCCCATGCCTTCAAGAATGTGTGAGGGCGTCGGTCCAGTGAGTACGAACGTCGATTCCGATCGGTCACATGCTGTCTAGTCCGAACAGGTCACGTCCTGCGGCATCAGTCTCGAATTCACGCCGACCGCGAGCCCTCTCCCACCTGCTGATCGGGTCTGGCAGAAAGCGCAAGTGACTCGGCGCAGCAACGTGACAAGAACGATCCGATGTCGGCACCAACAACTACCGTGAGGAGCGTGTCCACTGCGGAGCGGTTCGATGTGCAGCGCACCTTCGACGAGCTTGGCCGCCCGCTGCGTGACATCACCTTCTGCGTCGTCGACCTCGAGACCACCGGGGGCTCCGCGGCGGCCGGCTCGATGATCACCGAGATCGGTGCCGTCAAGGTCCGAGGGGGGGAGGTGCTGGGCGAGTTCCAGACCTTGGTCAATCCCCACGCCGAGATTCCCGCCTTCATCGCCGTGCTGACCGGCATCAGCAACTCGATGGTTCAGGACGCTCCGTCGATCGACACCGCGTTGCCCGCCTTCCTCGAGTTCGCGTCCGGCTGTGTGCTGGTCGCACACAACGCGCCCTTCGACGTCGGTTTCCTCAAGCACTTCGCCGAGAAGCAGATGCGGCCGTGGCCGTCGTTCGAGGTGGTCGACACCGCCGTGCTGGCGAGGCGCGTGATCACCCGTGACGAGGCCCCGAACTGCAAGCTCTCGTCGTTGGCCCGGGTCTTCCACTCCTCAACGACGCCGAACCACCGCGCGCTCTCGGACGCGCGGGCCACGGTCGACGTCCTCCACGGACTCATGGAGCGCGTCGGTGCCGTCGGCGTCCAGACGCTCGAGGAGCTGCACACCTTCTCTTCGCGCGTGACCGCAGCCCAGCGGCGCAAGCGTTATCTGGCCGACGGGCTCCCCCACGCCCCGGGCGTCTACCTCTTCAAGGACGACAGCGAGCGGGTGCTGTACGTCGGGACCTCCCGAGACCTCCGCAGACGTGTCCGTTCCTACTTCACGGCCTCCGAGAGCCGGTCCCGGATGGGTGAGATGGTGCGCCTGGCCACCGAGGTCACGGCCATCGAGTGCGCAACGCCCCTCGAGGCCGAGGTGCGTGAGCTCAGGTTGATCGCGCAGCACAAGCCCTCGTACAACAAGCGGTCGCGATTCCCGGAGAAGGTCACCTTCATCAAGCTGACCCGTGAGGCCTGGCCGCGGCTCTCGCTCGTCACGAGGGTGCTCGACGACGAGGCCGACTACCTCGGCCCGTTCGGCTCGAGGGCTGCTGCTGAGAAGTGCTTGGCAGCGTTGCACGACACGTTCCCCGTCCGCCAGTGCGCCGATCGACTAGCGCGCACGCCGTCTCGGAGTGCGTGCGTCCTAGCCGAGATGGGACGTTGCCTGTCGCCCTGCGACGGCAGCGTCGACGAGCACAGCTATGCCGCCATGGTCCGTCAGTTGCGCGAGA
>Ga0098074_1001722_pt1 | contig 10595 bp, 6 predicted proteins | sample 32_taG_FD_75064 | JGI IMG/M metagenome (GOLD analysis project Ga0098074, IMG submission 75064) | Marine viral communities from the Gulf of Mexico - 32_GoM_OMZ_CsCl metaG | ecosystem: Environmental > Aquatic > Marine > Oceanic | place: Atlantic Ocean: Gulf of Mexico | collected 2015-07-12
AATTTAAACGAAGAAATAAATAGAATTAAATCTTTATTTAATGAAGAAAGATTGTATGGTAATATAACCGATAATGAATTAATTAATGAAATTACAATACCAAAAGGTTCAGCAGAAAAATTAATAAAAAAAATATTTTCTAAACTATACAAAAAAGGTATTATAAAAAATTTAGACAACATTGAAGTTTTTAAATCTTCAGATACAATTATTGATTTTTTAAAAAAATCAAATAATAGTGAAGGTTTAAAAAATATTTTTAAAAATTTAAATAAAACAGAGGTTGATTTTTTAGTAAAGTATTTTGATGATTTAAACTCAGAAAAAATAATAAAAATATTTGATGATGTACCAGAATTAGGTGAACCATTTTATAAAGTTTTCCCTAAAGAAATAAGATATGATATTGTTTTAGACTACATTAATAGGTTACCTGATAAACCAAAATACAGTATTGGTATAAATAATATACCATCATTAAAAGAAATGGGAAAAAAACAAGCAATTGAAAGTTTGTTTGGTATAAATCCTAATGCACCTATGGGTGAAATACCTAGTAAAAATTTAAGTGATATTCCTTCTGAATTAGTAGATGAATTTGAAAAATTAAAAACAGAATACATAGATTTAACTAATCAACCAAAAGGTTATTTAAATGATATAAAAATAGGTAAAAATGCTGATGAGATAATAGAAGATACTATGAAAAAACTTAGTAAAGATTTAAATAATATTTTTAATAAATTACTAAAAGAAAATGATGGTACAATTGTTTTAAATAAAAAATTTTGGGATTTTTTAGAGAATAATTTTAAAGGTATTAGTAAATACTTAGAAAATAAATTAGGTATACCTTTAAAAAATATTATGATAACATCTAAAAAATTTGTGGCTGAAGAGGCAAAACAATTTTTTAATGCGTTAAATGATATTGTTAAAAAATCTGGTAAAATATTACCTTTTTCGTTTAAACAATTTATAAATTATATAGGAAAAACAGTTGTGTATGTTAAAGATTTTATTAAATGGCTTTTAAAATTTATAGGTGATTTTTTATTAAATTCAATATCATTTGGGATACCAAATGTTTTAAGTGGTATTAAAAACGTATGGAATTTTATAAAAGAATTTAAAGAGTATACACCACTTAAAATTGTGGATAAATTTAAAGATACAAAATTAAACGCTTATGTACCAATTATTTGGAAAATGACTAAAAGTACATCTAATATTACTTTTGATACTTTTATGGGATTTTATTACCCATTTATTTCATTTCTTTTTTGGTCTAATCTTAAAGATCAAACAATTGAATTATTAGATAAAGGTTTTGAAAAATATTGGTCCGAATTTGAGTTATCAGATATTGATATAGGAACTTCTATTGGTTTATTGACTGGTGGGGTATGGTCTTTAATGTCAGGTATTGGTAGAAAAATAGTTACTATGGTAAAAAGTATTTTTTCTAAAAGTTACTTAATACAACAAGCTTATAACGCTATAGATGCTGGAAGAGGTGTAGATAAGGGTACAACAGAAAAAGAATTAGACGCTATTAACGAAAAATTAAATAAACATTTAGAAGATAAAAAGAATGATATTGAAAATGATATACAAAACGTACAGGAAGAATTTTGTAAAAATTTAAACAATCAATATTATGAGAAACATCGTTTAGGTATAGAACTAAATGATAAAGGATATAAAGAATATAAAAGTATAATTCATAGAATTTTTAAAAAATATATTGATGAATATTATGAAGAAAATTTTATAAAAAAATATGGTAAATATTTGGAAAATTTAAATTTAGATGATTTACAAGATGAAATTTCTAAATTATTAGAAGAAGAATTAATGGAAACAGAAGTTTTTAAAAAAATGACAAAAACATATATAGAACAAATGATTAAAAAATGTGCTTACGAGGCAAAAAAAAGTAATAAAAAAATTATATGGAAATATAGATAATAATATTTAAAATAATTTAAAAATAAAAAAAGTTTTATGGAAAATCAAAGTTTTTTAGATCCTAATTATGTACCTGATCAGTACAAAGTGCCTTATGATGTTATAGAATTACCATCACAAGGATTATTATACCCTAACAAAAAATCATCGGTTAAAGTAGAATATTTAACCGCATACGATGAAAATGTTTTATCGTCACCAAACTTATTAAATAGTGGTGAATATTTAGATGTGTTAATAAAAAATAAAGTAAAAGATTTAGGTTTCGATCATAGTTTACTATTAAATGGTGATAGACTTGCAATATTGTTATTTTTAAGAACAACAGGTTTAGGTAATGAATATAAACAATATGTTTTTAAAGAAAATGGTGATATGGTTGAAGGTACTGTTGATTTAACACAAATAAAAACTAAAAAATTGGGTATAAAACCTGATGTTAATAATGAATTTGATTTTGTTTTACCATCATCTAATGTTAAAATAAAATTTAAATTATTATCATCTAAAGATGAAAAAGAGATTAATGATATAGATAAAAAAACAATGGATAGGAATGGTGGTATTTCTTCTTATTCTACACTTAAATTAGAAAGATCTATTATGGAAATTGATGGTGAAAGAGATAAATTGAAAATTTCACACATATTAAAATCACCAAAAGTAAAAATTTTAGATGTAAGAAAATTCAATAAATACCTATCAGAGATTGAACCCGGTATAGATTTAAAAACAACTGCTAGGACTAACGGAGGGGAGTCCGTTGACTGCTTTCTTAGATTCGGAAAGAATTTTTGGTTTCCTGAAATATGATAATTATCTAAGTAATGTATTAAATGAACAATTGTTTTTAGTTAAAAATGGTTTTTCATATAGTGATACTATGAATATGTCTTGTTATGTAAGAAAATACTATATTAATATTTTACAACCAAAACAAGAATAAATATACCTGTTATAATATTTATAATATATAAACTATTAGATATGAAAAAACATAATGAAATAATAAATTATATGAATAATTACATTGATTTATTATTGGAACAAAATTATAGTCAGGAAAAATCAGAAATTTTAGATATAAAATCAGAAATTGAAGGTTTACGTGATGAGATATATGACTATTATGACACTTCTAATTTAGATGTGTCATTTCCTTATACTTTTTGTAGAATAGTTTTTGATGATGAATATGAGTTAGAATTACCTAAATATGGTTTAAAAAAAATAAATAGAACATTAAAGGGAGAAATGTTTTTTGATATTATTAGTGGTTCTATTGAAAAGAACACAATGTTTTTAAAAACAACTAGTTTGGAAAATACTTCGTTTGAAATAAAATTAACTAATTTTAACACTTTTGAATTATTTAAAAGACAAATAGGTTACGCTAATTTAGTATATAATAAAATATATGAAGGTAATGAAGAGAAAATAAAATTTAAATTTGTTAATTTAAAATAAAATGGAAAAAGAATTTGCTGAAATATTTCTTAAACAATTAGAAGAAATAGAAAAAAAACTAAATAAAATACAAGAAAAAAGTAAAAAAGTAAAAAAAACTAAGTAATGGCTAATTGTGGTGATTTATATACAAAATTATCAGAAAAAACTTATAATCCTACTCCTGGTGAAATAGGAGAGGCTATAACTTGTTTGCGTGATGATATAAAAGAACTTCAAAGAGAATTTAGAAGATTATCCAAAGAAGGTAAAACAACTGGTGATAAACTTAATTTAAGTTTTGGTAATGTTGGTAAAACCATAACAGGTATGGTTAAAGGTATGGGTGAGTTTTATGTTAATTTAAAACAACAGTATCAGTTAGCGGAACAACTAGCCGAATCTTATAAAAGAAGTAGTATTACTTTAGGACTTTCTATTGATAGGAGTGAGGAATTTTCTATGACCTTTAAGAAAGGTGCTGCTAGAATTGCAGAATTTGGTGGTGAATTAGGTGATGTAGAAAGAATATATGAAAATTTTACAGATGAAAGTGGTAGAAGTAGGATTATAAGTCCAGAAGATGTTGAAAACATATTTAAACTTTCTAAATCTACGGGATTAATTGGTACTGAAGCGGCAGAAATGTATGAGACATTCGATTTAATGGGTAAATCATTAAGTGATGTTAATAGAGAAATGGAAACCCTAATTAAAGAAACACAATCAATTGGGTTAAACTCTTCAAAAGTTATTGGGGTATTATCTAGTAATCTTAAAAATATGCAAACATACTCTTTTGTAAATGGTGTAAAAGGTATGACAGAAATGGCGAAACAAGCTGTTAAAATGAGGGTTGATGTTTCAGATATTTTAAGTATGGCAGATAAATTTTACCAACCTGAGGCTGCGATAGAAGCTGCTGCACAATTACAACTTTTAGGTGGTGATATTGCAGCAGCATTTGGTGACCCATTTACTGTGATGTATGAGGCAAGAAACAAACCAGAAGAATTAGCTAAAAGGGTTCAAAAAATGACTGAAAATATGATTCAGTTTAATGAAGAATCTGGTGAGTATGAATTACCCGCAGAAGCTAGAATGCAGTTAAAGGCAGTTGGTGATCAATTAGGTTTGAATATTAATTCTATGGTTGAAATGACTAGACAAGGTGCAAAAATGAAGGATATAAAAATGCAATTGTCTGGTAGTATGTTTTCGGAAGAAGAGATTGAAGGTATTGCTAATATGGCTAAAGTTAAGGATGGTGAATTTAAAGTAGATATTTTCGACCCAAAAACTGGTGATAGAATAGAAAAAAGTTTAGATGAGTTAGGTAAAGGTGATGTTGAAATGTTATTAAAAGCACCAAAAGATGAGGAAGATTATATGGAACAAATGGTGTTTAATTCTATGACTACAAATCAACTTTTAACTTCTTTAAATGAAAAATCAAAATTAAGTTTTATTGCTGAAGTTGGTGATGTTTATAAAATACAAGAAGAAGCATTTTTACCTGTTATAGATACGCTAAGGGAATTTGATAATGAAATGTTAAGTGCGGTAAAACAAATACCTAATTTAGAAGAAAATTTAAAATACTTAACAGGTACTAGTGATAAACAAATAGAGATACTAAATAAACAAATTAAAGCATTGGGTAAAACAACAAAAGAAAATGTTGAGACATTTCTTTCACAAGATTTTAAAGAATTATATGAGAATGTTGGTGAATCAATGGAAAAATTTACTGAAAAAGTAAACGAAACATTAGAAGATGGTGTGGACACATTAAAAAATAAATTAGAAAATTTATTTGATAAAAAAATGAAAGTTGAGGGTGTTGAACCAACGGAAAAAAAAGAAAAGTTACCATATCAAGAAGGAAAAACAATGTCACCACAAGAGGCAGTAAGAGGTGGTTTAGTACAAAATGTTAGACTAACTGGTAACCCAACAATTGATGTTAACATTAAATCTGATAATGAAAATATTAAATTCAAATCAGAAGAGGTTAAAATGGTTAGTGATGCGATATTAAAATCAATTTTATCAATATTTAACAATGGTGGTTCTATTGATGGTGGAAATCAGAGTCAAAATAGTAAGGGTTTTGAACAAAATTTAGGTAATTATAAAAAAACATAAAAAAACTTCATTTTACTATTGACTTTGTAAAATATTTTTATTACTATTATACAGGTCTTATAGTATACAGTAATTAACAAGAAAAATAATAATATATAAATAACTAGAAAAATAATATCTAGTTTATATAATAAACAGTTATTTACCTGAATTTTACTCGTGTTATATTTATATAATAAGAATAATATTATATATGGCGGGTATTTTAAATTATAATAAAGGGTTATATTCAACTCAAGAATATAGAGATAGATTATTAGGTAGAAATCTTCCACTACCTGTAAATGAGACACTAACTGAATCTGGTTTAGTATCTAAGTTAGAAGATATTGGTAGAGTTATAAATGTACCAATAAATGGTACTGCAAGTGAGAATATTCAAAGTATATATAATGAAGAAGAAAGAATGTTTCCTTTGGGTACATTTTTTAGATTAACCAATAATGTTAATTTAAATAGTTATATACCACAAAATGATGAATATATAACATATGAATTAACTATTCCACCAAATTTGGGTTTTCCTTTACCTGAAGGTTTTGGACAAAAAGATAGAAGTCCATATCCATTTTCATATAATCCTGAAAGATTTTTTATATTGGGAAATAGTTCTCAAATAGGTGTTGAGAATCCATTAAATGTTATTGATGATTATAAGAGTTATAATTTCAATACTGAAAGTTCTTTGGGGTTAATTGGTGGACAAGAATTGGAAAAAGGTATTAACGAAAAAATAAGTTACGTTAGAGAACAGAATAATACAGATACACCGAGTGTAGGAAGTGTTACATTACCAAATACTGTTGATGATTATATTAATATAGTTAGGGGTAATAAAATATATACAAGTATTTTAACTGATAATGATATTGGTTGGAATGAATATATGAATAGTTCAAAAAATTCTGGTGATATTACATTAACTAATAATACGGGTGGTGTTGTAAGAACTACATCAACAGAATCTAGGGTTAATACCTTATTGGAAAAAACATCAGAAACACAGGTTTCATTTCTATTAGATTTATTACAAAGAAATAATTATAGACCTTTGTATGAAGATAGAAGGTTTCAAGGAACAAATAATGAAGGTACTAATGGTAGATATTATATTGGTGATGAAAAAAGTACTAATAGAGGTTCATTTATTACTACAACATTTAACGAAGTACAATTTAATGATGAAGAAGGGGGTGGTACTGCACCAACAATAGATAATGATTATTATTGGGGTGATGGTTTACAGATATTAGAGTTCAACGAAAAAACATTATTACAAAAAACTAAAAACTTAGTAGATAATTACGATAGTGATGTTTATATAAATCAAACAAAAAAATTCTTTAAAGATAAAAAGTTAGATAGATTAATAAGTAGAGGTAGTGGTATAGGTGTTACACCAAATCCACAATTAACTGGTGATTACGCAAGGGTGTGGACAGTAACAGATAACTATAATTATTCTAACGCAATTAGAAATAAAGGTTTATTTACATCAGAAGACGGTACAAAAGGATTTTCTTCTACAAGTGAAAAATCATCTTTGAGTGTTTTATTGGATAATGGACAACCAAAGGTTCATCCAACAATTGAAGATTCTGAAACAACTAGAAAAAAGTTTATGTTTTCAATAGAAAATCTTGCGTGGGCAGATAATTTGGCGGATTTACCATTAAGTGAAATCGGACCCGGTGATATATTAAGTAGAAATAAAGGTAGAATTATGTGGTTTCCACCATATGATTTAAAATTTGATGATACACATAACGCTAATTGGGAAACAACTAATTTTATTGGTAGAGGTGAACCAATTTATACATATAATAATTCTAGTAGAAGTGGTTCAATTACTTTTAAAATATTAGTGGATCACCCTAGAGTTATAAATTGTTATAGAGGTAAGAGTGATAATTTAATTGAAAGATTTAATGCGGGTACAATATCACCTGAAACATTTTTATCTGAATTAGAATGTTCAGTTCCACAAACTAGTAGAGATGAAATAGATAAGTTATTAAATGATACTAAAAATTCAAAGGTTACTGTTACAGACACTAAAAAAACACAAGAATTAAATGTTGAAGATGAAGACATATCAGGTATTAGTCCAACCATAATTGATTTTTTAAATGAAAATTTAGATAGTTCAGTAACTATAAAATGTACTGGATATTTAGATAATAGTTTTAATTCTTCAGGTAATACTGAAAGTAAGAATATAAAAACTTCTAAAACAAACGCTAGAAAAGTTTATGATAAAATAATTAAGACATTAAAGTTAAATAAAATATCAATAAAAAATATATCACCTAATATTATTGGTAAAGGTGTATTAGGTGGTAAAACTAGAGTTTCTGTGGTAGTAGAAACAACTGCAGAAAAAAACATTAATGAGGTTTTAAATGAACAAGGAAAAATAACTGATGATCAATATGTCCCACAAGTAGTTAATTTAATTGATAATTTAATAATTGATGAAAACCAATATTTTGATTTTATTGATGATAATTATCCAAACTATTTTAAAACTATATCAGAAAAAATACAATATTTCCAACCAGGATTCCACAGTATAACGCCTGAAGGTTTTAATAGTAGATTAACATTTCTTAATCAATGTATGAGACAGGGACCTAGTGTATATGATAGTGGAGATAATGTTCAACCACAAAATTTATCTTTTGGTAGACCACCTATATGTATTTTAAGGATTGGTGATTTCTTCCACACTAAAATAGTTATTAACACTTTGTCAATTTCTTATGATGGACCACAATTTGATTTTAATTCAGAAGGTATTGGTGTACAACCAATGATTGCGTCTGTAACATTATCTATTAATTATATTGGTGGTAATTCATTATCTGGACCGATTAATAGATTACAAAATGCGGTATCATTTAATTATTATGCAAATACTGAAATTTATGATCCTAGAGCAGATAGTATTAGTGATGCGGGAAATATTGTTGATGGTATAAAATTAAGTGAATTAAAAAAACAAATTTTAGATGAAAATGTATTTAACAATTACATAGAGAATTTAAAAAATGATGGTATTGTAAATCAAGAAAAAGGTAATGAACAAAATGGTAACGATACAAGTGGTAATGATGGTAATGTTTTAGAAATAAGTTCAAAATTAAATGAAATAGTTGGACTAATACCTTCAGGTGCATTACCATTTTTAGTTGTTGTTAATGCTGGTGAATTAGAAATTGTGGTTAAAACTAGATCAAAGAAAAAACCTTCTGAAATAGTTATTGATGGTGAAAGTAATTCAGAAAATAAAATAATGGTTATAATAAAAGATGGGAAGGGAAAAAAATTAAAAGAACAAGACTTTTCTGAAGCAGAGAATTCTATCAAATTAGATTTAAATAAAAATAATATTATTAGTAAAAATACACTTGTGGGTTATGATGAAGAAATAAAAAAAGAAAAAGAAAAATTAGAAAATTTAGTTAATGAATTTATTTCAAATAAAAATAAAAAAAAGAAAAAAGAAATAAATCAAACTAAAAAATCTATAAAAGATATAGAAAAATCAAAAAAAGAATATATAAATAAAAATGTTAGTAAAGTTAAAGTAATTACATTTTTAAGTGAAAACAAAAAGAAAAGTAAGGTAGAAAAAACATTTACAATAACAGAAAAAGGTGTACAATAATATATTATGGGTAGAGAATATTACGATAGATATAAAAACTTTAAAGTAGATGGTGGTTATAAACCTTTACCATATATAAAGATTACACCAAAATCTACTGATAAAACAGTTGTTTATAAAACTGAAACTTCTAGATTAGATAAATTTAGTCATAAATATTACGACAACCCTTTATATGGTTGGTTAATAATGTTGGCGAATCCACAATATGGCGGTGTAGAAGAAAATATACCAAATAATGAAATAATAAGGATACCTTTTCCTTTAAATGATAGTTTACAACAATATATAACTGAAGTTGATAAATATAGAACTTTATACGGTGAATAAAAATTATGGCAAATAATGTAAATCAAATTGGTAATGGTAGGGTATATGTTGTAGACCCTAACCCACCTGGTAGAGAAATAATACCATTAGAAGATTTATTCATATATGTAAAATTTACGGCATATCCTAGATCTAGAACTACATATAATGGGGGTGATAAATCTGGTAATGATTTTGTTAATTTTGGTGTTGAAGACGAAGTAAATTTTATATCTACAAAAATAAGATATAATGAAGATGGTAAATTAGATCCTGCCAAACAACAAACTTATGCAACTACTGATTGGACAAATATAAGTACATTTGGTGAAAATAGTAGTGGGGGTGTTTTAGAGGGTTTTGGTATAAAAAGTATTTCAATAAAATATAACGCTAGTTTAGTACCACAAGTAGATATTACATTTACAGATGTAAGGGGTTCTGCGTTATTTGATAAATTGTCTGATAATTCAGATATAAAATCACCATATAGTGTATTTTTTAAATTACCATATCCAATTTTTAGGTTATCAATTAAAGGGTATTATGGGCAAAAGGTAGACTATTGTTTACATATGGTTAATTGGACATCTAGTTTTGATAACAATACGGGTAATTTTGACATTAGTGCGAATTTTTTAGGGTATCAACAGGCAATACTTAATGATATGGTATTAGGTAATGTTATTGGTGTTGTAAATACAGAAGAGGGTTTTCAAAAATTACAAGGGGTATATGGTGAAGATGAACAACCAATTAAAATAGATGATTTTTTAGTAAAACTTTCTAAGTTACAAATTGATAGTGAAATTGTAAAATCACAATCTGATTCATTTGAACAATTAAAAAAATTAAATGGTAAATTATCATTATTAAAACAGTTACAATCTTTTATTGGTATCCCAATACAAAAGAGTTTAGTAGGACAAAATAATGGTGACGAAAGTAAAAGTTATTTAGATATACCAAATGATGAACTTCAATATATAACAGAACCATTAACTAGAACAGGTACTAATTTAGTAAATAGAAGAAATTATTTATCAATAAG
>Ga0098074_1001723_pt1 | contig 10590 bp, 12 predicted proteins | sample 32_taG_FD_75064 | JGI IMG/M metagenome (GOLD analysis project Ga0098074, IMG submission 75064) | Marine viral communities from the Gulf of Mexico - 32_GoM_OMZ_CsCl metaG | ecosystem: Environmental > Aquatic > Marine > Oceanic | place: Atlantic Ocean: Gulf of Mexico | collected 2015-07-12
CTCGATCTCGGCCACCAGCGGCAGCACCTCGGACAGCCGTGCGGCGCGGTGCGCGTTCACCCGGACCAGAAGATCGGGCGCGGTCACGAGCCGCCCGCGGATCCTGTCCAGCACGCCCGCCGCATCGGCCTCCTGTCCGTCGAGCGCGAGGGCCCCGTCCTCGGCGATGGCCAGCGTCACGCCGCCCGCCGGCATGTCAGAACCGGTGACGGCCCGGGCCGGGCGCAGCTCGAACGGCGACGTGGCGTCGAGTCGTCCGATCAGCATGAAGAATACCAGCAGGAAGAAGACCACGTCGATCAGCGCGACGATGGTCTCGGGGGCGCTCCGCCGCGGGGGACGGTTCAGCTTCATGGCTGCGCCGCCAGCTGCATCAGCCGGATCCGGGTGGCCCCGGCGAGCGTGAGCGCGTCGAGCACCGAGACGAGGTCCTGCGTGGTGGCGCGGGTCGAGGGCAGCACCACGACCGAAAGGAGCGGGTTCTCCGTCAGCCGCCCGGCAATCGCCGCCTGCAGATCCTCGCTGGAAAGCCTCTGCCCGGCGAGGATCGGCTGCCCGTCCGCCGAGATCCGCAGGAGCAGGGTGCCGGATGGTTCCGACGACGGCTGCGCGGCAGCGGGCGCCTCGTCGCCGCGTTCCACGAAGGGGATCATGTCGAGGTTGAGGTAGGTCGAGGTCACCATGAAGAAGACCAGCAGGATCAGCATCACGTCGATCAGCGGGACCAGCGAGATCAGCGCCCTGTCTGACTGATGCCGCGTGAGTTTCATGGCCCCGGGCGCCCGGTATCCTCGAGCAGGAAGAACTGGCTGACCGCGCTCTCTATGTCATGCGCCGCGCCGTCGACGCGGGTGGTGAGGAGCCCGGCACCGATCGCCGCGGGAATCGCCACGATCAGCCCCGCGGCGGTGGTCAGCAGTGCCTGCCAGATGCCGCCCGCGAGGACCGAGGCATTCGCGGCGCCCTGCGCCATCTCGAGCTGCTGGAACGACTGGATCATCCCGAGCACCGTGCCGAGCAGCCCGAGCAGCGGCGAGACCATCGCGATCAGCTCGAGCAGGCGCAGGTGCCGCGACATCGCTTCGACCTCGGCATTGCCGCGGCGCATCAGTTCGGCCTCGAGCGGCTTGCGCGGCATCTTCGCCCTTGTCGATTCCATCGCGTAGACCAGTACCCGGTCCGCCGGGGCCTTGCCCTGCGCGACCGAGGCGATCGCCGCGTCCCGCTCGCCCTTGACCCAGCTCACCCGTGCCGCGTCGCGCACCGCCCGACCAGAACGGACCCGGGCCAGCGACAGGGTCTTTCCGACGATCAGCGCGATCGAGAGCAGCGACAGCGCCGCGAGGATGATGATCAGCGGCCCGCCGCTTCCCGCGGTTTCGAGCAGCGCGCCGGGCACGCTACTTCTCCAGCTTGGCCGGGGTGCGGCTGACGAGCTCGATCATCGGGAAGCAGTCGGCGTTCTCCTCGTTCTGCGGTTTGCAGACCTCGATCGCGTGCAGCAGCACCTCGGAGATGTCGCCGCAGGCGATGCCGGGAATCTCGAAGAGTTTGAGCGTGGTCCGTGCCACCGGCAGCGGCGCCGCATCGATATTGAGCAGCCGGTCGATCACGCCAGCGCCGTTCAGGATTGCCAGCGACATCTCGAACCCCTCGAAGGCCTTGCCACTGTCGTTCCGGAACAGGAAGAACGCCCGGCAGCCCGCACCCTCAGCGGGTTCGAATTTGTTCAATTCAACCGTGAGTTTACCGGTTTCCGCCGCCGCCGGCGTGGCGAGGGCGAGCGCCCCGGCGAGCAGGATTCCCCATCTGGACCGCATCCGTTCCCTCCCCTGTATCGCAGCGGATCAAAGGCGAAATGCCCCTGTCGGTCAAGTTTGTCGGGGGTCGGGCTGCCGTGAAGAAGTTTGACAGGAAATGCCGGACGGATGCTCAAGGTGCCTAGCCAAAGCCGACTTTCGTGATAACGTGACGTCACATTACCCAACGGCAACGCGCCGTTTTCATAAGCTAATTCGTTTTCGGGGAGGGTCAATGGACGTCGATCTGCTTCTTCAGGACCGTGAAGAAGATGCGCCCAGTGGAGAGGACCTGGAATACGATCCCGGCTTCACCGAGCTCGAGATCGCGGCCCAGCCCGGCGAGGAGCGCCAGGCGGGGGAAGAGATTCTCGCCGCCGAGGAGCCCGACTACAAGGAAGTCTCCGCGCTCGCCCTGGCGGTGCTCGGTCGCAGCCACGACTTGCGGGCGGCGGTCTACCTGGCCGAGGCGCAGCTCAGGCTGTCGGGCTTTCCCGGCTTCGCCGAGGTGACCAGCTACATCCGGCAATGCCTCGAACGCCACTGGGACACCTGCCACCCGCAGCTCGATGCCGATGACGACAACGATCCGACAATGCGGGTCAACGCGGTGCTGGCGCTGGCCGATGGCAACCGCATCCTGCGGGGCATCCGCAAGGCGCCGCTGACCCAGAGCCGCACCTTCGGGGCGATATCCCTGCGCGACATCGCCGTGGCCGAGGGCGAGATCGTCGCCACCGAGGACATGGAGGAGGTGCACGACAACTCAAGTGTCGGCGCCGCCTTCCAGGACACCGACGAGGCGGTGCTGCGCGCGATCGCGGCAGCGGTCTCGGGCGCGCTCGAGGATGTCGAGGCGATCTCGGCCAAGTTCGACGCGGAAGTGCCGGGGCAGGGCCCCGACCTCGACCCGCTGGTCAAGCTTCTGCGCCAGGCGAAGGCCCGGATGACCGCCGCAATCGGCGAGCCGGAAGAGGCGGAGACGGCCACGGAAGAGGCCGAAGACGCCCCGGCGACCCGGTCCTCAGGCGGGGGCGGCGGAGGCGGTGGCGGCGGCGGGGTGAACAACCGGACCGACGTGCTGAACGCGATCGACCGGATCATCGCCTATTACGCCCGGTCCGAGCCCTCGAGCCCGGTGCCCATCCTGCTGAACCGGGCCAAGAAACTGGTGAATGCCGATTTCATGACGATCATGAAGAACCTCGCGCCCGACGGGGTCGAGAACGTCAACGTGATCGGCGGCTTCACCGAGGAAGAAGACGACTGAGAATCAACCGCCACCCGCGCGTGGCCGACAACGAACTGCGACAGGTGCGAAGGAGTCATTGTTTATGTCTGGAAGTTCACAGAAGTTCATAGCCAGAAACCGGGCGCCCCGCGTTCAGATCGAATACGACGTGGAGCTCTACGGCGCCGAGAAGAAGGTCCAGCTGCCCTTCGTGATGGGCGTCATGGCCGATCTGGCGGGCAAGTCCGAGGCGCCGCAACCGGCGGTGGCCGACCGCAAGTTCCTAGAGATCGACGTCGACAACTTCGACGAGCGGATGAAGTCGATGAAGCCGCGTGCGGCCTTCACGGTGCCCAACACGCTGACCGGCGAGGGCAACATGGCGGTCGATATCACCTTTGAATCGATGGACGATTTCAGCCCCGCCGCGATCGCCCGCAAGGTCGAGCCGCTGAAGGAGCTGCTTGAGGCGCGGACCCAGCTGTCCAACCTGATGACCTACATGGACGGCAAGTCCGGCGCCGAGGACCTGATCGGCAAGATCATCCAGGACCCCGCGCTGCTGAAGACCCTCGCGGCGCAGCCTGCCCCCAAAGCCGACACCCAAGAGCAGGAGTGAGACATGGCCGAGACTGAAACCGAAGCAGCAGCCGGCGCAGGTGCCACCGCATTCGGGTCCTCCGATTTCGAGAACCTGCTGAAGAAGGAATTCCGCCCGAAGTCCGACCAGGCCAAGACGGCGGTCGAACAGGCGGTCAAGACGCTGGCGGAACAGGCGCTGGCGAATACCGACCTGATCTCGGACGACGCGCTGCGCTCGATCGAGAGCATCGTGGCCGAGATCGACAAGAAGCTGACCGAGCAGGTGAACCTGATCCTGCATCACGCCGATTTCCAGCAGCTCGAAAGCGCCTGGCGCGGCCTGCACTACCTGGTGAACAACACCGAGACCGACGAGATGCTCAAGGTCCGGGTGATGAACATCTCGAAGAAGGACCTGCACAAAACCCTGCGCAAGTTCAAGGGCACGGCGTGGGACCAGTCGCCGATCTTCAAGAAGGTCTATGAAGAGGAATTCGGCCAGTTCGGCGGCGAGCCCTACGGCACGCTGGTGGCCGATTACCACTTCGACCACTCCCCGCCCGACGTCGAGCTTCTGGGCGAGATGTCGAAGATCGCCGCCGCCGCCCATGCGCCGCTGATCACCGGCGCAAGCCCGACGCTGTTCCAGATGGACAGCTGGTCGGAGCTGGCGAACCCGCGCGACCTGACCAAGATCTTCCAGACCCCGGAATACGCGGCCTGGCGGTCGCTGCGCGAGAGCGAGGATTCGAAGTACGTGGGCCTCGCCATGCCGCGCTTCCTGGGCCGTCTGCCCTATGGATCGAAGACCGACCCGGTCGAGGCCTTCGCCTTCGAAGAGGACACCTCGGGCGCCGACAGCGAGTAATACAGCTGGGTCAACGCGGCCTACGGCATGGCGGTGAACATCAACCGTTCGTTCAAGGAATACGGCTGGTGCTCGCGGATCCGCGGGATCGAGAGCGGCGGCGCGGTGGCGAACCTGCCGTCGCACACCTTCCCGACCGATGACGGCGGGGTGGACCAGAAGTGCCCGACCGAGATCGCCATCTCGGACCGCCGCGAGGCGGAGCTGGCGAAGAACGGGATGATGCCGCTGATCCACCGCAAGAACTCGGACATCGCGGCCTTCATCGGCGCCCAGTCGCTGCACAAGCCGGCCGAGTACGACGACGCCGACGCCACCGCGAACGCCAACCTCGCGGCCCGGCTGCCCTACCTCTTCGCGACCTGCCGCTTCGCGCATTACCTGAAGTGCATCGTCCGCGACAAGGTCGGCTCCTACAAGAGCCGGGACGACATGCAGAGCTGGCTGCAGGAATGGATCAACCAGTATGTCGACCTGAACTCGGCCACCTCGCCGGAGTCCGTGAAGGCCCGCCGTCCGTTGTCCGCAGCCCAGGTCGTCGTGGAAGAAGTCGAGGGGAACCCCGGCTACTATTCGTCGAAGTTCTACCTTCGGCCGCATTACCAGTTGGAGGGCCTTTCCGTGTCGCTCCGCCTTGTTTCCAAACTGCCGACCGAGAAGGGCGCCTGACCGCCACCATTACGCACCAAAAGGCCTGTTAATCGAAAGGGACTAAACCATGGCATTCGATGCATTCTGCTACTTCCTGGACAAGGATGTTAAGGGCGAAACCCAGGACAAGACCTACAAGGACAAGAACGCCTTCGAGATCCTCAGCTTCGAGATCGGGGCCGAGAACAACATCAACATCGGCTCGATCTCGGCCGGGGGCGGCGCCGGCAAGGCGACGTTCAAGGAACTGACCATCACCAAGAAGACCGACACGGCCTCGTGCGAGATGTTCTCGAGGCTCTGCGACGGCACCCATTTCGACGACATGCACATCGTGCTGCGCCGTTCGGGCGGCGGGTCGAAATCCGGTGAGGAATTCCTGAAATGGGAGTTCAAGCTGGTGATGATCCAGGACATCAGCTGGTCGGGTTCGGACGGCGACGACATCTGCGAGGAAACCGTGGTGATCCAGTACGGCGCCATGAAGGTGACCTACACCGCGCAGACCGAGAAGGGCGGCAAGGGCTCGGAGTTCTCCGGCGAGTGGAGCCGCGTGCTCAACGAGGCCAACCTGGCGGTCAAGTAACCCGATCTGCCACCCTGACTGCAATGACAGCAGGCTCCGATCGGGGCCTGTTGTCGCCTGATCGACAGGAGATGAGCCTTGACTGCGGAAGACTTGCTGAAGGCCGGAGACCTCGACGGCGCCCTCGCCGCCCTGCAGGACGGCGTGCGGGCCGATCCCTCGAACGCGGCACTTCGGATATTCCTGTTCCAGCTGCTCTGCGTGCGCGGCGACTGGAAGCGGGCGATCGCGCAGCTCAAGGTCTCGGCCGAGCTCGACAAGTCGGCCACCCCGATGGCCCAGACCTATCGCGAGGGCATCGTCTGCGAGGTCTACCGCGAGAAGGTCTTCGCCGGCGAGAAGGATCCGCTGATCTTCGGCGAGCCGCAGGAATGGATCGCGCTCATGGTCGAGGCGCTCAAGGCGCAGGCCGCGGGCCAGCCCGAACGCGCCGCCGAGACCCGCGCCCGCGCCTTCGACGCCGCCCCGGCAGTGTCGGGGCAGGTCGACGGGCAGGCCTTCGAATGGATTGCCGATGCCGACATGCGGCTCGGGCCGCTGCTCGAGGTGATCGTGAATGGCCGCTATTTCTGGATGCCCTTCGGCGCCATTGCCGAGGCGAGCTTCGAGCCGCCCGCAGACCTGCGCGACGCGGTATGGACCCCGGCGACGATCAAGCTGGCCAACGGTGGTGACATCGTCGCCTTGATCCCGACCCGCTATCCCGGCACCGCGACGGCGGGGTCGGACGCCGCTCGGCTGGCGCGGGTGACCGAATGGCAGGACCTCGGCGCCGACACCTTCGCGGGCATCGGCCAGCGGCTCTGGACCACCGACCTGGGCGACCTGCCGCTGATGGATGTCCGGCTGCTCAAGATGAACACCGGGGGCGATGATGTCTGACCGGACGATCACCGAACGGCTGCAGCCCTCGCTGCTGGACCGGCTCACGGATGACGATCCGAGCGTCGCCACCGAGCGGCGCGACGACCGGGTGATCGACCTGCGCCGCCTGCGCGAGATCATCCAGCGCGACCTGTCGTGGCTGCTGAACACGTCGGACAATGGCGGGATCATCGACCCGGACCGCTTCCCGCATGCCAACCGCTCGGTGCTGAACTTCGGCATTCACGAGGTGGCGGGCGAGTATTCCACCAAGGAGCGCGCCAACCTGATCCAGAAGTCCATCGCCGAGGCGATCCGTGTCTTCGAGCCGCGGATCCATCCCGGCTCGGTCAACGTGCTGCTGCGGCAGGACGACAGCCGCGCCACGCTGGTCACCTTCGACATCCGTGCCGACATGTGGGCCCAGCCGATGCCGATGGAGCTCTACCTGCGCTCGCAGGTCGATGTGACGACCGGAGAGATCGAACTGGAAAGGATCGCCTGACACCCCCATGGATACGCGGCTGCTGAAACACTACGAGGGCGAACTGGCCTTCATGCGCGACATGGGGGCGGAGTTCGCGCAGGCCTATCCCAAGATCGCCGCGCGGCTCGGGATGGACGGGGTCGAGGTCGTCGATCCCTATGTCGAGCGCCTGCTCGAGGGCGTGGCGTTCCTGTCGGCGCGGGTCCAGCTCGAGCTGGAACTGCAGTATCCCAACCTGACGAGTCACCTGCTCGAGATCATCTATCCGCATTACCTCGCCCCGACGCCCTCGATGATGATCGCGGCCTTCGAGCCCGACATGCAGAACGCCTCGCTGGCCGACGGCTACACCATCGCGCGCGGTTCCGAGCTGCGCAGCGCGCTCGGCGACGACGATCATACCGCCTGCGTCTTCCGCACCGCGACCGACGTGACCCTCTGGCCGGTGGCGATCACCGAGGCGGAGTATATCGACGGCCGCGGCGAACTGGTCGCCGCCGGGGTCTCGCGCGATACCGAGACCCGCGCGGCGATCCGACTGCGGCTGAGCCGGGCGCAGGGTCTGCCGATCGCCGAGCTCTCGCTCGACAGTCTGGTGCTTTTCCTGAACGGGCAGGAGGGCAAGAACTGGATGCTGCACGAGCTGCTCTGCACCCAGGTCACCGGGGTGGTCGGGCGCTCGACCGACCGGCGGGCGGACTGGATCGCCGAGCTGCCGAACGGCCGCGCCGTGCCGCGCGGTTTCGACCGCAGCGAGGCGCTGCTGCCGACGCCGCTGCAGAGCTTCGACGGCTACCGGCTGCTGCAGGAATACTTCGCAATGCCCGAGCGCTACCATTTCGTCGAGCTGCAGGGCCTGTCGATGGCGCTCGGCCGGGCGAAGGGGCACGACGTCGACATCTACATCCTGCTGCGCGACGGCGATCCCGGCGTTGCCTCGGGCGTCACGCCCGAAGCCTTCACCCTGCATGCGGTGCCCGCGATCAACCTCTTCCAGAAGCGCTGCGATCGCGTTCATGTCTCGGCCAGCGACGTCGAACAGCACGTCGTGGCGGACCGCACCGCGCCGCTCGACTTCGAGATCCATTCGCTGACCTCGGTCACCGGGATCAGCGGGCAGGGCGAGAAGGACATGGCCTTCCGCCCGTTCTATTCCGCCGACGACCTGACGGCCGCCGGAGAGACCCATCCGGCCTATTACACCCAGTCGCGGAAGATGCGGCAGCGGGCCGAGCGCGAGCGTCTGAAGGGGGTCCGGACCTCCTACCTCGGATCCGAGCTCTACCTCTCGCTGGTCGATGCCCGGCAGGCCCCTTACGGCGCCGAGCTGGACCAACTCGCCGTCACCGCGATGGTGACCAACCGCGACCTGCCACTGCTGCTGCCGACCGGGGCGAAGGACCTCTTCTACCTGCCCGACGGCGGTCCCGTGGCGCATATCTCGACGCCGGTCAGCCCGACCCGCCCGCGGCCCTCGCTGGCCCAGGGCGACACCGCCTGGCGGCTGATCAGTCACCTCAGCCTGAACTATCTCTCGATCGCCGACGGCCAGTCCGCGGACAGTGCCGCCGCCCTGCGCGAGCTGATCGGCATCTACGCGCCCGAAGGCGACCGGGTGCTCGGCAAGCAGCTCGAAGGGCTCACCGGCGTTTCGTCGCGCCCCATCGTGCGGCGGATGGCCGACGGGGTGATGTCGACCGCGGTGCGCGGGCTCGAGGTCAGGCTGACCTTCGACGAAAGCTTTTTCGAGGGCACCAACGCCTATCTCATGGCGGCGGTGCTCGAACGGTTCATGCGCAAGTATGTCTCGATCAACTCCTTTACCGAAACGGTGTTCAGCACCCAGCAACGCGGAGAAATAAGCCGATGGCGCCCGGAAACCGGCATGGGGCGGATCATCTGACGCATCTCGAGCGCCTGAGCCGGACCCCGGAAACGTTCCACGTCTTTCACGCCTTCCGGGTCCTGGAGAGCGCCTACGCCGATGCGCCCCGCATCGGCAATGCGCGGCGTCCGCGGGAGGATCGCGTGCGTTTCGGCCAGGAGGCGGAACTCTCGTTCCCGCCCTCGACCGTGCAGGGCTTCGTGCCGCCCTCCGGGACAAAGCCCGGTCGGATGACCAACCACTTCTTCGGGCTCTTCGGCCCGCACGGGCCGCTGCCGCTGCACCTGACCGAATACGCCCGCGCCCGGCAGCGCCAGCACCGCGACCCGACCTTCGTCGCCTTCGCGAACATGCTGACCCACCGGATGATGACGCTGCTGTTCCGGGCCTGGCGCTCGGGCCAGCCCGCGGCCAGCTTCGACCGCGGCGACAACGACGCCTTCGAGCGCAAGGTGGCCGCAGTCTCGGGCCTGCACGGCGAGGCGTTCAGGGGGCAGGACGCCTTCCCGGACCTCGCAAAGCGCCATTTCGCCGGGCTTCTGGCGCAGGGTCCGAAGAACGCGGAGGGGCTGGTCTCGATCCTCTCGGCCTTCTTCGGCGCAGGGGTGCGCCTGCAGGAATTCGTCGGCTCCTGGCTGACGCTGGAGCCCGAGGACCGCTGGCAGCTCGGTGCCCGCGCGGGGCTCGGGCAGACCACCTCGATCGGCGAGCGGGTCTGGAGCCGGGGCGCCAAGTTCCGGCTGCGGATCGGCCCGCTCTCGCTTCCGGAATACGAGCGGTTGCTGCCCGGCGGCAGTTCGCTGGCCCGGCTGCGCTCGATCGTGCGGAGCTACGTGGGAGATGCGCTCGACTGGGACGTGAACCTGGTGCTGCGCGCCGGGGACATTCCGCAACCGATCCTCGGGCAGGCGGTGCGGCTGGGTCAGACCAGCTGGATCGGCACAAGGAAATCCGGCCGCGACGCGGACGATCTGTATCTGGAGCCGGGCCTCTGGACCGCGGCCACGGGCAAGGAAGGGACACGACATGACTGAGATCAGCCGCGTGGCACTGTTCGGCAAACTCAATCCCCTTGGCTACAAGGCTATCGAGGGGGCGACGGTCTTCTGCAAGATGCGGGGCAACCCCTATGTCGAGATCGTCCACTGGATCCACCAGATCCTGAACAACCAGGACAGCGACCTGCACCGGATCATCGCCCATTTCGACCTCGACCAGGGCAGGATCGCGACCCAGATCACCGCCGCGCTCGATGCCCTGCCGCGCGGGGCGTCGTCGGTCAGCGACCTGTCCTCGCATATCGAAGAGGCGATGGAGCGGGCCTGGGTCTGGGGTTCTCTGCTCTATTCCTCGAACCAGGTGCGGACCGGGCACATCCTGCTGGGGATGCTCGAGACGCCGAACCTGAAGAACATCCTGCAGGGCATCTCGGCCGAGCTGGCGAGCATCCGGCCCGATGACCTGGCCGAGGACTTCCATTCGATCACCGACGGCTCGCCCGAGGACGCGATGCGGCCGCAGGACGGGTCGGTGACCGGCGGCGGGGTCGAACCCGGGGAGGCGTCCGGCGCCAGGGCACCGAAGGGCACCGGCAAGGAGGAGGCGCTGAAGCAGTTCTGCACCGACCTCACCGAGCA
>Ga0098074_1001724_pt1 | contig 10590 bp, 4 predicted proteins | sample 32_taG_FD_75064 | JGI IMG/M metagenome (GOLD analysis project Ga0098074, IMG submission 75064) | Marine viral communities from the Gulf of Mexico - 32_GoM_OMZ_CsCl metaG | ecosystem: Environmental > Aquatic > Marine > Oceanic | place: Atlantic Ocean: Gulf of Mexico | collected 2015-07-12
CCCAGTCGATCGCCAGCACGCGGGTTTTCCCCCCCGCCCGTGATTTGGCATAGGCGTTCAGATATTCATTCGCCGCCACATAATCGACCTGCCCCACAGGCGCGGTCACGGTCGAGGAGGACGAGAACAGCACCATCCAATCCAGCGCCCCATCGGGGAACAACTCCTCCAGCACCTTGGTGCCGTGGATCTTGGGGGTAAAGACATCCTCGATCTCGGTCAGTGACTTGGTCAGAAGCGGCGCATCGTGGATCACGCCTGCGGCATGGATCACGGCCGTCACCTTGCCCATCTGCCCCTCGGCCATGGCCACGGCCTCGCGCATATCCTCGATATTGCTGACATCGGCTTGCAGAACCAGAACCTCGCCGCCCTGATCCTCCAGCGCTTGCACGGCGCGGATACGCTGCACGGTCGCGTCATTCATGCCCGTGCGCAAAAGCGCATCCCAGCGCGCGCGCGGCGGCAGGGCCGACCGCGCCAGCAGCACCACCCGCTTTTGCCCGCGCGCGATCAAGGCGCCCGCGATGCTCAGCCCGATCCCGCCGAAACCGCCAGTAATCAGCGTCACGCCATCGTCGCGCAGCGGCAAGCTATCGTCCGAAACCTCGGCCAAGGGCGCGGGTTTGAACTCCAGCGCAAAGCGCTTTTCCCCCCGCAGCGCCGCCACCGTATTAGCAGGCGCGGCCAGCAGATCCTCCAGCACCCGCGCGGCCAGATCGTCGATCCCCTCGCGCTTTTTTCCCGCAGGCAGACGAATATCCAGCACCGCGCATGTCATCCCCGGCACCTCGCGCGGGATCACCCGCGCCGGGCCCATGATCGTGGATTTGTCGGGATCACCCAGCGCCTCGGCCCGCACCTGTGCGGCGTCCGAGGTGATGACGCTGACATGCGCTGTCCGGTTCTCCTCGGCCAAGGCCTGCGCCAGGAACAGCAGACTGTAGAAGCCCTGCTCCTGCGTGCGATGGAAAAAGCTGCTGCCGGGGCGGAAACTGCGGTCGCGCGTGACCTGCCACAGATGCGCGATCCGCTGCGGCATCCGCCCGCGTTCCACCAGATCGCGGATCAGCAGGTCATAGCCCGCCCGCCCCTGTTCCGGGGCCAGCAGATAGCTATCCTCGCCCGCGCGGGCAAAGGCATCGGCGGGGCGCACGGTGACAACCCGCTGACCCGCCCCGCGCAACCGCGCGGTGATCGCGGCGCCCAGCCCGGCGTCATCCTCGAACACCAGCCAGTCCTGCACCGGCAGACCGGCCATGTCGGCCACATCCACATCGCATTCCGCCAGACGCGGCACCCATGCGGGACGGTATCCCCAGCTATCCAGGTTGTCCGACCGCAGCGGCCACAGATCCCCCTCGGCCTGCGCCAAGGCACCCTTGCCCGGTTCGATGAAATAGCGGCTGCGCTGGAACGCATAGCTGGGCAGCGGCACACGATTGCGCGGCACCCCGCCCCAGACCTGATCCCAGTCGATGCTGACCCCAACGGCCCACATCCGCGCCAGCATCGCCATGAAATAGGCGTCATCCGCGATGGCATCCTGCGGATGGCGCAAAGACCCTATCACCGCGTTTGGTGTCACAGTCGCATGTTGCCCGGCCAGCGAGCCCAGACCCTTGCCGGGACCAACCTCAAGGAACACACGCCCCTGCCCCTTGGGCGTATCGCCTGCCAGCGTGGCGATGCAATCGGCGAAATGCACGGTGCCGCGCAGATGGCCGACCCAATACTCCGGGTCCGTCGCCTGCGCATCGGTCATCCGCTGCCCGGTGCGGTTGGACATGACGGGGATGCTGGGCGGGTTCAGGGTGATCGACCGCAGGTAATCGCCAAAGCGTTGCAGGATCGGCTCCAGCATCCGCGAATGGGCGGCGATGTCGATGGGGATGCGCTGAAACTCCACCTCGCGCGCCTGCAACTCGGCCTGCAAGCGGTCAAGCGCGGCTTGCGGACCGCTCGCCACGCTCAGGGCCGGGCCATTGACCGCGCCCAGATCCAGATCATCACCCAGAAGGGGGCGCAACTCATCCGCAGGCAACCCCACCGACAACATCCCGCCCGCAGGCACCGTATCGAACAGCGTGCCGCGCAGATGCACCAGCCCGATGCAATCCTCAAAGCTCATGATCCCCGCCACGCAGGCGGCAGTATTCTCGCCCATGGAATGACCGACCAGAGCGGCGGGTTTCACACCCCAGCTTATCCACAACTGCGCCAGCGCATATTCGACGATCATGATCAGCGGCAATTGGACCGAAGGCCGCTTCAACCGCTCATCCGCCGCCGCCTCCTGCCCCGCCTCGGGCAACCAGACCGCGCGGATGTCATAATCGAGCTTGCCTTGCAGCACGGCCAAGCCGCGCTCCATCCAGTCGCGGAAGACGGGTTCCGTCTCATAAAGATCCCGCGCCATGCCCGCATATTGCGCGCCGCCACCGGGGAACATGAAGACCACATCCGGCGCATCGCCGACGGGTTTGTGGTTGAACACCCGGCGCGGATCATTCGCGCGCAGGGTCGCCGCCGCCTCGGCATGGCTGGAGGCCACGATCACCCGGCGCTGTTCAAACGCGCGCCGCCCGTGGCGCAGGGTAAAGGCCACATCCGCCAGCGGCTGATCCGGCCGCGCCTCCAGATGATCGGCCAGCCTGAGCGCCGCCTCATCCAGCGCCGCCTTGCTGCGGGCAGAGATCACCAAGGGCTGGAACGGGAAATCACTGATCCACGAGGCAGCAACCTGCGGCGCCTCCTCCAGCACCACATGCGCGTTCGTGCCCCCCACGCCCAGCGAATTGACCCCGGCACGGCGCGGGGCAGACCCGCGCGGCCAGTCGGTCAGCCGGTCGTTGACGACAAAGGGACTACCCTCGAACCCGATCACGGGGTTCGGCGCCTCATAGCCCAGCGACGGCGGGATCTGCCCGTGATGCAGCGCCAGCGTCGTCTTGATCAGGCTTGCCACACCCGCGGCCGTGTCCAGATGCCCGATATTGGTTTTCACAGACCCGATCCGGCAGAACCCCTCGCCCTGCGATCCACCCTGACGGAAGGCCTCGGTCAGGGCTGCCACCTCGATGGGATCACCCAGATAGGTGCCGGTGCCATGGCATTCGATATAGCCCACGGTATCAGGGGCCACGCCCGCCATCGCCTGCGCCTCGATGATCGCGGCGGATTGGCCGTCCACCGACGGCGCCAGATACCCCGCCTTGGCCGCGCCATCATTGTTGATCGCAGTGCCCTTGATCACGCCCCAGATGTGATCGCCATCCGCAATCGCATCCGACAGCCGCCGCAACACGACCGCCCCCGCGCCCGACCCGAACACCGTCCCCTTGGCGCGATGGTCAAACGCGTGGCATTCGCCATCGGGCGACAGGATCTCGCCATCCTTGTAGATGTAGCCCCGGTTCTGCGGCAATTCGATCGTCACACCGCCCGCAATCGCCATGTCGCTCTCGCCCGTCAGCAGCGATTGCACCGCGTAATGCACCGCCACCAGCGATGTGGAACAGGCCGTCTGCACATTCACACTCGGCCCGGTCAGGTTGAACACATGGCTGGCGCGCGTGGTCAGGAAATCCTTGTCATTGCCGGTATGGCGCAGCAGGAACATGCCCACATCCCCCACCAGATCGGGGTTCGAGCAGATGTTGAAATAGAAATAGCTCCCCATGCCGCACCCACCGAAGACACCGATGGGGCCGGGGAAATCCTCGGGCATGTGACCGGCGTTTTCCAACGCCTCCCAGACCACCTCAAGAAACTGGCGGTGCTGCGGGTCCATGATCGCCGCATCCTTGGGGCTGAAGCCGAAGAATTCCGCATCAAAGCGGTCGAACCCGTCCAGCGGGGCCGCATAGGGCACATAATCCGGCCGCGCCAGCATATGCCGCGCCTCCCCGGCGGCCAGCAACTCCTCTTCGGACAACTGCCGGATGGCCCGAATCCCGCCACGCAGATTCTGCCAATAGGCCTCGACATCCCCCGCACCCGGCAGATGCGCAGCCATGCCCACGATGGCAATATCAGTGTCAGCAGTCACGAGCGATGGCCCCCTCTGTCCGTCCGTCCTCACTCGTTACCCAACACAAACTCCGCGATAGCCGCGAAATACGGTCATAATCTGACAAAATGCTGTCAAACTTGTCACGCAGCCCTCAGCCCGCCAAAAGCGCAATCGCGTCCCAGTTCCACCAGACAACGAGTCCGATATAGGCGCAGGCCATGGTGGCAAAGATGGCGTCATGCAGCGGATCCCAGACTCCCAGACGCCGCGCCAGCCACACCACGATCGGATAAGCCAGTATCATGGCCAATCCCTGACCAAGCAACGCCCCGATCAACCCAAAACTCATGGCTCCACCCAGCAATCCTGTCAGAACCAGTGCAGCCTTGAGGGCTGCCAGCACAAAATACCGTTTCGAATCCCCCGCAGCCAAAGCAGCCTGATCATAAGTCAGCACGATCATGACCGGCATCTGCATACAGGTGATCAGAACGACAATTCCACCTGCCGCGAGATATCGGTCATCATACAGCAGATCGACAATCCAGACCCCCAGAAATCCAACAGTGAACATCAAGGCCATCAACCCGGCGGTCGTCAGCATCCGCATCCGCCGGAGTTTCATGAAGTTCTCGCGCGAGGCGGCTGGCGGACGGTCGCGGTAGATGGGAATCAGGATACGCCCCGTCACCATATGGCCCAGCATCAGGGGAAAACTCGCCAGAAAAAAGCCGATGTTGTAGACGCCAAAGGATTCCAGATCCAGAAACTTCCCCAGAATCAGACGGTCGCCCTGCCCCAGAAAAAAGCCGCAGATCGTGCTGAGGAAGATCCATTTCCCGAAATGGATCAACTCGCTTGCTGCCGGCCCTTCCCAACGCAATCTGTTGCGCGGACCGGGTAGATACAGGCTGTAGATCACAACCTGGAGAATCGCCCCAACCAGACCGCTGATGACGAGCGCCCAGACTGACCCCGTCCAAAGCGCCAGTCCGACAACCACCACCACCGACAACGCCTGCACCAGCATGTCCAGCAATGTGATCCGCCCAATCATCAGATGCCGTTTCGCGGTCTCGAACCGGGTCGGCATGAAGCCGATGATGATGAACTGCAAAGAGGCAACCATGAGCATTGGCGCCAGACTGTCTTCGCCGTAAAAACCTGCGATCGGCAATGCCAGCGCGCAGCCCACGATGAACAGCACCACCCCGCGCACGATCTGGATGGTGAAGGCGGTATTCAGAAAATCCGGATCATCGCCCCGTTTGCTTTGCAGGATCGCTGGGCTGATGCCCACGTCTGAAAACATGACCAGACCCATCATGAAGACCGATACCAGCGCCATCAGCCCGAAAGCCTCGGGGAACAGCAGACGCGTCAGCACCAGATTGCTGAGCAGTCGCATCGACTGAGAAAAACCGAACCCCACCACCGTCAGCGCCGAAGACCGCAGCACCCGGGCCGTCAGGCTGCTGCCGGTCAGCAGTCCGCGCATCCTGCCGCTGGGAACGGCCCCGTCGGTCATCGCCCGCGGCTCCAGTCCGCCAGGACCGCCCCTGCCGGCACGTCACGCCGCCTGTCGCCCAAACGCACGGCCAGGGCCACGCCGGAATAGACCGCAAATCCCACCGGGTTGCGCGCCGCCAGATGCACGATGCCCCGCAGGCCCAGCCGCGCCTTGTCCTCATTCGCCATCAGATCCGGGAACAGGGCCGCGACCTGCCGCACACCGCGATCCTGCCGCCGCCGCACCTTCACCAGCGCGCGGAACCCCTCGACGATGGGCCAGTCATAACTCGCCCGCACGGCCACCCGCTCCTCAGGGCGGAACAGCAGCCGCACATAGGTATCGTCCGAAATGATATCGGGAAACTTGCCCCAGCGCGCGCGCCCGGCGGCATTGACGGCAAACAGCCCGCAACCCGGCACCCCATGCGCCATGAAAGGCACCTTGCGATAGGTCGCGGCATAGGCCTTGCTGATCGTGCCCTTCGCCGTGATCCTGAGCGTGCCGCTGGCATAGCGCGCCTTGGGCCCGTCAAGCGCATGACACAGCTGGTTCAGCAACCCGCGCGACACCGTCACATCCGCATCCAGATAGGCCCGCCACGGCAAACTTGCGGCATCGTCGCCCGCATTGAGAGCACGCATCTTGCCGCCCTGCGTCAGATCCAGCACCGTCATCTTCCAGCCCCGCGCCAAAGCCTGCGGCACGAAACCCTGCGCAACCTCTGCGGTGCGATCCGTGCAGCCATTCGCCACGACCACAATTTCCACCGGACAGGCCGGAGAATCAGAGGCGAGTATTGCGGTCAGACAGGCACCAATCAGCGCCTCTTCGTTATTGGCCGGAATGATGACGCTGAGCACTGTAAAATCCTGAAAAATGGGTCAATTCACAAAGGGGACCAAATATGGAACCTCATGATTGCAAGCAATGAAAGATTGATATTCACCTCGCACGGACACAGTGCCACGAAGGGCAACATCTTGGCAACATTGTGGCCGCAACCGTTTTTCAAACACTGACAATACCCTGAAACCGCTGCGATCCGGCCCCATTATCGCAATAATCACCGCATAGGTTGAATCTGTGGCTGACGAATTGTCGCAAAGTCTATGAAAACGCACGTCAAGGAAGAATATTCATCATGACTGACAAGGGTTTTGCCTATCTCGTGCCACAGTTTCCTGGCCAGACCCATATCTTTTTCTGGCGGGAACTCAGCGCGCTCGAAGCGCAGGGGGCACGTCCAGTCCTTTACAGCACCACGCCGCCGCCGGCCGGCCTCATTGCGCATGGCTGGTCAGAGGGCGCGATGAAACGCACCACCTATCTTGCCACGCGCAATCCGTTGCATCTGGCGGCGATCCTGCCTCGACTGCCGCTGCACCTGATCATGGCGCAAGCGGCCGAGGAGAAAGGCCCGAACCGCCGCGCGTTCCTGCGCGACGTGCTGATCTGCGCACCTGCCGCACGGCGACTGGCACAGTCCTGTGCCGCGCGGGGTATCAGCCACGTTCATGTCCATTCCTGCGGTCGCGCGGCATTGATAGCAGCGCTGGCGCACCATGCTTACGGGCTTGACTACAGCCTGACCCTGCATGGCAGTCTTGCGGATTACGGGATCGGGCAGCGGTTCAAATGGAAAGGCGCACGTTTCGCCAGCACAGTCACACGCCGGTTGCGTCATCAGGTCGCCGAACTGCTGGGGGACGCCATGCCCGCGCGGGTTGTCGTGCAGTCGATGGGCGTGGAAACCGAGGTTCTCCGCCGCGATTCCCCGTATGTCCCTTGTGCACCCGGCACCGTCTTGCGCCTGTTTTCCTGTGCACGGCTGAACTACCTGAAGGGGCACGAGGATACGCTGGCCGCCCTGCGCCTGATGCTGGATGCCGGACAACAGGCAGAGCTGACAATCGCCGGCGAAGATGATGACGGCGGCTACGGCTATCGCAAGCAGCTTGAAGCGCGGATCAAGGCGCTTGACCTCTCGGATCATGTCCGTCTGTTGGGCGCGATCGACGCCGATGCCGTGCGCACGCAGCTTCTGGCTGCCCATATCTTCGTCTTGCCCAGCCGTCACGAGGCCATCGGTGTGGCCTTCATGGAAGCGATGAGTTGCGCCCTGCCCACCGTGGGCTGCAATGTGGACGGTGTGCCGGAACTGATCACCAACGGGCAGGACGGAATTCTGGTGCCACCGCAAGACCCTGACGCCCTGGCCGCCGCATTGATACGCCTGGCCCGCGATCCCGCACTCTGCCTGGCGTTGGGAGGAGCAGGCCGGGCAAGGGTAGAGCATGGATTCCGCGCGCAAGACGGAGCGGAAATGTTGCTGCGTGAGATCAGCGGCAAGGGTCTGAACGACCCGCACCCGCCCGCCAAAACAGCCGAAACCGACCTGAGCGCAGCATCAAGAGATGCGGCCTGAACCAATCGACCGGGCCGCGTCGCGAATCGTTTGATCCATAAGCCAGACAGCCTAGGCTATGGCCCACACCAGATTACCAAGCCAATATATCAACAGGAACCGGGTTCCCATGCCGGACAAGTCTTTTGCCTATCTCGTGCCTCAATTTCCGGGGCAGACCCATATTTTCTTCTGGCGTGAAATTTCCGCGCTACAGGCACGTGGCGTTCATCCTGTGCTCTACAGCACGACCCCGCCACCGACCGGCCTGATCTCTCACCGCTGGTCCGAGGAGGCCATGCAGCGCACCAACTATCTGGCAACGCGCAACGCGGCCCTGCTGCTTGCGATCCTGCCGCGCCTGCCATGGGCCGCGATCATGTCCGAAGCGCGCAGCCTGCCCCGTCCCGAGGCGCGCACCTTCCTGCGTGACGTGGTGATCAGCGCGCCTGCTGCTGAAAGGTTGGCCCGTGACTGTGCGGCGCGCGGCATCACCCATGTGCACGCCCATTCCTGCGGTCGCGCAGCGCTGATTGCGGCACTGTCGCATCACGCCCGTGGCCTGAGCTACAGCCTGACATTGCACGGCCACCTCTCCGATTACGGGACAGGCCAACGGTTCAAATGGCGCCATGCCAGATTTGTCAGCGTGATCACCAAAGCTCTGATCGACTTGCTGCCCAGCCAGTTGGGGGATGCCCTGCCCGCGCGACTTCCACTGCAACCGATGGGCGTCGATACAGATGCCTTTCGCCGTGATACACCCTATGTTCCAGCCAAACCCGGACAGGCTTTGCGCCTGTTCAGTTGCGGCCGGCTGAACCTTGTCAAAGGCCATCAGGATCTGATGAAGGCCGTCCGCCTGATGCTGGATCGCGGCCAAGCCGTCACACTCGACATCGCAGGCGAAGATGACGCAGGCGGCAGCGGCTACCGCGCCGTGTTGCAGGCAAGGATCGCCGAGCTGGGCTTGCAGCGTCACGTCCGCCTTCTGGGTGCCATCAGCGCCGAGGCGGTGCGCAGTAACCTTCTGGAGGCCCATGCCTTTGTCCTCGCCAGTTGGTCCGAACCGCTGGGGGTCGCTTACATGGAGGCGATGAGTTGCGAAGTGCCAACCGTCGGAACAGCCGCCGGGGGCGTGCCCGAGTTGATCACCGACAAGGAAAACGGCCTTCTTGTGCCGCCGCAAAACCCCGAAGCCCTGGCCGACACGCTGATGCAACTGGCCGGCAATCCGGCCTTGGCGCAGCGTCTGGCGCAGGCAGGCCGCGCGCGCGTGGTCAAAGACTTCGAGTCCAGCCGCGGCGCAGACATGCTGATCCGCGAGATCTGGTCCGACCGGGTCGCGGGATAAGGCGGCCTGCCTCAGCCTTCGGTCTCGGGGGTGGGCGGGGTCAGTTCCATCGCCGCGCCCGGTGCAGCGGTAAACTCGATCCGCTGAATATCGACCAGCCGGATGTCACCGGCGTTGCCGTCTCTGGGTGTGGCCAGCATCACATCGTTCTGCCACAGAAAATCATATATCTCGGGACTGCCCGGAAGCACGGCGGTATTTTCCCCCGCAGCCCCATGCAGCCGCGCGCAGCAGCCCAGGGCCACCAGCACATCATCGCCCGGACCGCCCAGCAGGATGTCGCGCGGATGCTGCGCCTCGACCCGGCCTCCGCTGTCGGGTGCATGGCGGATTGCCCCATGGGCAAAGGTGCCCGGCTCTCGCGTTTCCCACGCAACGCCGCCTTTGGCGTTATAGGCCATCAGCACATCCCAGCGCGGATTGCTGTCATCCAGATGGCGCAGATGTCCCCAACTGCCCCACCGTGATGCCGTCGCCACGTCAACGAAAGCATTGAACAGGGTGCCCCCTGCCGCGTCCCAGCCTGCCAGCAGATCGACATAGATGGCGGCCATCTCGGGGCTGTAATTATAGGCGTTATAGAAGGCGGTCAGGCGCTCGTTCTCGGTCCATTCGCCCAGGCCCACGACATGCGTGCCACCCTCATACATGACCAGCCGCATCCCATGCCGACCGGCCACCTGCGCGTGATAGGGAAAGATCTCATCGGTCAATTCCTTCAGCGATCCTTCTCGCAACGCACGGGTGACTTCGCGGCGGGCGACATCCTCACCCTCCTCCAGCCAATCAAGGATCTGGGGCGCAAGATCATCCGTGCCCATCTCATGCCCGAAATAGCCGGTCACGGCATAGGCATCAAAGGCCTCGGCCGGCGCGGCGTTCCCCGCAGCTTCTGCCTGCCACAAAGGCGCCTCGAGCAAACCCTCCTCCAAGCCCGGCCAGCCGGTATGCGTGCCGATCACCCGCACCAGCCGCGCCTCGGCCTGATCCGCGAACACATCGCTCCAGATCCGCATCACCTGCGCCGCACGCATCCCGGTAAACTGCATCCAGGCATCGGGAGCCGCATCTTCGCCCCAGCGGGCATTGGCCTGCTCCATCGCCCATTGCGTCTGGGGAAACATGAAGTTCCACATCTCGTTGGAATATTCCACATAGGCCTTGAGCTGCGGGTCAAGCCTCTCGCTCACCACCTCGGCCATGGTCCGCACCAGCGCGTCATCTGCCATGTGCGGCACATTGAACCAGGGGTCGGCACCCACATGGTTGGCAAGGTCAACCATCACCTCCAACGGCACGCCGCG
>Ga0098074_1001727_pt1 | contig 10582 bp, 14 predicted proteins | sample 32_taG_FD_75064 | JGI IMG/M metagenome (GOLD analysis project Ga0098074, IMG submission 75064) | Marine viral communities from the Gulf of Mexico - 32_GoM_OMZ_CsCl metaG | ecosystem: Environmental > Aquatic > Marine > Oceanic | place: Atlantic Ocean: Gulf of Mexico | collected 2015-07-12
CGGAAACTTATTAATTTGATTTTTTTGTAACGAAGTAAACAAAGTATCACTATTTTCATTAATACCCGCTACTGCAACCCCGTTTTCTATAAAAAAAGCATCAATAGGACCTTCAATAATAAAAATTTCATCAATATTTTCTTTAATTTTATCAATATTAAACAAACTTTTATCGCTATTTACCTTTCCTAGATATTTTGGTAAATTTAATTTACGGTTTTCGATAATAGTTCTGCTTTGATAAAAGATAATCTTACCATCTGTATCATAAAATGGTATAATAAGTCTATTTTTATGAGTTTTATCTTTTAATGATAGGTATAATCCTTTAGATTTGTTAATTGCTGTATCTAACTTTCGTTTTTTAATGTAATTTAATGCAGTTTGCACTATTGCATTAGCTTTATAGTATTTTATTTGATCTTTATCAAACAAATTAATACTATCTTCAGGAAGTGAATTTTTAAAAACCTTTTTTACTGCAAGATTTAAATCTTTTGACGTAACATCTTCTGGTAATAAATCATATTCTTCGGCTTCTTTGTAAATTTCACTTACAGACATACTAGATACTTCAACTATCCAGTTTACAGGGTTAGAATGCCACCCGCAATTGTGACAATGCAGGAAGTTTTCTTTTACTACATAAAAAAGCCGACGTTTTTTACCCCAAGACTTACCTTCTCTACAGACAGGACATCCTCCTTGGTAAGTTTTTGCAAGTCTATTATACTTCGGCTGTCCAGCGTATTGGTAAAACTTTTGTACGATGTATGCCTCAGGTAATATCATATACCAAGGAGGATTATATACTATTTCTTAATAGGTTCAATAGAAACAATACCTTTTCTTATAAACGCACCACTATTAGGATCAATCCAATGCGCTTCAGTAACGATTTGACCGTTACGTTGAATGGTATGAATGCGTGGGTGAACCATATTTCCAGAAATAGGGCTTTGAATAGGAATTGGTCTTACCAATTGCATGTTATTAATGTTATTATTCATATCAAATATTTAATTTTTTTAATGCTTCTTGAAGTGTATCATTTAACTTAAATGTTTTAATCCACTTATCTTTGTTCTTAAGAATAGAACCATATTTGTTAATATTGCACAATTCAAAAAATCTATCTAAATCTTTTTTAGGTATACCTTCCTTCATTTGCCTATTGTAAATAGGTTCCTCTTCAGGGTAATACTTATAACCAATACCAAGGTCCATAATTTGTATATTTTTGTTATAAATTTCTAACTGTTGTTCATTTAAAACAGTTGGTATTGGGTCTTTTTTAAACTTTTCAATTAGGTTAAGAGCTCTTTTATGACCAACTTTATACAAACCTTTAATGTTATCACTATTATCACCAACCAACGCTTTATAATTTAAAAAATCGACACGTTCAACACCTTTAGTGTAAATAGTAAAGTTAGCAGGAGTAACAGTAACTTTCTGAATAGGGTTAAAAATAAAAGTTTGTTCATTAATAAGTTGATATAAATCCTTATCAACAGTAACAATAAATTTTTTACCCGGTAATTTATGACAAAGATACGCAATAACATCATCTGCTTCCATTACATTAGGGTAAATACTTTTTATACCTAAACTATCAAGTAAACTTTTAATAAGTTGGTCATTCTTATGAGCTTCTTTAGCTATTTCACCGTCTCTATTACTTTTGTAAGCACCACTTGAGGCATTTTTTCTAAAATTAGTCGAAGGGTATGATAATTTTTTATCCCATGCAGCATAAACTTGATCGGGGTTAAATTTATCACAGTAAGACTTAACTGCCCTTAAAAACATAATAGTCGACAAATCTTCGTCGCTATCAATATTACGTTTTTGAAACCAAAAAGTGCGATACAAAAGATTATTTGCATCTAGTATAAGAGTTGTCATATCACTTTTTAGTTTTTTTGGATTTTAATTTTTTAGCTGCTTTCTTAGAAGGTTTTACTTCATCTAGCTCATTATAACGCTGTTTAATGGCTCGTTTAACTTTAGTTTTAGTATTAACTGATACAGAATCGTAGTTGTTATATTCTTCTACGAGAGTATCAATTTCTTTTTTCGTCTTTGCATTAAGAATGCGATCACGTAACGATATCATATAATTATTATATAATTAAGCCGGTAAGAATCAAGTCAGGTGTTGTGCTTCCAATACTTTAAAAATATTTTTTGGTAATTTTTCAACAAATTCGACTATCCCATTGTCTATCCCGTTTTCGAAATCTTTAATAGGTACTTTTAGTTTTTCATTACCTGGGACTGCGAGAAAACAGTATTGATCTTGAAGAGTGTCAATGTATGCGATAAATTTACCAGCGTGGTCTCCATTTTTTACCGCGTAAAGAAACCTTTTTTTAGGAATCTTGGTATTTTTTGTAGTATTGAACCATTTCATCCCATTCTTTACTATCACGAATTGATCTTCTACATTTAAACCCGAGTTTAGAAATCTTATCAAAGTTTAATGAGTATCTTTTGTCGTGACCCTTTCTATCTTCTATATAGTTAATTGATGCATCGGTTCCTGTTACAACAGAAATTATAGATGCTATTTCATTATTAGTTAATTCTTCACCAGAGCCAATATTATATATATTACCCGGTTCACCGTATTGTAAAACTTTAAAAATAGCCCTTGAATGGTCTTCTGCATGTATCCATTCACGCACATTGTTACCATCCCCGTATATATCGATAAAACCGTACTTAGTAGCTGTAGTTATTGATTTAGGAATGAGTTTCTCTATATGTTGCCCGGTTCCAAAGTTATTACAACACCTCGTTATCCTTATATCCATATTAAATGTTTTAAAATATGAATATGCAATAAGATCACCACTTGCTTTTGAAGCAGAATACGGTGAATTAGGTTGTAATGGGGTATTTTCAGTCCATGAAGGTTCATTTTCATTTAATGAACCATAAACTTCATCGGTTGAAACTTGAATATATTTTGGTATGCGATATTTCTTAGCTAAATTTAGCATGTTTATAGTACCAATAACATTTGTTGAGGCAAATATGCTTGGGTTACTGATACTGTTATCAACGTGACTTTCTGCAGCTAAGTGAATTATTGCATCAAAACGTTTGTTGTGTAAGATTGAGTCTAATTTTTGATTATCTGTTATATCGACTGTATAGTCTTTGTATACGTCGACATCTTGAGTGTTTACATAGTCACAGGCGTAAGTTAAGCTATCTATATTATGTACATTACAACCTTTTTTAGTGAGATAGTTACATAGATGGCTGCCTATAAAACCATACCCGCCTGTGACTATGATATCCATAACTATTCTTGACTTTCTTCTTCTGATGTTTCTACTTCACGAGCAGCAATCATCATATTGTCAAGAATAGTGTTGTAAAACTCTTTATTAATCGGGGTAAATTCCATCCCCATTGTTTCTGCAGCAAATTCACCAGACATAATAATATTGCTCCTACCAACTTTAGTTAAATTTGATTTCTTAAACTCTTCTAATGAAATAAATTTAACATTATCAAAGTGATTTTCATTCTCAATTAAACCTAGGTTTACCAAATCAGTTTTTCTTTCTTGTAAAACTTCAAATAACTCTTTTGCATCCAAAAACCCTGGGTTAACAACATTATATGTACCGGGATATACTTCATCTGCAATAACCATATTATAAACAAAGTTAAACAAATCGTAAATATACGTTACAGAATTTTTTTCTGATAGAATTGTGTCGTAGTTTAATAATTTACTAATAAGATTGCGTTTGTGATTAATTTCACCAATAGGCATTCTAATACGCAAGTTCATTATATTACTAAACGACGATGATGTAATAAGTTCTGCTGCATGCTTTGTTTTACTATAATAAGACGAGTCATCATCAAACATACCAAAGTTAGGTACATCTGATTCCAACCACGCTCTTTGATTTTCACCCTCTTTAGTCTCAGGTGCACCGTCAAAAATACAACCCGACATAATATTAATAACTCTTGCAACGTTAAATTCTTGTGCAACTGAAGCGAGTGTAACAGGAAAAACGGTATTAAGCAAAAATGCTAATTCTTTATCATTTTCTGCATCATCAATGTTTGTATCGCCGGTATAACCAACAGCATTTACAATTGTATCGAATACAATACCTTCTTCTGAAAACTGATACAAAAACCCAGCCAACGTATTTCTATCTAAATAATCAACTTGATCTCTACTAATGTTGTGTACTTCCAGATTTTCATTATCAGTAGATAAAAATGTAGATAAATTTGATCCCACATAACCTTTACCGATAACCAATACCTTAATTGTACCATCGCTTTGTTCTAGTTCAGGTGTAATGTCAACTATTTCACTCATATAAAATATATAAATTAGATACAGTTAAATTCAAGCTTTTTTTCTGTAATATGGTGAAGTTTTGTTATCGTTACTAACTTTAAATTCAGTTAATAATTTTTCAACAATAACTTCCATGGAAGATGTACTTAATTTAAAGGGTATTTTATGTAACGAGTCGTTAAACTCAAAAATAGGGGAGTCAAAATCGTGTTCTAATTTACAAGTTATAATAACGCTTTCTTGACTAGGGTTAACCATGACAGTCCATTTTCGATTATCTTGATCCCCATAATTTTTAAATAAGTCTAAAATAATAAACCCGTTATCCTTTAAACGTTTTTTAAAATAACCTAATGTAGAAATTTTATTCTTCATTGTTGTAACCCAGATACAATATACTTAAGTTTTGATACCCCATTATCTACTTCAAACAAACAAAACCCCATTTCGGTATTAATTTTTACTGTTACTTCTTCACCTGAGGTATTTGCTAGTAGTCTTACAATATCGAAATGTACTGGAAATGATTTTTCAACATTAACATTTTCTTCAGTAAGAAGAATTGAATAACTATCTACTGATGAATTTGACTTATCAGTTATTTCACCATGTACCCCTTCACTTGAAAGGTTGAAATATAATTTATCTGATTCAGAAACAAATGCAGCACCTTTAGCTAATTCAGAAATTTTAGAATAATCAATTTTAAATTCAATCTCACTAGTAAGTGAGTTAATTTTATTCATGCTTAATTTAGGAGATTGAATAATATTATCGTCTAGAAAATGGTATTTAAATCGAATTTTTTTATCTTTGTAAGATAGTGCATTAGCTTTATAATCTAACTTAAGATCGTCAGTTTCTATAAAGGAGATTACCTTCTCCAAACGTTTAACATTAGGTATGTTAAGTTGTATTGTATCATTTATACCTGTATTATAGGTAGCACATAAAATAAGACCTTGTTCGTTATTTGCAATACAAATAAACTGCTTATTAACGTTTTTAATAACAACAGACTCAGTCAAAGCACTAATAGGTCGTAGAAAACTATTAACAAATTGACTCTTATTTTCGATATTAATGACCATACCTTATTATAGAAGGTATCTACTTTTTTACAACTGGCTTTTTTTTAGGTGGCGTTAAATTTTCAACTAATTTTGTAAGTTTGTTTAATTTAGCCTCTAAATTATCAAGCTTATTAAAAATATCTTGTGCTGTAGCGGTATTATCAAAATTTAATGTAAGCTGATTTGGATCTTCTTGAGGTTGTGGTGGTAACTCTGGTTGAATTTGTACTTGAGGTAACGGTGCACCGTTAGTTTGTGGTTGAGGTTGTGGTATTGGCTGAGGTATTGGTTGGGGTTGTTGAATTTCCGGGGGTAAATGCGGGTCATTACGTTGCTGACCCATAATTTCACTTACTCCTTTTTCTAAAATTCTACGAGGATCTATTTTTTTTAAAGAAGTAGATTCAGCAACCATATTTTCATTCACGTTTTGATGAAATTCACTGGCTACTGAACCAAGTAAAGCCTTAAAAGCCATGGCATCGTCCATGGGGTCACTTGGACCCATAGAGTCCAAGTTCACCGCTTCATAATTTACTTCCGTTTTTTGAGGTTGTTCTGACATTTGTTTAGAGATTATCTAAACTAGCCAACAAGTCATCAATATCTTCTTCACTTGAAACCTTTTCCGTGGTTTCAGTTGCAGGTTTTGTTGCAACTTGTTCGACTGCTGCTGCAGTTGCTGTTGCAATACTTGCTGCTGCTACTGGAGACGTTGTTGTACTAGATTCATCATTACTTACGCAATAAAAATGTTCGTTCAAGACCTCTTTTAGTTCATCATACGATCTTACCGGGTTAACGCTTTCAAGATCAAAGATATTATCTAGAATTCCACTAACACCACCCGGGTAATCCGACTTAAACGGCTTTGGCATACTAAACTTAGATGACACATAAGTTGGAAAATCACCTTGCTTTTCAACTTTGATACGGAAATCACATCCTTCGTCACTTAGTTTAAAGATTCTTGCACCCAATTCTTCAGCTTCTTCACCAACCATTGCTTCCATAATGATTTTATGTAGCTGTCGACCGAATCGCAAGATCTTAATCGTGCCATTGTTATCAGGATTAACAGGGTCGTTTACAACATACACGTTTGTAATCCATTGCGTACGTTTTGTAACTGTTGCTGCCTTATCCTTATCTTCGTCACTACCTGAAGCTTTGATACGATACATTGCTTCTTGAATAGGACAACGTTCCTTCCATGTAATAGGACTAACTACACCGGTATATTGACCGGTTGCGAATGAAGTCCAACCAAAAGACGTGTATTCATAAAACGTCTTGTTAATATCTTCTTTATTAGGAATAATCCTAACCGTATAAGTATTACCTACTTCAGTTTTTAGATATTGCCCGCGTTGAGACGACGGACCCTTTTGTAATTTTTCGACCATGCTACCAAACATGCTGTCTACATCTAGTTCTTTCATATTATTTTTTTAGTATATTTGTTATTATTATGTTTTGTATATAGGTAACACCCGTTACCGTAACAGAAATTATTATACATACGACCGCTTAAAGTCAACTTATGCTTTTTTACAGATATTAAAAACATCATTAAAGAAATTTTTTGTTTCTTGATTGCAATTATAAAATTTTGCTCTCAATTTTGATACATCATCTACAATATCACCTAATATAAATTTTCTCATTTCTACATCCAGTGTTTTCATTTGGGAATCAAATTGCGAAAACATAAAAAGAAAATAAATTGATACTTTCCCGTGTTTTAAATGATCAAAAAATGAATTCATTTCATTTTCTTTTTTGTATAAAATGTAATCACCGAACTTTATGTTGTTAAGTTTACAAAATTTAAGGACAAATTTTGCACTTCGTCTAAAAGCTTCTTTTGAATCATCAGAATCTGCATTTTGTCTGTTTAGTTTATTAATATACTCTCTGTAAAGCTTGATTGCTTTCATAGAAAGATAAAAATCCAAACCATGATGAGATTTATCTTTATAAATTTTATATGGAGCTTGAAAAAAGTTTTTTAAATCAATAGAACGGTGTTTTTTGAAAAAATTAGATAACTTTAAAAGATAAAGTTTAGTAGATTCATCAACTTTATCAAAATTTTCTCGTCTTTTGTATGGTTTATTTTGACCTTTTCTTGTTTCAGCAAGATAAACGTTATAGATAAGTTTTTCGAAATCGGTCATTAACTAATTATAAAATATATCTCTACAAAATCAATTTCTTTCTTTTGCTGTTAACATATTTCATAATGTATTTGCTTTTATATAATGAAGGTTCAAAGAATAAAAACAGTTGAACTAGTTCAAAATCGGTTTGTATATCTAAAAGATCTTTTAAAATCGTTCTAAGTTTATTATCTTTAAGCAATAATATAAAAATATTTGGTAAATTTACTTTTTTATTATGAATAATTGAAATAAAAGAACAAAACCCCATAAAAATTTGAGTCACCTCCTGTAAATGGGTAGATTCAATTGGGTTAGTGTTGTTTAGTTTCATATTTTTTTAAAAAGTTTGGAAAATTTAATAAACGTTTTGTTTAAGGAACCACCCGCTGAATCAAAATGACCCCCTCCTTCACATAACTTAGCTGCAAGTTTGTTTAAGTTAACCGAACACTGTTTACTTTTACGCAAACTTACACTTTTACTCTTTAAATTGACAACTATTCCAATGTCTGCATTATATTTGTTAATAATGCCGTGTGCGACTTCATTAATGTTGTGATCACAAAAGGTACTTACAATTTTGCTTTCTTTTCCATCAATAGGTAAAGTTAAACTAAACGCTTGATACGTTTCAACAGCTTCTTCGACCTTTTTCTTAGCTATTGATATCATATTAATTTGGAACTTTGTAAAAGTTCTAAACCCATCATAAAACTCTTCTATAAATTTTTGTACTCTATTACCGGTGTAACTCCAAAGCACTGTGTTAATACCTAAACTGTTGGGGTCTTTTAGTTGATAACTGTCGTAATCGTCAATTAAAGTGATAAGTTTAGCTTTTGGTACAGAAAGTTTAGATTTTAAATCGGGATTATTTTGAAGTAAAGTTTTTAAAACTAATTTTGTTGTACTTGTACATTTTTGGTCTAACACCAACGTTGCTTTTTTGTAACCGGTGTAACCATCTTTACCATTATGGTGATCAATAATGACAACATTATCATAATCGAGTAGATCACTATATTCAGCAACGTTGATATCGAATATATATACTTTTTCATAATCCTTAACTTTATTAAGTTTATTCCACTTAACAAAATCTTCATGAAAATTTTTAACTGTAGTAGTTGTAAAAGGCATATCATTATCAATAAGCCATTTACTAACTAAGTAACTACCGACACCATCTAAGTCTGAATCTGTAAAAACATAACTCTTAGACATTGTTATTAATTAGGAAAGATACTTGCATCTTCAACTTTTAGCTAACCCTTCAATAGCACCCATAACGTTAGCTGATGCATCTTCAATTGAACCAACACCACTATCGGAAATAGTTAAGGTTGGGTAATGAATACTAAACTCGTTTGTACCGTGATTAGGTCCAAAACGATTTTTCATAACACCCATTCGAATAATATCTAAATCCTTATCTTCTTCTTTCTGAAATACGGAAAAGATTGCATCGGCACCCATTGCTAACCCCATACTCTCACCAATCGTATCTAAACTAGGATTTTCTGTATCATAACCTGAACGATTTAACTGAGTAGCAGTAATAATAGGGCAATTAAACGTATAAGACATTGCACGGACTTGTTCTGTTGCATGTTTAACTCTTTCATAACTATTATTTCCAATTGGCGAATGCATAAGGTTAACATAATCTAAAACTATAGCATCAATGTTAATTCCGTTCTGTTGTAGTTTCTTAATAAAGGCCCCTAATTGAGCTGTCGTAATGGTACTAGGAGGAAACTCTTTAATAAGCAATCGGCTAGTTGGATTTGAAGTAACAAATTCGGAAAGTTTATCATTTAATTGAGGTATTTCGTGTCTTAGATTATTAATCTCAATTCCTGTAAGATTACCAGCCAATCGTTTAGCATATACCATTTCTGACATTTCTAAACTTACTAATAATACCGTTTTGCCTTGTTTAGCAATATTGCATGCAATATTTCCTAATACAATAGACTTACCAACATTAGTTTCACCTGCAAAGATATAAATGGCCCTACCGTTTTCTAAGAAACCACCATCTAACTTGTTATCAAGCCATTCCCACTGTGAAGATATAGTAGGTTCTTCAACTTGCAAGTCTTCAATTAACCTTGAATAGTCGTTTAAGAAGTCGAAACCACGATCTACTGATAAATTAATACTTGTACACTTTTCAAACTTATCGAATATATCAGCAGGATCGATATTTCCTTTTGCACATTCATTAGCAACATCAGTCATTGTATAATAGACTGATTTTTCTTTAAGAAACCGTTCTGTGTTTACATATAACTCATCATTGTTAAGTTTTTTATCAATGTCTTTTATCTTTTCTATTGTCTTCTTGAATGCATCTTTTAATTCAGGTGTATTACAAAAAGATAAGAGTTCTGTTCTAGTAGGTACAGTATATCTCTTTTGAAAGAATGAAGTAATTAAAGTAAAAGTCTTTTTAAAATGTTCATCTGAAAAGAATCGCGGTTGTATGTGGTCTATAACTGATGCAAGATATCTATCGTCAGTAAGACTTTTATATACAACTACCTTTTCAAAGAAATCTAAGTCTAAGTTTTGCTTACTCATATATTAAAGATGATTATAACGATGACTTTAACTTATCAAGTTAAGTTTTCATTTAACCATTGGATAATTTTATTGTCAGGTTTCCATTTAAGTAGTTTATATAGATCAGAAGTATCAGCTATAGATGTTACTATTTCACCGGGTCTGGGAGGTTCATATTCCTTAAATTTACCTATCAAATTAGCAATGTCTTTTATCAATGTTCCTTCCCCCGTACCAATTTGAATTGAGTCTACAGGAATTTTATTCCAATTTAAGTTTAAATTAGCTAATTTGTAAATAGACTCACATACATCGTCAACATGAACAAAATCTCTTACATTATTACCATAATTGTATAAATGTATGATTTTATTTTTATCTCTTATATTTTTAAACAAGTTAATAACACTATCACTAGTATCACCATCACC
>Ga0098074_1001730_pt1 | contig 10568 bp, 6 predicted proteins | sample 32_taG_FD_75064 | JGI IMG/M metagenome (GOLD analysis project Ga0098074, IMG submission 75064) | Marine viral communities from the Gulf of Mexico - 32_GoM_OMZ_CsCl metaG | ecosystem: Environmental > Aquatic > Marine > Oceanic | place: Atlantic Ocean: Gulf of Mexico | collected 2015-07-12
CCGCCGCCCCGGCCCCCGTGGTGGAGGAGGCGTCTTCCGTCGCCACACTCTCCACCGATCAATTGCCGGGCGCGCCGCTGGATCGTCGCTTTACCTTTGACAGTTTCGTCGTGGGCAAACCCAACGAACTGGCCCATGCCGCCGCGCGCCGCGTCGCGGAAGGTGGTCCTGTCACGTTCAATCCGCTCTTCCTCTATGGCGGCGTCGGGTTGGGCAAAACGCACCTGATGCACGCGATTGCCTGGGAATTGCAGACGAAGCGCCCCGATCTGAATGTGGTCTATCTGTCCGCCGAACAGTTCATGTATCGTTTCGTGCAGGCGCTGCGTGACCGCAAGATGATGGATTTCAAACAGATTTTCCGCGCTGTGGACGTGCTGATGGTCGATGACGTGCAATTCATCGCCGGCAAGGACAGCACGCAGGAAGAATTCTTCCACACGTTCAACGCGCTGGTGGATGGCAACAAGCAGATCATCATTTCGGCGGACCGCGCGCCGGGCGAGATCAAGGATCTGGAGGATCGGATCAAATCGCGCCTGCAATGCGGTCTGGTCGTCGATCTTCATCCGACGGATTACGAACTGCGTCTGGGCATTCTCCAGTCCAAGGTCGAGCATTACCGCAGCCAGTATCCGGGGCTCGAGATTTCCAATTCCGTTCTGGAATTCCTGGCCCATCGCATCAGCACCAATGTGCGTGTGCTGGAAGGCGCGCTGACCCGGCTCTATGCCTTCGCCAGCCTTGTCGGCCGCGAGATCACGATGGAACTGACGCAGGATTGCCTGGCCGATGTGCTGCGCGCCTCCGAGCGCAAGATCACCATCGAGGAGATCCAGCGCCGCGTGTCCGAACATTACAACATCCGCCTGTCCGACATGATCGGCCCCAAGCGGGTGCGCAGCTATGCCCGTCCGCGTCAGGTGGCGATGTATCTGTGCAAACAACTGACCAGCCGCTCCCTGCCTGAAATCGGGCGTCGTTTCGGGGGCCGGGACCACACCACCGTGATGCATGGCGTGCGCCGGATCGAGGAGCTGCGCGTGCAGGACGGCCAGATCGCCGAGGACATCGAGATGCTGCGCCGCACACTGGAAGCCTAGGGCGCATCCTTCGACCCTGACGGGTCGTCCTCGCAGCATTTGCGGGCGGCAAGGCCCATGTCGGCCTTGACGCCCCTGCAATTCCAGCCGAAAACACAAGAAAAGCCTTGAGTGGGCAGGTATTTGGGATACCTTGCTCATCCCGGACCGCGCCGGGGTGATCATGGCGCAGGGTCCGCATCGGATAGGAGCGACGGAATGAAACTCAGCATCGAACGCGGCACGCTTCTGAAGGCCGTGTCACAGGCGCAGTCGGTCGTGGAGCGGCGCAACACCATTCCGATCCTCGCCAATGTGCTGATCGAGGCTGAAGGAAGCACTGTCACCTTCCGCGCGACCGATCTGGATATCGAGGTGCTGGACAAGGCCCCCGCGCAGGTCGAGCGGGCCGGTTCAACCACCGTCTCGGCCGTCATGCTGCATGAAATCGTGCGGAAACTGCCGGATGGCTCGCTGGTGACACTCTCCGATGACAGCGCCGCCGGTCGTTTGACCGTGCAGGCCGGGCGGTCGCATTTCAATCTTGCAACCCTGCCGAAGGAAGATTTTCCGGTCATGGCCTCCTCGGACTATGCCAGCAATTTCAGCGCCCCGGCCGGTGTGCTGCGGCGGTTGTTCGACAAGTCGAAGTTTGCCATCTCGACCGAAGAAACCCGCTATTATCTGAACGGCGTCTACATGCATGTGGCCGATGGCGAGGGCGGCAAGGTGCTGCGCTGTGTGGCCACCGACGGGCACCGTCTGGCCCGCATCGACGCAGAACTTCCCATGGGTGCCGAAGGGATGCCGGGCGTGATCGTGCCGCGCAAGACCGTGGGCGAGCTGCGCAAGCTGCTGGACGATGACGATATGAAAATCGCCGTCTCTGTCTCGGAAACCAAGGTGCGCTTTGCCACGCCGGACATCACCCTGACTTCCAAGGTGATCGACGGCACCTTCCCGGATTACACCCGCGTCATTCCGCAGGGAAACACCCGCCGTCTCGAGGTGGATGCCCGCGATTTCGCCGCTGCCGTGGACCGTGTGGCGACCGTGTCGTCGGAACGGTCCCGCGCCGTGAAACTGTCGCTGGACGAGGATCGGCTGATCCTGTCGGTGAATGCACCGGACAGCGGCGCCGCCGAGGAAGAGCTGGCCGTGGCTTATGGTGACGAGCGGCTGGAAATCGGCTTCAACGCGAAATACCTGCTGGAGATTGCCAGCCAAGTGGATCGTGAGAATGCGGTGTTCCTGTTCAATTCCGCCGGTGATCCCACGCTGATGCGCGAAGGCAATGACATGTCGGCGGTCTATGTCGTCATGCCGATGCGGGTGTGACACAGCTTTGGCCGGGTGCCGCAGTGATACCTGCGGCACGAGTATTTGAAGAACGATGAAAGGCCGGGATATGTCTGGCCTCTTTCTCACCGAACTCACCCTGTCTCACTTCCGCTCGCATCGCTCCGGGCGGATGGCGTTGGACGGGCGTCCTGTCGCGCTGCATGGCCCCAACGGCGCAGGCAAGACCAATCTGCTTGAAGCCGTCTCCCTCTTTTCGCCCGGTCGCGGTCTGCGCCGGGCCAGTGCCGCCGAGATGGCGCGACGCCCGGAATCGCTGGGCTGGAAGGTCACTGGCACGCTGCGCAGCCTCTATCAGATCCACGAGGTCGAGATCTGGTCCGAGGAGGGCGCCTCACGCCAGGTGGGCATCGACAGCAAACCCGCCACGCAACTGGCCTTGGGGCGCGTGGCAAGGGTGCTTTGGCTGATCCCGGCGATGGACCGGCTCTGGATTGAGGGCGCCGATGGGCGGCGGCGGTTTCTGGACCGCATGACGATGAGTTTCATACCCGATCACGCCGAAGCCAGCCTGACCTATGAAAAGGCCATGCGTGAGCGCAATCGCCTGCTCAAGGATCAGGTGCGCGATACGCATTGGTATGGCGCGATCGAGGCGCAGATGGCCCGCGCCGGCGCGGCGATTCATGCCAACCGTCTGGCGGCGCTGGATCTTCTGCGCGCCTCGCAGGATGAGGCAGAGACCGCCTTTCCTACCGCCGAGTTGGACCTGCAACAGACCGAGGGCGCGATGCCCGAGTCCGAGCCAGACCTGCTGGATGCCCTGCGCGAAAGCCGTTTCCGCGATCTGGCCGCCGGGCGCAGCCTTGTGGGGCCGCATCGCAGCGACCTCTACGCGGTCTATACTGCCAAGGGTGTGCCTGCCTCTGACTGCTCGACCGGCGAGCAGAAGGCGCTTCTGGTGTCCCTGATCCTGGCCAATGCCCGCGCCCTTGCCCGCGATTTCGGCGCGCCGCCCCTGCTGCTGCTGGACGAGGTGGCCGCCCATCTGGATGCCGGTCGCCGCGCCGCGCTCTATGACGAGATCTGCGCTCTGGGGGCGCAGGCCTGGATGACCGGAACCGGGCCGGAGTTGTTTGACAGCATCGCCGCCCGCGCCCAGATGTTCGAGGTGACGGAAGACGCTGGAACATCGGTGATTTCAGCGCAATAAGAGGGCGGGCGTCCGTGCCCCCACTTGCTGTGAAAGCCCTTGCCATGACCGCTACACCCGCTGATCTGCTGCTCTATGCCGGGGCGATCCTGATCCTGTTTCTGACACCCGGTCCGGTCTGGGTGGCGCTGACGGCGCGGGCGCTGTCTGGCGGGTTCGCCTCGGCCTGGCCTTTGGCGGTGGGTGTGGTGCTGGGCGACATCCTCTGGCCCTTGCTGGCGATCCTGGGGGTGGCCTGGATCGTCTCGGTCTTCGATGGTTTCATGACCGTGATGCGCTATGTGGCGGCGGGGATGTTCCTCTTCATGGGTGTCATGCTGATCCGCCATGCCGGGGCCACCATCGGCACCGACAGCCGCCTGACCCGTCCGGGGCGCTGGGCCGGGTTCATGGCCGGTGTGGCCGTCATCGTCGGCAACCCCAAGGCCGTCTTGTTCTACATGGGCGTCCTGCCGGGCTTCTTCGACCTGACCACGATCACCGCTCTGGACATCGCCGCCATCCTCGCCATTTCGGCCACGATCCCGCTGATGGGCAACCTTCTGATGGCCCTCTCCGTAGACCGCGCGCGACGGCTTCTCACCTCTCCTGCCGCGCTCAGACGGGTGAATATCGTGGCGGGTGTCCTGCTCTGTCTGGTGGGTCTCATAATCCCGCTGATCTGACGCAAAATCTGGGGCAATCGCGTGACATTCCCCCCAAGGTTTCGTATAAAATCCCGAAATAAAGAAGGATTGGCGGAATGTCCGACAACGAAAAGATCCCCGAAGAATACGGCGCGGATTCTATCAAGGTTCTCAAGGGGTTGGAGGCCGTTCGCAAGCGGCCCGGCATGTATATCGGCGACACCGACGATGGGTCGGGTCTGCATCACATGGTCTATGAGGTTGTGGACAACGGCATTGACGAGGCTTTGGCCGGTCACGCCGACCATGTCCATGTGATCATTCACGCCGACAACAGCGTGTCCGTGCGCGACAACGGCCGCGGAATCCCGGTGGGTATCCACGAGGGCGAGGGCGTCTCTGCGGCCGAGGTCATCATGACCCAGCTTCACGCGGGCGGCAAATTCGACCAGAATTCCTACAAGGTCTCGGGCGGTCTGCACGGGGTCGGTGTGTCCGTCGTGAACGCCCTGTCCGATTGGCTGGAACTGCGCATCTGGCGCGAGGGCAAAGAGCATTTTGCCCGGTTCGAACGTGGCGACACCGCCGAACATCTGCGCGTCGTGGGCGATGCCAATGGCCAGAAGGGCACTGAGGTGCGCTTCCTTGCCTCGACCACAACCTTCTCCAACCTCGAATATTCCTTCGAAACGCTGGAAAAACGCCTGCGCGAACTGGCCTTCCTGAACTCCGGCGCGCGGATCATCCTCGAAGATCTGCGCCCGGCGGAACCGCTCAAGACCGAACTTTTCTACGAAGGCGGCGTGCGGGAATTCGTCAAATATCTGGACCGTTCGAAATCCTCGATCATGGCCGACCCGATCTACATGACCGGCGAAAAGGACGGCATCGGCGTCGAGGTGGCGATGTGGTGGAACGACAGCTACCACGAGAACGTGCTGCCCTTCACCAACAACATCCCGCAGCGCGATGGCGGCACCCATATGGCGGGCTTCCGGGGCGCGCTGACCCGGACGATCAACAACTACGCCCAGTCCAGCGGGATCGCCAAGCGCGAGAAGGTGGCCTTCACCGGCGATGACGCGCGCGAGGGGCTGACCTGCGTGCTTTCCGTCAAGGTGCCCGATCCTAAATTCTCCAGCCAGACCAAGGACAAGCTGGTTTCGTCCGAGGTGCGCCCCGCGGTCGAGAACCTTGTGAACGAGAAGCTGGCCGAATGGTTCGAGGAGAATCCCTCGCAGGCCAAGGTCATCGTGGGCAAGATCGTCGAGGCCGCGCTGGCGCGTGAAGCGGCGCGCAAGGCGCGTGAACTGACCCGGCGCAAGACGGCGATGGATGTGAACTTCCTAGCTGGCAAGCTCAAGGATTGCTCGGAAAAAGACCCCTCCAAAACCGAAGTCTTCCTGGTCGAGGGTGACAGCGCCGGTGGCTCTGCGCAGACGGGGCGTGACCGGCGCACGCAGGCGATCCTGCCGCTGAAGGGCAAGATCCTGAACGTCGAACGCGCGCGGTTTGACCGGATGCTGGGCAGTCAGGAAATCGGCAACCTCGTCATGGCGCTGGGCACCGGGATCGGGCGGGATGAATTCGACATTTCCAAGCTGCGCTACCACAAGATCGTCATCATGACCGACGCCGACGTGGACGGTGCGCATATCCGCACGCTGCTGCTCACCTTCTTCTACCGCCAGATGCCGCAGCTGATCGAAGGCGGCTATCTCTACATCGCGCAGCCGCCGCTCTATAAAGTCGGGCGCGGCAAGTCCGAGGTCTACCTCAAGGACCAGACCGCGATGGAGAATTACCTGATCGAACAGGGCACCGAAGGCGCCGTCCTCCGTCTCGGCTCTGGCGAGGACATCGTCGCGCAGGATCTGGTGCGCATCGTCGAAGAAGCCCGCCAGGTCCGCCGTATTCTCGATGCGTTCCCGACCCACTATCCCCGCCATATCCTTGAACAATCCGCCATCGCCGAGGCCTTTGCCCAGGGTCGTGCCGATGCCGACCTGCAAGGCGTGGCCGATGCGGTGGCACGGCGTCTGGACCTGATTGCCGTTGAATATGAACGCGGCTGGACCGGACGCATCACGCAGGATCACGGCATTCGCCTGTCCCGCGTTTTGCGTGGCGTGGAAGAGGTCCGCACGCTGGACGGTCAGGTTCTCCGCTCCGGCGAGGCGCGTAAACTCAACCAGATGAGCGCCGCTCTGCGCGAGGTCTACACCCTGCCCGCCAAGCTGATCCGCAAGGATCGCTCGCAACTGATCCACGGTCCGCTCGACCTTCTGGATGCGATTCTGAAAGAAGGCGAACAGAGTCTGTCCCTGCAACGGTACAAGGTCCTGGGCGAAATGAACCCTGAACAGCTGTGGGAAACCACTCTCGACCCCGAGGCGCGCACGCTCCTTCAGGTCAAGGTTGATGATATGGCCGAGGCGGATGACCTCTTCACCAAGCTGATGGGCGATGTGGTCGAACCGCGCCGCGAGTTCATCCAGCAGAACGCCCTGAACGTCGAAAACCTCGATTTCTGACCGGCAGGCGAGCGTCGCAAGCTCCCTCCAACACCTGGCTGGCCCGCGTTGTGACAGATCACAGCGCGGGCCAGTGTCGTTTGGGGATCTGATTCATCCTTTCAAAACAAGGCACTGATACAGGCAGCCCGCGCCCGCGCCTGTGATCTGTTCCATGCCTGCATCGCCAAGCAGATGTGGACCGATGGCTGATACCTCTCGCCTTCTTAAAGAGATATTTTACTTGATCCATATCAAGGCTGTCTCCTTCAGGTTGCGTCATGGTCCACAGCATGAAACCGAAATGCGCCTCTGTGATGATCTGCCTGCTCCTTGCCCTCGCCACTGCGATTGGCGGGGTTGCGCAGGGTCGTGCCGCCGGACTGGCGGTTGCGGCGGCGGGCCTCACTGAACTGGTGATCTGCGCTGATGGGGACGGGCCGAAAACCGTCCGGATCGCGCACGACGGCACCCCTGTCGAGCTGCCGCATTGCACCGGCGTGCTCTGCGAGGACTGCCTTCAGGCAGGCTCCCTCGCCCTTCTGGTCGCGCCGCCTGAGCTCGCGGCCAACAACGCACCGCGCGACACGTTCCAGCGGCCGCGTCACAGCCTCCATCTTCCGGTTGCCACGCTTTCGGTCCGCAGCCGTGCCCCTCCGCTCGCGGCGGATGAAGCAAGAAAGCCCCTCCCATGACCTCTTTCCGCCACGCCCTCCTGCCGGCCCGCCTGACCGCTCTCCTCTTGGCCTGTCTTGCCCTGATCGGCTGGACCCTTGCCGCGCAGGCGCAATCCCCCCATCTTCCCGCCTTCCTGTCCGAAGTGCCCGCCGCCACGCTGGTCGAGGGGGCCGATGCTTATGGCCCGATCCGCAGCGACCTGCCCGTGGCCCCCGTGCTGCGCGCAGGTGAAACGGTCGGCTGGGCCTTCATCACCTCGGATTTCGTGGGCACCACAGGCTATTCCGGAAAGCCTATTCACGTCATGGTCGCCGTCGGGCTGGATGCAAAGCTGACCGGCGTGAAACTGGTCAAACATTCCGAACCCATCGTCCTGATCGGCATCCCCGAGGCCAAGGTGGCCAAGCTGGTGCAGGATTTCGTCGGCCTCGATCTGCTGGCCGAGGCGGAACAGGGCGGCTCCGCGCATGAGCTGGACATCATTTCCGGCGCGACTGTGACGATCATGGTGATCGACGATTCCATCGTCCGCTCGGGCATCCGTGTGGCCCGCGCTCTGGGTTTGGGCGGGCTTGCGCCACTCTCTGCCCCGACCGGCCCGCAGTTCGAGATCAACCCCGATGCACAGGCCGCCGAGGACTGGTTCACCCTGACCGGCGACGGCACCCTGCGCCGCATGTCGCTGGATGTCGGGCAGGTCAACGCCGCCTTTGCCGCGATGGACGATCCCCGCGCCGCCGCCCGCCCCCTGACCGCGCCGGATGATGCGACCTATATCGACCTCTATGCCGCGCTGGTCAGCGTGCCCGCCATCGGTCGCCAGCTTCTGGGCGAGGCCGAATATGCCAATCTGGACAACTGGCTGGAGGAGGGCGAGCACGCGATCCTCGTCGCCGGTCGTGGCATGTATTCCTTCAAAGGCTCGGGCTATGTGCGCGGCGGCGTCTTCGACCGGATCATTCTGGTGCAGGGCGACAATTCCGTGCGCTTCCGCGACCGTGGCCACCGCCGTGTCGGCGCGATCATGGCCGAAGGCGCGCCCGATCTGTCCGAGATGGACCTGTTCAAGATCCCCGCCGATGCCGGTTTCGATCCGGCCGAACCCTGGCGGCTGCAACTTCTGGTCCAGCGCGACGTGGCCGCGATCGAGCGGGTCTTCACCACCTTCGATCTGGGCTACCAACTGCCCGATGCGTATCTGCGCTCTGTCGCACCGCCGGTGGCGCCCGCACCTGCCGTGTCGGACAGCCTCAGCGAAAACGCAGCGCAAACCGCCCTCTGGACCCGAATCTGGCGCGACAAGACCGTGGAAATCGCCGGTCTGGGCGTGATGCTCTCGGTGCTCACCCTCGCCTTCTTCTTCCAAAGCTACCTGACCCGCTCTGCCCGCGCGGTCACATGGTTCCGCATGGGCTTTCTGACGGTCACGCTCGTCTTCCTCGGCTGGTATGCCAATGCGCAACTCTCTGTCGTCAACCTGATGGCGCTGTTCGGCGCGCTGACCACGGAATTCAGCTGGCAGGCCTTCCTGCTGGACCCCTTGACCTTCATCCTGTGGTTCGCCGTCGCTGCCGCGCTGATCTTCTGGGGGCGCGGCGCCTATTGCGGCTGGCTCTGCCCCTTCGGTGCCTTGCAGGAACTGACCAACCGCATCGCGCGCAAGCTGGGCGTGCCGCAATGGACCCTGCCATGGGGCCTGCATGAACGCCTTTGGCCTGTCAAATACATGATCTTCCTCGGTCTTTTCGGTGTCTCCCTCGCCTCGATCGAGCAGGCCGAACATCTGGCCGAGATCGAGCCTTTCAAGACCGCCATCGTTCTGAAATTCGTGCGCGCCTGGCCCTTCGTCGCCTATGCGCTCGCCCTCCTGGCCGCCGGGCTCTTCGTGGAACGCTTCTACTGCCGCTATCTGTGCCCCCTGGGCGCGGCGCTGGCGATCCCCGCACGGCTGCGCATGTTCGACTGGCTCAAACGCTACCGCGAATGCGGCAACCCCTGCCAGACCTGCGCCAATGAATGCATGGTGCAGGCCATCCATCCGACCGGAGAGATCAACCCGAACGAGTGCCTGAACTGTATGCACTGTCAGGTTCTCTACCAGTCGGAGACCAAATGTCCGGTCGTCATCAAGAAGCTGAAGCGCCGCAGCAGCGCCTCGGACAGCGCGGCAGCGCTGGACCGGATGATCGAGAACCACCCCAACATGAAGAAAGGGACAACAGCATGACAACCGATTCCAACAAACACGGCATCAGTCGCCGCGGCCTTCTGGGTGCCACGGCAGGCGGCGCGGCGGCGCTGGGTGCGCTGGGCGGATCGCGCATGGCGCTTCTGGGCGGTGCCGCAACCGTGGCCAGCGCAGCGGCGGTCACACCGACCACGGCCAGTGCCGCCACCAACGGCGCCCATCTGGCACCGGGAGAGCTGGATGAATATTACGGCTTCTGGTCCTCGGGCCAGACCGGCGAGGTCCGCATCCTCGGCATCCCCTCCATGCGCGAGCTGATGCGCGTGCCGGTCTTCAACCGCTGCTCGGCCACCGGCTGGGGGCAGACCAACGAGTCGCTCAAGGTCCTGACCGAAAACATGAGCGAGCGGACAAAGAACTACCTCGCCGCCAATGGCAAGAAGGTCCATGACAATGGCGACCTGCACCATGTCCACATGTCCTTTACCGAGGGCAAGTATGATGGCCGCTTCCTGTTCATGAACGACAAGGCCAACACCCGCGTCGCCCGCGTCCGTCTGGACGTGATGAAGGCCGACAAGATCCTTGAGATCCCGAACGCCAAGGCGATCCACGGTCTGCGCCCGCAGAAATGGCCGCGCACCAACTATGTCTTCGCCAATGGCGAGGATGAAGGCCCGATGGTCAATGACGGCAAGATCCTCGACGATCCGTCGCAATATGTGAACTTCTACACCGCCATCGACGCCGACAAGATGGAAGTCGCGTGGCAGGTGATGGTCACGGGCAACCTCGACAACACCGATGCCGATTATGACGGCAAATACGCCTTCTCGACCTCATACAACTCGGAAATGGGCATGACCCTGGCCGAGATGACCGAGTCCGAGCGCGACCATGTCGTCGTCTTCAACATCGCCGAGATCGAAAAGGGCATCGCCGCAGGTGACTATACCGAGCTGAACGGCG
>Ga0098074_1001731_pt1 | contig 10566 bp, 9 predicted proteins | sample 32_taG_FD_75064 | JGI IMG/M metagenome (GOLD analysis project Ga0098074, IMG submission 75064) | Marine viral communities from the Gulf of Mexico - 32_GoM_OMZ_CsCl metaG | ecosystem: Environmental > Aquatic > Marine > Oceanic | place: Atlantic Ocean: Gulf of Mexico | collected 2015-07-12
GATCCACCGATGGCCGGCGTCGCGAGCGTCACCAGGCGGGTGTGATGGCAAGGCGCCCGTCGCGACGGCGTACTGGTGGTCCATCGAGCGGCGGCAACGCTTCCAGCGCGCCCGGATGGTGTCGCGTAGCAGGCGGAGATCGGTGGAGCCGGGCTCAGCCCGGATCCACCGATGGCCGGCGTCGCGAGCGTCACCAGGCGGGTGTGATGGCAAGGCGCCCGTCGCGACGGCGTACTGGTGGTCCGTCGAGCGGCGGCAACGTCGCCGGCGCGCCCGGATGGTGGCGCGTAGCAGGCCGAGATCGGTGGAGCCGGGCTCAGGCGGCCTTGGCCTCGGCCGCTACCGCCTTCTGCCGCTTCTCCAGCTGCACCAGGCGCGCCTGGGCCGCGCGACGGATCTTGGGCCCGCCGGTCGACATCCCGTAGAGCAGCTTCAGCTGCTGCGGGAGGTTCTTCGGGGTCGTGGTGGCCAGCCAGCCGTTCGGCAGCGAGAGGCGCACGACGCGGTGCCAGGCGCTCGCCACCTGCTGCGGCAACGGCGCCTGGTGGTAGTTCAGGCCGTACTTCTCGAAGAGCTGCTCGACCCGCGGCGCGATCTCGGCGTAGCGGCTGCTGGGCAGGTCGGGGAACAGGTGGTGCTCGATCTGGTGCGAGAGGTTGCCGGTCATCAGGTGCATCAGCTTGGAGCCGGAGATGTTGGCCGACCCGAGCATCTGGCGCAGGTACCACTGACCGCGGGTCTCGTTCTCGGGGATCGACTTGCGCTCGAAGGTCTCGACGCCCTCGGGGAAGTGCCCGCACATGATCACCGAGTGCGACCAGACGTTGCGGACGAGGTTCGCGGTGAAGTTCGCAGCCAGGATCGGCAGCACCGATCCGGTCGGCAGACCGAGGGCCGGGTGCACGACGTAGTCCTTGGTGGCCTGCTTGCGGATCTTGGCCAGGGTCTTGCGTGCGTCGGACTTGAACTTCTCGCTGCGCTTCTCCTTGGGCGTCGACAGGTTCTTGCCGAGCTCGAGGTCGTAGGCAGCGATGCCGTACTCGAAGAAGCAGGCGTTGATGAAGTTCCACAGCGGCTGGCCGAGGTGGAACGGCGCCCAGCGCTGGTCCTCGTCGACGCGCATGATGCCGTAGCCGAGGTCGTTGTCCTTGCCGACGATGTTCGTGTAGGTGTGGTGCACCTCGTTGTGGCTGTGCTTCCAGCCCTCGGCGGTCGAGGCGTTGTCCCACTCCCAGGTGGTCGAGTGGATCTTGGGGTCGCGCATCCAGTCCCACTGGCCGTGCATGACGTTGTGGCCGATTTCCATGTTCTCGAGGATCTTGGCGATGCTGAGGCCGACGGTGCCCGCGATCCAGGCCGGCGGAAAGACGCTGACCAGCAGCACGGCGCGGGACCCGAGCTCGAGCCTGCGCTGCACGTCGACGACCTTGCGGATGTAGGCGGCGTCCTTCTCACCTCGTGCGTCGAGGATGTCCTGCCGGATGGCGTCCAGCTCGACGCCGAGCTGCTCGATGTCCTCGGGCGTGAGGTGGGCGGTCGGGTTCACGTCCTGCTTGGTGATGACGGTCATGTGGATCTCCTGGGGTCGCTGTGCAGGTCACCGGGTTTGGAGCCTCAGGCCTGGCGGCCTTCGCACCTCACCAGCGATCAGTGGTCGATGTGGCACGGCCCTGCGGCCGCGCTGATGCAGGTCTGGATGGCGACGCCGTCGCCGGGCGCCGCGGTGGTGATCTCGCCGTTGCGCAGGTCACGGACCACGCCCTCGCGCAACGGCAGCACGCAGCCGAAGCACACGCCCATCCGGCAGCCGCTCGGCATCAGGACGCCGGCGTTCTCGGCGGCGTCGAGGATCGGCGTCGAGCCGTCGGCCTCGAGCGTGGTGCCCGAGCTGAAGGTGAGCACGTTGGTCTGGTCGGCGTCACCCGCGGCGAGCAGCTCGGTGCGGAAGCGCTCGATGTGCAGCGGCAACCCGCGCGACCCGTGGTGATCCTCGAGCGCATCGAGGAGGCCCACAGGTCCGCAGGCGAACGTGGCGCGCTCGGCCAGGTCGGGGACGATGTCGTCCAGGTCGGCGACGTCGAGCAAGCCGTCGACGTCGGTGTGCAGCTCGACCAGACGGATCAGTCCACGAGCGGCGTAGTCGCGCAGCTCGTCTCCGAAGATGACCTCCGAGCGCGAGAGCGCCGAGTGCAGCAGCACGATGTCGAGGGCCGGCGTCGCTGCCTTCGAGTAGAGGTTGCGCAGCATGCCGATGACCGGCGTGATGCCCGAGCCGGCAGTGACGAGCAGCAGCTTGCCCGGCATCGGGTCGCCGAGCACGAAGTCGCCCTCGGCCTGGCCCAGGTGCAGCATCTGTCCGGCCCTCACGCGGCGCACCAGGTGGTTGGACACCACGCCGTCGGGGATCGCCTTGACCGTGATGGAGATGCAGCCATCGGGCCGCGGGCCGTGGGTCAGGGAGTAGGTACGCCACAGACGCACGCCGTCGACCTCGACCCCGACGCGCAGGTACTGGCCGGGCACGTGGCCGGCCCAGTCCTTGCCCGGCTTGATGACGAGCGTGGACGACTGCTCGGTCTCGGCACTGACGCTGACGACGCGACCGCGCAGGGGAGCACCGCCACGTAGCGGGGCGAAGACGTCGAGGACGTCGTCGAGGTCGAGCGGGGTCACCGCGGCCTCGGCGACCGAACGGATGCGCTGGCGCCAGGTCGGGCCGGCCGGGCCCGCGAGGGTGGCCACGCGCGGAAGGGCGGTCGAGGTCATGCCCCTAGTCTCCCGCCCGGAGGGGTTAAACTCCTGTCCGGAGCACGTGAATCTGACCCGTGCTTTTGTTCGGAAAGGACAAGAATGGCGCGAGCGCCCCGCCGCACGGTGCACCACGAGGTCTTCCTCCCCGCCTCGGCGGCCGAGGGGATCCGCTCGATCCTCCCCGGAGTGGCCGAGGACGTCGTGGCCGCGATCATCGAGGAGGTGCCGAGCTACACCGACGCCTTCGCCGGGCCGATGGGCGAGACGATCCGCAACGCCGTCCAGCTCGCACTCGGCGGCTTCCTGTCGCTGGCCAGTGGTCGTCGGGGCACCGATCCCCGCACACCCGCGGCACCCGCGGCACCCGCGGTCGAGGGTGCCTACCAGCTCGGACGCGGCGAGGCCCGCAGCGGCCGCTCCACCGACGCATTGCTCTCGGCGTACCGCATCGGCGCGCGAGTGTCGTGGCGCGCCATGTCCGCGCGCGGCGTGCACGTCGGCCTTGACGCCGAGGTGCTCGCCGCCTTCGCCGAGCTGGTGTTCGCCTACATCGACGAGCTGTCGGCGGCCAGCGTCGCCGGACACACCGACGAGCTGGAGACGACGGGCCGCGTGCGGCAGCGCCACCTCGAACGACTGTCGGCGCACCTGCTGGCCGGGGCTCCGGCGGAGGTGCTGCAGACCGCTGCCGATGACGCCGACTGGACGCCGCCCAGCACGCTCACGGCCGTGATCGTGCCCGAGTCGCAGGTGCGCCCGGTGCTCGCCGAGGTCTCGCCGCAGACGCTGCAGGCCGCTGATCCACCCGGCCTCGAGGACGGCGTCCTGCTGCTGGTTCCCGACGCCGACGGTCGACGACGCACCCGGCTGCTGCGCACGCTCGAGGGCCGCGGAGCGACGGCCGGGCCGGCTCGCCCCTGGGCCTCGGTTCGCTCGTCGTACGACCGCGCCCAGCGCGCCCGTCGGCTCGCGCTGCCGACCGACACCGAGGCGCACCTGCCCCACCTGGTGCTGACCGCTGACCCGGAGGCGTTGGCCGACCTGCGGACCCGCGCCCTCGCACCGCTGGCCGAGCTGCGCCCGGCCACCGCCGAGAAGCTGTCGGCCACCTTGCGGCAGTGGTTGCTGCTGCAGGGTCGGCGCGACGACGTGGCCGCGGCACTCTTCGTGCACCCCCAGACGGTGCGCTACCGGATGTCGCAGATCCGCGAGGCGTTCGGCGACCGGCTCGACGATCCCGAGCACGTGCTGGCCCTGACGATCGCGTTGGCGGTCGACCCGTAAAGTTGCTGAGGTGAGGATCGGAGCGTTCGCCGTCGGTGTCGCGACGTTCGGGCTGCTCGTGTCCGGGTGCAGCGAAGAGAACCCCCCGCCAACCGACGCGATCGAGTACGTGGCCATGGGCGACTCATATGCAGCCGCGCCCGGAGTGCCGGAGACGACGACCGACTGCGCTCGCTCGAGCGGCAACTATGCGCACGTGCTCGCCAAGTCGGACCCGAAATTGCGGCTCACTGACGTCACGTGCAGCGGCGCCAGCAGTGCCGACCTGATCGCCACCCAGGTGCCAGAACTGAGCGACGACACTGACCTGGTCACGATCGGTATCGGCGGCAACGATTTCGACTTGGCAACGACCGCCCTGGGTGGGTGCTCGCGGTTGGGTCTCCAGGACCCGGACGGCTCGCCCTGCACCGATCTGGTGGGCGACCAGCTCGACGTGGTGATGACCAAGATCCAGTCCGAGATCTCCCAAGCCCTCGACGCTGTCGTGGATGCGGCCCCGAACGCCCGAGTGATCGTGGTGGGCTACCCGAGCCTCCTGCCGCGGTCAGGCGGCTGCACCGACAGAATCCCCCTGGCGAAGGGCGACCTCCCCCTTCTGCGCGAGGTCAACGCGCGCTTGGTCGCTGCGCTACAGGCTCCGGCCGAGGAGCGAGGACTCGACTACGTGGACCTTTTCGCGGAGAGCCAAGGACACGACATCTGCTCCGACGAGCCGTGGATCAACGGTATCGAGACCGCAGCCGACGGCACCACGCCGTTCCACCCGTTCGCCGTCGAGCAGGAAGCGATCGCGACCATGATCGCGGAGATGCTGTAGGGCGTCGACCGCTCTCGTAGGATTTGCCCATGGTCCGCTCACCTCGACTCGGCGGCGTGCGCGTGCTCGCGACGCTGCTGCTCGCGGTGTGCCTGCTGGCCCTGACCGCGTGCACCACCTCGACCGGCAACCGCCCCGTCACCGCCGAGCCCGACGACCCGCGGACCTCCACGACGCCGGCACCGTTCCCCGCGGACTACGTGGCGCTGGGCGACTCCTACACCGCGGCACCGCTCTTCCCGCTGGTGGAGGAGGAGCAGATCGACTCCTGCCTCAACTCCCGGCTGAACTACCCCAGCCTGGTGGCACGCACGCTCGACGTCTCGGTCACCGACGTGAGCTGCTCGGGCGCCTCGACGGTCAGCATGTTCTACGAGCAGCGGTTCACGACCGAGAGCAGGCCGCCCCAGCTGGACGCCCTGTCGGACACGACCGACCTGGTCACGCTGGGCATCGGCGCCAACGACTCCAACTTCTTCTCGAAGATGATCTTCACCTGCCTGCGCCTGGCCGGCCGCGACCCGCAGGGCTCGCCGTGCCGCGAGCGGAACCTGAACTCGAAGGGCAAGGACAAGCTCGAGCGCAAGCTCGGGGAGATCGAGCACAACGTGGCCCGGGTCGTGCGCACCATCGGCAAGCGCGCTCCCAACGCACGGGTCCTGCTGGTGGGCTACCCCCAGCTGCTGCCCTCGGAGGGCACGTGCCCGGCGAAGCTTCCCCTGGCGCGCGGCGACTACGTCTACACGCTCGAGCTGAACCTGCGGCTGGCGAAGGCCGTCCGTGACGGCGGTGTGCGCGCCGGCGCGGAGTACGTCGACCTCGTGGCGGCCAGCCAGGGGCACGACATCTGCTCTGCCGAGCCCTGGGTAGCCGGCGTCCGCGGCGACCCGAAGCGCGCGATGGGACTGCACCCCTACCCGGCCGAGCAGCGCGCCGTCGCCGACCTGATCCTGGCGATGCTCTGAGCTTGCGTTCCACTGGGTGGCCGCAGCGTGGGGCGGCCGAGACGCTCGACCGGTCGTTCAGACGCCGTCGCGGTGCGCGATGCGGCCGGCCACGACCGTGAGGGCGACGGGCATCGCGCGCAGCCCGCGCGCGGTCTCCGCGGCGTCCGAGCGCACGAGCAGTGGGTCGTGGTCGAGCAGGACGACGTCGCCGCGCGACCCGACGCCCACCATCGGCTGCTCGTCGACCGAGGCCGCGAGGGCCTCGCGCGGGGTGAGGGCGTGCTCGGGGTGCCACGCGTCGCGATCGTCGCCGCTGCGGTGCACCGCCGCCGCCATCGCGAGCCAGGGGTCGAGCGGCGCGACCGGGGCGTCCGAGCCGAGCACGAGCCGAACGCCGGCGTCGAGCATCCAGCGGAACGCGAACGCGCGGTCGCTGCGGCCGGGCCAGATGAGCTCGGCGAGGTCGCGGTCGTCGAGCAGGTGGGCGGGCTGCACGCTGGCCCGCAGCCCCAGCCGGGCGATGCGGACGACGTCGTCGGGGCTGATGAGCTGCGCGTGCTCGATCGAGCCACGGGCACCGGTGGCTTCGTAGGCGTCGAGGGCGGCACCGACCGCGGCGTCGCCGATGGCGTGCGTGGCCACCCGCAGGCCGGACATGTGGGCGCGGGCCAGCTGGGCCTGCAGCTCGTGCGGCGCCAGGTTGGGTGCTCCGGCCGGCTGGTCGGGCACGCCGCCGTCGGCGTAGGGCTCGCAGCACCAGGCGGTGCGGGTGTTCAGGGAGCCGTCGCTGATGATCTTGAGCGGACCCATGGTGAGCCGGTTGTCGCGTTCGTCGAGAGGCATGCCGGTGCGACGCCCCTCCCCGATGACCTCCTCGAGCCGGTCGCCGTACGTCGCCATCCGGATGCGCAGCAGGTCGCAGCCGTGCGCCCAACGCTCGAGCCACTCCGCAGCGCCCCCCGCGAACTCCAGGTCGACCAGGCCGACGACGCCCATCGCGGCCGCATTCTCGAGGGTGGCGCGGTAGGCGGCGGGCTTGGTGTCGTCGTCGCCCGTCAGGTGGGTGAGCAGCTCGTAGGCCGCGAACCACTCGTTCTCGCGGACGACGTCGTCGCGCGCGCCGAGGCCGAGTGCGGCCAGGGCCGCGCTGTTGAGCCAGGCATGGTGGGCGTCCCCGGCGATGAGCACGACCGGGGTGACACCCGAGACGGCGTCCAGCTCGGCCACCGTGACCTCGCGCCACCACGCGGCCGGTCGGTGGCCGAAGCCGATGACCGGGCGGCCCGGCATCTCGGCCACCCGTTCGCCGACCAGCGCGACCGCCTCCTCGGGCGAGGTGAGGCGAGCCGTGTCGAGACGGGCCCGGGACAGGGTCCACTGCCCGAGGTGCACGTGCTGGTCCCAGATGCCCGGCGTCAGCCAGCGTCCGGCGGCGTCGACCTCCTCGACGCCCGCGGGCCGCTCCAGCTTCGCACCCACGGCGACGACGCGGCCCTCGGCGATGCGCACGTCGACCGGCCCGGTGGGCTCGTCGGCCGCCGCGAGCGGCACGAGACGGGCGTCACGCAGCAGCAAGTGGCTCATGACTCGGACGCTACCGACCATGACTAAGCCCACATCCATCGATCCCCGCCTGCTACGCGCCACCATCCGGGTGCGCTGGCGGCGTTGCCGCCACTCGATGGACCACCAGTACGTCGTCGCGACGGGCGCCTTGCCATCACACCCGCCTGGTGACGCTCGCGACGCCGGTCATCGGTGGATGCGGGCTAGTCTCGAAAGGGTGAGGGTTCGGCTGCTGGTGCTGACGGCGCTGGCTCTCGTCGGCGTGGTCGGCGGGGGCACGGCCGCCTACGTGAGCGCGGGCAGCCCGGCGTCGTCCGGTGTGGCGGCGCCGGTGCCTGGCACTCCCGACGTGCCCACCACGCCGCCCGACCCGGTGGTGACGCCCGAGCCCTACGCCGACGACATCGACTACCCGGCCCTGACCACGCCGCGTGGCTTCGACCGACTGCGCCTGGTGAACGACCTGCAGGGGTGGAGCTACGTGCGACCTGCTGACTGGCAGGCGTTCCGGATCCTCCAGGGCGGCTCGGAGGCCGCGGTCGGGGACGCCGGCCTCAGTCGACTCGGCGAGGTGCGCTTCCGCCCCGCCGACGAACCGGTGGAGGGCGGCTACAGCCTGCGGGTGAAGGCCGTCGACGACCACGTGCCGCCGGGCTCGATGGTCACGCGCAAGGTGGCCGACCTCGAGCAGCTCGAGGACTTCACCCCGATCACGCAGACCGACGACGCCATCTACTTCACCTACCGCACGCCGTCGGACCGCCTTCGCTACAACTTCTTCCGCTGGTTCGCCGCGCCCGGCTCAGCCGAGGCGACGCTGGAGATGTCGGTGGTCGGGCGGGCGGCCGACGAGCTCGGCCTCAAGGGCCTGTTCGCCGCCTTCGCCGACCGGCTCCGCCCGCTGACCTGACCGCCCACTCGGCGCAAAGATACGCCGACTCGACCACGATCCCACGCCGAGTCGGCGCAAAGATACGCCGACTCGGCGTGGGCGACGGTTACAGGCCGTCGACGTCGACGGAGGAGAGGACGGCGTTCGCGCGCGAGCGGCTGGTGCTGCGCACCTGCACCCACAGCACGCGGTTGTCTGCCACCTGCACGACCCGGTCGACGGTGACGCCCGGGCAGTCGGTGGCGTACACGGTGCGCGTGGGCTCCGCGCTGGTGTCGGTGATCGGTGACTCGCGCTGCCCGCAGTCGTGGTCGGGCAGCACCCGGGGCAGCTCGTCGAGGGGGAGGACACCGAGGAAGACCCCCTCACCGTCCGGCGCCGTGCGCCAGTCGGTGTCGGTCCCGGCCGAGAGCGCGGCGAACCGCGCGTCCTGACCGCCGTCCTGGCCCGGTGGCGTCCACGGCTCGCGGGCGACGTCGTCCCAGCCGGCGGGCACGGTGACGCTCACGGTGCTGCGGGAGTCGGTCACGGTGACGTCGCGGTCGATCGTGCCCACGGAGAACCAGCCGACGGTGGCGCCCACCGCCACGGCGAGCAGGCCGACGCCGGCCAGCAGCACCGGTCGACGTCGTCGCGGCGCGGGGGGCACCGGGTCGGGCAGTGCCGAGGCCACGGGCACCGGCGACGGGCGGGCGCCAGGCTGGGTGAGGTCGGGGCGCAACGGCAGCCAGGTGGTCGCACCCGCGTCGTCGGGGCGCCAGCCGTCCGCATCCGCATCCGCGAGAGCGGCACCGAGGGCAGCGACGTAGGCGGTGACCGAAGGCCAGCGCTGGTCGCGGTCGCGCGAGAGGGCCCGGGCGAGGACCGCCTCGACCCCGGCGGCGTACGGGCGCTCGGGGGTGGAGAGCGGCGGGGGCGGCGCCGGATCGGCAGCCGCGCCGAGGCTCGCGTGCGTCCACGGCGTGCGGCCGGTGAGCAGGAGGTAGGTCAGCACGCCCAGCGAGTACTGGTCGGCCCGTCCGTCCGGCGCCTCCCCCTGCGCCTGCTCCGGGGCGACGAACGACGGCGTGCCGGCGATCATCGTCAGCCGCGACGAGACGTCGAGCGCCTTGCCCAGGCCGAGGTCGCCGACCATGGCGCGCACCGACGTGGCCGACGCGCCGCCGTCGGTCGGCACCGTGCGGAAGAGCACGTTGGCGGGCTTGATGTCGCGGTGCAGGACCCCGCGGTCGTGCAGCGCCTGCAACCCGGCGCCGACCTGGCGCACCACCTCGAGCGCCTGCCGCACGCTGACACCCTCGACCTCGAGCCGATCGGCGAGGGTGCCCTGGTCGGCATAGCTCATCACCAGGTAGGGGCGCCCGTCGTCGAGCTCACCGGCGTCGTAGACGGTGACCACGTGCGGTGACTCCACGCGGCGCAGGAACCGGCCCTCCTCGACGAAGCGGGTGCGCACCTGGTGGTCCTCGGTCCAGTTGTCGGCCAGCACCTTGATGGCCACCGGCGCATCGAGCTGCTCGTCGTAGGCCAGCCAGACGGTGGCGAACCCGCCGTTGCCGATCCGACGTCGCACGACGTAGCGACCGATCCGGCTGGGCATGGACACCCTGCATTATGTTCAGAAGCCAGGTCACCCCGATGGCGGGCCGACTGGATCGGCCGATGCGGGGAAGGGTGCGGGCATGACGAGCGAGCTGTCCCCCGACGAGATCGACGCGCTGGCGCACGAGGCACAGGCCGGCGACCGCGATGCCCTGGAGGCCGTGCTCGCCGCGATCCGGCCGCGCACCCTGAACGTGTGTCGCGGCGTGCTGCCCTACACACCGGACGCCGAGGACGCCTGCCAGGAGGCACTCATCAACATCGCCACCAAGATCGGGTCGTGGGGCGGTCGGGGCCGGTTCACGACCTGGACCCACGTCGTCGCGGTGAACTCCGCGCGCACGACCTACCGGCGCATGAAGAACCAGGCCGTCGCCGCCGACCCGCTCGAGCACAGTCCGCTCACCGAACGCCCCGACCCTCGCACCACGAGCGTCATCGCCGGCACCCGCCTCGACCTCCTCGAGGCGATGGAGACGATCGAGCGCGAGCACCCGCAGTACGTCGAGCCGCTGCTGCTGCGCGACGTCTACGGCCTGCCCTACGACAAGATCGCCGAGCAGGTCGGCGTGCCGCTGGGCACCGTGAAGGCGCAGATCCACCACGGGCGGAAGCTGGCCAGACCGCTGCTGCGCGGTGGTGAGTGACCCGTCCCGCCCGGCTCCTCGCGCTCGCGCCGGCGAGCGCGGTGCCGGTCGCGCTGC
>Ga0098074_1001735_pt1 | contig 10557 bp, 20 predicted proteins | sample 32_taG_FD_75064 | JGI IMG/M metagenome (GOLD analysis project Ga0098074, IMG submission 75064) | Marine viral communities from the Gulf of Mexico - 32_GoM_OMZ_CsCl metaG | ecosystem: Environmental > Aquatic > Marine > Oceanic | place: Atlantic Ocean: Gulf of Mexico | collected 2015-07-12
AATGACAGTTATTATATTATAGAACAAAGATAAAAACAAATGATAGAAAATATATTACAGTTATTAAGCTTAGACCCTTATTTAAATGTTTCTGAAAACATTGAGATAGCAAAGGGTAAACATAAGTTAGAAACTAACTTTAAAGAAAGTTGGAAACAATTTAAACGTAGAAAAGCATGGCAACAGAAGTAGTTGTAAGAGTAAAACTAGAAGGCGATCAACAAATAAAACAATTTGAAAATCAAGTTGAATCTCTTGGTGGCTCTTTAAAAAAGGTAGATGATAATTCTAAAGAAGCTGATAGTTCACTTAAAAAAGTAGGTGAAAATGGTGGTGCTATTTCTACACTTGATGCTTTTACGGGTGGATTAGCAACCCGTATTCGTGATGCTGCTGAAGCTAGTAAATTATTTAACACTAATTTAAAAGCAACTAGAGGTGCGTTGTTAGCTTCTGGTGTAGGTGCTTTAGTTGTTATCTTGGGTACTGTTATAGCGTATTGGGAAGAAATCACACAACTAACCAAAACAGAGAACTTTTTATTAGGCAAACAAATAGAACAATTAGAAAGGGTTACTACTGAATTAGATCAACAAGTAGCTATAATTGATAGTCGAATTGAGTTAGCTGAATTAGAGGGTAAATCTACCGAACAACTACAAAAACAAAAGTTAGCTTTACTACAACAAGAACAAGCTATTAACCAAACGTTAATACAGAAGTTAGAACTTCAGTTAGAAAACGAAAAAGCATTAGCTAGAGAGTTCACAATATGGGAGCGTATTAAGGTAGAAGCGTTAAGAATTGTTGACCCTGTTAAAGCTGCTGGTTTAGAAGCGGTTTCACAATTAGAAACCAATGAAAAGACGTTAGAACTACAACAACGTATCAATGATGCTAAACAACGTCAAGTAGGTTTAGAAATACAAGTATTTAAAGCGCAAAATCCTGAAGCTGGTGGTGGTCAAACTAGAGATATAGGCGCTGCTATTGGGGTTAGTCAAGCTGATAGGGTTCAGCCTAGAATAGATGCGGAATTAGCAGCAGATACAGCTATTGCTAACTCACGTAATCAATTAGCGTTTGATATACAAGAAACTAATAGATTAATAGCACAATCTGATAAAGAACAGTCAGATCAACGCATACAATTAGAACAAGCGGTTGAACAAGCTAAAAAAGATAGTCTTTTAAATGGTTTAGCGTTAGCTTCTCAAATAGCGGGTGAACAAACTAAAGTAGGTAAAGCATTCGCAGTAGCACAAGCAACTATTTCGGGTATTGAGGGTGTTCAAAATGCGTTTACAACAGCGGCTAAATCGCCAATCACTACACTATTCCCAGCATACCCAACTATTCAAGCGGGATTAGCGGCAGCGTTTAGTGCTTTACAAATTAAAAAGATACTTTCGACAGACCCAACTGGTAAAACAGCACCAAATTTAGGCGGTTCGGTTGGTGGTGGTCAAGCCGCACCAAGCTTTAACGTAGTAGGTACTTCTGGCGTTAATCAGTTAGCAGAAACATTAAACCAAGATCAACAACCGTTAAGAGCTTTTGTAGTGGGTAATGATGTAACCACACAACAATCAGCAGATAGAAATATAGTAGAAACCGCTACCATAGGTTAATCTTTTGTCACACTATTAACACTTTTGTATTATAATAATATGAAAGTTTACGAGGCTGTTTACACAGACGAACAAAGACAAGGTGTTTTTGGTATTTCTTTGGTTGAAAATCCAGCAATGGAAGATGAATGGATTGCATTAAGCGAACAAAACGCTGAACTGCAATTTTCTGCTATTGATGAATCTAAAAGGCTTCTTTTAGGTGCTGTATTAATACCTAATAAGAAGATTTATCGCAATATAGGCGGTAATGAATTTTATATCACTTTCACCGAAGATACTATTTCTAAGTTAGCACATGATTTTATTAAAGATGGTAATCAAAATAATTCAAGTGCTGAACATGAAACACAATTAAGCGATGTTTCATTTGTAGAATCATGGCAAGTAGAAAACCCAGATATTGACAAAAGCGCTTTATACGGTAAGAAGTATGAAAAAGGTACGTGGGTAACTATGGCTAAAGTATCACCAGAATTATACGAACAAGCAACTAACGGAACTTTTAAAGGGTTCTCAATAGATGCTTTGTTAGGATTAGAAGAACTTAAATTTAATTCAAATACTATTATGACTAGACAAGATTTTGTAGATGGTCTTAAAGATGCTTTTACGTTTCTTAAATCTGAAGAGGTTGAGAAAGTGGAAGAAGTTAAGACTGAAGAAATCGAGGTTAAGTCGGAAGAGGTTGCAGAAGTAGCCGAAGCGACTGAAGAGCCTCAAATCGAAGCAAGTCAAGAGGATTGGCAAAAAGAATTGTTAAATGCTCTTGGTGACATTACCGCTAACTTTAAGAAAATGGAAGCTAAAGTTGAAGAACTTGAAACTAAACTTTCTAAAGAAGTTGAGGTAAAGGAAGAAGAAGTTGCAGAACTAAAAACAGAATTAGAGAAGCAACCAGAGGTAGAGCCTATCAAGGCAAAGCCAGAATCTAAAGTAGAATTTAAATCAGAAATCAATAAATACAAAGGAACTAAGACGAGAGTTTTTGAGAATCTTCAAAACTTTTGGTAGGCTTCCCTTAATTAATTTTTTATTATGGCTACAACAGAAACTATTAGTAGTAATTACGCTGGGGAAGCGGCACAAAGTTATTTCTCGGCAGTTTTAAAAACACCTACATCTATTGTAAATGGCGGTGTTGATCTTATGGATGGAATCCGTTACAAATGGAATCTACCAAGAGTTAACCTATCTGGAATTATAGCAGATAGCACTTGTGACTTTACTGACGTTGGGACTATTACTCGTAACGAGAGAGTTTTAACGGTTGAAGAGTTTGAAGTTAACATGAAATTATGTAAGTCTAATTACAGACCTACTTTTGATCGTATGGGTTCATCTGCTCACGCTGGTCTAGCTCCAGATTTTGCTTCTTATTTAGTTGGGTTAGTTGGTGCTAACGTTGCTGAATCAAGAGAGAACACAATTTGGCAAGGTGCTGCTGCAACGGCAGGAGAATTTGACGGTTTTGAGGCTTTGTTTACGAGTGAAGCATTACAACCAGCAGCTTATGAAATTGCAGGAACTACTTTAAGTGCAGCTAATATTATAGCTGAATTAGAAAAAGTAGTAGATGCTGCGGATAGTGCTTTATACGCACAAGAATCATTTGCTATTAGAATCTCAACAGCAGCTTCTAAATTTTACAAGCAAGCACAAGCGGCTTTAGGAGCGTTTGACGCTTATCACGAAAGAGCTGCTGCAATGACTTTTCAAGGTATTCCTTTAATTCATTGTGCAGGTTTATCTGATGATGTAATGTTTGCTACTTACGCTGAAAACCTTTGGTACGGTGTAGGTGAAGCTGGAGATGCTCAAAGAGTAGATGTAATTGACCAATCGCCTTTAGATGGGTCAAACAATGTTAACGTAGTAATGAAATGGGCTGACGGTGTAGTATGTGCTAACCCAGAGGACGTTATTACTTACGGTATCACGAATACAGGAAACTAATATAACGGGGTGTTTCGTACACCCCTTTTTAAACTTTAATTTATGGCGTGTTTATTAACTAGCGGAAGAACAGAACCTTGTAGTGATGCTATTGGTGGTCTTAAAGCTATTTATTTAGTGGATTATCAAGAAGATGCTTTTACTATTACTAATGGTGAAGCAACAGCTATTGATGTTGGTGTTACAGTCGCATACAAATACAGTTTGTTGGCTGATGGCAATACTTTTAGTGAGCCTTTCACACAAGACATCAACGCGGGAACTTCTGTTTATGAACAATCTTTAGCGGTTGTTCTTAAAAAACAAACGTTAGAAAGTGCTAGAGAACTTGCCTTAGTTGTTAAATCAAGACCTATTGTAGTTGTTCAAGATAGAATGGATAATTATAAGATATGTGGTTTAACAGACGGTACAGCTTGTACTGGTGATATTGTTAGTGGTGGAGCTAAAGCTGAATTTAATGGTTATAATCTAACCTTTACAGCTACAGAGACAGAACCAGCACCATATTTAGACAGTGCAACTACAACAGCATTTTTAGCATTAGTTAGCGGAACAAACGTAACACCTTAAAGGTATTTTTTCATATTGTTTTGTTTTAGGGTAGGCTTCGGTTTACCCTTTTTTTGTAACAAAAAGACACTAAATGTATTATAATTGTATGAAGATATTTGACCCTAATAATACGAGTATTGTTTTAGAGGTAATACCTAGATATTTGAACGTAGATAATAATCATGAGTTAGTTATATTAAACGAAAACAATAGAGAAACATCAAGCAATAAAAATGTTACTAAAGTTTTAGGTGATGGTTTTATAACCTATTCTTTCACATTTACATCTGAAGAAAACACTACCTACAGCATAAAAATAACTGATACCGTTTTAGATCGTGTGGTATGGCGTGATAAAGCCTTTGCAACTGCACAAGACACGCAAAAATATAAAATAAATGTCTAGTAAAGATATAGTATTAATAAATTTGTCTAATTACGTTAGACCGCAAATAGAAGAGCGCATTGGTCAAGAATGGGTTTTAAATGGTAAGAAAAATTCATTTTTTCAATACATTATAGACAGATATAATGGCTCTCCTACGAATAGAATCATAATAGATACGTTTAATCGTTTTATTTACGGACAAGGTATTTCTGAAAACGGACAGCGTGAGGTTTACGAAGAATTAGCCGAAATATTCCCCAAAAGAGAACAAAAAAAATGTGTATCTGACTTAGAAACGTTTGGTCAGTATGATATGCAGATAATTCGTGCTAATGGTGGTGGTGTTGCTAAGATTATGCATTTACCTACTAATAAGTTGGGGATGGATAAAGCAGATAAAGACGGTAATATTAACGGTGTTTGGTATTCTGACGATTGGACTAACCCAACTATTTACAAGCCTGTTTTTTATCCAGCTTTTGAAGTAAGTAGAGGTGGCAGATTAACACACCCTTTAAGCGTTAAGAGTGTTAGACCTTATTCAGCGGGTAAATTCTATTTTAGTGATCCTGATTATTTAGCGTGTATGCAATACGCTGAAACAGAAGAAGAAATAAGTAACTTCTTTATTAATCATATTAAATCGGGTCTTTCTTTTGGTTATATTATAAACTTTAATAACGGTGGTGATCTAACTGACGAAGAAAAAGGTGAAATAGAAAAAAAGATAAAACAAAAGCTAACAGGAACTTCTAACGCTGGCAAATTCATTATATCATTTAACGACAGCAAAGAAGCAGAGGTAACGATAGTTCCTTTAGAGGTTAACGATGCTCATAACCAATGGCAATTCTTAGTTGATGAAGCTAGACAACAGTTAATAACGGGTCACGGTGCTTATCCTAACTTATTTGGTATTGCAACCGCTAACGGTCTTAGTTCTAACGCTGATGAATTAGACGTACAAAGTAGATTATTACAAGATTTGCAAATATCACCAAAACAAGAGTTATTTATAGATGAATTAGCTCCTATTATTGAAATAAACGGTCTTAATACTGATTTGTCGTTTATTCCTTTACGTGATACTTATAAATCAACTGATGAGGTTGTAGAACAGCCACAAGTAACAGATGAAAGCGTAGATGAAGAAGAAAACACAGAAGATGAGAATATAGAGCTACATGAACACATGAACGTTGATGATTTAATAGCTTTGGGCGAAGATTACGATGATGAATGGGAAGCTATTGATTTTAGAGATTGTCACGATATTACATTAGAAGAAAACAAACTAAACACTATCTTTGAATTTGCATCTATTCCAAAAAGTGATGCTAGAACATCAAGCGAACAAGACACGTCTTTATTTAAGATACGTTACGCATACGCTGGAGCTACAAGTGGTCAGCGTGAGTTTTGCAATAAGGTAATAAAAGCTAACAAGCTTTATAAAGCAGAAGATTTAAACAAAGATTTAACCGTTAATAGTGATTTTGCGCCTAGCGGATCAAATAGTTATAATGTCTTTAAATATAAAGGCGGTGTTAATTGTAAGCACTGGTGGAAGCGTGTTATTTTCTTAAAGAAAGGAAATAAAAAGATTAGTGTTAATCAAGCTAGAAAACTAATATTACAATTAGAACCAGAAGATAGAGATGATGCAAAATGGGAACAAAACGATTCTGAAGTAGCACAAGTAGCAAACCCTTTTAATAATTGGTGGAGTTTAGACCCAACTTATAGAAAATAATGGCAACATATTTAATCACATCACAAGAAATAATACAAAATACACCAATGGGCGGTAATGTTGACCCTGATAAGTATTTACATTTAATAGTAGATGCGCAAGTGTTGATTTTAGAGCCTATATTGGGAACAAAACTATACGATAAGATCATAACGGATTTTAACGCTAGTAATTTAACTGGTGTTTACTCTACTATGTTTGATGATTATATTAAGCAGGTTTTATGGCACAGTGTTTTTGCTAGTTATGCTAAAATTGGTGCTATTTGGTTTAATAATTCGGGAACTTACAAACATTTATCTGAAGATAGCGAAACAGCTTCACAAGATGAGATAAACAGCGTTGTAAAAGAATACCAAAGTAAAGCAGACGCTTATATAGGGCGTTTAGAACGCTTTTTATGTGATGGTGATAATAATATACCAGAATACGATAATGCGCAGGATAACGACTACGATATTAACCCAAAAGACGGTTTAAGAACTATATCAGGATTATATTTTGGCGATTAATGAGAAATTACAGTAGAAAAGAAAAATACAACAAGGTTAAAGAAGAACATTTAAAGAAATTAGATTTATTTCTAAAAAAGCACAATGAGCGTATTAACGAAGGGCAGAACGGAGCTAAATTGTTATGATAATGTAGGCGGTATAAAAAACGTTTACTTTTTTAAATACGCTGATTACAATTATAGTCAAATAGTAGGTGAAAAAGGTGTAGAATTAACGTCTTTTCCAAATACTATTATTTATAAGTATGAAATTCAAGGCGGTAGTTTTAGCGAGAATATTCAGAATGACGAAAACGGTGAAATATACAACCAAGAGCTTAATTTTACATTAGTGCAGCAGAATTTAATAACTACTAATGAATTAAAGATATTAACAAACGTTGATTTACGCTATATCGTTGAGTTTAACGACGGTTCTTTTAAAATAGGCGGTTTGTATAACGGAGCTAAAATAACGTCTTTTAATCCTGTTTCTGGTGGTGTTAAAGGTGATTTTAATGGTTATGAGATTAGCGTTAGTTCAATAGAAAAGTATCAAGGTGCTTATATTGATGATTTAGCTAGTGTTGGATTTACAATTTACACACCATGATAGAAGTGACACCTTATTTAAAATACATATTTGCTGCTATTTCTGGCGGTGGCTTAGCTACTTATTTAACGTATAAAATAAACGCTAGAAAAAACAGTATAAACGAATTTGATATAGTGACTAACAAATATAAAGAACTATTAGAAGATTTGCAGAAACGTGTGAGCGATCTTGAAAGAGAGGTTAAAGATTTAAAAATAGTTGAGGTTAAGCAACGTGAAAAAATCGTAGAGTTAGAGGAAATAATAATAGAAAAGGATAAATTGATTTTTAGTTATGAAAAGAAAAATTGATTTTTTAGATATAGTTATACCTTTTTGCTTAGTTTACATAAGCGCATTATCTTTTTATACGTATTTTATAAAAGGTTCACCTAGTGGCAATATATTTGATGTAATTACATTAACTGTTATATCTTTTATATTTATGTATGGTTTGATGTCATTGATAAGAGATTTTAAAATGTTCGGCTGGCGTTGGATGATCACCAGTTGGCGAAATATATTTAAATGAGAAAATTAATTTTAATACCAATGTTCTTTTTGTTGTTAAGTTCAAGCGGTAAGTGGTCAATAGTTTGTGAAAGATCAGATTCAACAACTGGCGCTGTTTATACAGTAATGACAAGTAACGGACAAATTAAGTTAAGAACTTATCAAAACGGTGTTGTTGAATATCAATATATTGATGTAGTAACAGCTATTAACGTTTGTAATATGCAATAATAATGAGATACTTTAAAATAGAAGAATTTGATTCACCTGATTTAGTTGGTAGTGGTGAAGAGATGAAGCAAACTACTTTAAATCTATTAGATAATACTAGACACATGGCAGATGTGCCTTTTGTTATCACGTCAGGTTATAGAACACCAACACATAATAAAAAGGTAGGCGGTGTAAAAGGTAGTTCACACGTTAAAGGTTATGCGGTTGACATTAGATGTAATAACTCGTCAGATCGTTTTAAAATAATCTTAGCTGCGTTAAAATGTGGTTTTAATAGAATAGGCGTTAGTGGTAATTTCATACACTTAGATAACGACCCAGACAAACCTAAAAATCTTATTTGGACTTATTAAAAAATATATTAAAAAAATTATATTATGGGACTTATTTTAAATTTCGCTTTTTCAGTAGCATTATGGGAAACATTAAAGTACATTGGTAAATACGCTTACAAAAGATATAAAGCAAAAAAAGCTAGAAAGTAATGACTAACTATTTTTCTAAATTTGGCATAGCTGAATACATTGTATTTGTGCTTGGTGCTGTTATACTTGTTAAACAAACGTACTCATATATTATAGATACGTTAGATTTAACGTTCCCTCATTTGATTGTTTTTGCTTTAGGGCTTCTTTTGTTGTTTGCGCCTAAGTATTTAGTAAAGATTGCTAAAGATGGAATTAATAAACTAACAACAAAAAAAACTACTTGAAAAGATTTGGTTTATATGTTATTATAGTTGTTTTATCAGGTTTATTAGTTCATCAATGTACTAAAGAGCCAGAAACTAAGACAATTACTAAAGTTGAATACATTGAAAAAACAGATACTATCACTAAAGTTAAGATTGATAGCGTTCCAATTACACGTTATATTAATCGAATTAAAACCGTTAAAGGTAAAGATAGTATTATTTACCGAGAAGTTCATAATGACACTACAATCGAGGCTAAAGAATATAGAACAGAATTAGAATCAGACAGTGCAAAAGCTGACTTGAAAATTCTTACAACTGGTGAACTTTTAGACGTTAGTGGAACTATCACTTATCCAAAAGAAATAAAGACTATCACTAAGTTTCAAAACAATTCTGGGTTGTTTGCCTACGGTCAATCAGATGTTAGTTTTCAAAATTTCGGTGTAGGAATAGACTACGTTTATAAAAATAGTGTTATATTTGGGGTGAATACAACTTATAATACTGTGATTAAAACTCCTTATATTGGTTTTAAGCTAGGTATTAGAATCAAATAAAACAATGAAACAAAAACGACCTAGATTGAAAGGCAATAAACTTATTGCTTATGAAAATCTAACTAAAAAAGAAAACAGAGTACTTGTTATTGGTGATCTTCACGAACCATTTTGTTTAGATGGTTATTTTGAATTTTGTTTAGACACTTACGCTAGATATAACTGCAACAAAGTTATTTTTATAGGTGATGTGATAGATTCGCATTTTTCTTCATATCACGAAACAGACCCTGACGGAATGGGTGCTGGTCAAGAACTAGAATCAGCTATTAAAAAATTAAAAAAGTGGTATAAAGCTTTTCCCGATGCTCATGTAACAATAGGTAATCACGATAGAATAGTTTATAGAAAAGGTTTTAGCGGCGGTATTCCTAAGCGATGGTTAAAGCCTTTCAATGAGGTTTTAGAAACTCCTAAATGGAAGTTCGTAGAAAGATTAGTTATTGACAACGTTCAATACATTCATGGTGAAGCTGGAACTGCAAGAACCAAATCTAAGAATGATATGATGTCAACTGTTCAAGGTCATATACATACACAAGCTTATACTGAATGGGTGGTTGGTCAAAAGTTTAAAATATTCGGTATGCAAGTAGGTTGTGGTATAGATTCCAAAGCTTACGCTGCTGCATACGCTAAACACTTTAAAAAACAAGCTATCGGTTGTGGTGTTGTCTTAGGTGGTTATACCGCAATAAACGTACTAATGGATTTGTAACATAGTTTTTCATTGTTTTGTTTTAAAGGGGTTACTGTAAAAAAGTAGCTCCTTTTTTTGTTTTATATAATATTTTTGTTATATTTGCTTAAACAAAAAACAAATGTATAAAGTAGAACCATTAGAAAGAAAGCTGCCTTACAATATGAAGGAAGATATTTGGGAAGCGAGCTATACTATTATAAGAAACAATAGAAAGATAGTGATTTATGAAAGAGGTCAAACACCTCAAATAGCAAAAAGAAAATTATTTAATTTACTAAACAAATGAAACAGATAAATTTATTAATACCTAAAAATGATTTAAAAGCACTTGAAAAATCTTGCAAGCTTTTAAGTTGTGAAATTATAGAGTATTCAGATGAAATAGCAACTGTTAGGTATAACTTTGCAACCGATTTATTTAGATTAGGTTCGGTTTACGAAATTTATAGAAGTGTATAATATGGCTAAAAGATATGTAATAGA
>Ga0098074_1001736_pt1 | contig 10542 bp, 8 predicted proteins | sample 32_taG_FD_75064 | JGI IMG/M metagenome (GOLD analysis project Ga0098074, IMG submission 75064) | Marine viral communities from the Gulf of Mexico - 32_GoM_OMZ_CsCl metaG | ecosystem: Environmental > Aquatic > Marine > Oceanic | place: Atlantic Ocean: Gulf of Mexico | collected 2015-07-12
GTATCGATTTCAAAGAACCCGGTGCGCTCATAGCCCCGGGCGAGGCAATCCTCAACCCCGAATATTGTGAAGGTTTCGTCACGGGTGCACATGAAGACCTGTCCATCCCAGGATCCGCCACCGATATCGTCCACTGCGTAGAGGTAGTAGAAGCGGCGGGCGAGATCGCCCTGGAAGATCGTGCGGCAGTCGCCGGGAGGGGCCTGCCACCAGCCTTCGCTCATCCAGCCGCGCTCGGCGCGATAACCCAGAGCGACCGAAACCAGATTGGCGGTTTCATTGCAGATGCGCAGTTCGGCCTGTGCGGGCGTGGCCATGGCCATCAGGCCACAAAGGGTGGCAAGCAACAGGGTCGAGCCAAAACGGATGGGGTTCACCATTGCGCTGGAAATCACCGGAAAACGTGCCCTTCTTTGATCGTATGGCAGAGAGGAGGTCAATGGCTAATGGGCCGATTTGACGGAAATGCGGGCAAGAATCCGTGCTGGTCATAAAAGCGGCGTGAGCGGAAGCGGCAAGACCGGGCAGGGTGTGGATTGCGGGTAAAGGGGGTTGAACGGGGGGCGGGCTTGGGGTTGATGGAGCGCGGACAATTCCGCAGCAATTTCGCGTCAGCCGTCCGGTATTAGACCGGCCGGAACTGGTCGCCAGGAGAGACGAAGCATGGCCGTTGAAGATAGCGTCGCGCAGGATCAGTTGCGCGCTTTCATCGAGCGCATCGAGCGTATGGAAGAAGAAAAGGCAGCCATCGCTGCCGACATCAAGGAAATCTATGCCGAGGCCAAGGGCAATGGCTTCGACACCAAGATCCTGCGCAAGATCGTCACCATCCGCAAGCAGGACGCCAATGAGCGCATGGAGCAGGAAGCGCTGCTCGAGCTCTACATGTCCGCCCTGGGCATGGTCGAAGCGCCGCCCGAGCGGTAATTGGCGATCAGGCCAGTATGTCGAGCAGGGCTTTGGACATATCGCTGGCCACGCTGACGACCTTTGCCGAGGCCTTGAAGTTGGCCTCGGCGCCGATAACGTTGACCATTTCGCTCGAGAGGTCGAGGGCGGTGCGTTCGGTGTCTGACCGAGCAATGCGCGCGGCGCTCTGTTCGAGCTGGCCGCTGGCGCGCTGCATGCCGTAGGCGCCGATGGAGATGCTGGAAATGGTCATGGGCCGCCCTCTCGTCTGCAGGGGCAGGAAGGCAGCAAAATTCTCAACAATCAGTTAGCCGAAACGGTCTAACTCGCCTTAAGCTCAAGCGGCCCGGGCAGCTTCATCACCCAGTGCAAAGCGGATCGCGGCGTCGGCGTGGATGGTTGTCGAGTCAAACCCGGGCAAGGGCAGTGTGTCCGGATCGATCAGCAGGCCGATCTCGGTGCAGCCAAGAATGACGCAGTCTGCACCATTGGCCTTGGCGCGATCAATGATCTCGAGATAGGCCCTGCGGGCTACCGCGCGCACCTGACCCTGGCAGAGTTCGTTGAAGATGATGTCGTGCACGATTTTGCGGTCGTCTACTGCCGGCACCATCACCTCAATCCCTTGGGCTTTCATCCGCTCGGTATAGAAACCGTGTTCCATGGTGTAGCGGGTCGCGAGCAGCAGCGGGCGCTTGCGGCCATGCGCCTGCAAGGTAGAGGCCGTTTCGGTGATGATGTCGATCAGTGGAATGCCTGACATCGCAGCAACCGGCTCGGCCACCAGATGCATGGTATTGGTGCAGATCAGCACGCATTCCGCACCGGCGCGCGCCAGGCTCGCCCCGGCTTGGCCCAACAAAGCGCCGGCATGGTCCCAGCGCCCGGCCTGTTGCAGGGCCACGACTTCGGTAAAGTCAAGCGAGCGCATCGCGATGTCGGCCGAGGCCAGCCCGCCGCGCAGACGCCGTATCTCTTGATTGATGTGGCGATAATAGACGGCTGTCGATTCCCAGCTCATGCCGCCGATCAGACCGATCGTTTTCATTTCCGCTACCTCCTGGTCATCACCGAAATGATGCCGCGTCTAAGGATCACGCGGCGCGCAGAGTTTGGTCGTTCCCGCAAGGGTGGCGCGGGGAAATTGCGTCTCCGTAAGGAAAGGCGCTAGTATTCTGCACGTAGGGAGTAATACTCATGCTGGATGAGCGCGACCGGAAGATTTTGGGCCTGTTGCAGGCGAATGCAGAGCAGCCCGTCAACGACATTGCGGCAGCCGTGGCGCTGTCGCCATCGGCCTGTTCCCGCCGCATTGCGCGGCTCAAGGATGAGGGTTTCATCTTGCGCACCACAACGGAACTGGACCGGCGCAAAATGGGTTTGCCGACCACTGTCTTTGTCATCGTGCGCACCGGCTCACATGCCGCTGACTGGCTGGATAAGTTTCATTCTGCCGTTTCGGCCGTCCCCGAAATTGTCGAGGTGCACCGGCTAACCGGTAATTTCGACTACATTCTCAAGATCGTTCTGCCCGATGTGGAGCATTACGACGTGGTCTACAAGCAACTTGTTTCACGCATCGAACTGTTCGACATGTCGGCCTATATCTCGATGGAAACGGTCAAGGCCGCTCAGGGGCTGCCGACAAACTACGCGTAGTTCCCGGACATGCCTCCGCCCTTTGAAGCGGAGCCACTATATCTTCGCCAGGGCCGCTTTCATGGCCGCCTGATCATATCCCAGCGCCGTCAATGCGGTAGCCACGATGCCGGCGCGATCGAGGCCGGCATCGGCGTACATGTCCGCCTGGGATGCGTGCTCGACAAAGGTGTCCGGGATCATCAGCGGGCGGAACCGCAGTTTGCCATCAAGCAGGCCATTGCTCGCGAGGAATGTGGCAACATGGCTGCCGAAGCCGCCCAGTCCTCCCTCTTCGGTCGTGATCAATACGTCGTGGCTTTGCGCGAGCGACGCAATCAACTCTTCGTCCAAGGGTTTGAGGAAGCGTGCGTCTGCCACAGTGGGGTTGAGCCCGAGTGCGGCCAGCTTGTCTGCGGCAGCCTGCACTTCGCCGAGCCGTGTGCCATAGGATAGCAGCGCAATGGTGCTGCCCTGGCGCACAATGCGGCCCTTGCCGATCGTCAGGACTTGGCCGCGTTCCGGCATGTCCACGCCCATGCCCTCACCCCGCGGGTAGCGGAAGGTGATGGGGCCAGTATCATAAGCTGTCGCGGTTGCCACCATGTGGCGCAATTCGGCTTCGTCGGCGGCCGCCATATGCACCATGCCCGGTATGGCGCCGAGATAAGCATTGTCATAATTGCCGGCATGAGTGGGGCCATCGGCGCCAACATAGCCGGCCCGGTCGATGGCAAAGCGCACCGGCAGGCCCTGAATGGCCACGTCGTGGATCACCTGGTCATAAGCGCGCTGCAGGAAGGTCGAATAGATGGCGCAAAAGGGCTTCATGCCTTCGCTGGCCATGCCCGCCGCGAACGTTACGGCATGCTGTTCGGCAATGCCGACATCGTAGATGCGGTTTGGAAATATCTCGGCGAACTTGTCCAGGCCCGTGCCTGAGGGCATGGCGGCGGTTACGGCCACGATGCGTGGATCCACCTGGGCTTCCTGGATCAGTGAAGAGGCAAACACCGAGGTGTAAGAGGGCGCGTTGGATGGCGCCTTGGCCTGGGCGCCGGTGATGACGTTGAACTTGGACACACCATGATATTTGTCAGCCGAGTTTTCGGCCGGGGCGTAGCCCTTGCCCTTTTTGGTTACGGCGTGGATCAGGATAGGGCCCTCGCCAAATTCCTTGACGTTGTCGAGGATGGCCAGGAGGTCTTCTAGATTGTGCCCGTCGATCGGGCCGACATAATAGAAGCCCAGTTCTTCAAACAGCGTGCCGCCGGTAAAGAAGGAACGGGCGAATTCCTCGGTGCGGCGCGCCGGCTCGTGCAGGAAGGGCGGAAGTTTCGAGACCACGGCCTTGGCCGCCTCTCGGGTGCCGCGATAGACCGGGCCGGAGACCAGACGTGCAAGGTAGGTCCGCAGCGCCCCGGTGGGCGGGGCAATGGACATGTCATTGTCGTTGAGAATGACAATCAGCCGCGCATCCATGGCGCCAGCATTGTTCATCGCCTCATAGGCCATGCCGGCGGACATGGCACCATCGCCGATGACGGCAATGACATTGCGTGGTTTTTCCATGTGCTTGCTGGCTTCGGCCATGCCCAGACCGGCCGAGATCGATGTCGAGGAATGCCCGGCGCCAAACGGGTCATATTCACTTTCGGCGCGACGGGTGAAGCCGGAGAGCCCCCCTTTCTGCCGAAGGGTCCGCATGCGGTCGCGGCGACCGGTCAAGATCTTGTGCGGATAGGCCTGATGGCCGACATCCCAGATGATGCGGTCATGCGGGGTGTCAAACACAGCGTGCAGGGCCACGGTCAACTCCACCACACCAAGGCCTGCGCCGAGATGGCCGCCGGTAACCGAGACAGCGTCGATCATTTCGGCTCGCAATTCATCGGCAAGCCGACGCAGCTCCTCGCGCGGCATGTTCCGCAGGTCGGCCGGCGTCTGAACGGTGTCGAGCAGCGGCGTATCGGGCTTGTTGGCCAAGCGTATCCCCGTCAAATATCTGGTTTGTCCCTGTTTAGGCGCAGGGTCATGCCATTGCAATGCCAGCCAAGGCCATGTGGCGATGGGTCTCCACTAATGGGAGAGCATTCAGGCAATTGCAGGGCGCCGTAGACTTGCCGTCAGTTGCTGGCCAAGACCAGAGGCGCGGTGCGCGTGAAGCGGTTGTGGACCGGCGGAGGACCGCTATCGCCAACGCTCTTGATCAGCACATGGGGCCCCATTTCTGGGGTCGGGTCGAAGTCGGCCTCATCGTGATTGAAAATCACGGCATAGCGGCCAGAAGACATCGCTGCCGGATCGATGAAAATGTCTGCGACATGTTCCAGGTCGGGGGCCACCAGAGCGGGGCGGCGCATGGCATTCGGATCAGGGCGGGCGGCGACATGCTGCACCAGTGCTTGGGCCAGCGGCGTGGGCGCATTGGCGTCGGTCGCTCCAAATGTGCTGCCGAACAGGTCGGACAGATTGCCGCCGAGCGACGCGGTTTGGATAGTTGCTGCTGGGCGCAGGGGCGGCAGAACCGGCAGACGTTCGGCTGGTGCGGGGGGCGTTGCCGTGGCACTGGCGGTTGTGGTGCCTTCGATAATCATTTCCAGCGCGCGCTGGGCGCCAGGGTCAGCTGCCGGGCTTGCGGCAGCATAGGCCGTCAGGATGTCCGTCGGCGGATCGGACATGATGACCCGCGGCGTCGGCATGGTCGGCTCAGTCAGGGCGGCAAGGGCCATGACGGCGTCATTGTTGCGCAGGTCTTCAGGCAGGGCCACTGGCATGGCCACCGCGACTTGCGAACTCTCATTCATCTCGTCATCGGTCAGCGGCGCGCTGCCGCTAGTCGAAAAAGGAAGGGCGGTATCGGACACCGAGGCAACCGCGAAGTCTGCCCCGCCCAGATCGGCCGGGCGGCGATCGGGCATGACCGGGGCAACCGGGGTCGTGCGCTGCGGGGCCAAGGACGCGGTCTGCACTTGCGGCGCGCTGGCGGACTTCTGTTCGTTTCCGCCAAACAGCAGGTCCACCAGGGTGCGGCCGCTGCCTCCCGAGGCGCTGGCCACCTGAGTGCTGGAACCGGAGCCGTTGCAGGGGAAGGCGTGGCAGCGTTTCCATTCGGCCAGGGCAACATTGTAGCCCTGCTGGGACAGCACCTTGCCGTCGGTGGGCAGGTGCATGGTCTTGCCGTCTGGAAACAGTTCCTTGAGTTGGGCGCGGGTCATGCGTGGCCAGGCGCGCACGGAACCGGTGTCCAGATGGACAAAAGGGCTGCCTGAAGTGGGATAATAGCCTACGCCACCGACCTGTTTTTTCATGGCAGCGGCGCGCAGCTTGGCCAGCGGTACACCGGGAATGAAGAAGTCCATCGCGGTGCCACGCATATGCTGGGAATTGTCGGCGACACCGGACGATTTGGACGCCAGCATGGCGTTGGTGGCCGGGGAGCGATAGGCCGACACAATGTTAATCGGCTGGGTGCCGCCCACATCCTGATAGACTTCCCAGATCAGGTCGAACAGGCGCGGGTCCATCTTGGTGGCTTCATCGCGCCGCCAGTCCCTCAAAAACTGATTGAGCTCGTTCAGGCCCGACTGGACATATTGCCCATTGCGCTTGAAGACGATGCGGGTCGTTTCCTTGGTGTGGGTATAATGGAGATAAAGGGCGCGCTCGGATGCTGCCTGAACCGGCACCACCGGCAGCAGAGAGGAAACGCACAAAGCTGCGGCGGCAATAGCCCGCGCAGCACCCCGCCAATTGATCAACCCCAAGACCGTCACGCCAAACTCTGCCCGGCTCTCTCGTCAGATAATGGTGAGACGTTAGCGCCCAATTCGCTCGAATTGATTAACGCTAACCAGTTGTGAACTGACCGTAGATCCCCTCACGCTTCCGTTATTAAGGGCAAAAACAGGCACAACCAAGGCGAAATTGTTACCTGGGCGTTAACCGATCTCGGTTCGACAAGGACGTTTCCCGTCAGGGGGAGAGTTCCCGGAGCGCTGTTTCCGCCTCGGCGACAATGGCTGGCGGCTCGATTGCATCGAGCCCCATCGCGGCGATCAGCTTTTCGTTGTGGCCATAGAGATCACCGAACGAGCGAATGGTCCCATCCTCTTCGACCCGGAGGGTGAAATAGGCCAGATGCACCGGGATCTGCTTCTGCGGGTTCACCCAGCGCTCCGACGGGCCGAACATGGATTCGAGCGAGGCGCGCGAAATGTTTGGCTCATTGGCCATCAGCGCATCGGCAAATTCCATCGGGTTCTGCACCCGCACACAGCCATGGCTGAAGGCGCGATAGGACCGCGCAAACAACGACTTGGACGGGGTATCGTGCAGATAGACGTCATGCTTGTTGGGGAAGAGGAACTTGATCTGCCCCAGGGCATTGCCGGCGCCGGGGCGCTGGCGCACCCGGAAGGGGAAATTGGACGGCGAAACCTGGGTCCAGTCGACCTGCCAGGGGCTGACCGTGGCGCCATTATAGAGCAGGTCCATATTGTGGCTGTCGGTATAGCCTGGATTGCGCAGGATCGCGGGGGCGATCTCACCGCGAATAATGGACGATGGCACGTTCCAATAGGGGTTCACCACCACATGGCGGATGCTGTCCGAGAATATCGGCGTCTGGTTCTTGGTGGTGCCAACAACCACCCGCGTCGTATATTCTTCCTGGCCATTACGCAGGATGGAGAGGCGGAATTCGGGGATGTTCACGAAGACGGTGAAATCGCCCAGATCGGATGGCATCCAGCGCCAGCGCTCCATATTGGCGATGATGTCTTCGCGCCGCGTGGCTACGCCACCGTTGAGGGCGGCGACCGTGGCGGGTCCGATTATGCCGTCGACTTCGAGCCCCTGGCCTTTCTGGAAGGACCTGATCGCGTCAACGGTCAGGTCATCATAGAGCTGGGAGGTCGAGGCAGCCAATTCCAGCCGCGCGCGAATGGCGGGCAGGCGGGCATCGGAATTGCCTGGACGGAGCACCGGGCCGTCACTAATCGGGGTGGGGCGGGCGGCACTGGATTGTTCGAAATTGGCAAGGGCCGCCTTAAGCGCCTGGAACTCCCGGTGCTGGGGTTCGAGCTGCATCAGGATCGCGGCGGGATCGTTGCTCCGGGCGAGCTGCTCAAGCAGCGCGGCCTCGTTGATCGGCTTGCGCTTGAGATCGAGCAGGGTGCTGATCGACTGGGGATCGATGCGGCCATTATGCAGGTGATCGGCATAGCGCATGGTGGCGGCCGAAAAGGCGGTTTCCAGAGTTGCCAGTTCAATGCCGTCGCCCGACAGCCTGGCGGCATCAATCTGCGGGGTCAGATAGTCGGACGGGTCCAGCCCCTCGCTGGCAGCATTTTCAAACAAGGTGATGATCTTGGTGGCCGCTGGCGAGAAGGTGACCGTGCCATTAGCCTGTTCGGCCAGCCAGATTGGCTCGAAATGGCGCTCACCATAGAGAAAATAGAGCCTTTGAGCTTCCTCATGAGCGCGCGTGTCCGGGCGGGCTCCGTAATAAGCGGCGGACAGGCCTGACTTGATCGTGCGCGCCAGGGCGCTTTGCGGCGGCGCAATGACGATGCGGCTGGTTTCAAGGCTGGCAAGCTGTTGGGCCGATCCCGGAGAAACCACAAGTGTGGTGGCAACCAGGGCGACCAGACTGACCAGAACCTTGTTCATGCTTGCTCCCGACAACAATCAGCCACAACTGGCACGAATCTAAACGCGTCCGCGCATGTCAAAAAAATCAATAGCCCGCAATTCTTAACAGGAGCAATTGCTCGCAGATTCGTGAAACGGCGCTGTGGCCGGTCTGCAACGGTATACGTTTCCAAATAGCCGCGTGATTTCTTCCATTGGTCGCGCCAAGTTAGTCGCTTGTTATGGCGCGTAAATTTGTGAAATCGCAGGGCTGAAGAGCGCTCAAGAGAGAGAAATGCGTACCGGGGATGCGCGGACGTGACGCGAGCTCACAAAGGATGGCTATCAGCCAATGTCTGCCTCAGTGTGCGTAGGGTGATGCTTTGGGTTGCGAACAGATTGGATTGGCTGGCAGCGACCGGCTTTTCAGAGCGGCCAACTTCTTTGTCTGATTTGGGGTGGGTGGCGGACTGGCGGCTCCCAAGTGGAACCATCGCAATCGAGACCTTCCGCGCATGTGCCCCGATGTCGCCCCAATCACCGACCGTCACCCTCGGCCTTGAGCCGAGGGCTCTGCACTTTATTGGCAGGTATGGGGTGGTCTCCAGTCGGTCCGGATTACTCGCAGAATCGAGAAGACCTGTCGTTGCGTGCAGCGCGGTATGTTGGATTGAAGCGCGATAACAGGACTAGAGAACATGAAGCAGGCCGTAGTTCAGATCCGATTGGCTTCGCCACAATGGAACGTTCGCCCGGCCCTAGGGGTAGGTCCATGGATTGGCTGTCTCCGCGTCATAGAAAGCGACTTCGAGCGGAAATCTGTCGTGCCGCATAGCCGCCAAGGTGTTCGCCTTGGCAATGATCTGCTGGTTGCTTGGCATTCCAGGATCGCCGAACAGGCTGACATAGAGCTTCTTGAACTTACCGGTTCCAAATCGTCGAAAAATATGGTCGTCATTCTCGGCCAACGAATGCCCGAGAACAAAGAAGCAGTGCCTCCCCTGCTGCGCGTTCGCAGTTAGCTGCTTAAATCCTTGGTAAAGATAGGCGTTGTGCCGAATCTTAGCTTTTTTCTGGGCACTCGACCCCTCGGTGACAAACAGCGGGTATTTGTTGTCGTTGATTGCGCGCCGAGCCTGATCGATCAGGCGATCGTTCGTCCTGACCCATGTGAACTTCTGTAGTTCCGTGCCCGCATCGAAGAGATGCAACGCTCCATGAAGGAAATGGACCTTAGCGCTGTGGGCGCCGACTTCACCCTGCCATACGACATAGTCGGCCGTGGGATCGTCTTCGTCATTCCCAAAGCCGTCGTTCGTGGCAAGGTCGATAGCCGTCGTGAATGGATTGTCCTCATGCATGAGGGTCCAATACAACAGCAAATCGTAGTTCAAGGTGAAGACCTGACCGTCGTTTTGACTCCCTAGGAACAGGCTGAGAAATCTCCGACAGGCCCAAAATTTTTCGTGCGGAATATCGCCCGGAACGTCCGGGTGATTTCCAGCGATGGCGGTTAGAAGGATTTCTTTCAGCGCGTTGGCATCGGCCAGCATTTTGGCGGCTGAATCGGCATGCCCAGGCGTATATATACCGGCGAGCAGCGCGCCAGCTTCAAGGTTCTTGATCGCAACCTCGAAATCCTGTGTTCCAAGAACTTCGAAGACTTTTACCAGCTCCGGGTTGTTGGAGAAATCCGCTGCGCTGAAGAGCGATCCGTAATGGAAGATGTCAGGGCGGCACGCGATGCTAAAACCGTTTCCGATCAGAAGATGCCGCTTTGAGAATTGACTAGAATCGGCGATCGCCTCGGAAAAAGTTACCAGATTGACCATGTATGCTCCCCAGCGTCCCTACAAACGCGATCCTATACCCCGGGTTGTCGCATGCAACATTATTGACGTCGTTCGCGATAGTGCAGTCGTCGGCATCGAATGGTGGATCGGCGGGACCGCTTCGGCGCGAAGCCGCCGACCGCATCGGCCTCGCTTGGGCCTTCAATCGGATGCTTTTCGAATGGCCGGTTTGAGGCTCCTATTAGACCATAATGAACGACCTACGTGGGTCGGCTGCTGACCGACTGGTTCGCGCCAAGCGACGCCTTACCATACGCCGCCCTACCGACGGGGTGTTCAAGGAAGACTCGAAAAATCCAGGTGTTTTTACCAACGGGCGGATTTCGATCCGGATCAAATTCGATCCGGACGTCAAGGTTATGTACAATATGGTCCAGGACTCAAGGAGTCAGCGGGCTGGTGCCGCGAGGTATCTGGTAGCCTCAAGTGTCGGGCCTGAAGCAAAACTGGAAAGTACTCGAGTGACCGAAAACCTAAAGAAGCTTGGCGACAAGCAGGTCGAGCTTTA
>Ga0098074_1001738_pt1 | contig 10540 bp, 10 predicted proteins | sample 32_taG_FD_75064 | JGI IMG/M metagenome (GOLD analysis project Ga0098074, IMG submission 75064) | Marine viral communities from the Gulf of Mexico - 32_GoM_OMZ_CsCl metaG | ecosystem: Environmental > Aquatic > Marine > Oceanic | place: Atlantic Ocean: Gulf of Mexico | collected 2015-07-12
CCCGGGTGCCGACGATGTGACAGGCTCGGGCGCATGACGCCGCTTCGCCGCCTGAGCCACGGAGCCTCGGGAGCCGCCCTGGCCCTGCTCGCACTGACGACCCTCTCCGCCTGCAGCGGGGACGACGAGTCGCCGGCGAGCAACCCGGCAGCCGACGCCAACGGCGACGACGAGGTCACGCCCGAGGAGGTGCTCGCGTACGCGAAGACCCTGCTCGACGCGACCTCGGGCGTCCGGCTCTCGCTCTCGACCGACGACACCCCCGACACCGACGAGTACCTCAAGAGCGCCGAGGGCGTCATCACGACCGCCCCCGCCTTCGAGGGCAAGGCGGCCGGCAAGTTCATGGGCTTCGAGGCCAGCGACATCGGCGTCGTCTCGGTCGACGGCGAGTTCTACATCGACGTGCCCGTGGTCGGGTTCCAGACGTTCAACCCCGACGACCTGTGCGCACCCGACCCGGCCCTGCTGCTCGACCCCGACGACGGCGTCTCCGGGGTGCTCACCGCCGCCGAGGACCTCGAGGAGGGCGAGAGCCAGCGCGGCGGCGTGGACAACAAGGAGATCCTCACGTCCTACACCGGCACCGTGCCCGGCGCGGCCGTCACGAACATCCTCCCCTGCGCCCCCGGCGACTCCTTCGACGCGACGTTCACCGTCACCGCCGAGGGCCAGCTGCGCGGGGCCGAGATCACCGGTGAGTTCTTCGGTGGCGGCGGCGCCCTGACCTACACGATCGACATCTCCGAGTACGACGTCGAGCAGGAGATATCTGCACCATGACGTCGCCGGGATGAGCACGGGCGCAGCACCCGTGCTGGACCACCGCTCACGGGTGCTGCTCGTCTTCTGCTCGGTGGCGGTCGCCTTCGCGGCGGTCGACACCTACGTCGTCGTCCTCGCCCTGCCCGACATGATGGGCTCGGTCGGCATCGGGGTCGAGCAGCTGCAACGGGCCGCCCCGATCGTCTCGGGCTTCCTGCTCGGGTACGTCGCGATGCTGCCGCTGATCGGTCGCATCGCCGACCTGCGCGGACCGGTGCCGGTGCTCGCCGCATCCCTGGTGGTGTTCACGGTCGGCTCGTTGGTCACGACCGCCGCCTACGACCTCCCGAGCATGGTGATCGGCCGGTTCCTGCAGGGCGTCGGCGGCGGCGGCCTGGTGCCCGCCACGATGGCCCTGATCGCCGCGCTCTACCCGGTGGATCGACGCGGACTCCCGCTCGGGGTGGTGTCCGCCGTGCAGGAGTTCGGCAGCGTGCTCGGACCGCTCTTCGGTGCCGCCGTGCTCTCCTTCACCAGCTGGCGCGGCATCTTCGCGATCAACGCGGCGGTCGGCGTGCTCCTGATCGTGGCGGTGCGGGTGCTCCGCGCCGATCGGGACGCTGTGGTTCCTCCTCGACCCGCCAGGTCCGGGGTGCCCGACCTCCTGGGCGGCGGATTGCTCCTGGTCGCCCTCGTCGCCGCCGCCGTCACCGTCAACCCACCGCGCAGCCTCTACACCGACATCACGTGGGGTGAGCTGTTCGTGCCCGTGGTGTCGGGGGGTGGCCGCTGGCTCTACCCGGTGGGGCTGGTCGCGATGGCCGCGTTCATCGGGTTCTGCGCGCGCTGCGTCTTCGCCCGCCGACCACTGGTCGACGTCCGATCGTGGGGGGCGAGCCTGCGTGAGGCCGACGTCGCCGGAGCGACGTACCTCGGACTGGCCCTGGCCGGCATCGTCCTCGCGTTCGCGACCGCCGACCCCGAGGTAGCGGTCTTCTCCCCGCAGGGACCGTGGTTCCTCATCGGCTCCGTGGTGGCGTCGGTGGCCCTGGTGCTGCACCTGCGCCGCGCCACCGACCCGGTCGTGCCCCGAGGCGCACTGGCCGCCCGCCCGGCCTGGGGCGCACTCGTGGTCAGCCTGTTGGTCGGCTGGGCCCTGATCGCGGCCCTGGTCGACATCCCCCTGTTCGCCCGCACCATCGACGAGAGCAGCACGCAGCTCGAGGCGGCGCTGGTGCTGCTCCGGTTCCTGGTGGCGCTGCCCGTCGGCGCGGTCGTGGGCGGGTGGCTCGTCCGACGTCTGCCGGCCGGTGCGATCACCGCGATCGGCATGCTGCTGGCCGCGGCGTCCTTCCAGGTCATGTCGGGCTGGGAACGCGGGAGCCTCGACGGCTTCGCACCGAACGTGCCGCTGGTGCTCGGCGGGCTCGGCTTCGGCCTGGCGCTCGCCCCGGTGAACGCCGCCATCCTGGCCTCCACCCGCGACGACAGCCATGGCGTGGCGAGTGCGCTGGTGGTCGTGGCGCGGATGGTCGGCATGCTCGTCGGAATCTCGGTGCTCACCACGCTCGGGCTGCGTCAGCTCTACGCGGCCCGCGACGACGACCCGTCGCTCGGCGTCCGCGACCTCGGCATCCTGCAGGAGCAGGCCGTGTTCCAAGGGGCCGCCGTGGTCGCTCTGGGCGCCGCCGTGCTGGCCCTCGTCCTGTTCCGGGGCGCCGCCACCCGGGGCGTCGGCGCCGGACAGCTGCTGAGGTCCGCCGGCTGAGGGGCTACGGTTTTCCCGTGCCTGACTTCGACGACCTCCTGGCCGCCAACCGGACCTTCGGCGAGAACTTCCAGTACTCCGGCTTCGACGGCGTCGCCCGCGCCGGCGTGGCGCTGGTGACCTGCATGGACTCGCGCATCGCGCCGCTCGAGATGATCGGCCTCTCCCCCGGCGACGCCAAGATCTTCCGCAACCCCGGTGGCCGGGTGACGCCCCAGGCCCTCGAGGCCCTGGTGCTGGGCGTCCACCTGCTCAACGTGAAGCGGGTGCTGATCGTGCCGCACACCCGCTGTGCCGTGGCCAGCAACTCCGAGACCGACCTGCGGGCGCGGGTGGCCGAGTCGGCCGGCAAGGACGCCTCGTGGTTCCCCATCAACGTCGTCGCCGACCAGAAGTTGGCCCTGGCGGAGGACGTGCAGAAGGTGCGCAGCCACCCGCTGGTGCCCGACTCCGTCGCGGTCGGCGGATTCATCTACGACGTCGACACCGGGCTGCTCGACCACGTCGTCTGAGCGGCGGCCCAGGGCCCAACGCTCAGGCGTCGAGCGACTCGACGTCGACCTCGTAGGCGCCCTGCACGATGAACTCCTTGCGCGGCGCGACGTCTGATCCCATCAGCAGCTCGAACACCTGGGCCGCCGCCTCGGCGTCGTCGACCGTGAACTTGCGCAGCGTGCGGCGCCGGGGGTCCATCGTGGTCTCGGCCAGCTGGTCGGCGTCCATCTCACCGAGACCCTTGTAGCGCTGCACCGGGTCCTTCCAACGGACTCCTCGCTTCTTGAGCTCGGCGAGCTTCCGCTGCAGCTCGTCGTCGGAGTAGGTGTAGACGTACTTCTCCTGTCCCTTGCGCGGGTTGGAGATCTCGATGCGGTGCAGCGGTGGCACGGCGGAGTAGACGCGTCCCTGCTCGATCAGCTCGGGCATGTACTTGAAGAACAACGTGGCGAGCAGGCAGCGGATGTGCGCACCGTCGGAGTCGGCGTCGGCCATGAAGATGATCCGGCCGTAGCGGGTGGCGTCGAGGTCGAAGGTGCGACCGGAGCCGGCGCCGACGACCTGGATGATCGAGGCGCACTCGGTGTTCTTGAGCATGTCGCCGACCGAGGCCTTCTGGACGTTCAGGATCTTGCCGCGGATCGGCAGCAGGGCCTGGAACTCGGAGTTGCGGGCCAACTTGGCCGTGCCGAGGGCCGAGTCGCCCTCGACAATGAACAGCTCGGTGCGCTCGTTGTCGGCGGCCCGGCAGTCGGCCAGCTTCGAGGGGAGCGACGAGGACTCCAGTGCGTTCTTGCGGCGCTGGGTCTCCTTGTGCTGCCGGGCGGCGATCCGGGTCTTGGAGGCCCCGAGCACCTTCTCCATCAGCAGCTTGGCCTGCGCCTTCTCGGCGCGCTTGGTCGAGGTCAGGAACGCCTTGAGCTCCCCGGCCACCACCTTGCGGACCACGCTGCGGGCCGCCGGCGTGCCGAGGATCTCCTTGGTCTGGCCCTCGAACTGCGGCTCGGCCAGGCGCACGGTCACCACGGCGGTCATGCCCTCGAGCACGTCCTCCTTGATGACGTCGGCGTCGTTGACCTTGAGCACCTTCGCGGCACGCATCGCGTCGTTGAACGTCTTGGTCAGCGCACCCTCGAAGCCCGAGACGTGCTTGCCGCCCTTGGGGGTGGCGATCACGTTCACGAACGAGCGCATGGTCGTGTCGTAGCCCATGCCCCAGCGCACGGCGATGTCGACGCCGAGGTCGCGCTCGACGTCCTGGGGGGTCATGTGGCCCTTGGCATCGAGCATCGGCACGGTCTCGGTGAACGCCCCCGACCCCTGGATGCGTAGCACGTCGGTGACCGGCTCGTCGGCGGCGAGGAACTGCGCGAACTCGGTGATGCCGCCGTCGTGGCGGAACTTCTCCTCGACCGGCTGGTCTCCGCGCAGGTCACGGATGACCAGCTCGAGCCCGGGCACGATGAACGAGGTCTGGCGCGCCCGGCCGAGCAGACCCTCGATCTCGAACGTCGCGTCCTTGGTGAAGATCTGGCGGTCGGGCCAGAACCGGATGCGGGTGCCCGACCTGCCCTTGGCGACCCGGCCACCCTTGCGGGTCAGACCGCTCCTCGGCTCGAAGTCGGCGTCGGGTGCGTCGGTCGCGAAGACACCTGCGGTGCCGCGTCGGAAGCTGATGCCCTGCGCGGACGGAGAGCGGTCGACGTCGATGTCCATGCGCGACGACAGGGCGTTGACGACCGAGAGCCCGACGCCGTGCAAGCCACCCGTGGCGACGTACGAGCCACCGCCGAACTTGCCACCGGCATGCAGCTTGGTGGCCACCACCTCCACGCCCGGCAGCCCGGTCTTCGGCTCCTTGTCGGTCGGGATGCCGCGCCCGTCGTCATGCACCTCGGCCGAGCCGTCGGGGTGCAAGGTCACCTCGACCCGGTGAGCGGCCCCGGCCAGGGCCTCGTCGACCCCGTTGTCGATGATCTCCCACAGGCACTGCATGAGGCCCCGCGTGTCGGTCGAGCCGATGTACATGCCGGGGCGCTTGCGCACCGCGTCGAGGCCCTCCAGGACGAGCAGGTGGGCGGCGTTGTAGGTGTTGTCGGCGATCGTGAGGCTCCTGATCGAGTCGTGCGGGGCAGTTCCGAATCTACCCGCGACACGCCGGACGTCGGTGCAGGCACGCCTGCTGCCCACACGTCACGATGTGGACACGTTCCGAGCCCAGTTCTGGCACGTCACCGCGATTCGTCACCGCGCGGCCTTCCCCGACACCAGACTGAACCGGCACCGGCAACGAACACCTCACAACACTCGACAACTGCACAGCGACATCCCCCGGTCGGTCAGCGAGATCTGGCCTGTCCGGACCACTGGCCGCACGACGTCGTGCGGATCACGTTCCGGAGCATGGAAATGCCCAGCCGGGGAACACCTTGCGTGATTGGATCAAGTGACGTGCCGCACCTGCCGATGGGAATCTTGGCAACCCTCGCTACGTTGTGACAGGCACCGACTGAAACAGAGATGAGGCCGAAAGTGACGACTGCAACCGCCCCCAGCACCGCCCTGACCGCTGAGGACCGCTGCGACCGCTGCGGTGCGCAGGCCTACCTCCGTGTCGAGCTCCAGACCGGTGGTGAGCTGCTCTTCTGCGCCCACCACGCGCGGGAGCACGGAGACAAGCTCAAGGAGATCGCCGTCACCGTGGTCGACGAGACCCACAAGCTGGCGAGCACCCCCGCATCGGCGCCCGAGACGGAGCGCTGACCCCCGACCGATCCACGTGACGGCCCCGGACGACGTCCGGGGCCGTCGCGCATTTCCACTGCCGTCTCACGTGACAGGGTCCTCCTCGTGGTCGTCGTCCTCGCCCTGAGCGCCGCGCTCGTCTACGGCCTCTCCGACTTCGTCGGCGGAGTCGTCTCCCGTCGGGTCAGCCCGTGGACCGTCGCGCTGATGGCGCAGGTCGGCGGTGCGGTCTCGATCCTCGCGCTCAGCGCGTTCACCCACGGCTCCCCGACCAGCGACGACGTGCTCTGGGCACTGGTGGCCGGGCTCGGCAACGGCATCGGCACCGCGTTCCTGTACCGCGGCCTGTCCGGCGGCCGGATGGGCGTGGTCGCGCCGGTCTCCGGCGTCGGGGCTGCGCTGGTACCGATCGTGGTCGGTGTGGTGACCGGCGAGCGGCCGGCCACGTTGGCCTGGGTCGGCATCGTCATCGCCATCCCGGCCATCTGGCTGGTCGCGCGCGAACCCTCCCCCACGACCTTCTCCTCGACCGCCCTGGTCGACGGCGCCCTGGCCGGGCTCGGCTTCGGAACCCTGTTCGCCGCGTTGGCCCAGATTCCCGAGGAGTCGGGCTTCCTGCCGCTGGCCCTCAACCAGGTCGTCGGGGTCGCGGTGGTCATCGCCGTGGCGACGACCCTGCGGCAGCCGTGGCTCCCCCGCAGCCCTCGAGCCGCGCTCGGCACGATCTGCGGGTTCCTCGGCGCGACCGCGACCGTCCTGTTCCTGTTGGCGACCCAGACCGGCTTCCTGACGGTCTCGGCCGTGATCGCCTCGCTCTACCCGGCCTTCACCGTGCTGCTGGCGGCCGTGCTGCTCCGCGAGCACGTGCACCGCGACCAGGCCGTGGGGCTGGTTCTCTGCGCTCTCACGGTGAGCCTGGTCGCGGCCGCCTGATATCTGGCTGATATCTGGCCTAGACCACCACGGCGGCCCGAAACCGGTTTGCCGATCTTGCTGCAGCTCCCGGGGCTGCGATGCCATGATCGTCCCGACGCCAGGTCGCGCCGATGGTCTGCCCCCCAGCCACCGGACGACCTGGCGTCCTTCGTTCCCCACGGGACGCAGAAACCGGCCGCCACCCGAGGGTGCCGGCCGGTTCTGGGTGCTGGTTCTCAGTCCAGGTAGTCGCGCAGGACCTGCGAGCGCGAGGGGTGCCGCAGCTTCGACATCGTCTTGGACTCGATCTGGCGGATCCGCTCGCGCGTGACGCCGTAGACCTTGCCGATCTCGTCGAGGGTCTTCGGCTGGCCGTCGGTCAGGCCGAAGCGCATGCTGACGACGCCGGCCTCGCGCTCGGAGAGCGTGTCGAGCACGGCGTGCAGCTGCTCCTGCAGCAGTGTGAAGCTGACCGCGTCGGCCGGGACGATCGCCTCGGAGTCCTCGATGAGGTCACCGAACTCGGAGTCGCCGTCCTCGCCGAGGGGCGTGTGCAGGGAGATCGGCTCGCGACCGTACTTCTGCACCTCGATGACCTTCTCGGGGGTCATGTCGAGCTCCTTGGCGAGCTCTTCGGGCGTGGGTTCGCGACCGAGGTCCTGCAGCATCTGGCGCTGCACGCGGGCGAGCTTGTTGATGACCTCGACCATGTGCACGGGGATGCGGATGGTGCGGGCCTGGTCGGCCATCGCGCGGGTGATGGCCTGACGGATCCACCAGGTCGCGTACGTCGAGAACTTGTAGCCCTTGGTGTAGTCGAACTTCTCGACCGCACGGATCAGACCCAGGTTGCCCTCCTGGATCAGGTCGAGGAAGAGCATGCCGCGTCCGGTGTAGCGCTTGGCCAGCGAGACCACGAGTCGCAGGTTGGCCTCGAGGAGGTGGTTCTTGGCGCGCCGTCCGTCCTCGCAGATCCACTCGAGCTCCTCCAGCATCTTCGCGCTGATCTTGCCGCCCTTGGCGAGCTTCTCCTCGGAGAAGAGACCGGCCTCGATCCGCTTGGCGAGCTCGACCTCCATCTCGGCGTTGAGGAGCGGCACCTTGCCGATCTGCTTGAGGTAGTCCTTGACCGGGTCGGCGGTCGCGCCGGCGACCATGACCTGCTGGGCCGGCTCGTCGGTGTCGTCGGCCGCGGACACGACGAACGAGGACGTGGCCGTGGCCTCCTCCTCGTCCTGCTTGATGCTGGGGTCGGCGGCGACGTCCTGCTCGAACTGCTCGTCGGGGACGTCGGGAAGCACCTTCTTGCCGTCGGGACCCACGGCCGCGACGGCAGGCTCGGCCGCGGCCGCAGCCTTCTTCGCGGGGGCCTTCTTGGCCGGTGCCTTCTTGGCGGCGGCGGGCGCGGCCTGGGTCTCGGCCTTCGCGGCCGGTGCGGCCTTCTTGGCGGGAGCAGCCTTCTTGGCCGGCGCCGCCTTCTTGGCTGCCGTCGCAGTGGTCGCCTTGCGCGTGCTCGTAGCCGCGGCGACGCGCTCCTCGGCCGGGAGTGCCACGCTGAGGCCGAGGCCGCTCAGGTGCGCGAGCAGCGACTTCAGGTGCCGGGGCTCGACACCCGCGGCGTCGCTGGCGCGACGGACCTGGTCGGGGCTGAACGAGCCGGTGGGAGCGGCCTCGTCGATCAGGGCGAGGACGGCGGGGTGCGTGAGCACCTCGGCGGGGATCTTGCGTGCGTTCGAGGACACGAACACCTCTCGTGGAACGGCTGGGACTACGGACCAGGACATACAGGAATGCGGTGGGGGTCGAGCAGGCGGTCTGAGTTCAGGGCGCAACAAAGGCCGGTGTCGTCAAGAGCCGCGGTCTTCATTCTGCCACGGCAGTGGTGGCCCCCCGACCACGGGCCGGGATCAGGCGGGGGCGGCCTTCTTCTCCTTCTTGAAGTCCCGCACCTTCTGCAGGCTGGCCGCGTCGACGACGTCGGCCACCGAGCGGTACCCGTCCAGGGCGTAGTCGCCGACGAGCGTCTCCCACCCGTCCTTGCGGACGTCGAGCTGCTTGGCGAGCAGTGCGACGAAGATCTTGGCCTTCTGCGCTCCGAAGCCGGGCAGGGCCTGCACCCGCTTGAGGAGGTCCTTGCCGTCGGTGGCCTCGGTCCACAGCCGTTCGGCGTGGCCGTCGTACTCGTCGACGACGATCCGGGCGAGCTCCTGCAGTCGCGCGGCCATCGACCCGGGGAACCGGTGGATGGCCGGCGGGGTCGCGCAGAGGGCGGCGAACTGCTCCGGGTCTGCTGCGGCGATGGCGGCCGGCTCGAAGGAGCCGAAGCGCTCGGTCACCTTCGCCGGGCCGCGGAAGGCATGCTCCATCGGGTACTGCTGGTCGAGCATCATGCCGACGAGCAGTGCGAACGGACTCTCGGTCAGGATGCGGTCGGCCTCGTCGAGCCCGGTGATGTGGATCGCCATGGGGTCATCCTCTCGCAGCGGCGTCGCGCTGCTGCTCAGGCCTTGACGGCCAGCACCGGGCAGTGCGCGTCGAGGAGCACGCGCTGGGCGTTCGAGCCCAGGATGAGCTTGCCGACCGGGGTGCGACGACGCAGCCCGATCACCAGCAGCTCGGCGTCGTGCGACTCGGCCACGCTGATGAGGTCCTCGGCCGCTTCGAAGCCACGGACCAGCTGGCGCACCTCGTATGAGATGCCGGAGGCGTCCAGGACGGCTCTGGCCTCGCCGAGGTCGGGCTCGCCCTCGTCGGTGCGCGAACGGTGGGAGTTGACCACCACCAGGTCGGCGTCACGGAGCTTGGCCTCCTCGATGGCCCGCGCCAGGGCGGCGTCGCCCTCGGGCTTGGGGACGTATCCCACCACCACAGTCGCCATGTCCGGCACGTTACCCCGCGGGCCTGTGGAGGACGAGGGCGCGCGACGTCCACCTGCGGGAGGCTCGGGAGCATGTGGTCGCCCATCCTCGAGCCGGTGCCGCCCGACCTCGAGCGGCAGTTGCGCGGGGCTGTGGTCGGTCACGTCCGCAGCGAGACGCGACGGATCTTCGCGCCGACGCTCCACGTGGCCGCGCCCGGTGGCGCGCCCGCGCGCCTCCCCCTCGACGACCAGCCGACCGATCACGCGTTGCGCACCGACGTGGTCGAGGCCATGTGCCGGCGCGTCGGGGCATCGTCCTCGGCCCTCGTGTGGATCACCCGCGCCGGTGAGCTCGCCGTGGAGGACGTCGACCTCGACTGGCTGGCCGCGGCTCGCGCGGCCGGGGCCGAGTCCGGCTTGTCGCTGCACCTGGCCGTGGTCAACCGGCACAGCTGGCGCGACCCGGCCTCCGGTGTGACGCGTTCCTGGTCCCGCCTGCGGTAGAAGGGATTTGCCTACCAGGTGTGCACGGGATCGTTGGTGTGCATGCGGTCGCGGTAGTCGAGCAGGACGGCGCGCAGGTGGTCGAACCGGTCGCCATTCTGCTCGGTCCGCTGCCGGTCCGCCATCGCGCGCACGAACCACTCGGCGCCGTTGGTGCCGATCAGGCAGCGCTGCTCGATGATGCCCAACAACCGATCGGCGGTGCCGGCGTCCACACCCCAGGCGGCCAGGCCCTCGTGCGCCAGTGGCAGCAGCCGCCGCAGCACCAGCTCGGTGGCACGCACCTGCCCCACGCCGGGCCAGTACACCTGCGCCTCGATGCCGTGCTGCGCCGCGACGTGGAAGTTCTCCTCCGCGGCGCTGAACGACATCTGCGACCACAGCGGTCGCTCGCTCTCGGCCAGCGCGCGGACGAGGCCGAAGTAGAACGCTGCGTTGGCCATCGTGTCGGCGACCGTCGGGCCCGCCGCGAGCACGCGGTTCTCGAC
>Ga0098074_1001739_pt1 | contig 10537 bp, 12 predicted proteins | sample 32_taG_FD_75064 | JGI IMG/M metagenome (GOLD analysis project Ga0098074, IMG submission 75064) | Marine viral communities from the Gulf of Mexico - 32_GoM_OMZ_CsCl metaG | ecosystem: Environmental > Aquatic > Marine > Oceanic | place: Atlantic Ocean: Gulf of Mexico | collected 2015-07-12
TGATGTAGCATTATCATTATTTCTATCAACACCTAATCTTAGTTCAGAACTATTTGTATATAGCTCTGCTGGTGCTGAATCGCCAAATCTAATATTACCTGTAGTGTGGATACTTTCCGCTGGACTCGCAGTTCCAATGCCCACTCGATTATTTGAAGCATCTATTGAAAGCGTGTTTGAATCAAAGTTTAAAGCATCTACTGCTGAGTTCAGAGTTACATCTACTGTCTGAGTAGATAAATCTATTGTTCCACTATTAAAGTCAATATTGCCACCGACTGTTAATGCACCAGTTGATACAGTTCCAGTTGTAGTTATTGCACTTGAACCATTATTAATACTGCCAAAATTTGATGTAATGCTTCCTGCATCTAATGCACCGACTGAAGTAATTTGGGTTTGTGAGGCATTTACACTTAAAGTGTTGCCTGTTTTGGTTAAGCCCGTTCCTGATGTGATATGACCAGCATCAGAGAATTGTGAGAAAGTAATATCATCTGTTCCTACCGTTACTGATTCAGGTTCATTAGTACATACCCATCCAGTATCGGCATTATTTGTACCGCTTGTAATAAATACAAAACTACTTGCCACTTCTTGTGGGTTGTCAAGGTCGGTTGCTCTTGCCCAAGCCCCTGAAGCACTAACATATATACCATTCTCGGAAGCATCTGTTTGGTCTTTGACAAGAACTCGTGAAGTGGAGGTTGTCACACCGTCAATAGTTTGCTCACCCGATAAAGTAATGTTTGACGTAGTTGCTACTTCACAGGCTGTCTTTACATTTAAACCTTGGGCAACTGAATCAACATAAGCCTTAATAGATTGTTGTGTTGCAAGCTTCGTTGCACTATTAGAGGACATATCATCTTCATCTACCACGAAGGACATACTTGCCGTAGTGGTATCCGATTCCATAACTGCACCAGCACTCGCTACATTTGTGGCATCCGTTACATCGGCACTAGCCTCAATACCATCTAATTTAGAGTGGTCGGCATCTGTAAAGACGTTTGAATCCGTTGCATTTTCAACAGCAGTCCTTATTTCGGCATCGGTTTGGTCGGCAGTTGCCCCATCCTCTACGTTTATCATTGTACGCAAAGAAGAAGGGGATATTTCCTCTACTATTCCACTACCAGCACTATCACGACCTAATACTCTATCCGTAGCGGATACATCTTGCATTTTAGCATAAGTGACAGCATCATTTACAATCGTAGCATTTGCTACCGTACCACTTAAATCTCCACCAACGGATTCATCACTTGCATCGTGGTCTTGTGCATCTACATAAGCTTTGATTGCCTTTGCACTAGCTAAAGTATCATCTAAAGCAGAGACGCTTGATAAATCAATATCAAGAACACCCGATTTTAAATCTGCCACATCAATATTTGATATACTATTACCAGTACCTTCCACATCAAAAGTTTTATTTGTAAACGTCATAGTATCAGATGCGACATTAGCATCTTGTGCGTCTGCATAAGCTTTAATAGATTCAGCCGATGCTATTGTTGTTGCAGAGGCAGTACCCATTGTATCATCATCTATAAAGCCCGTAACACCATCTAAAACGTTGAGTTCCGATGCAGTTGAGGTTACACCATCAAGGATGTTTAATTCAGCCGTAGAGGACGTAATACCGTCCAATACGTTTAATTCTGTAGCAGTAGCACTTACCAATGTACCGTTTATCTTGAGTGCATCTGCATCAAGTGTGGCATTTACAGCAACTTCACCCGTTCCATGTGGGGTGAGCGAAATATCTCTATTTCCTGCACCTGTAGTAATATTGCTATATACCTCTAATGTGCCTGAAGTGATTGAAAGATTCTGGGATGAATCTATTGTTAATGCGTTTGATACAGCATTGTCATCAATACCAGTTGATGCGAATGTTGAAATAGTGCCACCATCTATCTTGTCCCCACTAATTTGATTAGCACCTAGTGTTAGTGTTCCACTCGAAACATCGAGCGTCTTACCCGTACCAACCGTAATGTCTGTACCGTCAATAGCCCCACTATCAATATCCACATTGGTCATATTACCATTGTTGAAATTGATATTACCTGATGCGTCTGCTGTTACGACTTTAGAAGCTTCTACCGTTCCTAATGTGGTTATATCTAAATAATTCAACTCTGTAGCTGTAGCAGTAACCCCGTCTAATATATTTAACTCAGCCGTTGTGACTGTTGCTCCATCAAGGATTTCAAGTTCGGTCTCACTAATTTCTGCACTACCAATAGTGATATTACCAGTAAAGGTAGGACTTGCTGTAGGTGCTTTTGCATCTAATTGGGTTTGGATGGCAGAAGTTACGCCATCTACATAGTTTAACTCGGCAGTTGATAGAGTTGCACCATCTAATATATTTAATTCACTTGCCGTTGAAGTGACAAGTGTCGTGCCTAATTTTAAACCTTTTGTTGAGCCATCATGCGAATTGATTTGGATAATCTCACCCGAAGAATCTATAGTGAAAACATCCCCACCGTCGCTTGCCTTTCTAACTAAGAATGCTTCAGCATCCGTAGTATCAATTACAATGCCACCTTCTACTAATTCGTCATAGGTATAAGTTGCGGAACCCTCAACGGTTAAATCCCCTTCAATTACAAGGTCGCCCGTTATTCTACCGCCAGCCTCTACCGTACCGACCTTCTCAATCATTCTCCCACTTAACATCTTATGCCAACACTAATCTGACGGTTGAATCTGTACCGCCCTTACGTTGCATTTGAAAATATACCGCCTCACCGATACCCTGTGGTACTCTTAGAATATAAATATCAGAACCACCAAGCAAGAATAAATCATTGGATGTATTGATTACATCTGAATCTGAGGTGTGCCATGTGAAATAAATATCATTATCGGCAATAATGAAGACATGAGAATAATCTTTGCCTATATTTACCGATGATGTGGATGAGGAGACTGTAAGTGCGGATTGCACATCATATTGTGCGGATGTCTCCGTGTTTAACGCTTCTACTACTGAATGCGAAGTTTCTCTTTTTGCCATCTTGTTACTCCCAATACCTTACCGAGCAGGGCTTTCTCATAGGTATCTCGATTTAATCTATTTTAATAAAAATCTTCGGAAAGCTGTTCCCTTAGTTTTGCGTCCGAGATTGTATTCATGTGAATCATTGGTGCTGAAATTAATCTTCTAACCTTTTCTTCTTGACATTGTGGGCATTTTACAATCATATCCGAGGTTATAATCTCCTCGAATTTATGCTCACATTCATCACACCAATAATCAAATCTTTTCATTTTTTCTTTTTAGGCTTTCTTTTAGCCTTACCATTTTCATCACATTCGATGAAGCCAGCTTTTTTATATAATTTTTTTTGTTCGTCTGAAGGGGCTTTTTTCCCTATCATCTCGCCCTTCTTATTCTTAAAGTAAATCATTTCTCTCTCCTGTAAGTCGGGCGGTTAGTTTCCCAACCGCCCTAAACTCATTATGGATTAGTAAAGTTCACAACTCCCAAGGAAGTAGAACTTGCACCATGACTCAATGCTGTACCGAAAAGTACATCAGCAACTACAGAAGTTGCAAGGTGGTCAATATCGTAAGCAGATTGTACTCTAGGTGCAATTTGCATTGCGAAATAAACTGCTTCTTTTTTGAAAATTGATGCAGTTTCATCACCAGTTCCGCCATCATCGTCCCAATCCGTTGAGACTATGACTGGCATCCCATATACATCGCCCACTTTTCCTTTTACTTGACCAGCTTCGTCACCACGTTTATCGAAGTGTACGAACTCATCAAGACCGAGTAAGTAGGAATATACTTCTGGGGAAGCATATAAGTAAGTTTCACCATCTGTGTAATCATGCCCAGCATCCATCAATTTAACCAAGCCACTACGCAGTAAAGCGGCAGTTAGTTGGTTATCTGTTGATAATGCGGTATCATTACCAGTGGCGGATTGAATTGTATCAACCGCAATGTAGTTTTCAACCTTCTTTGCAATAGCATAACCCATTGAACGGGCATACATATTGAAAAGGTCGGCACTTTCTTGTACACGAACAATATCTTCAATACGTTTTGCTTCGTAGTGGTGTTGGTCTACACTTAGGTCGATTTTTCCGTCTGTGTTAGCGGAATAAGTAACTGCCGTATCTGCTGATTTTGCAGATGCGGTTTCTTCTGTTACTTTAGGGATATGTAAGGTGTCTCCACCGCCAGCAAGCATCCCAGAGAAGTCAGAAACTTGATTACGCAGGCTAAATTTGCGTTCTGCATAATCAAGAATTGCACTTGACCACAATTCGGGGATAAAATTTGCACCAGTGGTGACTGTCACGTTAGCCATTTATAGCTCCTATCGTTTATAGGAATCCAAGATTGATGCCCAATTATCTCGTTTTTCTTGCATATTCATGTCCTTCCATGCCCCCTTATTTGCCTTGGTATCTACTGTACCAGCATTATCAGGTGGGTTTGGCTTGGATGAAAGCTCTTCAACGACATTAATTAGGTCGCTCGTGCTTAGATTCTTGAATTTTTCTTGTTTAGATTCAGAAAGCTTACTCATTGCTTCTTCCCTAATCTTTCCATCGAGAACCTCATAACGCTCTTTAAAGGGCTTATAGGACTCGACTTCTTTTTGGAGTTCAGCATTCAATTCCTGCCATTTCTCTTGTTCAGCAAGCTTTGCTTTACGAGTATCTTCCTCTTTAAGTTCATAGGCTTGTATTTGTTCACGCAATTTATTACGCTCATCAATTACTTCATTTAACCTAGAACGTGGTATAGCATTTTCTTCGGGTTTTGTCCCTTCATCCGTTTTAACGTCTGTATCGACTGGTGCAGTTTCCACTGCTTTTTGTTCCTCTGACATTTTGACCTCTTTAGTGAGTTAAGTTAAGCAAGTTATTCTTGCATTAAAGGTATAATATAAACTACATTATAGACAAGTATAATGCAAGAAAAAAATTACGACTTCAAGAGAAAGTGGTTTGAGTATCTTGGATACAAGCCCCATAATGGGCAATTATCACTTCATTATCCTTCAAAACCCGATTCGAGATTCCATGTCATGGTATGTGGGCGTAGATTTGGGAAGACTTGGGCATCTGCTATGGAAGCCACCTATGTGGCATCCCAACCAAATAAGAGAATTTGGGTTGTGGGGATGTCATATAAGAAAGCTCGTCTTATCTTTAGAGAGATATGGCAAAGAATGGTGGTTGGACACGGTGATGATATAGAGCGTGCTTCAGAAAAGGATATGTATATCAAATTCAAGTGGGGTACTACTGTTGAGGGAATGAGTGCCGATAATCCTGATTCTCTTGTTGGTGAAGGCTTGGACTTTTTGGTTATCGACGAGGTAGCCAAGATGAATAAGAAAATTTGGGATATGTACCTATCTCCAACCGTTGCTGGTAGGAAAGGTAAGGTTATCTTCATTACAACCCCCGAAGGAAGAAATTGGATATACGATTTATACAAGCTGGGCGAAGAGGATGATGAATGGGAGAGCCATTCTTCACCATCATGGGTAAATCAGTATGAATTTCCTCTCGGCAAAAGTGACCCAGCTATTCTTGAACGTAAAAGAAATATGTCAAAAGAACTATTTGGTCAGGAATTTGGTGCTGAATTTTCAGTATTCCAAGGCAAGGTTTGGGATTTTGATAGGGAGCAGGATGTGGGCGATTATTCCTATGACCCGAATCTTCCTACTTATTGCTCGATAGATTTTGGATACAGGATGCCAGCCGTACTATTTATACAAACAGAGTGGATTGGCAATATTGAGCATATACGAATTTTCGATTCCATCTTGCACAAGGAAAATATCAAGACCGAGGATTTAATCAAGATGATTAAGATAAAAGGTTATCCCATCACTTCATATTATGGCGACCCTGCTGGGAGTAGCGTCCAAGGTCAGAGTGGGGCTGGCGATATGGAGATTTTTCGACGAAGTGGCATAAGAATCCTTTGCATGAGAGATAGATTAAGTCGTAATATAACATCTAGCGTCTCATATACAAGAGGATTCTTCTCTAGTGCCGATGGTACACGAAGAGTTCATGTAGATAAGAAATGCACAGAAGTTATTAAAGATTTTGAAGAATACCGATACCCAGAAACGGGAGATGGCAAACCTATCAAAGAAGAACCAGTAAAAGACGGGTATCACGACCATGGGAATGATGCTTTTCGGTATTTTATATTAAATAGATTTCCCATGAAGAATAAAACAATGAAAAGGATTCAAAGATGATTAATCAGTTAATTAGGGACAAATTAACCGAGGCAAAGTTAATGAACTCTCAACTTAAACGAGAAGAGATTAGAAAGTTCTTAGACTATTACTCTGGTACATCAACAGATTCATACATTAAAAGGTATTTCTCTGGCGATGCTTTCTCCGAAATTCCACCATCGGTTACTAACTTCACTCGTAAGTTTATTAACAAAATTAGTAGAATATACACATTAGGTGCTATTAGGACAACGGGAAATGCTAGTGAATTATATAATTCTCTTATTCCAACAAAAGATGTACGGATGAAACATTCTGAAAGAATGACTCGACTCTTAGGCACTATTGCCAATAGAGTATTTTGGGACGGTGAAAGATTTGACTATCGCCCTATCTATTACTTCGAGGCATATTTTGGAGATGACCCGTTTAAGCCTGAAGCAATTATCTACCCACTATTGAATAAAACTTCTGATTTGTCTAATACAATGGGATTGCAATGGGGATATTGGGATGCTGAGAAATATTCTATTTTGAACGAAGATGGAAAAGTATTAGAAGAACAACCTAATCCATACGGCATTCTTCCGTTTGTTTTTACCCATCGAGAAGACCAAATTGATTCTTTCTTTGTTGAGGGGGCAAGCGATATTGTGAATTGTAATGAACAGGTTAATATCGGACTGACCGAAATGAATCTTGGCATGAGATTTAATATGTTCGGACAGCCTTGGGTTCGTGGATTGCGTGGTGACCAAAATATTCTTAGAACTGGGTCAAATGAGATTCTTGATATGGGAGATGAAGGAGAATACAATATTACATCTCCGAATGGGAATGTAGAGGAAGCTATTAATAATATCAAGTTCCAAATAGAACTTGTTGCATCAAATAACCATCTATGGATTCAATGGGCTGAATCTGGCGGTGAAGTGCCAAGTGGTATTTCGCTAATGATTAAAGACCTCGAAAGAAAAGAGGATTATTTTGATGATATTGCACTTTGGAGATTATATGAAAAAGATTTTTATAATGTTGAGAGAGTTATCGCTGGATATAACGGCATTAATTTACCAGAAAATTTCGGAATTGATTTTGAAGAAGTGGAGTATCCAACGACGGTACAAGACCAAATCTTAAAAGATGAATTTAGCCTTAATCATAATCTAACTACTCGTGCCAAAATCATGGTGAGAGATAATAAAGATTTAACCATAGAGCAAGCACAGGAAATTATAGATGCCAACAGACAAACAAACGAAAACGAATCGCAACAGTCAATTTTTGCTCAATTCCGTCAGGAAGCTGGATAAGATTAACGACATTGAGGTTGAACTCGATGGTAGCATTGAGGAGATACTCGACGACCCAATCGCTTGGGGGGAGAGACAGGTCGAGAAATTCGTTCTTCAATACCAAGATAGATATTTTGAAGCAAAGCAATTAGGAGAGGAATTTTGGGATGGTATCAGAGATAAAAGTTAATTTCGACTTTGGCAAACTCGCTGATGATATGCCAAAAATCATTAAGAATACTATGAAGGGGTCATCCAATGATACCGTAAAAGCTTCTAAAGAATTTATAAAGAGTGGCAAGGTTAAGCCCGTTTTAGAGAAGACAACTAAGCAAAGACGTAAAAGAGCAGGATACCCAGAAACTCCACCTCTTTACATGACTCATGCTCTTCATAATAGCATTGTTACAACAAAAGATGGCATTGAGATGAATGACTACGGTTATTATCATCATACGGGCGATGGTAATAAGAAACGTCCATTCATCCAATTTACAATGACCGATGAGACTATGAAGAAACTTGATTCGGATATAAAAAAATCACTTCACTTAAAAACACCACTTGTATTAAAGACTTAATCGGGGTAGATTAATGGCAGACGAAAAGAGGTTAGATGACAAAGACAGAGGAATACTTTTATGGGTTACTCTCGGACTATCTTACGATGTGCGAATCTTCGCAGAACGACTTGGACAAGAAATTGACCGACTTATTAGAAGTGGAGTTAGCGAACAATCAATTATTGGGGTTCTTAGTCAAGACCTTAATAGCAGGGGGAGAATCTTCGGTGAGTTCAGAAATTCAATCAAGCGAGGAGTTGTTGGCGGAATTAACCAAGCATTCCGCAGAGCTGGAGAAATGGGGCAAAAGCTAAGATGGGTAGCCGTCTCCAAGAATATATGCCCCGATTGCGAAGAAAGAGCTGGACAAGTTGATACTTGGGAAGGTTGGGAATCGAGAGGTATGCCAGCTTCGGGATGGAGTGTTTGTAAAGAGTATTGCTACTGTCAGTTGATTCCAGCCGATGTTGAAATTGATGATAATTTGAAAATATGAGAAAATTTAAAACAATTAGATGGATTTGTAACGAATGTGAATGGGATTGGGAAACCTTGACCGTTATCATAGAAGATGAACAGCAGAGTGAAGAATGCCCCACTTGTGGTTCTTTTGATGTTCGTGAATCCGTCACCGCCCCTTCCGTGAAGTTTAACGGAACGGGTTTTTACGAAACTGATTATAAATAGTTTTTTGTTGTCGCTCACGAAGAGGACAACTAACTTGCTAACATAGGAGTTACTAATGAAAGTAGCACGAGTACCGATTCATTTCAATCGAGATGAATTTCTAACCCCCTTTGACACAATGTTCGATAAGATTGTGCAAAGTCAATTCCCGAATTTCCAAAAAGAATTTGGAATTTCATTCAAACATGGTTCTTTTCCGAAGGTAGATGTGGTTGATTATGACGAATGCGTTGTAATTGTTGCCGAATTGCCCTCAATGACGAAGGAACGTCTCAACATTGATGTAGAGGATGGCATATTGACTATTAGTGGTGACAAACACCAATTAGAGGACGATGATGCCCGTTACATTATGCGAGAACTCAAACATTCGTCCTTTAGACGTTCATTTCAGTTAGGTGATAACTTATCTAGTGATGTGAGTGCCAAATTTGAGGATGGTGTACTGAGAATCGAGATTCCGAAGAAGGAACAAGAGGAATCTACCAAGAAACGAATAGATATATTATAACCAGTGCCAATATATGATAACTGTATTATTATACTATATAGTATCTATATATATACTTTAGTATATATAGTTCGTCATATTCAGACACGGTTTTGGCATAATTCGCAGTGTTTCTCGACGGTGGGGTATCGGAAAAAAGCCCTTACCCCACCCGATACACAGGTATAGGGGGGTCTTGGGGGGTATGCCTAAAAATCAGACATGGATTCTTCCGCTTCACGCACCTTTTGTTGCCATTCTAAGCGTTGTATTTGAGTCTTTCTACCCTTTGGCAATAATTCGACTCCAACTCGCTTTGCCCTACGTCTCCATCTATCTGCTTCCCGTCTTACTTCGAGCTTCCGAGCCTTTTCTTTGACTTCAAAGAGTTCTGCCTTCTTTGTTTTGGGTTTCTTTTTTTCTGGCACAACAGGTCTTTCTGGGATAACGGTAAATTCTGCCTCTTCAATCTCTTCTTTCTCGTAGGGCTTGCTATCTCCTTGGTCGAGGAACTTTTCAAAGGGACTTTGATGGTTATTCACCTCAACTCTTTTTATAAGTTTACCCGAATGCTCAAGCACCAATCGTCCTGCTTGGACATTCCCACTTTCAGCCTCACGAATCATACTATTTAAGATTGATGGCAATTTAGCCCCAAAGGAAACCATATACTTCTGATAGAACACCTCAACAAACTCAGGGTCTCTCAACCAGATGCTTACCGTATTCCTTGTTACACCTGATTCCTGTGCTACTTCTTCCATCTTGGCATTAGGATGCATTGTCATGTATTCAATAGCTCTAATCTTTGATGGTTTCCACTTAGCTGGTAATTTTACGCTCATATTTACTCCAATATCTTGAGTTATATCCAATGAAATTTTACTAATCTATCTAACGTGATAATCTGATAATCTATGGTCTAAGATTATCACTTTATCATCTTTGCGATACTAGAACATAACCAATTTATATAATATAAATGACTTTGATATTATAATACAATAGACTTTAATCTCTCTTAAACATTTCGTGCCTAAATCCATATTAGGCACTACTACTACTATAGCAAGACACAACTTTCTTTCAAATTATTTTTTTCTTCACCTCTTTCTAAGTCTTTCTATAACTTAATTTGCGAGGAGAGGTGGTACACCCACCCTGCCAGAATGTCATCCGCCCCCCTGCCACTTTGTCATGTGGATAAAATGTGGATAACTTGTGGAAAACTATTGAGGGGTGAGGAGATGCA
>Ga0098074_1001740_pt1 | contig 10528 bp, 10 predicted proteins | sample 32_taG_FD_75064 | JGI IMG/M metagenome (GOLD analysis project Ga0098074, IMG submission 75064) | Marine viral communities from the Gulf of Mexico - 32_GoM_OMZ_CsCl metaG | ecosystem: Environmental > Aquatic > Marine > Oceanic | place: Atlantic Ocean: Gulf of Mexico | collected 2015-07-12
CCAGCTGTCGGCCGGCTTCAGCCAGCTGCCGGGCTTCCTGTTGGGCCACCTGTTCCCGCAGGAACACGTCCCGCCCTGTGACCACTGGCGCGGCTGCGGCCTCCCGGAGCGCCCGAGATTCCTGTTCTCGCTTGATGGCGCCGGCCTCACTTGCCACTTCCCCGCGGATGGCTTCCCGCTCCATCTCGGAAAGGCCGAGCGCCCCGCGGCGCTCCAGTTCCTCCAGCTCCTCCAGCCGCTTCCGGTCCTCGGCCGTGAACATCTGACGGGCGGCCGCAATCTGGCCGGCTCCCGTCGCAACCCGGCCCAGGACCTTGCCCGCGGCCTGGGCTTTCATCAGTGCGCCGATGCTTACAGGGTCAGCCATGCCGGCCTCCTTACAGGTACGTGACTTCCACGGCCACACCCCAGTTCAGGATGCAGGACCGGTCAATGGTTGACAGGGAACACAAGCCGATTCTATAGCGGATGGGGCCGCTGGTGGTGTCCATGTACACCCCATCATGCTGGCCGTAGCCGATGTAGGTATAGGGGGCGTCCGCGCCCTTGTAGCCCGCCGCTGATTGCCAGCCGTTGGTGTTGTTGACCGTCTCCTGGCTGGCTGACAGCGCTACAAACTGAATCCCGCCCACATAGGGAGCGGTCCGCGTGTAGCGGTCCGACGTACCCGGGCCGCGGCTCCCGTCATCCGGACCAGCGTCCACTTCCCACCAGTAATGGAACAGGACCGTGGCTGGCGCGCGGATGTCCAGCGTTAGCCCGGTCCCCGGCTGGACCACCCATTCACTGGCGCCCGTGTACCGGCGGCCGGTGATGGCGGACGACGTGAACGACACACGCACGGAACTCCCGCCGCTCCACTGTCCTCCCTGGTAGCCCGTGACGCCATGCTGGAGGCCGCGGATAGGGTCCCACTTGGGTGGCTGGACGTGGCGGCCATCGATGAACTGGCCGGCCAACAGGTCCGCGCCAACGATGCCTTCGTGGAGATAGACCCGGAGGGCGTCCGTATTGCCTTGGACATCCGCGGCGGTAAGCGTCGTTCCAGCTGCAAAAGTGTTGGGCGGCGTGTATGCCATCAGCCTCTCCGCATATGGACGGCGGACAGCTGTCCCTGTGTGAGTTCAAGGTATTGAGTCACGCCACCCACAGCCGTGTACAGGTACAGCCGGTTCAGGCCCGCTGTATGGGCCGCGTGGTAGATGCCGTGGGCCACAATCCGCATCCCGTACACCGTCACGTTTCCGGATGGCGTGTGCCAGTACGCGCCAGATACACCATTCCAGCGCATATCAAGGAGCGTCCGGGCATTGGTGGCGCCCTCGTTGGCGTTCCCCTGTGCGCTGTACTCGAGGTAGGCCGGGACCACTGTCATGGCCGCGCACGAACTCAGGGTGGACTGGGCCGGCGTTCCTACCTGGAAGTCGGACTGGCCAGGCACAGCGGTGAAGTTCGACAGCGTGGGGTCCGTGATGTCCCACTGGAGATGCAGGACCCAACAAGCTAGGCAGTCGTTCAAATCGAAGCCGCCGCCCGAACCGTTATCGATGGTCAAGGCGCCCAGGTTGGGGGCCGCGTATGGGCGTCCCGTGACGTATGGCCGCGCGCTCGTGTCCCAATAGACGCGGAGGATATCGCCCGGCGTGATGGTCCACCCAGTCAGTCCAAAGTTCAGCCTGGTGCTACCGCCGCCCACTTCTGCCAACGTGGCCGGGGAGGCCGTGGCGCTTGGGATGCTTTCTACAGAGCTGTGGTCATACGAGCCGGTCCCCAACACCACGCGCTGGGAGTCAATGGTGATTAGCTGGTTACCCCGGACCTGTGGCAGGTCAATGGACGCGGCGCCATGGTTGGCCACGTCCAGCGCTCCGGGCTGGCTGTATGCCGTGTACCTGTTGTTCAGGTCCGTGGCATCGATGCTATCCCCGGCGTTGATGCGGTCCTGGATGATGCGAGACATGCGGCCCTCCTACTTGTACCGGGCGATGGCCAGGGTTTTGTTCCCCCACAGGTGGGCCTGCATCAGGTAGTCGGACGTCCCGTTGTCCACGATGGCGTCATCCTGGCCGGCCGGGGTGAATCTCCACTGGAACTGGACTTCCAGGTCCCCCTGTGGGTATAGGCCTCCGCCGAAAATCCTGAATGATGCCATGGACTTAGCGGTCCCTTGACGCTCCACCATGGTCACGCCAGCCACCTGGATGCGCAGCCGCATATGCTTGGGGTTGGCCGGGTTGAAGTTGTTTTGCGTCTGCTGAAACGCGGGGAAGATGGAGGCCTGGCCGCTCCACTCCACATGGAGATGACCACCACGGAAGCCCGTCAGCGTCTCCGTGTACGCCGTCTCCCATCCGCCGTTGTATCCTTGGTACGTGATGGCCATCCACTGGTCCCCGCGCGTGTTGGCGGTGTCACTGCGGACGTTCGTCTGTTCTCCCTGCTCGTCACCCGGCACCCACATGGGGTTCGAGCTGTTCCCGCTCGTCCAGACCTGGTGGAGAGCGTACTGGCCCACGTTGGTGGGGTCGTACTCGCGGGAAGGCGTCTGGGTGCGGTCCAGTGTGGTGATGGCGGACTGGCTGGCCCGCATCTCCGCGTTCAGCTGGTCCGCTTCCGCCGTCTGGTTGGCGCGCGCTTGGTGTTCCGTCCAGTACTTCATCCCCGTTTTCCCGCGATGGTGTTGGTTCCGGGTAGCCGGTACTCCACTTCCCAGCCCACCAGGAGAAGGTCGTCCGTGGTGGAGACTTCTAGCGCAAACCATGCGCAGGACTGTTGGGCGACACCGATACGAAGGGGGACCAGCTGGGTATCCTCCCATACGTCCGTCCCAATGGTGGCGGAGTCGTACACGGGGAGGTTGGCCGCGTCTGGTGGCTGAGCCAGGTAGGGCCGACACGCCAGACCCTCCCGCTGGAAGTCCTTGTAGGCCTCCGCGGTGATGTTGACGCTTCCCGTAGTCATTGCCCACAGCGTGGCGTACTGGACCCGCTTCTGGAGCTGGGCATCCCCAAGGTCCAGCCACGCCGTCTTGATGATGGACGTGGGCGGACCGTTCTCCACGTAGGCATCCCCCACGATGGAGCCGCCCATGGCGCGGCGCCCGGAGATGACAAACAGGCCCGCGGGGTCGTCATTTTGCGGGGCGCTTCCCGTGTTGTGGCCGAATATCAGTTGGCCGTTGTGGAGCCGGTCCAGGCTACCCACGGGGAACCCGGTCCGTGTGCTCCACCCTTCCTTTTCCGTGTGGAACACCACGCCCAGGTTTGGCCGGTCGTTCCCGTCCACTGGGATGTACAGGTGGTACGCGCGGTCCATCGGGGAGTAGCGGCCCACGGCCCGGGCGGCACAGTCCGGGGTCAGTCGCCTAAGCGTCCGCTTGATGGGTTCCGACAGCCGCAGGACCTGCATTTCGGAGCCGCCATCGAAGCCACCCTGTAGGGCGTACACGCCGTCCTGGGCCAGGAACACCACGCCCAGGCCTGGGACCTGGTCCACAGTGTGAGGACTGCGGCAGGCCACTTGCGACGTGACAGTGGTGGCCTGGAAGCCGTTGGTGAAGTCACCAGACACCACGTCCACCCCGTTCTCCCGCAGGACGACGAGGACCCGGTAATGGCTGAACAGCCGTACAACGGCGCCACCTGGAGCGGCCAGCCGGATGTAACTGGCCGCGCCGAACTGGTCCGGAAGGCCGGGGTGGCTGAAGTACAGCGTGTTGGGGTCCTCGGGGCCACCATCCAGGAACAGGCAGTCCTGGAACACTGCGGCGGTACCAGCGCGCGGGGACGGGAGCGGGATGGACTCAGTAAGGGCCGGGGCCAGCGCGCCCACGGCTGTGGAGCGGTACGGGTCAAACCATAGGTCGTCGGTGTTGTTCCGGACCGTGTCCAACAGGTACAGGTCCGTGTCCCCATAGGTCGGGGAGTCCACGCTGGTGTTCTGGGTCCGGTACACGCGGCGGGCCACCACTCCGGGCGGGCCAATGGGGAGCCGCATGGCCACGCAGTAGCGGAAGCCGTTGGTATTCCCGTCCAGCGTCCACTTTACGGCGGCCTCGTCCGATAGCGGGGACTCGCTCCCGTTCTCCATTAGGAAGGACACGCGGTACCGGAAATCCGCGGCCTGGCCTGGGTCGGACCCAGTGTTGGTAGCAAAGCCCAGCCCGTAGGCCTTGGGGAGCCGGATGGCCCCGTCCTGGTCAGGCCACCACAGCGTCACGGCGTCCCCCGTCACGTTGTTGGCACTGGAAGCGCCCGACCCAGACCCGCTTCCAATCTTCTGCACGTCCAACAGGTCCGGCGCCGCGGCCGTGGCCGGGAAGCCCAGCGGGCGGACGACACCGACAGCCACAGCCGCGGCCGTGTACGTCGTATCCGGAAGGGGCCAAGGCCGGACCACCACGGGGGTGTCCCGTCCGTTGGTGACCAGGACAGCGTCCCCCACCACGGTGTACTGGCTGGCCGCTTCACCCGGAGCGGGAACGGTCCGCCCAGCCTGGAGGGCATACAGGAGGCCCTCCGCGCCCACTTCCCAGAACAGGTACAGCGTCCCGCCGGACTCGAACAGGATGGAGTAGCGCCGGCCTCCGGGGAGCTGCTCAAACACAAACAGGCTGTCGATGGGGCCAAGGTTGTGGAACGGCTCAAACCGGAACGCGGGGTTGGGGCGGTACTTCTCGAACCCCACGCGCGTGGACCAGCCGAACGTGGCCGGGTCCACTGTCACGTTCTCCAGCCGCGTGAATGCGTCCGCCGGCTGTGGCAGGAACTCGACAACGGCGCCCAGTTCCCGGAACTGTTGGGTGATTCCCTGCATGGCGTCCTACGGGGTGTAGATGAGTGGGCCGTAAATGTTGGGGTACACCTGGAAGTCCGCCCCGCCGCGCTGGATGCGCCGGGGTGGCTGGCCCAGGTACCGCGCCTCCATCTCCCGCGTAAGTGTCGTCCGCTTCCGCTGGTACACGGCGGACAGTGCGGGGTTGTCGTGCTTCAGGGTGACTTGTTCCAAGGCCGCGTACGCGATGGCCTGGGCGAAGGCTGCCGGGACCAATGGGATGTCCGTGTCCTCCCGCATGGGGCGCGGGGCCACCAGCCGGCGAACGGATACGTCCGTGTCCGCGCTTGGGTGCGGATACAACATGAAGGACGGGTACACGCCGTTGGCATCCTGGTAGCGGATGGCGCTGGCCTGGAATGACTGGCCCTCGAGGACGGACAGCCGCGTGTCCGGAACCAGCGTGACACCACCAGCCGGGGCCACTGTGTCCGTGTTGGCCGTGATGCCGCCGCTCCCATCATGGCGGAGCCGCTGGGGTGCATTGATGCCCAACGACGGCGCGGTGAAGTAGTACCGGCGATACAGGCCCGTGCTGCTTGGGACCGTCTCCGGCGTCAGGTTCAGCTCCTCGTTGTCCTGGAGCGTAATGGTCAGGACGGCCGACAGTGCCGACTCCAGGCCGGCGGACACGCCTGGCCCGTAGGACTCCGGAGTGTATGACCCAGGCCCCCACACGTTCACCATGTAGATGTTCAGGGTGCGGACACCACGGCCAGCGCCCGGAGTGGCCACGGTGACCCCGCGGGCCTTCCGGGGTGCGGGAAGGCGAGCGCCCTGGCTGGGCAGGTAGGCCTCTGGGGTGCCCAACAGGTCCCGGTCAAGTCGGGCCAGGTCACGCTGGAACTTGGACAGCTGGAACTGTGGGGTGGGAAGCCCCGTGTCCATGTCGTTCACCATCATGATGGTGGCCGTGTCACCGGGTAGGAACACTTCCCGCTGCTTGATGGTCACGGCATAGGTACCCGTCGCGCCCTGGTATTCCCTGTCCAGGAACAGCTGGGAAGCGCCGGACACGTAGCGGACCCGGTATTCCCCCTCCAGGCCATTGGCGTCCGTGATGGTGACGGTTCCACCTTCCCACGGGGAGCCGGGGAGGACCGTGGACGCGGATACCGGAAACCCGGAGCCGGTGACAGTGGTGGACCCGTTGGTGACGTTGAAGGAGCTGGTGGCGTCCGTGGGGACTGTGACCGTGGCTTCCTTCTGGCAGAACATCCAGGCCCGGTCCGTCAGGAGGCGCGTCTGGGCGTCGTTCAGCAGGTTGTCCAGCTGCTCGTCATACGTGCTGTTGGTGGGGTCGTAGTCCAGGAGGTTCCCGACATACGCGCGAAGGTCTGCGAGGTTCACTCTGGACTCCTACTGAAAGGCCCCGGCGCCCACAGGTAAGCGCCGGGGCCAGTGTAGCGCGGGGGAGCGCTACGGAGTGGTCACAGGGACGGAATGACCCACACGGGACACTTGTTGCCGGCAGCATTGTCCAGCGCAATGGCTGCGATGTTGACGTTCGCCGCGTCCGCGATGGTGGCCCGCCCGGACGTGGTGGTGTCCAGTGCGAGGGCCAAGCCGGTGGTAGCGCCCGTGGCGACGCTGGCGTCCTCCACGTACCCGGCGATAACCACAACGACTTCCTGTCCAGCGGTAGCGGCCGCAGTGGCCACACCGACGGTGGGAACGCCCAGGGCAACAGCGCCGCCGCTGGTGTCGATGGTGACGACGTACAGCGCACGGTCCGCGCCGGACTGGCTTGCGTCAAGCGACACGAAGTCACCCGCCGCAATGGTGCCGCCGGCCAGGAAGGTCTGCTTCTTGGAGCGGGCCGACTGGTCAGCGTCCGCGCCCGGGATGAGGGACTGGATGAGAGTCGAGGTAGCCATGGCTCAGGCCTCCGCGTTCAGAAGGATACCGTGGCTGGCCAGGTGGCCAGTGGCGAGCTGCATCCGACACATGACCATAGCGGCCTCCGTGGCGGTGCCGGGGACGGGCATCATGTCCGACATCTCGAACCAGCCATCCGTGTCCGCGTACAGTCGGAACTGCTTGGAGGACAGGACGTAGGCCGAGACGGGGACTGCGGGGTTCTCCGCGGTGAAGCCCAGGTTGGGTTCCACGTAGATTTTGGCGCCGCGCCACATGGCCACCATGTCGCGGTCCAGGCCGGAGCGGTCGGACTCGCTGGTGTAGCGGACGTAGCTCTGCTGTTGGGCCTGGAATGCTGCGAAGCACTTGGGCGACATCAGGATGATGTCCGGGAAGTCACCCGACGGGCTGTAAATCTGGCAGTCAATCATCAGCTGGTCCAGGTGGGCCAGGTCGAACGTGCCGCCGCTGTTGTAGAACTGGTTGAACCAGTTTCGGTCACGGTACGTCTGCTTGTCCAGGCCGCCCACAACGTTCTGCTGGGACGCGCCGGCCACGCCTTCCAGCCAGCCGGTTCCGATGGCCGTGGTGGCACCGTACAGGGTCTGAAGGCCGCTGATGCTGGTGGAAGTGTTGGCGATGACTGCCTTGCTGACTTCCTTCTTGAGGCTCAGCATGACGTTGTTGACCTTGCTTTCCAGGATGTTCACCACTGCAAGGTCGCCCTTGTTGGCCAGCTTCTCGATGTTCGAGAGAATCACCGGCTGGGTGAAGTTGGCCCATTCAAACCGGGCCTGGTTGAACGGGTCCGTAACAGCCATGGACACGGGGTTGAAGCCGGCCCCGGTCAGCTCGGTGATGGTGGTGTGGTCCCCGAAGATGACCGGCTCATCGATACGGGAGCCGCCCGAAACCTTGACAAGGTTCCCGGAGGCCTCGATGGCACGGAACAAGGGGTGGGCAAGGAAGGAGTTGTCCACCAGCTTGTCGCGGAGAAGCCGCAGGGTGGTAGACAGTACGGAACTGGGGGGCGCCATGCGGGCCTCCTGTTGTTGGGGGTACGTGTTGTCCTGTGGCGTACTCCCCGCGGGAGTGCCGGGCGCCATGGGGTCCGCGAAGGGGTGCCCCTGACGTGTGCCGCTATCCTAATGGATAAGTGGCTGGAATGACAAGGGATTCACCGACCGTGAATCTGCTGGGCCATCCGGTACAGGTCCGCGGCGGACATGTTCTTAAGGTCCGCGCGGGAGGCCTTGGGGGCCGCGGTACCACGACGGGGGACGCCAACAGCCTGGGCGGCCTGGCGCTTGGCCGCGCGCTCCACGCGCCGCTTCTCCTTCAGTTCCGCGGCCTCTGCCTTGGCCCGGCGTCCCTTGGCTGCCCAGAACGCCGTCTCCAGGTCCAGGCTATCGTTGGCCTCCAGAAGCGTCTGGACTTCTCCCCGCAGGGCCTCATCCGTCTGGAACTCGGGGTGCTCTTCCAGAAATCCCTGGTAGGACTGTTCAGCCTGTCGGGCCTCGTACTCCCGCTGTACGGCTTCCGTCATCTCGTTGATACGGGCCTGGGCGGCACGTTCCACGCGGGCCATTACGCTGGCCTCGTCCCACGGGTCATAGTTGGGCAGCTCTTCCGGGAGGTCCTTCCGGACGGACAACAGCGCCGCCCGCTCGGCCTGGAGTTCCTTCCGCAGCTGTGCCAGTTCCTGGGTCTTCCGCGTGTAGTCCGCGTGCATCCCCTTCATCAGGTCCGCGGCGCCCGGGTCCAAGGCCTGGACGGACTCCAGGGCCTGGGACCAGCTGGGACGCTTGGCCGGGGCTTCCTCGGCCTCCGCGGGAGCGTCCGCCGTATCCTCCGGGGCCTCCACAGCGGGCGCGGCCTCCACGGGCTCCGGGGCCTCCACGGCCTCCGTGGTGTCAGTATCGAAGCCCAGCGGGCCAGTCTCGGCCAGGATGGCCTCTGCGGTTGACGTGTGCGGGGTGGTCATTGGAATGACTCCCTATGGTTGGGGTTGACTACTCGGCCAGCTCGATGGGCTGGCCGACACGGCGGTACCACGGGGGGTTGTACCCCGGGGCCAGCGTGAACTTGATGGGGTTCCCAAAGAACGAGGACCCCAACGTGATGACGCTGGCGTTCTGGATGCGGTCCACCAGGAACGTCCGCCAGCCTGGAAGGTCCCCGGTAGCGGATGCGGAACGTGGGTCCACGTATAGGTGGAGGTACGTCCGGCCCGTCCTGTTGTCCCTCCAGATGGCGTGGGGGTTTCCTTCACGCTGTCCGCGGGCGCCAGGCTTCTCCGGCGGCTGCCACTTGTCCACGTAGTAATACGAGACAGGCAGCCGGTTCCGGATGGCGTACTTGATGTTCTCCAGGGAGTTCCCGCCGCCGATATCGAAGTCCAGCCGCGCCCCACCACGGCCGGCGCGGGGGATGACACGCTGAGGACGGCGCCCAATGCCAAACAGGCCCAGGAGACGCTGGCGAAGGGAGCGGGCCATGTCAGCCCATCCGCGGACGCATACGCGTGGAGAAATCGAACTCTTCCACCTCCACGTCCATCTCCCCGCCCATGTCCATGTCCATGTCCATGTCCGGGAGTTCCGTGGGGGCTTCCTCGTCCGGCTCCACCTGGGCCAGGAAATCCCTGAAGTCCCGGTCATTGGCCAGGGACATCAGCGCGGCGGTGATGGCCGTCAGTTCCGCGTCCCCGCGGATGTCTTCCAGCTTGACGGGGAGCGGGGCGCCGTACTCTTCCGCAGCCTGGGACAGCACAGCCAGGAAGCGGACCATCTCCGGGTCCATGGCGTCCACTTCCTCCGTGTACTCCCCTTCCCCAAGGTCCAGGCCCAACAGCTTGGCCACCTGGGTAATGGCGCGTCCAAGTCCAGTCATCACGGCGGCCTTGTACGGCTTCTCCGGGACGGGGACAACGATGGCCAACGACTCCCCGACGATATCGGCTTCTGAGTCGGCGAGTTCCTCGAACTGTGGCGGAAGGGATGGGCGCGCGGCGCCGAAATCTACAGGCATGGGTCAGCCTCCGAAGGGACCAGGGAATGGAAGGGGGGCCGGGGCGCCCTCCATCGGGGCCTCCCCGACAGGAGCGGGGGGCGCGGCTTCCGCCAACGCCGTGGGAAGGTCGTACGTCCGGACCAGTTCTTCCCGGACCTGGTTCACGTCCGCGCCCAGCTGGAGAAGAAGCGGGGCCAGCCGCTCGAGGGACTGGCGCTTGATGTCGTCCGACATGGGGGTGGACCCGGCGTCCTGTGCCCAGTACCCGAAATCCCCCGTGAGGTCATCGGCGGACAGCATGGTGGGTCCCACGGGGTTGGGCAGGGCCAGCGGCTCCGCCTCGTCCCCAAGCATCACGGCCAGCATCACGTTGAAGGTGCGGGCCACACTGGTCACTACCTCGTCACGCGTCCGGGCCATCCGGCCCACTTCGCTGGACGTGTAGTCCGCCAGAAGACGCTGCTCCGTGGCCGTGGTCCCCGTCACTTCTCCACGCGTGAACGGCGCCATCAGGCCGGCGTCGTTGATGTCCCCGGTAACGGTCTGGGCGTACAGGCTGATGTCCGCGGGGATGGGGGAGTTGGGAACCGGCAGGATGTTCCCGTCCAGTCCCTCCCCGGGCGGGAGGTCCACTTCGATGAACTCCCCGTCCCGGCCTTCCGCCACCTTGGCCGCGGCCTCGTCATCCAGGAAGCCGGCGCGGACCATCCACTGGCGGGCCATGCGGCGGACGCCCTGGGACTGGTACGTGCGCAGGACGTTCAGTTCCCGGAACTGGTCGTAACTGCGGTCCAGAAGGCTGTAGCCACGCAGTGGGGTATCC
>Ga0098074_1001741_pt1 | contig 10526 bp, 8 predicted proteins | sample 32_taG_FD_75064 | JGI IMG/M metagenome (GOLD analysis project Ga0098074, IMG submission 75064) | Marine viral communities from the Gulf of Mexico - 32_GoM_OMZ_CsCl metaG | ecosystem: Environmental > Aquatic > Marine > Oceanic | place: Atlantic Ocean: Gulf of Mexico | collected 2015-07-12
CCCCGCGATGCTGACCGGCGACGGCGCCGCCGAGCACGTCACCATGCTCCAGCGCACACCGAGCTACGTCGCGTCGATGCCCCGGGTGGACAAGATCGCCCAGTTCCTGCTGAGGGCGTTCGGCACGAGGCTCGGCTACCGCCTCACGCGGATCAAGAACATCTGGCGCGACCACTTCCTCGTGTCGGTGCTCGTCAGGTTCCCCACCTTCGGGCGCACGCTGCTACGCAGCATGACCGCCAAGGAACTTCCCGCCGGGTTCGACGTGGACACACACTTCGCACCGCCCTACAGCCCGTGGGACCAGCGCCTGTGCGCCACCCCGGACGGCGACTTCTTCGCGGCGATCCGCGACGGGCACGCCGACATCGTGACCGACCAGATCGACCGGTTCACCGAGAACGGCATCCTGCTCAAGTCCGGACAGGTACTCGAGGCCGACGTCATCGTCACCGCGACCGGCCTGGTCATGCAGATGCTCGGCGGCATCAAGCCAACGGTCGACAGCATCCCCGTCGACGTCGCCGACACCGTGCTCTACCACGGCGCGCTGATGTCCGGCGTGCCCAACTGGGCGATGATGCTCGGCTTCACGAAGGCGACGTGGACCCTGCGGATCAGGAATGTGACCCGCCTCGTCGGCGACGTGATCCGGGAGATGGACCGCAAGGGCTACGACACCGCGCTGCCCGTCCCGCCAGAGGGCATGGCGACCCAGGAGATCTTCGACCTGTCGGCCGGCTACATGCAGCGTGCCCGGGCGCAACTGCCGCGCCAGGGCGCGGGCAAGCCATGGCGGATGCACACGACCTTCGTGAGGGACAATCGACTCTTCAAGGGCCGCTTGATCCACCGTGACCTGCACTTCTCGAAGCGCGCCGTCGAGGCTCCGCAGCTGGTCAGCGTCGAGGCCTCGTCATGACCACCCCATCGACGAGCATCGAGCAGTTCACCGTGGGTCAGCGGCTGCAACGCGCTCTCCTCGTCTTCCTGAGCAGGCTGCCGGCCTGGTTCCAGCGGCTGTTGGCCCGGCCCGCGACCAATGCGGCCGGTGACACCATGGCGCCAGACGTGGCCTTGCTGATGAAGCTCGCGGAGTCCGGTCCGGACTACAGCGATCTGTCGCCCCTCGAGGCACGGGCGATGACCGAGCGGGACCTGGCCCTCTTCGCCTCGCGCATCGCCCCGTGCGCGATCGAGGAGGAGCTCGACGCCGGGGCGGGCGTGCTCCTCACGCGCTACAGCAACGGCACCCCCGAGCGCGGCCTGGTCCTCTTCTTCCACGGCGGTGGCTTCGTCATCGGCAGCCGCGCGAGCTACACGGCCCCGGCGCGGATGCTCGCCCACGGCACCGGGGCCGACGTCCTCTCCGTCGAGTACCGCCTCGCACCGGAGCACCCCTTCCCGGCCGCACAGGACGACGCCCTCACCGCCTGGAGGTACGTGACTGAGCACGCCACGGCGTGGGGCGCGGACCCGCGCCGGATCGTCGTCGCCGGTGAGAGCGCGGGCGGGAACATCGCTGCTGTCCTGTGCCAGCAGCTGCGAGACCAGACCGTGCAGCCGGTGCTCCAGGTGCTCATCCAGCCGGTGACCGACCTCGTGGACCACCGGCCCTCCCAGGACGAGTTCGCCGAGTCGCCCGCCCTCTCGGCCAAGCAGGTCGCATGGTTCGTCGAGAACTACCTCCCTGTCGGGACCGACGCCTCCGACCCGCGCGTCTCTCCCTACCGGGCGGCCTGCCTCGACGGTCTGCCTCCGGCGATCCTCAACCTCGCGGGCTTCGATCCCCTCCACGACGACGGGCACGCCTACGCGACCGCCCTCCTCGAGGCCGGCGTCCCCGCCCAGGTGGACCGTGAGGCCGGACTTGTCCACGGCTACCTCTCCTACACCGCAGTCAGCCCGAGCTGCCGCAAGGCGACCGAGCGTCTCGTGGCATCGCTCTCCGCAGCACTGGACCGCGCAGACCACACTCCCACCATCACGAAGGCGAGCTGAGACCGTGGCCTCCTCACGCAAGGACCAGACCGATGACAAGGTGCGCGAAGAGAGCCACGAGGTCGTCGTCATCGGCGCCGGCATGGCCGGGCTCATGGCCGCCACCACGTTGGCCGACCGCGACGTCGTCGTCCTCGAGGCGAGCGAGCGCGCCGGCGGCCGGGTCGACACCGTCCGGCAGGGCGACTACTGGATCAACATGGGCACCCAGTTCACCGAAGGCACCGGCCCACTGATCGAGGCGCTCCACCGCCACCAGGTCCACTTGGGAACCCTGGAGGGCAAGTCGGTCGCGCTCTCCCTCGGGGGTAGGCAGGTCGACACCTCGAACCCGTTCGCGCTGATGTTCCGGTCGAAGATGACATGGCGTGATCGGCTCGGCCTGGCCGCCGTCGGCACCCGCATCCTCGCCAACGTCCCCTTCCTCGAGATGAGCCCCGACAACCGATGGGCCAATCGTGTTCGCGCGAAGTTGGACGACCGGTGTGCCGACTTCGTGCTCCGCGGCGTCAAGTCCGAGCTCGCCCGCGACCTGGTTAGCTCCTGGTCGGGACAGTGGATGGGCTGCGAGCCGGAGGAGACCGCCGCCACGCAGTTCGTCTTCTCGATGGGGCTGCTGCTCACCGACCCCGAGAAGGTCGACAACCTGACCCTCCCCGAGGGTGGCAACCAGACTCTGACCGACATCCTCGCCGAGGACCTCGGCGACCGGATCCGGCTCGGTTCACCGGTCCACTCCATCGAATGGACAGACGACGGAGTCGTCGTCGACTACGAGGACACGAGCGGACCTGCCCGGCTCTACGCCACCCGCGCGATCGTCGCCGTCCCCGCGGACATCGCCGTGAAGATCATGCCCGGCCTCCCCTCGGCGTACCGGACCGCGTTCGAGTCGATCCACTACGGCCGCTACGTCGTCGTCGGCTTCTTCACCCACGAGGAAGGCCCCCAACAGTGGGACGACTTCCTCGCCGTGTCGACGCCCGAGCTGTCCTTCCAAGCCGTGTTCAACCACGCCGCCGCCCTGCGTCGTGGCGCCGTGCGCAAGCCCGGTGGCGCACTCGCCTGCTTCGCAGGTGGTGCCCAGGCCGACCGTCTGTTCGAGCTCAGTGACAGCGAGATCGTGGATCGCTTCACGCGCGATCTCCTTCGCCTGTACCCCGAACTCCAGGGAAAGGTCGAGCCCGGCCTGCTTCGCCGTCACCCGCGGGTGGTGCCGTTCTGGGCGCCGGGAGGCCGAGCCTCCTTGGCAACCCTGCGCGAACCCATCGGACCCGTCTACCTCGCAGGGGACTACCAGCTCGACATGCCCTCCCTCGCCGATGCTGCCGCATCAGGCCAGTTGGCCGCCGAACAGCTGCTGGCGGGCCTCTCCCGCTGATCCGACACGGTCGCGCAGCGACACCCGAGCCACCCCGGGAGCGCACGACGGCACCGGCGAGACCGCGCCACCGCGGGGGGACGTCGGCTGAGCTGAGCCCACCGTCTGTCGGCGCTCAGTCCCTGTCCTCGCTGTCGTCGGCCAGGCGGCATCGGTCGAGGTGATGGTCGAGGTGGTCAGCGATGTGGGTGTCGGTGCCGGGGATGACGTAGGAGTACTCACGTAGCGTGGTTGCCGCGTCCGCGTGGCCGAGACGCGCTTGCGCATCGAGGATCTTGCCGTCGCGGACCAGGGTCGTGGCCACGGAGTGACGGAATCGATGCAGGGTGGCGGCGGGGACGCCGGCCTCATCGCGGATGCGGGTGAACCGGTGGCCCAGCACCTCAGCACCCAGGCGGTTGCGGTGGGCGAGGTCGGAGGTGAAGACCCACGGTCCAACGGCCACCGACGAGCTACCCGCCCGGTCCTGGAGCTGATGCCACCGGCTCGCCCAGGTCGTGGTGAGCTGTCGCCACAACTCTGCGGTGTGGGCGCCGAGGGTGATCCGACCGCCCGCGCCCGGACTTGGGGGTGGTCAGAATGCCTGCAGAGAGAGCTCGCTCGATGTTGAGCACACGGCCCTCCAGGTCGGTGATCTGAAGTGCGGCGAGCTCGCCGCGTCGGGCGCCGGTGTCGGCGGCGAGGCGGACCAGGAGCAGGTCCTGTTCGGCTCGGTGCAGTGCTCCGAGAACACGGTCGGATGCGTGGTTGGCGTGGGCTTCGAGCAGCCGCAGCTCTGCGGTCCCGAGCAGTGCGCCGATGTCGGCGTCGGAGAGTGGGCGTCGGGGTGAGGGACGGCCGGGTCCGCGCATGGACGTCTCGTCCCAGCTGCACCAGCTGATGGGGCGCGGGCCAGGACGAACCAGGCCGGGAGGAGTAGTGGGCCCGCGTGAGCGGTGGAAGGGCTGGAGGGCTGGTCATCCCTCATCCTCGGTCTCGGCGTCGGTCGAGCCAGACCTGACCGCCTGGCTCGACTGAACCCACGAGCGTGGGATGACCGTAGGGATGCGGAGCCTGAAGACAGGCACAGGTCAGGCCCGAGACCGGGTCTGACCTGCGAGAACTGCTGCGCGCCTGTAGGGATTCGAACCCCAAACCTTCTGATCCGTAGTCAGATGCTCTATCCGTTGAGCTACAGGCGCCCGCCCCGGTACTGGCCCGAGGACTGGTCGAGGATAGCCGACCCCGGCGGGCAGTCCTAAATCAGTCGGCCAGTAGCACCGCACGCCCCGAGCCGAGGACGACGTGCGCGGCAGCACTGTGACAAGGGCCACGAGGTTGGATCGGTCCAATTCGCCGCGCTGATCAGCCGGGATAACCTCGCCGGACCCGAGGTCGCCCGCAACGATGCCGACGCGATCCACCACGTCTCCAGACACACCGTCGACACGCTCGACGGCCGGCAGGACGGGCCCCGGCCCTCTGCCGCGAATTCGCGAGAGGGAAACCCGCATGACCGCCACCCAGGACCGCGCCGAGCTCACGGCCGCACCCACCACCCACCAGGGCATTCTCGACTTCGTCGCCGAGGTCGCCGCGATGACGCAGCCCGACCGCATCTACTGGTGCACCGGCTCCGACGAGGAGTGGACCGAGCTGACCGACGCTCTCGTCGGCACCGGCACGTTCACCCGTCTCAACCCGGCGATCAAGCCGAACTCCTTCTACGCGGCCTCAGACCCGATCGACGTCGCGCGCGTCGAGGACCGCACCTACATCTGCTCGGTCGACGAGAAGGACTGCGGGCCCACCAACAACTGGATGGCGCCCGAGGAGATGAAGACCAAGATGCGCGGCCTCTACGCCGGCTGCATGCGTGGTCGCACGATGTACGTCATCCCCTTCGTGATGGGGCACCTCGAGGCCGAGCAGCCGATGTTCGGCATCGAGCTCACCGACTCCGCCTACGTCACGGCGTCCATGCGCGTCATGGCCCGGATGGGCAGCCACGTGCTCGACAAGATGACCGAGCTGGATGCCCCGTTCGTGCAGGCCGTGCACTCGGTCGGCCACCCGCTGGCCGCGGGCGAGGACGACGTCGCCTGGCCGTGCAACGACACCAAGTACATCGTGCAGTTCCCCGAGGAGCGCGCGATCTGGTCCTACGGCTCCGGCTACGGCGGCAACGCCCTGCTCGGCAAGAAGTGCTATGCGCTGCGCATCGCGTCGGTGATGGCACGTGATGAGGGCTGGCTGGCCGAGCACATGCTGATCCTCAAGCTCACCAGCCCCCAGGGCGTCGTGAAGTACGTCGCGGCCGCGTTCCCGAGCGCGTGCGGCAAGACCAACCTGGCGATGCTGAAGCCGACCATCCCGGGCTGGAAGGTCGAGTCGATCGGCGACGACATCGCCTGGATGCGGATCGGCGAGGACGGCCGCCTGTGGGCGGTCAACCCGGAGTTCGGGTTCTTCGGCGTCGCGCCCGGCACCAACGAGCACACGAACCCGCACGCGATGACTACGATCAACAAGGGCAACTCGGTCTTCACCAACGTCGCGCTCACCGAGGACGGCGACGTCTGGTGGGAGGGCCTGGAGAACCCCCCGGCCAAGGCGACGTCCTGGAAGGGCGAGGCCTGGACGCCGGAGTCCGACTTCGAGTCCAGCCACCCCAACAGCCGCTACTGCACGCCGATCAAGCAGTGCGACATCCTCGCGCCCGAGTTCGACGACCCGCGCGGCGTCCCGATCGACGCGATCCTCTTCGGCGGCCGCCGCAAGACGACGGTGCCGCTGGTGTTCGAGGCCCGCGACTGGACGCACGGCACCTTCCTCGGCGCCACCTTGTCGTCGGAGACCACGGCCGCCGCGATCGGTGCCGTCGGCATCGTGCGTCGCGACCCGATGGCGATGCTGCCCTTCATCGGCTACAACGCCGGCGACTACTTCAGCCACTGGATCAACGTCGGCAAGGACAACGACGCCGCCAAGCTGCCCAAGATCTTCTACGTCAACTGGTTCCGCAGAGACGACGAGGGCGGCTTCCTGTGGCCGGGCTTCGGCGAGAACAGCCGGGTGCTCAAGTGGGTCGTCGAGCGCATCGACGGCCAGGCCGCCGCGGTCGAGACCCCGATCGGCCACGTGCCGGCGCCGGGCTCGCTCGACGTCGAGGGCCTCGACATGACCCCCGAGGCGCTGGAGGCGGCCCTGGCCGTCGACGCCGAGGAGTGGAAGGCCGAGATCCCGCAGATCCAGGAGTGGTTCGAGAAGTTCGGCGACGACCTGCCCGCCGTCCTCTGGACCGAGCTCGACGGCCTGAAGGCCCGCCTCGACGCCTGATCGGCCCGACCCCACGCACGACGGACCCCGCCTCGATCCGAGGCGGGGTCCGTCGCATGTGGTGGAATCAGTCCGGCGGCTCGGGAGACGGTTTCGGCTGAGGGGGTAGCGCGCAGATGTCGACGTACGGTCCCGACGACCGCGCGCTCTTCGAGTCCGGTGCGGCCGCCCTGTACGACGAGATCGTCGCCCGCGAGGGGCTCGCCGCCGACGACGCTCGGATCGCCGACGACGGCACCGACCGAGCGGCCTTCGACCTGCTCGTGTCCCTCGGCCTGGTGCAGCTCGACAAGACCACCGGCACCTGGCTGCCCGAGGACCCGAGCAGCGTGCAGTCGCGAGTGGTCTCGCCGCTGAGCGCCGAGGGCGCCAAGCTGCTCGAGGAGTCGTCGCAGTGGGCGCGTGCCTTCGGCACCCTCAACCAGTCGTGGCGCCGCTCGCCCCTGGCCCAGGCGCGCGGCCCGTTCACCTACCTGCACGACGAGGCCATCGGTCCGTTCCTCACCGGCCTGGTCAGCGAGGCCGAGGAGGAGATGCTCACCGCGCAGCCCCAGGCCGGCCGGGACGCCGCAACCCTGGCCGCGGCCGCGCTGCGCGACACCGCCATGCTCGAGCGCGGCACCAAGATGCGCACCCTCTACCAGCACAGCGCCCGGCGCAGCTCGTTCACCCACAAGTACGTCGCGGCCGTCACCGCACGGGGTGCGGAGGTGCGCACCCTGGACGAGTTCTTCAAGCGGATGATCGTGGTCGACCGCCGCGTCGCGGTGATCCCCGCCAGCGACGACCACCGCAGCGCGGTCGCGATCCGCGAGCCGTCGGTGGTCGACTACCTCGTCGACATCTTCGAGCGCACCTGGGAGCGGGCCCGCCCGTTCACCAACCGGGAGAGCACCATGCTCAAGGGGATCGCCGCCGAGCAGCGGGCGATGACGATCCGGATGCTCATCGAGGGCCACTCCGACCCGGTGAGCGCCAAGCGACTCGGGGTCAGCCCCCGCACCTACGCCGGCTACGTGGCCGACCTGAAGGCGGAGTACGAGGCCGAGACGCGCTTCCAGCTCGGCTACACGATGGGCCAGGCGGGAGTGTCCGGGAACGAGCCCGACGTCGAGCCCGACGCCTGAGCCCCGCATCCACGCTGACCCGTCCCCTATAGAGGACGGGTCAGCGTGAAACGGGGCGGACGCGCGAAGGCGGCCCCTCGCGTCATTGCGAGAGACCGCCTTCGGGCTGAGTCGCGGCCAGCGCCGACCGCTCCTCAGGCCTGGATCTGATCGGGAGCCCGATCAGATGGACCGGATCAAGGCCGGCCGCCACCACCGGACTTGCACCAGCCACCACAACCCCAGCTGGAGTCGTAGGCGTGGGCCGGAGCGGACAGACCGACCAGACTGACGCTCAACGCTCCGGCTGCGGCGGCCAGGAAGAACTTGCGGGCGAACTTCATGTGAGACCAACTTTCCTCGGGCCCACGGAATGGCCCGTGCGCAGATTCTCCGGCGATGCACGCCCCCAGCGGCAGCGTGGGGGCGCTTCAGGTTTGTGCAATGCAGAATCGTGCAAACTCGCGCGGCCCCGGGATCCGCACCAGCGTGCACCGGTGGATCTCCCCGGGTCAACGCGCACGCAAACCTGGCGAGGAAGAATTTCCTGACCGGGGCGGCAGCCTGGAGATGACTCCGGGTCCGCTACCAGCTCGGCTGGCGCGGACCCGGAGGTCGTACGGGGCGGAGGCGGCGAGATTTGAACTCGCGAGAGGGTTGTAACCCTCAACCCGCTTAGCAGGCGGGCGCCATAGACCGGACTAGGCGACGCCTCCCTGCCGCTCGTCGAACGGCCCGCTCAGGGTACAAGGACGTCGCCGGAGCCTGCCAATCGGATCGCGGAACGGGCCCTCGCGCGAACCCGATGGTCGGCCCGATCAGCCGTGGGCCCGCTGGAGGTAGCCGCGCACGTCCTCGGCGAAGCGGTCGCGGTCGACGGCCAGCATCGACATCGGGATGGTGGTGGTCGTGTCGTCCCGACGGCGCAGCACCAGGCAGACCACGTCGTGCGGGTGGGCCGCGACCGCCTCGGTGACCTCCGTCCAGCGCCCCCGAGCCACGCCGACCCCCCGCACCATCCGGACGTCGTAGCCCTCGGCGTCCAGGCGCACGACGTAGGCCGTGGTGCGCAGCCGGCCGACCAGCCCGAAGACCAGGAGCAGGCCGACGATCAGCACCACCACGAGCAGGTCGGGCGGCAACGAGGTGTTGGCCACGACGGCGGTCATCGCGAACATCACCACGGCGAGCAGCACCAGCCCGCCGCCCATCAGGCGCGCGACCATCGCCGGCGCCAGGCGGTAGTAGGCGGGTTCGGTGTCCATCACCCACATTCTGAGGGACCTGGCGCAGGTCGGGCACTCCGACCCCTTGCCCTGGGGCCTGACGCCAGGGATGCTCGGTGCCACCCAGTCACCGTCGACGCATCCGGGAGGTGCCCATGAGCACCGCGAGCTCCACGATGACCACTGCCCTGGACGGGCTCCAGGAGGCGAACGACTCGCCGCGACGCGACGGCCCGGCGCTCGGCAACTGGCGCTGGACCGTGCGTCAACGCATGGCCGCGGTGCGCGACGCGCTGCTCGCCGAGACCGGCGCCGCCCCCGACGACGGCTGGCTCGCAGCGCGGGGCGGGACGTCGTTCCGCGAGCGGAACGTGCTGCTCGGTCGCCTCGGCGACCTCGGCACCCGAGTCCTCGAGGACAGCGACGTCGCGGCGGTGCACCGCGAGGTGGGTCGATTGGTCGTCGACGTGACCCACCACGTGCAGCGGGTCAACGACCTGGCCTACGACGACGTCGAGCTGGAGCTCGGCGGGTCGGAGTAGCCCCGACGACCCCGCCGGGCTCCGGATAGGATTCCGGGGTGCCGCGGCGGTCTTGGCCGGCGCGGTCACGGAGGGGTGCCGGAGCGGCCGATCGGAACCGCCTTGAAAGCGGTCGTAGGGAGACCTACCGCGGGTTCGAATCCCGCCCCCTCTGCCAACGGTGCACGGCACGACGCGTTTCGCCTGCCGGCAGGCGAAACTCGCACGGCGCACCGCAGGAACGCACGCCCGGCGCGAGTTCCGGGCGACCGGTCCGCGTCAGAGTGGCGTGAGGGTGACCAGCACGTCGCCGTCCTGCACGACGTCGCCCAGGGCGACCTTGATGGCCAGCACGACCCCGGGCACGTCGGCGATCACCGGGATCTCCATCTTCATCGACTCCAGCAGCGCGACCTCGTCGCCGGCAGCCACCGTGTCGCCGGGGGCGACCAGCACCTCCAGGACGTTCGCCACGAGCTCGGAGACGATCTCGACGGTCTGGTCGCGTGCCATGGTTCGCACGCTAGCCGTTACTGCCGCGTATCAGCATTCGACCGGCTCGCCCGGCACCGGCCGGACCCCGGTGGGGGCCCGCTCAGAGCAGGGCTGCGGTGCGGGGCGGTTCGGGGCGTAGGGCGTTGGCCTCGTCGGCGACCCGGCTACGACGCCCGCGCGAGCCGGTCGAGCCCCCGGTGAGGAAGACGTCGAGCCGGATGACCACGAACCCGAGCCCCAGTCCGATCACCAGGCCGTAGAAGAGGGAGAGACCGGCCTCGGTGAAGGCGATCTCGGGGTTGGCGAGGGCGTTGGCCGCCGCCGAGGTCGCCGCCACCCCGAACGCGCAGACCCACCAGCCCTGACGCCGGCGCGCTCGCATGTGGCACCCGTAGGCGAGGGCCGGCACCCCGAGGACCGCCTCGATCGGGCGCGGAAACGCGCCGACGTTGTCGCGCGACCAGCGCACGAAGTCGAG
>Ga0098074_1001742_pt1 | contig 10524 bp, 6 predicted proteins | sample 32_taG_FD_75064 | JGI IMG/M metagenome (GOLD analysis project Ga0098074, IMG submission 75064) | Marine viral communities from the Gulf of Mexico - 32_GoM_OMZ_CsCl metaG | ecosystem: Environmental > Aquatic > Marine > Oceanic | place: Atlantic Ocean: Gulf of Mexico | collected 2015-07-12
CCAAAGGTCTCTTAAAATGTCTTTAAATGATTCAAAAGAACTTACGCTATGTTTATCCCTAAGTATCTTTTCTAGAAGAGCAGAAGGTGTTATAACTGGCGATAAGTTATCACTTGACTCTACAGTAGTGGAATTATCTGCACCTCTTGATTTGTCTATCTCGTCAGCCCCAACAATATGGACATTTAAGTAGTTTCTAACGCATCTTACAAATGCCCTATTGCAAGCGATTGTTTCTAAAAACTTCAAACAGAAAGCGTCTGTATTTGATGAGCTGGCATTTGCAACATCTGAATAAGTGGTAGCAAATTCGTTAGCTGTTTCATAGTTATTACTCCAAGCTATAGTGCATTTGGCTGTAACATAATTATCAGAGATATTTTTTACATCAAAGTGAACTGAAGTATAGCCTCTTAATTTTGCCAACTCTTTAATGCCTCCAAGCATTATTAGCAGCTGATTGTCTTGCAGCCCCTCTACAGAATTAGGCACTTCTTGACCCCTTTTTGTAAACCAGTCTTTATTTGGATAAAGAAACTCAGGCTTTATCATGGCTCGCCAATTCACAGAGCCATCCTCATTAAATTTATAGTCTACATTCTCTAATAAACCATCATCATTCCTTTTATAGATGTTTGGCCCATAAAGTTTCTTGTTAGTTGTTTTTTTGGCTTTGCTCATAAATATAAAATAATTCTATTTCCGAAAGAGATTTTTCACCATCCAACATTTTATTATTATTGTCAAGATTTTTTTCCCAATGAGCTTCACTTAAATATTCCTTACCCTCGGAAATCAATCTTTTAGCTGTTAAAATTTTATAATTATTTTTAATTTTAAGGCTATCCTTGTTTTCAGGTCTGTATTCTTGTAGAATAGCGTCAAAATAGATATTCCGCAAGTAATTTATATCTTTTTTTCTTTCTGCCAACAAAATAAGGTTGATGTTCATATTTTTTATTATTTTAAAATATGAATCTGGAATGATATCGTCTTCTTTTTTTACTCTTAAAAAAATATTATTTATATTAGGGGCTAATCCTTTTATAAAATCTGGTTTAAGTAAGGCTTTTGAAAAAATAGATACTTTGTAGTTTTGGCAGTATTTAACAAAAGCATCTTTATTTATTCCATAATCAGCTCGTATAAAAAGTTCTTGATTCGGTTGTAAGCTTAGATTATAAAAAGTTGTTGGTACAACCTCTACTATTTTGTCTGCGTAGACTGCCCCAGCTCTAATTGTTTTGAAGTTTACTTTACAGTTTTCTATCTTAAGTAATTTAATGATAGATTGAGCAACTGTTTCAGGTAAAATATTATTTATATCATCAGATACATTAGAAAAAGAAGGTTTTTTATTCCATTTAGGTTCTAGATTAACCATTAAAGAAGAACGGCAAAACATTGGTTTATTAATAGCTGCAAAAGTATTACCAAATAAAGTCACTGTAGGTCTTTTTTTTAGACTGGACACATGAGCTGTTTCACCGTCACAACCTAAATTTAACAAAGATTTAGAAATTACATAAGCTTGTTGCTTAAATGGTAAATTTAACGCTGCGTCTACGCCGTCTATTTTTGCTGCACCACCTAATTGAATCACCTTTATGCCATGCTTCTCTAAAAATTGTTTTAAGATAAAAAAAACTACTGGGTAATGTTTGTAGTTTCTTGAGTTGTTTGTTTGATCTGGACAAACAGTTATGTACTTTTCAAAGCCAATAGGAAAAAAATGCTCTTTTACTATTGGTTTAGATATTTTAACACCTAAATTTTTTGCGTATTCTTCTAGTAAGTGTGGCATTTTAATTTAATGAAAATTGCAACTTGTCCTTGCCGTTATGGGTGTAACAAGGGTTTTTTTGTGTTGTATTATGTGGGTAGAATGCTATTTCAAACAAACCTTCTTCTGGGCCAATACCTTCCATCACAAAGGTGTTCTCAATTACAGGAGAATAAGGTAATAATTTGTGTACGTGTGGATTATCATCTATATATTGAAAATTTTCAGGTTTTGTAAATATGTATATATTATAACGTTTATATAATTTCTTTAAATTTACTAATAGCGCGTTTATTAAAAGTATATCGGTGCCACTTTGAGGTATCACGACAGCTATACGCTTGCCTTTGTCATCCTTATCTAACAAATCAGAAAGATCAGTAGTGTTTAAAGCTTGAGTTTGTTGCGCCGCTATCTGTTTGAAATGATTTACTACATTTGCTGGTGGGATACCTTTGTTAAGTTCAGCTAACCAATGTTTTAAGCCAGACGAATTTTCATCGACATCGTCGTTGAGTATATTTTTATAAATATCTTTTAAAAATTCTTCTTTTGTTTCGTAGTTTTCCTTAGGGTTATAAGATGAGTTAAATGAAGATTTTTTAAGATCAAAATCGTAATCTATTTCAGGCATTTCGTCTATTATTTTCTCCAGCTTTGACCCTATAGCTTGAACGGAAAAATTATCTATAACCCATTGCCGAGCTTTTTGTCCTAATTTTTCTCTCTGCTCCTTTGGCATTGAATAAACATTTTGTAACTCTTCAAATATACTATTAGGACAAGTAGATGCTTTTATGAATTGAGTTCCAGGCTCTCTGTATTCGCTCCAAGTTAAGGGTATGCCCGCGCTTTCTTCCGAGCAGCTATCTTCACCGCAAGAGTAATTCGTTACGAGGGTTACTAGCTCTGTAAGTTTTGCTTCTTGAATTGGTATTTCTTGCCCTCCACTTGTGAAGGGGTGGCAATACACATCCATTAAATTATACACTTCGTTTAACTGTTCTTCTGTAACGCCTCTTGTAGTATTAGTTGTATTTACTGTTTTTTGTGAGCCGCATTGACTGCAATTCTGCTCTTGTCCTATGAAGCTACGGACACTATAAGAACCGCATTTTGAGCAAACATAAGTCGTCAAGACATCTGACTTATCAATACCTTTTTCTTCTAGCATCCTCACAATATCCCAACCTTCAGACCAATGAGTGTGCAAAAGAAGTTTACTTTTTGGGTTTTTATCTTTAAAAAGTTTAAAACCATCTAAAAGGTTTGGGACGCTTTTCCTTAGTTGGTTTCTAAAAACAAAACCAATAATAAATTCATCACCTATGTCATGAAAGCTCCTTAATTGTTTCCTATTCTCCTCATCTAATTTACAAAAATTCGTGGTATCTAAAGAGCCTCTAAGGGTTTTAACTTGATCATAACCCATTTCATTAAGTGCTTTTTGTGCAAATGAAGACCATACGTAGTAATTTTTTAGTTTAGGCGCAAAATCTACAGCTTGAGGCAAAATTGGCAAACTGTCTAAAGTGGTCCATACCATGGTGTTAATTTTATTCCACCAAGGCTTGTTTGAATAACCGCCAAAAGCCCATATATCTTCTATTCCTATATAAACATCAGGCTTAAACTCAGATATTGCTTTGTCTACTAATTTATTACCATAACCTTCCATCCTTTGCTGCTCTGCATTTAAAGCTTGCATTTCGTTTGGAGGTGGTAATGCTCCTCTGCATGTCCAAGGAACTGTTGTCGTTTGTGGATCTTGCCACTGCACTCCATTAGCTAATTCTATAAGCTCATATTTCCCTGTATTGTAAAGATATCTAAGAATATTTTTCTTGTTTTTACCAAAACCTGTAAAAGCTCTGCAAAAATTAGAATGTATTAATACAGTCTTTTTTTTCATTGTTGTGAGGCTTTATACTCTTTTGTTTTTTGTAATCTATAAAGGTAAAGTTCTTGTAAGAATACTTTTAAAAACTCAAGTAAGCCATAAGCTTCACTCATTTCAACTCCTATGCCAAACTTATTAGCGGAGTTTCTTGTTATGCCAAAAGAAAATGCTTTTGTGCCATCTTTTTTAGTATAAGGTTTAAAAGATATAGATGTTTTATTATCTTGAAACGAGTGAAAAGCAGAAAAATCACAATAGTTTTCTATGGCATTTATAAACCCGCCAGCTTCTATTTCATTAATTTTTAAAGAAATAGATTTGTCAGGATTTTTAGAATTTTCCGAAAAAGAACCCGTTCTTCTTTCGTTATTCCAAGAAAATTGTTTTATGGCTCTTATATAGATACAAGGCTCATTATTTTTCTGATTCGACCCAATATCAAAGCTAAATGCACAACCTGTGTTTTTAGAATTAGGTTTGTAGTACTGTACGATCATGTACAATACTATGTAAATAAACAGTTTTTTCTACAGAAATCGTGTAGAAAATTATTTCTGAGCCTTTTTTATTTGATCAGATGTAGGAGCGCCTTTGTCTCCTTTTTTACGCATTTTTTCGCCTGAACCGCTCTTAATACGTTCTCTTTTTTTTCTGATATTTTCCCAAAGACTACTTTCTATTTTGTCTTTTTTTTTTCTTTCATGATTTCGTTATGCTTTTTCATAAACGCTTCATGAGATTCCCCAGGCATATAAACTGTTTTGCCGTCTTTTCCTTTATGACTATGAATACCTTTAAGACCTAGTTTTTTAGCATCTTTCATAGCTTGCTCTTTTGTGGGGTAAGCGTGAGCCATGGGATCATCAGCGGCTTCCATTTTTTTCTTTTTCTCATCATCTCCACCATAACCAGCTTTGCTTTCCTCTTTATCTCCATAATGATGATTTGCTTTACCTTCTTCTTTCATTTTTTGAAGAATTTTTTCTTGTAAAGCGGGGGGAAGTTTCTTCTGCTTTTCTGTAAGCTGACCATTTGAATTTTCCATCAACATTGATCTATCCTTATCATACTGCACAGCACATGCTTTCATGGTATTATCCATGTTCATGTCTTTTGTATCTGTCATATCTGCATCATTCATAGCACAATGACTCATGTATGATTTAAATATCTTAACTTCTTTTTCATCCATTTTTTTAGACATGGACTTCTTTTTAGCTTCGCTCATTTTAATTTGTGGTGTGTTGTATAAAAAAAATAAATCTTGATCGTCCCATGGACCTCTGCCATCTAAAAACTCATTGCCAACTGCGACAGACGCTTTTTTAGAGGCTTTTTCAAATTGTGATATGCAAACAGCAACTCTTTGCTCATTACCCTCAAATTCGCCTTTTGTGGACAAATCAGTAACGCATCTGCTTATAAAATCAGAGCGTTTTTCTTTATCACTTGGAGAGGGTAATGGCATATACAATAATTACACAAATTTTAAGCTTTTACACCAAAAATAGGCTCACAAATCGTTTTCATTATGAAATTTTTATTTTGACTGAAAATAGGTATACTGCAAAATCTCTCATATAAATGTGAAAACGTGTCTGCGATTTCTATTATTTTATCATATCTGTAAGAATCATACAGATAAACCTCTTTTATGTATGCTAACAGTAGAGTTCCTAGTTTTTTTCTAAGTTGTAGTTCAAAAAACCTATAAAAAAGCTCTCTATCGTTATTTATTGAACCAACTGAACAAAATTCATCAAATATTGGGATATCATTTTGTTTAGAAAAGCCACTATCTAGAATTAAATCACATATATCTATATATGGATGCCCCATGCAAGTTTGATCTAAATTATCTAAGTAGAAGAAGTGGTTGTTATAGAATATAGAATCTAAAGTTAAGTTGCCATGACACTTTTTCTTAAAAAGATGCTGTAGTTCATTTTTACTTTTGTTTATTTCCTCCTTTAAAACAATAAAGAATTTTTTGCACTTATCGTAATCTGTATAACTTTTTATAGCTGTAATAGATTCTTCTGGAAGTTCTTTTTCAGGCTCTAAATTGTCATAAAAATCTTTTAAATTTGTTTTATATGAATTCCTAACGGCTCGTGTTCCCGCAAACTCAAAATAGTTAGCGAAAAATTGATCCATGTTTTCAGCAAGAACAGAACGCCCTGTATTTCTGATACTTTCCGACTGTACAGCTTTTGTTAGTAAATACTGTACTTCATCACCAATTTTTGTCTCACCGTGACAAACATACTTTGGAACATGATCTTTCCCTAGACTTCTTAAAGAAGTAACTTCTTTTTTAAACACGCCTTTCTCGTCACTTAAAGATATTTTTAGTTTAAAAAACTCAGAAGATTCGTCAACTATATGGAAAACATCGTAATCATCGCAAACTGATGACAATGTGATTTTGCTGGCTTTAAGTTTAGGTTTTACTTTTTTAATTAGCTGCTGGGCAAATTTACAATCTTGCTCCGTGTCACTAGGCTGATTGAAAGCGTAAGCCTTATGTTTAAAAAGAGATGATAATTTCATTAAGGGTTAAAAACTATTTCTTTTTTTACAGGCTTTATTGTTATGCAGTTGGCGTTTTTATTTGAAATTAAAAATTTTGATAAAGGCACATGAATTATTTCTTTAACAAGATTTTTTATATCTCTAGCATGTAGGTTTTCGCTAATTGCTTTTTCTAAAATAAAAGGTCCAGTGCTTCTACTAAAGTCAATGTCAAAACCTTTGTTTAATAATCTATTTTTTATTATTTTTAATTCTTGATTTATTATATTTAAAAGATCTTTTTTGTCTAAATCTTTAAAATGCACCACTTCTTCTATTCTAGCTAAAAGCTCAGGTCGCAAATGTTTTTTTAATTCTTTGTTGTATATTGATTCAGGTTTTTCTTGCTGATCTAGAAACCCGACACTTCTTTTTTTGCTTTGTGTGGCGCCAATATTAGATGTCATTATTATAACGCAGTTAGAAAAATCTATTTTTCTATTTAGATTGTCTGTGCAATAGCCTTCATCTAAAATATGCAAAAGAAGATCAAGAATCTTTTGGTCGCACTTTTCAATTTCATCAAATAACACAATTGAATTTGGTTGGTTTCTTACAAATTCTGTTAATAACCCACCTTCTTCATATCCAACATAACCTGCATTAGCACCTATAAGTTTAGCTATGCCTGTTTTGTCTTGATATTCCCCCATGTTTATCTGTATGAAGTGTCTTTCGTTACCTAAGAAGTTTTTAGCTATTTTCTTTGCAGTAAAGGTTTTACCCACACTGGTAGCTCCAATGAATAAAAAATTAGCTAGCGGCTGTCTTTCATCAGTTAATCCTACTTTCGCGCAAGATAAGAGGTCATAGATTTTATTTATAGCTTCACTTTGGCCAAAAATTTCACTATTCATTTTCTTTTCAAACGAATTAAAAGAAGAATGTGATTTTGAGACAGTGCCTTTAGATAAGCCTGTTTTCTCTGTTATGACTTGTATAATATCTTTCTGTCTTATTTTTTCTTTCCTGCTTTTGCCGCCATTATCATTTGATAAGCTTTGTATATAGTCTTTTAAAGTATTAGTAAATTCTTCTTCATCAAAATCTTCATTATCAGCTTGGACCATCATTTTAGAAAACTTAGTTCTTAATGTGTCCATTTTGTCGGAAGTGTTTTTATATTTTATTTTAGTTTTTGCTCCTATCTGATCTATTATATCAAAAGCTTTATCAGGAAAGTTTTTATTGCTTAAATAAGTTTCACAAAATTGCAATATCAAATCAATATCTGACTCTTTGAATTTTACTCTATGAAAGTCTTCGTAGTAAGAAAGGGTATTTAAAACTATTTTTTTAGTTTCTTCTAATGAAGGCTCTTTGATATCAATTTTATCAAACCTTCTTTTCATCGCAGAGTCCTTTTCAAAGAATTTTTTGTATTCTTCTGATGTTGTCGCTCCAATGCATTTTATTTTACCTCTAGCTAACGCTGGCTTTAGCATATTAGAAGCATCAACTGCACCTTCAGAATTTCCAGCACCAATCAAGGTGTGTATCTCGTCAAAAAATAAAACAATGTAAGGCTCGCTTTCAGCCTCCTTTATCAAGGTTTTAAATCTTTTTTCAAACTCTCCTCTGTATTTTGTTCCAGCCACCATTGCACTTAGATCAACAGCACAAATTTGCATCAAAGACATATGGTGAGGAACGTCTTGTTGTGCGATTTTTTGGGCTAAACCTTCTACTACGGCAGTTTTACCAACTCCAGCCTCTCCTATCAATATTGCATTGCTTTTATTTTTCTTTGATAATATTTCTATAAGTTGATCTGTCTCGAAATCTCGCCCAGATATTTTGTGAGATGGATTTGATAAGAATTCGTGATTAAGGTTTTTGCAATATTTAGTTAAATGCTCTAGGGACTTGCTTTTGATTTCGTTATCAATGCTTTTTTTAGTTTCTATTTGAAAAATATTTTTAGCAGGATCGCTAGTTTGTGGGATGCTACTTTCTAACACATGAGTTTCAATCATGTCTTTTACTTTAAAAACATCCAAGCCATTTAATTGGAGAAACTCTATAAAGTCGCCACCCATGTCCAAAATCACATAAAGTATATGTTCTGGACCTATAAAATAGCTATCAAAGTTATCGGAAAACTCTTTTGCAAAAAAGATTGCTTCGTTTACCTCATCATGCCAAATGCTACTGCCTTTAGTTCTTACAAATAAATTTTTATTTTGCGATGAAAAACTCTTAAAAGATTTTATAAATTGCTTTAGTTCTAATTTTATATTTTGAGTTTTTAGCTTTAAAGAAAAACTGTCTGAAATATTTGCCAAACACCCATAAATTAAATGAGAGTTATTTATTATCGGGTGATTGTTGGCTTCGGCAAACTTTTGAGCATCTTTGATACCTTTTTTTGCTTTTGGAGTTAAGTTATAATCTGTTAAACCCATCATTACTATTTACACTATTTAACTTCAGATAGCTTCATATAGATTTTGTCACTTATTGGATTAATTTTATTCACAAAAACTACATCATCACCAGTTACTCCTTCAATTATAGTAATATCGCCTTTTTTGGGTAGTTTTTTGCCAGAATTTAAAAAATCAGTAAACTTACTGCTAGAATTTGAATCTAAAAATAAAGCGTTAACGAGGCCGCTTTCGTCTTGAATTTGAAATCTAGCATACTTGTTTCCATTACGGCTTGTTCTTTTTAGAACATCAGTTACGAATCCCACAAATCTTACGTTCTTTCTTTCTTCTGACCTTTTTATAGTTAAAGCTGATTGAAAGTCTTGTTCATGTGCATGTACATCTCTTATTGTATGAGAGTAGCTGTAACCTAAAAGTTTTTCCTCAAAAAACCAATTTGCATACTTAATATGGCGATTATTCATATCGAAAATAACCCTGTAAGGTTCATACTTTTTCTTAAAAGTTTCAAATCTTTTTGGAGCCATTATTTTCCTATTATCATCTCCTACTGTATTGTTTTTTACAACATCGAAAATAGAAGTTAATATGTCATAATCGTAGGCATCTCCTAAAGCGATAAAGTTTCTTTTTTCTCTGTCTGTTAGAATGTTAAAAGCTTGCGCTTCTAAAACTAACCTGCATCTATTTTTGATCACAAAGGAATCTAGCAATCCAGCTTGTATAAGAGCAGATAAAACTCCTATGTTTAAACCAGCCTGTTTTGCTGAAATAAAAACTTCATACTTGTTTTTAAAAGACTCTTCTCTAAATTCTAGCAAGGAAGTTAAAACTTTGTCTGAAACTCCTTTTATTGAATTTAACCCATACCTGATATTTTTGCCTTCGACTTTAAAATCGATATCAGACTTATTCAAATCAGGCGGCAATAGCTTTATATCAAAATGAGGAAGCTCTTGACTTATTTTTGCTATCTCTTCATGGGAATTAGGCTCATATTTAGCATATTTTAACAAGCTCAAGAAAAACTGCTCAGGGTAATTAAACTTTAAATAAATTGTTATTGCTGCTAAATACGCATAACTTATAGAGTGCGATTTATTGAAAGAGTAATTTGCTGAATCTTCCGCAACTTTCCATAAAACATCGCCGATTTTTTTGTCTAGTTTATTTTCTTTTATTTTTTCTTGAATCTTAGCTTTCCAAGCTGGCATCTGGTCAACTTTTTTCTTGCCAACTATTCTTCTTAACTGCTCTGACTCATCTAAACTAAAACCAACTTTAACGGCCATTTTCATAAGCTGCTCTTGGTATAAAGGTATGCCTCCAGTATAGCTTAATATGTCATCAAAAAACTCATGCACAGATTGGAAGTCTCCAGTTCTAGCGTAAGCGGCATAATCATCTTTAAAATCTAAAGCTCCAGGTCTAGCTATAGCAACTACAGCTGAAAGTTGTTCAAGATTTTGTGGTTTTATAAGATGACAAACTTTAAAGTTTGTTTCCGCTTCAATTTGAAATAGTCCTTGGGGACATTCAAGGCAAGCTAAAGCGGCATAAATACTTTTGTGGTGCGGATCTATTTCATCGACATTTATTTTTAGCGCTTTGCAAACATCATTAACAACCGATAGTGTTCTAAGCCCTAAAATATCAAACTTAACACTTAAGCTGGCGACGTCATTCATGTCGTAGCCAGACACTAATGAACCATCATTAGTAAACTGCAATGGCATAACTTCATCTAGCTCATAAAATGATATTGAAATACCAGATGGATGAACGCCTGTATTTTTATTTAGACCTTCTAGTTTTTTAGCTATTTTAAATACTTTAGGATATTTATCAGCGTAATTTTTAAAAGATTCGCTTTCTTC
>Ga0098074_1001743_pt1 | contig 10518 bp, 7 predicted proteins | sample 32_taG_FD_75064 | JGI IMG/M metagenome (GOLD analysis project Ga0098074, IMG submission 75064) | Marine viral communities from the Gulf of Mexico - 32_GoM_OMZ_CsCl metaG | ecosystem: Environmental > Aquatic > Marine > Oceanic | place: Atlantic Ocean: Gulf of Mexico | collected 2015-07-12
GGCTTGCCGCCTCGTATAAATCGCCCTCTTCGCTCAAATTCATGTACGATTCCGCCGCCATATCCTTGGCCGCGCCGCCGCCCTGCACGCCCATGAACTTGATAGAGCCAAACGCCAGCAGGGCCTCACCCTGCTTCACATCCACCGCGTTGAGCCGCAGTGGCACAGAGGGCGCATAGTGCCGCAACAACTGCCCCGGTGATTTGGGCGCCTCATGCGCGCCATTATCAATCTCGACATCAAAGCCCAGCACATTGGAAATCTCTTCCGCCGTAATCGAACCGGGGCGTAAAATAACAGGCACCTCCCCGCTCAAATCAACAACTGTGGATTCCAATCCCACCGCGCAATTCCCCGCCGCCAAGATCATCTCGATTTTATCACCAAGGCTCTGCGCAACATGGGCGGGGGCGGTCGGACTAACCTCGCCCGAGGTGTTGGCGCTCGGCGCCGCCAGCGGAAACCCGCAGGCTTTAATCAATTGCCGCGCTATCTTGTGCGCGGGCACGCGGATCGCCACGGTATCAAACCCCGCCGTGACCAGATCGGAAATCTCGCACGCCGCGCGCTTTGGCAAAATCATGGTCAACGCGCCGGGCCAGAAATTATGCGCTAATTTGCGCGCCGCCTCGCCCATCACGCCATATTCTTCGGCCTCTTCGGCGCTCAGCACATGGGAAATCAGAGGATTAAAGCTCGGCCTGCCTTTGGCCTCGAATATCTTGGCAACAGCCGTACCGCTCAGGGCATTCGCGCCCAGCCCGTAAACCGTCTCGGTCGGGAACGCGACCAAACCACCTGATTTCAAGTGATTCGCGGCCTCCTGAATAGAAAGATCATTTGCTGCCAGTATTCGTGCATTCATGGAAAATATAAAAGCCATGAACGCCCTGCAAATGCAAGGATTATTGCTTTCTTGTTGCACTGCACATATATAATTTCCTACTATTTGTTTGTGGGAAATAAATAAAAAGGAATAACGCACATGACAGGGCGCATCATCACAATCGCACAACAAAAAGGCGGCGCGGGGAAAACCACGCTGGCCGCACAACTGGCCGTGGCCTTACTGAATACAGGCGCCAGCGTAGCCACCATCGACATTGACCCGCAAGGCTCGCTAAGCCTTTGGTACGCCGCCCGCATGGCCGCTTTGGGAAATAAAAACAAACTCATGCATGCCCAAATTCAAGGCTGGCGCTTGAAAAAAGAGGCCGAGCGCGCCGCCGAGGAGCATGATTACGTCATCATCGACGCCCCGCCGCATGCCGAGAGCGAGGCCACAATCGCCATCCGCACGGCGGACTTGACCCTAATCCCGATGCAGGCCTCCCCCATGGATTTATGGGCCTGCCGCCCGACCATCAAAACCGCTGCCGATGAGGGCACGCCCGCCCTAATCGTGCTGAACCGCATTGATACGCGCACCAAATTAAACGCCGCCATCATGGATAAATTAACCGAACTTGAAACCAACATCGCAAAATCCGCCCTCGGCAACCGCGTGGCCTTTGCGGCCTCCATGATGGATGGCAAAGGTGTGGTGGAAACCGACCCCGCCTCCAGCGCCGCCGTCAAGGAAATCACAGCCTTGGTCAAAGAGTTGAAAAAGACAGGCGCTCTGAAGCTACAAAAAGCCGCCTAACCTTATCCGTTATTGCGAGGAGGCAGAGCCGACGCGGCAATCCATTTTGGTGCAGTGGATTGCTTCGCTCCGCTCGCAATGACGATAATGCTAACCTCTAATCTTCACCACAGTCCCGCCGCGCATCGGCTCGGGTACGCCTGTGGTTCCCGGGAAGCTGATCGGTAAATGTTTAACGCAGCGAATGGCGAGATAGCCGAAACACTCGGCCTCGGTCGCATCGCCGTTCCACCCCAGCGTATCGACATCATACACCCTGCAGGGCAGCTCCTCATTCAAACGCTTCATCATTGTTCTGTTATGCCGCCCGCCGCCGCAGACATAAATGGCTGACGGGTTGGCCGGAATATGATCAAAAGCGCGCACCACGCCCTGCACGCTAAATTCCAGCAAGCTCGCCAGCGCATCTTCAGGGTTTAGCCCGACCAGCCCCTTGGCCAGCGGCCCCATTACCGCCACATCCCATTCATTCCGGTCGAGCGATTTGGGCGGTGGGGCGGTAAAATATTTATGCGCCATCCACCCTATGAGCGCCATTTCGTCAATATGCCCGTTCGCGGCAAACCCGCCATCGGGGTCGTAATCCATCCCCAGATGCGCCTTGGCATAATCATCCATCAGCGCATTTCCTGTGCCGGTATCAAAGGCAATAATCTCGCTCTCGTCATGACCGATCCATGTGATGTTTGAAACGCCGCCAATATTAAGAAACGCTACGGGCCGTTCTAATTTTGCCACTCTGGCGCGCGCCGCATGATATAAAGGTGCCAAAGGTGCTCCTTGCCCGCCAGCGGCCACATCCTTTTCACGAAAATCGTGAACGACATCCACACGCGTTTGTTCGGCCAGCAATCCGGCATCCCCGATCTGCACGGTGGTTTTATTCCCCACATCATGTAAAACCGTCTGGCCGTGAAAGCCGATCACATCGGGCTTATGCTCGGGATATTTTTCCATCAATTGTTTTACAAGGCGCACATGTGCCATCGTCATCGCCCGCTCGGCCTCGCGCCCCGCATCATCCAGCTCGGCCTTACCGAAACACGCGCGCAAAGCGCTACGCAGCTCGCTGCCATAACTCTCACTTAAAAAACCAATCGGCTCGACCTTCCCCATCCCATCGGTGCGGATCAGGGCGGCGTCCACCCCGTCCAGCGAGGTTCCGCTCATCAGACCAATTGCAGTATAGACTTTTTGTTTTTCCACGATTATAAAACCTCTATGACACAGTACAAATCAGACTTTTTAAATATACTAGAGGAACGCGGGTTTATCCACCAGTGTTCTGATTTTGATGCCTTGGACGCCAAATTGGTGGCGGGACCGCAGAGCGCCTATATCGGTTTTGACGCCACGGCCAAATCCTTACATATTGGCAATTTGACCGGAATCATGATGCTGTACTGGTTCCAGCAAACCGGCCACAAAGCCATCACCCTCATGGGCGGCGGTACATCCAAAATCGGTGATCCGTCTTTCAAGGACGAGCAGCGCAATCTGATGGATGACGACACCATTAATGACAATATAGCGAACATTCAAGCCACCTGTTTCAAACAGTTCCTCGATTATGACGGCACCAGCGGCGCCGATCACAAGGCCGAAATGGTCAACAATAATGACTGGCTGGACGGCCTGAAATATCTGGAATTCCTGCGCGATTATGGCCGTTACTTCACCGTCAACCGCATGCTGAGCTTCGATAGCGTCAAGCAACGTCTAGAGCGCGAAAGCCCGCTCTCTCTGCTCGAATTCAACTATATGGTTATGCAAGGTTATGACTTTCTGGAATTAAACCGCCGTTACAGCACCATCCTGCAAATGGGCGGCTCCGACCAATGGGGTAATATCATCAACGGTGTGGATCTCGGCCATAAATCCGACCGCGTCCAGCTTTTCGCCCTCACCGCTCCGCTGCTGACCACACCCGATGGCAAGAAAATGGGCAAGACAGTGAATGGCGCGGTTTGGCTGAATGCCAATCTGCTCAGCCCTTATGATTACTACCAATACTGGCGCAACGCCGATGATGTTATGGTCGGCACGCTGCTACGCCGTTTCACCATTTTGCCGATGGATGAAATCCGCAAACTCGAAGCCCTAGAGGGCGCGGAAATCAACGAAGCCAAGAAAATACTGGCTTTCGAAGCCACCAAACTCTGCCACGGCGAAGCCGCAGCGCAAGAGGCCGCCGCAACCGCGCAGCAAGTCTTCGAACAAGGCGGCGTCGGCGATGATCTGCCCTCCATCGAGATTGACGCTGGCCGTTTGAGTCAAGGCATTGCCGTGCTGGATCTGTTCGTCGAAACCGGCCTCGCCGCCTCCAAAGGCGAAGCCAAACGCCTGATTAAGGGCGGCGGCGCGCGCATCAATGACAACAAAATCGATGATCAAGACCTAAACGCATCAGATTCCGACCTCACTGCTGACGGCCATATCAAACTCTCCGCAGGCAAGAAAAAACACGCGCTGGTGAAGCTTAAGGCTTAAGGCTTAAAACGCTACTCAAACAAAACGCGCCGCAATATCCCGGGTGTCAGAACCGAGAGCGGATTAACGGAGATATCGGGATTATCGGAATCCCCCCGCATGCTATATGTGGCGGCGAACAGCGCGCCCGTGCCGCCCGTGATAATATCGCCCACTAGCGGAATAGAGCCGATGGCCTTGTTAATCCCCGAGAGCGGAATAATCGTGCCCGACACATCAACACGTCCCGCGCCATTATCAAACACCCCATCAAAAGTCAGCCCCAGCGAATTGCCCGACGTCCGGCCGTTTTTCAGCACCAGCAGCGCCCCTTTTTTGCGGTAAAGCCAATCAAAATTGGCTTCCAGCTTGCTAAACACCAATCCCTCGCCATCCAACGAAGACATCAAGCCCGGCAAAGACAGCGCGCTGATTAGCTGCGCCAGCGCGGGCGCATCAACCACGCGGAAATTCGTTATCTCGGCCAGCCCGATCAGATTGCGGTCATAAACCCCGCGGATCGGCTCGCCATATATTACCAATTTACCGCCTCGGATGCCTTTATACACATCAAATGCCTTGAGCGCGGCGCCTGCATCATCGGCCTCGAACCGGAACGTACGCACCCCTTGCGCATTGGCCTTATAACGCAAATAAATATCGCCAGCCCCCGCAATGGCGTCCATCTCCAGCTGGTTAAAGCGCCCTTGATCATCAATATCGGCGTATAATTTGCCGTACTGGATCACCTCCCCGTCGGCAGGGCGCATTTGATCCATCGAAATCGACAAAATCATAGGCGGGTTGTCATAGGGCTCGGCGGCGGCGGCTTTTCCGGCCGCGTCATCCTTATCCAGAAACGGGCGTAAATCCAGAAACGCGCCATCCATCACAATTTTCATCTGCCCCGATGGGGTGATATCCACACTGGCATTGGATATGGTCTCGCCCAGAATAAAGCGGCTGATCTCCGCGCGGGAAATTTCTGTTGCCTCGCCCGTGCCGCGAAATGCAATCGCGCTCTTTTCCATTCTGAAATTGGGTGCATTGGCGGTAAGATCGCTAATCCGTCGCAGCTCGCTATCACGCATATGGGCGGTAAGTTCAACAGAACCGGCGGCGCCGCTGGCCTTATTATAATCAAACGCCTCGACAAAGAACCGCGCAGGGCTGATATCCGCACGAACATCAACCTCGGCCTTATCATCCTCAAAGCCAGTATAGGTGATCTTTGCAGGCACGCTACCATCCAGATAATCGCTCAGATCAACACCGAAATGCTCCCGCAGCTCGGCATCAATGGTGATGCTGGCATTGGCGCGGTGTTTATAGCTCTTGCCTTCGGAATCAATATATTCCATCCAGTCAAACACCACAGGGCGCCCCGAAAGCTCACCGCTGCCGCTCACCGTATAACGCTCATTATTCACGCTCACCTTGAACGGCCCGCCGCTGAGCGGCAAACCGCGGATCAAATTCGGCATAAAGCCGCCCCGCACCGTGCCGCTCACATCCATTTTTATCTCTTCAATCGCCAGATCGTCCTTGGTCGGGAATGCCAGCTTCACATGCATATCGGTCTCGCCGCGCACCTTGGCAATATCGGTATCCAGCTCGTCTTTCAGATCAATCGGCTCGGTCGATAGATAGGTGAAAACCTTATCCAGCCCGCCTTGTAATTTAATATCCATGGCAACCCCGCCTTTGCCCTCGGCCACCACCTCGTCAAAAACCAGCTCGGCGGATGAAATGTTCATCCCGCCCATCTCGGCGTTATCAATCGTAATAGAGATCGTGTCCTTCTCCAGATCAAAGACCCCACTCCCATTTGCTTTGGTCAAGGCAGGCAGAGGATTGCGGTAATCCATGCTCATATTTGCAAACCCGAAAAAGGCTTTCAGGTTACGCGCATTGATATCAAACTCACCCGCGCCGTCACGGCTTACAATCAAATCGGTCTGCGCGCGCAACCCTTCCAGATCACCGCCGCTCATTTTATCTACGATCCATTCCTCCGATGCATCCCCCTCCAATGCGGCAGGCCAAAGGGGGGCGATATTGGATTGCGGCATATCATCAATGCTCACAGCCACGCTGCCGATATAAAGGGGAGCACTCTCGGTTAGACTTGTCTCCTCCGCCGGCTCCTCTTCGGGGGTTGCCTCTGGCGCGGCGATTTCCGTCTTACTATCCTCATCCTGCGTATATGAAGGCCCCTGCATTTCGACCTTCGCGCCGGCGCTCTGCATTTGACCTTCGACGCGGAACGTCACGCCGTTGCTGGTCAATTGCATAGTCTCGATGCGGAAACTCTCGCTCTCTTCATCTTGATAAGCCAGCGCCGCCTGAAAGTCCTGATACACCACAGGAATAGGTGCTAAGGCCTCACTAAAAACTTTGCCGCTGTCCGAGCTGATCTCACCGCTCACATTTCTCACTGTCAAATCCAGCCCCAACGTGGCACTCAGCCTGGCGTCAAGCACGACATCCTGGCTACGCAGCATATCCAGCCCTTCTATTTTTCCAGCAAAAATACTCAAATCCAGATTGCTGAAATCGGCGCTCGCCTCGGCGCTGTTGGCTTCGCGGTCCAGAATAACTTCCGCGTGAAAATGCGAAGCCTCATCTTTCACTTCCGGCAAATCAAGATCAAGCGTTGCTTTAAGCCCCAGAGGCGCTTTCTCGAAAACGATATTAAAATCAGGAAAGAACCAGGACGCGCCGAATTTATGATCTTCCACCATCACCTGCGCATCAATAATCTGCAGGGTACGCAGCGCGGCTAAAGGCGAGTCCCCCTTCGCGCCCTCTTCGGGTTTTTCGATTAAATCCAGAATATCGGCAATCAAATCCCGTTGCCCCTCGGCTTGTTCCTCGATTATGGTCTCTTCATCACCAAGCCCGAAATCAATACTGTTATCCTCGCCTCTTATAACGCGCACCGACGGGCGCGTAATGATAAGCGATAAAGGCTCGATAATGCCTACCAACAATTTGGCTTTGGACAGGCTCAGCGCTATTTCATCCACCGATATGATCTCGTTATGGTCTGCGCCCATAATGCGCCCGTCCTGCAGCCCCAGCAAAAGCGGCCCCTTTAAATCCGGCCAATACAGCGCGGATTTATCAATACTGGCATAAACGCCGGAGCCCTCGTCCCGCAACGCACTTTCTATATAATCATTGGCAAAGCTGATATCGACCGGTCCGCTCTTTAACCGCCAAACCGATAGGGCGGCCAAAATGAGTACAATCAGCAAGAAGACGGCAAATCCCTCTCCCGCTATATGGGCGCTGCGTTTACGGTATACCTTAAGTCTTTTCTTCTTTGGCGCGGGCGCGGCTTTTTTAACAGATTTCTTATTATCTGGCTTTTCGGGGGGCAAAGTCTCTTTACTCTTATCGGACACGTTTTAAATCGACCACATTCTTTGTTTATTTTATTATCAGGCAGAAAAGCATTTGAAGGCACCCTTATACAATAAAACTATTTTGTGCTCTGCAGAAACCCAAATTTCTAATATATGCAAATTTTACTGCATTACACGCCAAAAACGGAACTTGCAGGCACCGCATTTTGTTAATACCTTATCTAAATAAAATAGATACCAGACGTAATTTTAAAGGAATATTCTATGAGCGAGCTTAAAATCGGCGACAAAGCCCCGGAATTCAGACTTCCTACAGATGGCGGTGAGGATATTTCAACCACGGCGCTAAAAGGCCATAAGGTAATTTTATATTTCTACCCTAAAGATAACACGCCGGGTTGCACCACGCAGGCATGCAGCTTTCGCGACAATCTGGATTCTTTAAGCAAACTCAACGCCAAAGTCGTGGGCATTTCCAAAGACAGCGTCAAAAAGCACGACAATTTCAAGGCCAAACACGGCCTCAATTTCCCACTCGCCTCCGACGAAGAGGGTGATGTGTGTGAACGCTACGGCGTTTGGAAAGAAAAATCCATGTACGGCAAGACATTCATGGGCATAGAGCGCACAACCTTCCTGATTGATGAAAACGGCATTATTTCCCAAATATGGCGCAAGGTGAAAGTAAACGACCACATGGATGAAATCCGCACCGCCCTAAAAGCGCATAATTCGGTTGGCGGCAGTTAGCATATTTCAGCCAGCCTACCGTATTAAAAAAAGAGCCCCAAACGGGGCTCTACTTTATTTTCTAACGAGTTCACAACCGTTACACGCTTAAATTAAGCGGCAATCGCTTCTGTGACATTCACGCTGCGTCCGGCCTCGGCCTTATTCAAATGGTCATGGATATGCTCGCTCATCATATCGGTATAGCCGTGGAAGAAATGATTGGCTTCAGGAATGACGCGGTAATCAATTGAAATGCCTTTTTGCATTTGCACCTTATCAACGAATTTCTCGACAGTTGGCTCTTGCACCACATCATCACGGCCACCTTGCAGAACCAAACCCGATGTCGGGCAAGGGGCTAGGAAGCTGAAATCGTACATATTGGCAGGTGGGGCAACTGATACAAACCCTTGAATTTCCGGGCGGCGCATCAATAATTGCATACCGATCCAGGCACCAAAGGAAAAACCGCCAACCCAAACATACGGGGCGTTCTGGTTAATTTCCTGCATCCAATCAAGCGCAGAGGCCGCATCGCTGAGCTCGCCTTCACCGCGATCGAACATACCTTGTGAACGCCCGACACCGCGGAAATTGAACCGCAGAGTGGAAAAACCGCGCTCGACAAAGTTCTGGAACATTGTGTAGGTGATTTTGTTGTTCATAGTGCCGCCGTGTTCGGGGCTGGGATGTAATATCAGGGCCAAAGGGGCGTTTTTGACTTTGGAATGGGAATAGCGACCTTCTAAGCGGCCGACAGGGCCATTAAAAATAATCTCTGGCATAAATACTCCTTCATAAGTAGCTGTTTAATTAAACTACTGATTTACCATAAGAATTAAATAGTGTAATTCCAAGGCGTTGCTTAAGTGATGGTATAAAGAACCTACAGGAATATGTCCAGAAATTTATGCTAACCCGTTGAAAACATTGTGGATGAAATAATTCTTATCAAATCGTGCACTTTATATTAGCAATTACGAATTTTAGACTTTACAATATATTTATATGCATTAAACAACTGAGAATACTGGCCGCATATCCAACGAGCCATATATGAATAATAAAGGATAATGATAATGAAGAAATCTTTGAAACTTACAACCCGCGGACGCTACGCCATTATGGCGATGGTCGAACTTGGCAAACGTGCAGGTTCCGAGCCCGCCCCGCTGGTAGAAGTCGCAAAGCGCGGTAATATTTCCCTGTCCTATCTGGAACAGCTCATTGCAGGCCTGCGCCGTCAGGGTCTGGTCAAGAGCTATCGCGGCCCCGGCGGCGGCTATGCGCTCGCAAAGCCCGCAGGTGAAATCACCGTTCCGGCTATCTTAATGGCGGCGGAGGACAGCACGCCCGCCAAACGCATCCAGCAAAAAGGCGATAAAAAATCCTCCGAATGTGAATACACAGAAACATTGTGGGATTTTATCGGCGAGTCACTCTATGAATCGCTGAAAGACATTACCCTGCAAAATGTGCTGGATAAAAAAATCCGCTAAATCCCTGCGCGCCCGCACCAATATGCAAATTCCGTTGAATTGCGGGCGTAAAAAGCGCAAACTGCGGTCATGAAAAAAACGATCTATCTGGATTATAACGCCACCGCGCCTATGCGCCCTGCTGTGATCGAACTGGTCAGCGGCCTACTCGGCGCGCCATTGAATGCCTCTTCGGTGCATAAAAACGGCCGCGAAGGTAAACGCCTGATTGACACCGCCCGCCGCCAGATCGCCGCCCTTACGGGCGCGGACACCAACAATGTCATCTTCAATTCCGGCGCAACCGAAGCCAATAACACCGTCCTGAAATATTTCGTTAGCGGCAAAGCCTGCGTCTCGGCGATCGAGCACCCATCGGTGCTGGAAGCGCGCCCTGATGCAATCATTCTCCCCGTCACGCCCGCAGGCATCATCGACCTTACCGCCGCCGAAACGATTATCGCCGAGCACAAACCAACCCTCGTCTCCTGCCAATTGGTGAACAGCGAGACCGGAATCATCCAGCCCGTGGCCAAAGTCTCGCAAATCGCGCGGCGCCACGGCGCTTATTTTCACTGCGACGCCGTGCAGGCCGCGGGGCGCATACCGCTGGGTATGATGGAACTCGGCATCGATTTCATGACCCTTTCCAGCCATAAAATCGGCGGCCCCCAAGGCGTCGGCGCGCTCGTCCTCGGCCTTTGCGGTGAAACACCAACACTATTAGACGGCGGCGGCCAAGAGAAAAAGGCCCGCGCCGGCACCGAAAACGTGGCGGGCATAGCGGGCTTCGGCTTGGCGGCAGAACTGGCGCTGGCCGAAC
>Ga0098074_1001747_pt1 | contig 10508 bp, 3 predicted proteins | sample 32_taG_FD_75064 | JGI IMG/M metagenome (GOLD analysis project Ga0098074, IMG submission 75064) | Marine viral communities from the Gulf of Mexico - 32_GoM_OMZ_CsCl metaG | ecosystem: Environmental > Aquatic > Marine > Oceanic | place: Atlantic Ocean: Gulf of Mexico | collected 2015-07-12
AGATTGTGCTGACCTCTATTGGGGTTCCAAGGATGATTATGACACCTGGTACAATGGTGGTGCAGTAGATGGTGATCTCTCTGCTACAGGTGCAAAACTTGTACAAGCTGACATCAAAGGTATTACTGGTTGCGTTGCTGTTGAGTACCAACCATCTAGTACATATCCAGGAGCAAGTGATTCTGATAATTGGTTTGCTATTGGTGTCACTGATTGTGATGGTAACATCTTAGATAGTGATGCAATTAGCACTGATGGTACTTCATCTCTTGTAGGACCTGAAGGTTACTTCCTTGTCTATGAGAATCCAGATGATTGTGGAGAAGGACAAGAAGGTTGTGATGCCACAGCTGTTGATTACAAGGGTTGTTCCCCAGTCCTCCCCATTGATGAGAATAATAACCCAGATGGTTACACCAATGAACTGAGATATGGTGATGATGCTGATGTAGCTGCTGATCCACAAGGTGGTGTAGCTATTGAGGATGAGAATGGACCTATTGAGGGCATTACCGCTATCCTGGCAGTAACCTTTGAGGGTTGTGATAAGGACACAATGGAAGGTAAGTACAATGTGTACTACCAGACAGATACAGGCATTAAGATTGCGTCCTATGTTGATGATCAGATTGGTGCAGATCAGAGATCATTCTTCATTGCTAATGCCAATTGCGACACCACAGTAGAACCACCTGAAGAGCAGGAACAACTCATTGGTTGTCTGGCAGCAGAAGGATGTAAGGAAGTTGCTGGTGATCCCACACAGATTGGACAAATCAAGTTTGGTGATCCAAATGGCGATTCGGAGGATGTAACAGATGACTCTGGAACCTTAGTTGATGATGCACAGAAACTTCTGTTTGTTGTCACTAAGAAAGATGAATCATATACAATTGATGATGTAACTGGTGAGATTGATGCTGTATGGGTACTCACATACCAAGACTTCAGTGGTAATACCAAGCAAGTTGAACATGAGGGTGTTATTGATGTAACCACTTGTGAGGTTGGATTCTTTATTGAGAGTGATAATGATTGCTTGAATCCTGGCACAGAGGAACCAGAAGAAGGTGATAAGAAGCCCTGGCCTGGATTAATCACAGGTTGTAAGGAGATTGATACAAACCTCCTCCCAACTGGTGGTAACCTGATGTGGGGTGATGAAACGTCATCACAAAGTGCACTGGGTATTCTGGGTGACTTTGGAAGTGTTGTAACTGATGCTGTCCAAATCTTATTTGTATTCTCAGTTGACCCAGCAGTCAATGAAACTGATAAAGTTGGACTCTGGCAGTGTCTTTACAAGAATATCGCTGGTGAATATAAGCTGGCATATCCACCAAGTGGCGCAACGAGTGATGGAACTACCTATGGATTCTTCATTGAGACAAGTGATGACGCTCAATGTGTTGATGATACTACAGAACAAGAATTTAAGTTTGGTATCTTCACTGGTTGTAGAGAGCCTGTTGTTCCTGGTGAACTTTATTGGGGCACATTACAGCAAGCTGCTGGTTCTGGTCCCCACACCATTGTAAATGATATCAATGGTGACCCAATCGATGATTGTAGAATTGTATACAGACCATTCACAGTCAACAACAGTGATTACTTTGGTGTTTATGTTAAAAACCTCACTGGACTTCCCTCTATTGCTTTAGTTGAGAATACTTCATCTCCTGCTAATGGTTTCTACACACTTGGAGATTGTAAGGTTGAGGATGGTGATGATAGTTGTCCCACAGATGAGAAAATCTATTCCCCACCAATGGGTTGCCGTGAGGTAGCCGCACCTGGTACAGACCTTCTGTTTGGCACAGAAACCACAGCGGAGGTGGTAGATACAGAGGTTACCAAGATCCTGAGTGTTTATACTGAAGACCTTTGTGATAACAACTATGGTGTTTGGCAGTGTGTTTATGTCAAACTGGTTGGTGATGTTGAGGAAGTTAGAATTGCTGAGAGAAGCGGTTTCAACCCAGCTGACCCTGTAGAGGATTCTGAGTCATTCTACCTGGACACCACTAATGTTGAGTGTCTTGAGGATCCAGATTCCATTGAGGGTGGAAAGCCTACAAATGGTATCATCACTGGATGTCGCAGAACACTGGAATCTGCTGGTACTACTCTCCACTGGGGTGATGGAACTGACACTTCTGTAATTGTAAAAGATACTTCTGGTAATGATGTAACAGACGCCAAGTTCATTCTGGCTAATGTTTCATTGAATGCTGATGATACTAAGTTTGGTGATTGGATTTGTTTGTTCCAAAGAGCTGATGGTTCTTTCGATACAGCCATCACTTATGGTCAGTCCCCAACTGATGGTTACTTCCTTGAGGGTTCCAATTGTGATCCTGATGATTGTCAGGATGGCAGTGCATACTTTGGTTTCCTCCCTGATTGTAATGAGGCTGATCCAAACTTTGATCCAGGTGAACTCTACTGGAACAATGGTGATGATTCTGTCCCCAATACTCCAGTGGTAGATGGGGGTACACAAATACTTGCCAGAAAGGTTCTTGCTACATTCACCCTTGATAATTGTGATAAGGACTTTGACATCACAGCAGATCAAGAGTGGTACGCACTCTACTTCGCTGGTGATGGAAAGCTTTCTGTAACTGGCACTCAGACAGGTAAGTCACCATTGGGTGGTTACTACCTTGAGGTTGATGAAATTAATTCCTTCTGTGCCTATGAGGATAGTGTCATTGGTGGTCAGTGTGAGGATGACAAAGATTGCCCACTTGGCTTCATCTGTATAGGTGGCATTTGTGAGCAAATCAGATGTGACGCCACACCTGATTGTCCTGATGGATTTGATTGTGTAAATGGTATTTGTCTGAAGCCTTGTGGTGAGGGTGAAGATGCTCTGTGTCCTCCAGGTTTCCATTGTCAGCAGATTGGCACAGGTGACTTAACTTATTGTATTCCTGGACCTGGTTGTAATGGTGAATGTCCAGAGGGTTACTTCTGCTTCAATGGTGAGTGTGTCATCCTAGAATGTCCTCTGAACTCAGTAGACAAACCAGATGACACCAATTGCCCTCCTGGTTATGAGTGTCACCTTGGTCAGTGTCTGAAGCCTTGTCCTGGTGGGGACAGCGAGTGTCCTCCTGGTTTCTTCTGTACTGATGGTTATTGCTTCCCAATTTATGGACCATGTCCTCCACAGGGTTGCCCTCCTGGTTATGAGTGTGTCTTAGGTGCTTGTCGCCCAGCCTGTAATCCAGATGGTAGTTGCCTCTCAGGTTTCCAGTGTCTCAATGGTCACTGCTTCCCTGAGTGCCCTCCAGAAGGATGCCCAGAAGGTCATAAGTGTATTGGTGGTGTGTGTTATCCAACATACATTGACTGTAATGTTGATGGAGATTGTGGTGGAGCCTTTGAGTGCTTGAATGGCATTTGTCTCCCACCTTGTGACCCTGTAGATGGATGTCCAGAAGGCATGGCGTGTTACTTGGGTGTATGTGTTCCCAAGTGTGATGAGAATTCACCCTGTCCAGATGGATTCCAATGTGTTGGTGGAATTTGTATTCCAATCATCAGTTGTGACGATGTATCCAATCCTTGTTTGAATGGAATTTGTGTTGATGGTACATGCCGTCCAAACTGTACTGATGATAGTAATTGTCCTGATGGTTGGAGTTGTTTCTTAGGTGTATGTTATCCAGATTGTGATACACAACCTTGTCCTCCAGATCACATTTGTATTGGTGGTAAGTGTATTCCTCAGTTCTCTTGTGATCCCAACGAAACAGATCCCTGTCCAAACGGATTCGATTGTGTAGATGGTATCTGTCGTCCATCTTGTCCCGGTGGGGATGATTCAGAATGTCCTCCTGGCTGGGATTGCTTTGACACTGGAAATGGCAACATTTGTGTTCCACCTTGTGACAATGGTACTTGCCCTCCAGGTTATGAGTGTATTGGTGGATTCTGTATTCCTCCATTCGTCTGTGATGATGAACAAGGGAACACGCGTCCCTGCCCTCCAGGATGGTCATGTACACCTGAAGGTATCTGTCGCCCAGATTGTACTGTAGACGCTGATTGTGACACTGGAACTTGTGTCGATCTTCATTGTTGGATCACCTGTGATCCAGACAATCCATGTCCTGATGGATTTGATTGTGTTGATGGTAAGTGTATTCCACAGATTGAATGTAACCCCAACAGACCTTGTCCTAATGGTTATGAGTGTGTAGGTGGCATCTGTCGCCAGGTCTGTTCTGACACCTCTGATTGTCCTGATGGATTTGAGTGTTGGAATGGTCACTGCTTCCCTGAGTGTCCTCCAGAAGGTTGTCCTCCAGGTCATGAGTGTATTGGTGGACATTGTATCCCAATCATTGGTTGTGGAGAGGATACTGATTGTCCTAATGGGTATGTCTGTTTCAATGGGATCTGTCTCCCAGGATCTTGTGCTACTGATACAGATTGTCCTCTTGGTACCACTTGTATTGATGGTGTATGTCTCCCAGATGGTTGTAACAATACCCAAGATTGTCCTCCAGGATTCATCTGTTGGGATGGTAAGTGTTACCCACAATTAATTTGTGATGAGAACCGCCCCTGTCCTGATGGTTATGAGTGTCTGAATGGCACTTGTGTTCAGTCCTGTACTCCTCCTGATGGCACACAAGGTCCTTGTCCTGATGGTTATGTGTGTGTTGGAGATGGTGTATGTCTGAAGGAATGTACAGACGAAACTGATTGTCCTCCTGGAACAATTTGTGTAGATGGAATTTGTGTTCCAATCTTCAATTGTAATAGACCTGGCGGTTGTCCTGATGGTTATGAGTGTGTTGGTGGCATCTGTATCCCATCTTGTCCCAATGGAACTGATCAGGAATGCCCTCCTGGATTTAATTGTGTAGATGGCATCTGTAAGGAACCCTGTAGTGGTGATTCAGATTGTCCTCTTGGTCACATTTGTGTAGATGCATTCTGTGAACCAATTGGAAGACCTGATGGTCCTTGTAGTGAGGATGATCATTGTCCAGAAGGGTTTGAGTGTATTGATGGATTCTGTCGCCGCATCTGTCTTGAAACTGGGTCTTGTCCTCCTGGATACATCTGTATCGCAGGTAACTGCTTCCCAGGTATCCCTGAAGGACCCTGTGCTGATGGTGTTTGCCCTCCAGGGTATGAGTGCTTCATGGGCATCTGTCGCCCACCCTGTGACCCTGTAGATGGTTCCTGTCCACCACTCTTTGAGTGTAATGATCCCCCAGGTGGTTGCTGGCCTCAGGTTTGTAGTGATGATACTGACTGTGGTCCAGATGGCATCTGTGTGGATGGTAGATGCAGACAGATCTGTAATGATACCAAACCTTGTCCTGATGGATACAACTGTGTTGAGATCCTCCCAGGTGTAAGTGTTTGTCTCCCAATCACCATTGACCCTGAAGGTCCTGAGCAACCCACAGAACCTGGTCCTGAGAGTCATCCACCAGTTGGTTGTGAACAGGTTGATAAGTGTGGAACACTTTACTGGGGTAGTGAGGAAGACTATGTTAATGGTACTGGTGAACTTCAACAAAACGCCAATGGCCCAATTAAGGTTCGTAAGATTGACCTGATTACAGCCTCTAACATCTATCCTAATGGGTTCGCCACATTCACAGTCTACTATAGAACTTGTGACACTGATGCGATTGAAATTCATACAGTTCAGAAACAATCTCCAGTTGGTGGACTGCTTCAATCCTTCTACATCAAACCAGATGATGATGCAATCTGTGTTAACTTTGGTGAAACAGCAGATCCTTACTTTGGTCTGATTGTTGGTTGTAAGGAAACTGACAGAGGTGGTACAATCCACTGGGGTACAATCGCTGAAGGGATCAGTGATAACTATCCCAATCCCCCACTGACATATCCTGATGGCACTCAGATTATTGCCAAAGGCATTATGACAGTGTTCAGCATCAACTCTGTCCCAGCGGCAGATGGTGTTGGTCAGACTGGTATCTGGAACATCTTCTATCAACTCCTTGATGGTTCCATTGAGTATGTTGAAGCTTATGGTACATCAGGTCCTCAGGGTCCTGAAGGCGCCTTCATGAGAGCAAGTTCTGGTTCTGTTTGTATTGATAGCGCATTTGACATCACTACAACTAGAGATGTTATTCTGGTTAACTCTCCAAGAGTTATGACCACAAGAAGTCAGTTCCTTGGTGATGGTCCACAGGGTACAGCTGATATCATTGGACCTAACGGAGAAATCATCAGATATGAGACTCAGGAACAAGCAAACCTCCTGAACCTTGATCTTCTGACACTTCTGGACAACAGAAAACCAACTGTTCATATTGTTGAGGATATCAACACTGTTATTGGTAATCATCCCAACACTGGTTACTATTGTCCTCAAAGAGGTGACCTATGGATTGATCCCACTGATTATTCCATCTATGTTTGTGACTTTGATGTTGCTGGTAGAACACCAGATGAAATCCTGAGTGATCCTGAGAGATATCTCCTTTGGGTAGAACTTGGGGCAGCATCTGGTGGAGGCGACGGTGGTAACTCTGCTGCATCTGGCAATAACATCTTCCTCCAAGATGCTAAACCAGCTGATTCACTAGTCAAGCAGGGAGATTTGTGGATTGATGCAGAAACATATTTGATGTATGTTTATAACTCATCCGCTGAATCTTGGATCTCAGTTACAGGCGACATTAAGGCTGTTCTTGATAACAAGTTTGAGGTTCACATTGATAATGAAAGACCTGACCCCTCAAAAACTAAGTCAGGTGACCTATGGTTTGACTCCGAGGTTGCTGAAATGAGGGTGGCTTATATCCCAGATGGATCCACAAGCTTGGTTTGGGTTCCTGTTCAGGGTACAGGTCATAAGGCAATTCCTTCAACTACATCCTTTGGAGCAGATGAGGTGCGCGCGCTGCAAGACCAAATCTCAAGATTAAGTGAAAGACTTGCACTTATTGAAGACCAACAAACTTAATCTAAATAAAAGAAAGTTAGGATTATGACAGACTGGTTAGATTCAGAAGACTTTCCGAGTGGACCAGGTGGGGGAACTGTGGATCAGTATTCCACCTGGATTCACCCAGTAACAAAAGTAGTTTACTTTTGGGATAGCAATAAAAACTCCTGGATGACACTTAACAGTCCAGGTGCGAAAATGTACGTGGACACTGTCGATCCAGGTCTTGGTAGCACTTTGCAGGATGGAGATTTGTGGTGGGATTCCCACCATTGTGAACTTAGAGTTTTCCATAATCCCCTTCCTGTGACAGCTGACCAATATGTTGAAGGTAGATGGGTATCGTCTACTAACCCAGAGATGACACCAGAGGATGTCAACCGCAACATGATTATTGGTACCATTGAGATCTCTGGTCCCATGTCACCACAAGAGGATGAGGAAGTTGAGTATAGAGTTACAAGACCTTATGGTGGTGCACCAGATAGTAAGATTGACTATCAGTGGAGAGTTGCTCCTTCTTCAATTACACTCTATGCAGGCACACCTAATGAGACAATTATTGACGTTGTCGTCAATAATCCTACCCTGGCAAAAACAACCATGATATTCCCTGAAGGGACTTATCAGGTTGATGGAAACAGCCAATTCAAGTTCAATGTTAGCTGTAAGATTACAGCCAAGGATGAATTTGTTGATGAGTTTGTGACACCTAGTGCCACTTCACCATCAATTGCTGTAAGACCCCTTCCCAAGGATGGTGATCCAGTCAATGCACTCAATATTATTGAAACCAGAGACAGTAACAACAGCATCATCTATGGATTTACACCTAGATCATATGGTATCCAAGTTTCTAACAACAATGGTGAGTACTCAACTGATGTACTCAGACTCACTCCATTCTTTGTTGTTGTCCCTGATATAGGTGTTAGTAACTCAACAGGACTTACATTCTCTAAGAAGCCCAAGGATGAATCATCTGCTAATGACATTCTAAGTGAATATGTTACAGATATGTCAGTAGTTGGTTCAACTGAGGGTAGTAGTGAGAATGTTACTGGATACGTTGTTCAATTGTCTTCACTGAGCTTTAGCAAAAACAACACCATTTATGTTTATGATGATCAAGGTGATTATGAAGGAACACTCATCCTAACAATTTAAGACCATGACCAATTCCTACAATTACGGCGCATCTGAGCAACAGGCAGCAGAAGGGTTGGTGTTCGACTCAGAAAATAAACCTCTCCCGAAGTATTTCGTTGAAGTACCTGTTAATTACCAGATTACAAATAACGAGTATACTTCTGCTCCATATTACTATGATTTGGAGAGAAACACTTGGATATTCTACAAGCCTGGTACACAAATCCCATCACCTCCTCTGGATCCAGATGCTGGTAACCTTTGGATTGATGCTTCAAATGCATACTTGATGTATGTGTTTAATGTTAATGAAATGACATTCCCTGATGCAGTGGATAACAGATGGTACGCTCTGACAACCAATAAGAGGGCTTATGATTATTTAATCCTACCTATTGTTTCTGACGGTGATGATGTTGATACCCTGGTTCCACCAGACAGAGTTAACATCTTCAAGCAATCGTGGGTATATTTCAATAAGTTAGATATGGATATTAAAATCAAAGTGCCTGAGGAGGGTGGATTGACATCAGCATGGCAGTCAATCACACAAAGAAGTATCGAAGCTGTATCTGATCCAGATGCAGACTTCAATGATGTACTTCCTGCCTCTGCTTTGAGGCAGCTTCAGAGTTCTACGAATTCACTCCAACAAAGAGTGGATGCACTTGTTGCAGCAACCAGCTAATAAATAAGTAAAAAGGTTATTGAAATGACAAGCACCCCAGGTACAGTAGAACTCAGAAATAATGCAATACTGTCTCCCAATGCACCCGATCCAGAATCTGCATTGAGAGTTCCAGGTGAGTTGTGGGTTAACAGCGACAACCTGACAATGTATGTTTTCACTGATGATCTGGATGGTGATGGCACCCCTGGTTGGATTGGTGTAACTTCTGGTCAGAACACTGGTTCTATCATCTACAGTGGTGATAGTGCTCCTACATTGAATGATATTTATCCTAATCTTGAGCAGTACGCAGATAATATTCCTTTGGACCCACTGCCAGGTACTGTTTGGTATGATACTCTCAACAATATGTTGAAGGTGTATTATGTACAACCCAACGCAGTTAATGATCCAGATTCACAGGATGCATACACTGGTCAGTGGGTTAGTGTTACTACCTCCCATTATTTGACACAAGCTACTGCGTCATTGATCAATGATCTCCAAACACAGGTAGATACTCTGACAGACACTGTAGCTCAACTTGAGTCCATCATCAATCCTTGATAAATGACACAATTAAATTTTCCCACTACTCCAACACATGGGGACCAGTTCCCACAACCAGGGGATAGTGTTGGACTTAAAGCAACCGGTGGTATCATTTATCAGTATGATACACCCTCAAACAGTTGGAATGTTGTTGGTCCAGACAATGTAGCAACCACTGACTGGGTTCTGGCTCAGTTTAAAGATGATCAAACTGCTCTTGACAAGGGTTATGATCTGATTGCTGCAACTAATGATATTACTCTTGACGCAAATTATAAGTTCCAAGAAACTAACCCAACGAGAGAAATCAATTTAGAATCTGGTATTCGCGCAGAAGTTATTGATGAGGGTAACAATTATGATGATGTACTAATTGGATACCTTGAGGAATTTGAGGAGGACACACTTAGGCTGGATAATAGACCTGGAGGTGACGCCTTATGTGTAGCTGGTTTGAAGCGCGAGCAGATTGAGAACCTTGATAACTCCAATGCGTTTAGCACTGAATACCAACATATTGAAGATATCCTGTTTAATGATTATATTGGAACAGAAAAACAAGATTGGTTAACCAATTCTGGAGTTGGTGATACTCTTGAGATTAATTTTATTGGTTCTGATGGTAACCTTGAGTATGCAATTTATAATGTAACAAGTAAGAGAAATGTTCCATATATTGAGAGACCACAGAATGGTGGAAGTGCAGATAACATTATATCAACACCTTCTAATGTTTGGGCATTAAGAGTTGATTTCCAAGCTGCATCTGACCCAGAAGCTAAGTTTCAGCGCACCAGTTCTGCCACTTATTATAATGTAAAGGTATTTAAGAAAGCGTTCACTGCTGATGGTGGTGAGATCAATGGACCACTTCATGTAGTTCATACCTCTGATGACGCATTCTTAGTTAAATCTGATCTTACAGGCAAGGAACCATTGATTCTTGTTGATACAGACGCCAACTTGTTGTTATCCAATGAGGAATATGATAATGAGTTGGATTACAACGGGGCTGTACCAGACACAGGTATTGTTACTTATGGTCACCTTAATAGGAGATTAGGTCAATCAAATCCTTCACAGGGTAAAGGTCCATACCTCCCACTCGCAGGTGGTGCAACGTTTGGAACTGAAATGATTACATTTAATAGGCAGTCAGGACAATCATCGCATACCCCT
>Ga0098074_1001748_pt1 | contig 10502 bp, 13 predicted proteins | sample 32_taG_FD_75064 | JGI IMG/M metagenome (GOLD analysis project Ga0098074, IMG submission 75064) | Marine viral communities from the Gulf of Mexico - 32_GoM_OMZ_CsCl metaG | ecosystem: Environmental > Aquatic > Marine > Oceanic | place: Atlantic Ocean: Gulf of Mexico | collected 2015-07-12
CTCGGCGGCGGCTGCTTCGATTGCGGGAAGGTCCGAATAGTCGGCAATGGAGCGCAGCAGACCAAGCGAGAGTTTTCCAGCCGCTTTGGCAGCATAGTGGACCATGAGTTTGGGCTGGCGTAGCACGTCCGGGTCCGGAACGCCCCCCAGTGTAAGAGCAAAGTCTTCGCTCCCGAAACGGCAGAGCGGGAAGTGCGCTCGACGGCCTATCAGCTCAAGACAGCACGCTTTCCAGCCTATCGCGACCCCAATAGCTTCGACTTCTCCAGCAGTGGCGTCAACGAGGCATTGGTGCGCCAGCTCCATCGCTGCGACTTCCTCCAGGACGCCAACAATATCGTTCTGGTCGGCGGTCCAGGCACCGGCAAAACCCATATCGCCACAGCCATCGGGATCCAGGCTATCGAGCATCACCACAAGCGCGTCCGCTTCTTCTCAACCGTGGAATTGGTCAATGCGCTTGAGCAGGAGAAAATGCAGGGGCGGGCCGGTCAGATTGCCGGCCGGCTCGCCTATGCCGACCTCGTTATCCTTGATGAGCTGGGATACCTGCCGTTCAGCGCCTCGGGCGGCGCCTTGCTCTTCCACCTGCTCAGCCGGCTCTACGAGCACACCAGCGTCATCATCACCACAAACCTGAGCTTCAGCGAATGGGCCAGCGTCTTCGGTCTTGCCAAGATGACGACCGCACTGCTCGATCGGCTCACCCATCACTGCCACATCCTAGAAACCGGAAACGACAGCTTCCGCTTCAGAAAAAGCTCGGCGCACACACCCGCAAAACCGAAGGAGAAACCCAGACCCTTGACCGCAACATCCGACACAAACCACAACTGAGAGGCGGGTCACTTCTCAATGGAAAACCCGGGGCACTTCTCGGCGGAAATCAACAGTCATGAAGCTCGCTGACTTGTACTGGCCTGGTCTCCATTCAAACCCATCAAGACAATTAAGATCAAAATCCTCGAGCTCCGCTTCACGCCACGGCTACACATCGCCCAGTAGTTCAAAACGAAGGTGGCTAGAAACGTTCTCCCTGGTCACTATCTGTATAGGAATTTCTTCCCGAGTTCGCCGACTGCTGTCTTCGCCAGCGAGAAAATTCAACGACTTTTCTGCGATCAAGAGCATGTCTTGATGAATGAGCGCATCGATCCTGCGGGCAAGCAAATGATCTCTCGTGTTGGCAGTCAAGTTGTGACCGATTAGTACCGACTTATGGTCGTTCTTGTGGTGACGCTGTAGCGCCTTCACCGCCCCAAGAATGCCCCCACCGACAGAATACACACCCGCCAGCGATCGACGTTGTGCCAAAAGCTCGCTCAACCGGTCGTACGCCTCATCTGCATCATCCTGGGTACATGTGACGTCAAGAACCTCAATTCCGGGATGATCGCCACGCAAAGCGCTCCTGAAACCAAACTCTCTCTCGTCATGGCCGCGATAAAGATGCCCCCCCCAAATAACGGCGACTGGCCCCTCTCCTTTCGCCATCAAGCCCATAAGGTAACCAGCCGTCCGACCCGCAGCACGGTTGTCTAGGCCCACATATTGGAGGCCCATGCCATTCAAGTCTGAAACGACGGTAACTAAGGGTGTGCCTTGCGAGATCACTTGGCTGGCGGTTTCACGAACGGCCGGATCTTCGACTGCCTGAAACGCAATACCCGCCGACCCCCGTTCCGCACATCTGGTTAGCGCCCGGCTCAAGCTGTCTGGATTGAGACGCTCCACCAAAGTCACCTTTGCCTCAGCACCCCGGGCTTCGGCGAACTTGCGAAATGCAGCCGCCAAGTAGTCTGTAGACATGCCTGCTCTATCAGGGAGGATAACATCATACACCGCTCCCTCCCCCATGTGTCGACGAGGCGAAGCCGCCAGCTCACGAATGGCAGCCTCAACCAGACGCTTTGCTTTAGCGCTGACCCCTGGACGCTCATTGAGAACTCGGTCGACCGTCGCGGGACTGAGGCCCGACACCATTGCGACATCTCGTATGCGGGGACGTTGCGACATAATCACTGTCTTTTTGGGTTGAAGGGAAGAGATAATGCACCTCATTTGAGGGGACTATCAACCATACTAGAAATGGTCAAGTAAGAGTTACCCACCATTGAGGAAATCAGCTGGCGGATTGGCTAGCAGCACCCGCAGAGTGCTTAAGGCCGTGCTCGGCTGGATATAATGAGTTGTAATATTAATCCACCGCTGAATTTTTTGTCACTAGAGACCACCGAGAATCAAGCCCGTCCGCGTCGTCGCACGTGCAAGCGCAGACCCAAGCTATCGATTAGTACACAACTCGACACCTCATTTAGCACCCAGATTCGCCACTGCGAGATCATCTGAGGTTATTTTTGACGCATCATATGACGTTGACGGCATAGTTTTGATGTCATAGGAATACGTCAGGTCGCAAGTGTGCGAATTGGTCCAGGGCCATTGGGAGTGATTGAATGAAGCGCGTCGGTGTAATTGGGCTAGGAGACATGGGTAGCGGCCTCGCAAAAAACCTCATGCAGAAGGGGTTCGAGACCTACGGCCTCGACCTCAGCGAAGCCCGGATGCAAGCTTTCGTGGAACTCGGCGGAAAGCCAACATCAAGTGTGGCTGAGCTCGGCCAGAATTCCGACGCAGTCTTTGTAATGGTGATGAACGGCAAACAAGCGAAGCAGGTTATCTCCGGGAGCGGGGGGCTAAAGAGCTCTCTGAAGCCGGGCGCCGCCATCATACTCACCGCCACGATCAACGCATACGAGGCCCGGGAGATTGGCGCCGAACTGGCTGGCACCGGGGTTCATATTATCGATTCCCCTGTGAGCGGTGGCTTTCCAGGCGCACAAGGGGGGACGCTGACGATGATGGCAGCCGGCACCGATGAGGCGCTCCGCGAATACGAAGATGTCATGAAGGCGGTCAGTCGCACCATTCATCGCGTGGGGGATGAGGCTGGGATGGGCCAGACAGTGAAAGCCGTTCTGCAATCCCTAATCGGCTCCATATTCAGTGCAACTTTTGAAGCAGCGGCATTGGCGGCCAAGGCGGGGGTCCGCGGTCAGGTTCTCTACGACGTCGTTAGCACCTCTGGCGCCGGCTGCGGCGTAGCCAATAATGCGCTCGCACAGATAATCGATCGGAAATTCGTAGGCACCGGTAGCGCCATTGGGACGATGTACAAAGATCTAACGATCTCCTTGGATATGGCACGAGAATTAGGGGTTCCACTGTTCACGGCATCAACGGCTATGCAGCTCTTCCAAGCGGGCAAAACCAAGCATCCCGAGGGCGACAATTGGATCGTCACACGAGTTATCGAAGACATCATCGGCGCCGAACTTTCGCGCTAGTTCGAGAGGAACCATAATGAAACTCGGCGTAATAACCGACGGCATTAGCCGTGATTTGAAGCATGCTCTCAAGGTCGCCAGGGAGTTTGGCATAGGCTTTGCAGAACTGCAGTACGTCTGGGATAAAGAAGTAGGTGATCACACCAAGTCTGAGCTGCAGACGATCAAAAGCCTACTCCAAGATCATGAGATGCAGGTCCCTTGCATCTCCCGACACATCTTTACCGGTGGCACTCTGCAGATGTCCACCAAGACAACTGACTCTGTCTATCAAGATCAGCTGAGCTCGCTCCGCCGATGTATCGAGGTTGCTAAGGAGCTGGGCTCACCATACGTGCGCATCTTCAGCGGCCGGAAGGAAATGATTCTTTTTGGAAAGAATGGCGCGGAGCAATGGAATGTTGCGAAGGGAGCTTGGGACGCTCTGCCAGCGCTGATCGAGCCAGCCGTAAGGATTGCAGAGCAAGAAGAAATCGAACTCGTGGTTGAGACCGGCAACGGCACCATGGTGAATTCCTCTTGGACCGCCGCCAAACTTATTGACGCTATCGGAAGCCCGCACCTGAAGGTACTTTGGGATCCAGCGAACAATTGCTACGCGCACGAGCCCATGTTCCCCGACGGCTACGAGGCTATCAGAGGCAAGATCGGCCACATACATATCAAGGACGTTTATGTGGACACCCCTAGGGCCACCCTAGAGGTTAGGGAAATGTGCAAAGGGCAACTTGCCGAGCAGTTCCAACCCACTGCTGAAGCTCTCAGGAATGACGGCTATGATGGTGTGATATCATTTGAGAGCGTCTATCACCCTGGAAACGGTAACTTCGAAGACGGTTTCCGCGCAAGCATTGACCGCTTCAAGCAGCTGTTCGGCTAGCAGTCAGGTTGATTGAGAACCAGTGCGCCCAAAAGTTTCAAACGGATGATGGGCAGCACCGGTTTCTGAACTTTCGAGCAAACCAAAGGGCCAGCTTCAAATGTATACGCTTGACTTTACGGTGGTAGTTCAGCGTTTTCCTGATCTGCTTTGGGGCAGCGTAGCCACGTTGGGACTGGCCTTGGCCGGCATGACTCTTGCCCTGGTTATTGGCGTCGCGGGAGTGATGGCACGCGACTCGAACGTCCCTGTTCTAAAGGTCGCAGCAAAAATATTTGTAGAAATTATCAGGAACACCCCATTCCTGGTCCAGATATTTTTTCTCTTCTTTGCACTTCCCTATATGGGACTGCGGCTCGACCCCACCGTGACGGCCATTGTCGCCCTAGGTGTAAATGGAGGTGCCTACGCGATTGAAATCATTCGTGGCGGCGTTGAAGCGATTTCCAAGGGCCAGACCGAAGCAGGACTGGCGCTGGGTCTGAGCAAGAGACAGGTATTCCGCTTTGTAATACTCAAGCCCGCCCTCCTTTCCATCTACCCTGCCCTTACAAGTCAATTCATAATGCTGACTTTGACAACATCAGTTTGCTCTTCGATTGCAGCTTATGAACTGACCTCAGTTGCTCAACGCATTGAATCCGAGACTTTCCGTAGCTTTGAAGTTTATTTCACAATAACCGGAATGTATCTCGTCATTTCTTGGCTCCTGATGACGATGTTTGCTCTGATCTCGCAGAGCGCCTTCCGTTACGCTACTGCGCGGTGAGCCATATGGACAAGCTAGGATATCCCGAACTCGTATTTCTTCTCGCAGGCCTGCGATGGACCATTCTTCTGACAGCCATCAGCTTTTTGGGCGGCGGCATATTCGGTCTCGTGGTGGCCCTAGCCCGCACCTCTGCTTACGGCTGGCTGAGAATGCTCTCTGCGGCTTACATCGCTCTCTTCCAAGGGACACCTCTGCTGATGCAGTTGTTTGTCATCTATTATGGAGTGTCGTTGCTGCAGTTCAATGTAGACGCTTGGGTTGCGGTTGCTGCGGCCTATACTGCACATGCGAGCGCCTTCCTGGGAGAGATTTGGCGCGGTTCAATCCAGGCTCTTCCGAAGGGCCAGAGAGAAGCCGCTGATGCCTTGGGACTACATTATGTCTCGCGGATGAAAGACGTCCTGCTACCACAAGCACTAAGGATATCGCTTCCAGCCACGATTGGTTTCAGCGTGCAACTTCTAAAGGGCACGTCTCTTGCAGCGATTGTCGGTTTTGTTGAGCTTTCGCGCGCTGGACAGATCGTCTCCAACCAGATTTTTGAGCCACTACTCGTGTTCGGGCTAGTCGGCGCAATGTACTTCGTCGTTTGCTGGCCGCTCTCCATCTACGGGAGCCACCTCGAACGGCGACTTGCTGCAGGAAGCAGATAGGAGGCAAAGAGATTCCTGCTTGAGGAAAAATTCAACAGACAACTGAATCTATAATAGTACAAAAATTAGGAGGAGTAGAAATGAAAACTCAAAACCGAGTAAACCGCCGATCAATACTGCTTGGAATCGCTTCTGCAGTTGCGCTGCTTGGCGTCGCCACGGTCCAGGCCCAATCTGAGACTTTGGAAACAATCGAATCTCGCGGGAAGGTAATCGTTGGCATTCAAGGAGACAATCCGCCGTTTGGTTTCCTGGATACGCAAGGTAATAACGACGGCTATGATGCTGATCTGGCGCGCTTGCTGGGCGAGCGCCTCGGAGTGCCTGTAGAATTCGTCATAGTGACGAACCAAAATCGTATCGCCGCCCTTCAGGCGGGACGGGTTGACGTGTTGTTTGCCACACTTGGCATGAATGCTGAACGCGCTCAGTCCCTGCAATACAGCCAGCCATATGCCGAAGACACTATGCCGCTCATCGCAAAAAAGGGCGCTGGGTATGAGGGGTTTGCCGATCTAGAAGGCGTGGTCGTGGGTGTGCCGAAGGGAAGCTCCCAGGAAACGACCATGACTGCCAACGCGCCAGGGGCGACCCTCCGCAGCTTTGACGATGACTCAGCAAATATTCAGGCCTTGCTTTCTGGGCAGGTCGAGGCCATCGGCGGCAATCAGTTCTATATGAAGCGCATAAACGAACGCTCCCCGGATGTCTTCGAAGAGCAGTTCGTCATGTCTAGCAATTACAAGGGAGCCGGCACCCGCCAGGGAGAAAAGGAGTGGAACGCTGAGATCAATGCATTCCTGGACGACCTGAAGGCTGATGGAACACTCCAGGAGCTCTACCAGAAATGGTTTGGGCTCGATCTACCCGCATTCGATCAGCCGGTGGAAGGCGTTTCTTACACGGTTCAGTGAGGGCGATGGCGGCGCCGATGTCGGCGCCGCCATGACTTTTGTAAACTCCAAGGATTGTAAAAATGATGCGTGGGACAGGCACCGCTTTTATCGAGATGCGCGAAGTGAATAAGTGGTTCGGAGCCTTCCAAGCACTCAGGGACATCAACCTTACCGTCCAAAAAGGCGAAAAGATCGTCATTTGCGGGCCATCGGGATCGGGGAAGTCCACCGTTATTCGGTGCATCAATCGCCTGGAGCCTGTTCAGGAAGGCACTATCACAGTCGACGGCACGGACTTGAACAGCACCGCTGGAGTTGACGCCGTCCGTCGCGAAGTCGGAATGGTGTTTCAGAGCTTCAACCTGTTCCCGCACATGACTATTTTACAGAACTGCACCCTTGCCCCAATCAGGGTGCGAGGTTTCTCAAAGAAGCAGGCTGAAGATAGCGCTAGAAAGTATCTCGATCGGGTTCGCATCCTCGAACAGGCAGAAAAATATCCCGCGCAGCTGTCGGGAGGCCAACAGCAACGCGTTGCCATCGCGCGTGCCCTCTGCATGGAGCCGAAGGTCATGCTATTCGACGAGCCAACAAGCGCTCTAGATCCTGAGATGGTAAAAGAAGTTCTCGACACAATGATCGGGCTTGCTGAGGACGGGATGACAATGATCTGTGTCACTCACGAGATGGGTTTCGCCCGCCAAGTTGCTGACCGCATTATTTTCATGGCTGATGGAAGGATACTTGAGGAGGCCCCTCCTGAGCGCTTCTTCAGGACTCCACAGCATCCTAGAGCTCAAACATTCCTGGGCGAGATTCTAGCTCACCATTAGCCAGACCAGTTTCAGAGAAAGAGCGTACGCAGGGCGGGCGCGAAAGGCCTTGGTAGTTTGCACTCGGACACCAACCACGACGTCGTCGGCTCTCGCGATGCGGTCTGAGCTAGCATCGAGATGGTGAATGCTATCTGCTTGTCCCAAGCACCAGCAGGACGACTTTCCGCCCTGCGCCATCGGCCCGCAGCACCACGCCAGCGGCGGTGAACTCCGGATCAAGCAATGTTCCGCGATAGCTTGCCTTGCCGAGCCATTGTTTGACAAAGCTTTCGAGATCAGTATGGGTCGGCCGCTCTCCGCAACCGCCGCATGCCCCAAATATTGTAGAGATACTGCCCCATCCCGCCCTCGCATTTCGCGGCAAAGCCCCAAAGACATTGACGGTGGTGTTCACGGCGAAGTTTCCAATGTCCCGCGGCAACAACGACTGAGCCGCCTCATCAAGCGCCGCACTGGCTTGAAGCGGCTCAACACCTTGCTCGTCTCGTTCCGCATTGAGTGTCTCGAGCAACACGGCTGTCATGGCGTCCTCCGCCACCGGCTCTGCGGTTTCTCCTGACTCTAGGCCGCGTGGCTGCCCCGGTCCGGCAAAGGTCTGGACGGCATAAAGCTGACCATCCTCGACTACGATGCCATAACCGAACCGGGCAAGCCCTGCTGTCAGGATGTTCTCGCGATGACCGGGGCTGTTCATCCAACCCTCGTGAAGCGCCTCTACGCGCGCGACGTCGATCGCGCTGCATCCAGTGCACCGGGCGATGTTCTCCACCACCAGTTCCCACTGGCTGCCTCCTTCGTCCTGGAAGCGGTCCTGCACCTTTTCTCCTTCGGGAGATTGGTGGGCATAATAGTCGCGCGCCAACATATCTTCGGCATGCCCCAGAGCCGCCGCATCTATCAGCGAGCCCTGCTGCAGCGGCTCAAGATCGTGCTCTGCTCGGCTCTGGTTCACCAGCTCCAGCGCCCGAGTTCTCAAGGCATCAAGCTCATTTGAAGCCTGCGCCAGCGCCGGACTTGCCACCAGGATAAGAGCCACGCCTTTCGACCTGGCCATATCGACCATTACTCGCATGATAGCCTCTCGTGCATTCTGCTTCCGAAGGCCAAGGATCTGCACAATGTATTGGTTCCCCGTCATCAACCATCGGAGGTCACCCTCGGGGATGACACATGGGCGCAGCAGTATGGTGGCGTCAGATCCGCCGCGGCCTGCCTTAAGGTTCAGCCCGGCATCGTTGAAGGACACGCTCGCTCACCACGTAAGCGGACCGACATCTATGCAGAGTTTGTGAAGGCGCTCCGAATGGCCTGTATGGGGCGCGTTGCTGATCGGCGGTCCCCACCCCGTTGCGGTCCTTCATCGCTATGCGCCACATTCTCCAAAAGCTGTCATTCTAGTTCTAAAACGTCTGCTACGAGGAGTGCAGCTGGTGGCCCCGCACATGCTGCCATGGTGGTGTTCAGACCAAAAGCGCGTCGAGCACCGGGCAATCAGGAATCTGAGCTCCACTGCACTGGGCTACCGTGTCGCTCAATGCCTTTTCGATCCGCTGCAGATCGGCAATCTTGTCCCGCACTTCCTTCAGATGAGCTGCGGCGACACCCTCCACTTCAGCACATGTCTGGCTATGGCTATCGACGAGGCTTAGCAGGCCCTTAATCTCATCGAGAGAGAACCCCAGCGCTCGGGCGCGCGTGATGAAGCGAAGCCGACGCACATGATCTTCACCGTAGTTGCGATAGCCGTTCGGGTCCCGAGGCGGATCGGGCATGACGCCGATCGTCTCGTAGTAGCGGATGGTCTCCAGATTGCATCCCGTCGCCCGAGCGAGGGTGCCCCGCTGCATCGCCTTCACGGAAGCGTGACCTTTTCCCATTCGGAAACCCCTTGAGCCTGTATGTCCTACAGACTCTATGACTCCTAGCAGATGATCGCAAGGAGACACTGCATGGACACCACGGAATCTGCATCGCCGGGGGATGCGTCCAACGTCCCGGAAGGCCGCGGCTGGACCACCACCGCCTTGGCGGCGCTTGGCGCACTGGTCATGACATCCTGCTGCATCCTGCCACTGGTGCTTGTCAGCTTCGGGATCAGCGGAGTTTTCATCGCCCAGATGGGCGCTCTCTACGCCTACAAGTGGTATACCTTCGGCATTGCCGCCGCGTTCCTGGGCTATGGTTTTTACAGGGCCTACCAGCCGATCCGCTGCGCAGATGGCAGCTGCGCCCGCCCGATGAACCGGACTGCGATGCGCGCCGTGCTCTGGGTGGCGGCTGCGCTAATCCTGGTCGCCATGCTGTTCCCCTACGCTTCGCCCTACATCCTCTCGTTCTGAAGGAACCCTGACATGAAAAACATCCTTCCTGGCGCTCTGGCGCTGTCTGTCCTTTTCGCCGCCCCTGCCTCCGCCGCCGAGCAGGTCGTCCGGCTCGAGGTCGGGGGGCTGACCTGTCCCTCGTGCTCGTTCATCGTGGGCAACTCGCTGAAATCCGTTGAAAGCGTGGTGATCGAGGATTTCGTTGAAGGCAAGGACGCGAGCGAGGGGGTGTATACGGTTCGTTTCGACGACGAGATCACCTCCACCGACGCGCTCATCGCGGCGGTTGAAAAGAACGGCTACCCGGCTGCGCTTCTTGAAGTCCCGATGGGTGGTGAGGGCTCGTGAGGCCGGATTCCGATCATCCGAATTGGCCAGCAAAGCAGCCGGATAAGGCCCAAACGAACCGCTTGCTGAGGGGCGGCCTCGGCGGCGCGCTGTTCGCGGCGCTCTGCTGTTTCACGCCGCTTCTGGTTGTCGTGCTGGCTGGCGCAGGCCTGTCGGCGGTAACGGGCTGGCTGGATTACGCGCTGTTCCCGTTGCTGTTCGTCAGCCTCGCGGTCGTCGCGCAGCCACTGTGGCTGCGCGCCGCGTGTACCGGACCCTCCCCGAAAATCTGGGCCACACTCATCGCAGTGCTGCTCTCGGTATCGGGCATCGTTCTGGAGTTCCGCGGGGCGTTGACCCTTTCGCTCCTCGCCGCTGCGCTGACCGGTGCCTACGCTCTCTACCTCAATCACTTTACCAAGAAGGTCCGACCGTAATGGCGGCTGCCTGCTGTTCTCCCATCGGCCTTC
>Ga0098074_1001750_pt1 | contig 10486 bp, 7 predicted proteins | sample 32_taG_FD_75064 | JGI IMG/M metagenome (GOLD analysis project Ga0098074, IMG submission 75064) | Marine viral communities from the Gulf of Mexico - 32_GoM_OMZ_CsCl metaG | ecosystem: Environmental > Aquatic > Marine > Oceanic | place: Atlantic Ocean: Gulf of Mexico | collected 2015-07-12
ATCTCATTTGAGATCAAGGGTTTATCGTATGATGGTTCACGTAAGGCAGTACCTACTCAGTTTAGTAGAACTGTACCTCCAGAAAGTTCTGACGCCGAGGGTAAACCTGTACAGTACATGCAGTACTTACCTGTTCCCTATAACCTGGATGTAGAATTATCAATTCTATCTAAAAACCAGGATGATGGTCTACAGATTCTAGAACAGATCCTACCACAGTTCCACCCTTCCCTTAATGTATCCATTCAGGTTATTGCGGAGACAAAGGAAGAAAGGGATATTGCAATTGTATTAAATGGTGTTGGTTATCAAGATGATTACGAAGGCGACTACACTCAGAGAAGAACTCTAATCTGGACATTGAACTTTACTGTTAAGACATACCTATTCGGTCCTGTCAATGCTGCAAGAGATATTAGAAAGGTCACCCTCGACTACCGTTCAGATATTGTACGTCGTCCAGCAGAACTACGTTACTCTGCAGAGGCACAGTCTACTCTAGAACCACCACTACCTAGAGACGAAATTGATCCTAGTGTACAAGGATCTTATAAGGTTGTTGAAACCTTTGAAGATATCTTCTCTGATGACCAGTCTTTCTTTGGACTTGACGAATGACAAAAGAACACTTCGACGAGTTAGACAATAAGTTTGATGTTGAACCTCAACCAGAGGATGTAGAGATTGTGGAAACAACTCCGAGGAAGATGAAAAAGGTTCAAGAGTCAAATCCCAAAGAAGATCAACAGAAAGATTATCAATATGCTCGTGCACAACTCTACGATATTGTAGAGAAGATGCAGGAGAGCATTAATGATGCAATGGATGTTGCACATGACTCTCAACATCCACGTGCATATGAAGTTGTCTTCCAAGGAGCAAAGGCGGCAGCTGATGTTGTTGATAAGTTGGCTGACCTACAGAAGAAGATGAAGGATCTTAGTAAGGAAGAAGAACAAGTTGTTCAATCTAACAACACACAAAACAATATCTACATGTCAGGATCAACCGCAGATCTAATTAAGATGCTTAAGGAGACTAAAGATAAATAATTAAAACTAACAGGTTATGAAGACATATAGTAATTTCTTAGCAGAGGTGTCTTCTGCACAAGCATTAAAGAATGCCACTCGTGCTGCAACTCCCGACAAGAGACAACAGGAAATTCTTGCTGCAAGAAGAAAGGCACGAGCAGAAGGTAGACCTACTCCACAGTCTACTACTACAACGAAACCTAACACCACAACTACAGCAATCGTTAAGACTCAACCCAAGTCTCTTCCCTCAGATAAGGGTAGTGCAATTCAGAAGCGTTCTTCTTCTGCAATTACAACAAGACCCGCAGCACAACAGACAAGTAAAGGTGGTGCCATCGTAAAGGCAAAGTCCAATAAACTAGCACGACCAGAAGTTAAGAAAGTCAACGTAAAGGTAGATGATCCTAAACCTAAGACTGAAAAGAAACCGGTAGAACCAGTACCTAATGATCGTCCAGATGAGACTACAGTATTACCCGATAAAGAAAAGAAACCAAAGAGAGACGCATGTCCTGCAGGACAATTCTACTTTGCAGGTAAATGTAGATTCAATCCAAATGTTAAAGCATCTAAACTAGACACCGATGATTCTGTTGCAACAGGTTCAGTCAGTGGTGTAAAGATGAAGAATACAATTGACTCTTAGGATAAATAAGGATGTAAGTAGGTTGTACCATGAGCGAATACCTTAAGCAGAAAATGTTACGTAAACTTCACGAGGCAAGAGACTCGTTTGAAGTTGATTGTGAAAACATGATTGGTGAAGTGGTCAAGGAAGGTGTTGACCATATGAAGTCTGGTATCCATGAAGTGGAAACCAAGTCAATCATGCCTGAGGCTCCTGAGAGACCTGAGATTGAACCAAGATATTCTGGTACAGACCTTGCAGAGATTGCAGTAGATGTATATAAAGGTTTAAAGAAAGTAGACGACGAAGATACAACCAAGGGTACATATGTTGCTCGCAAACAACCTTCAACTGCAGCAAGTAGATATAACGCTAGAGCTCTAGCACGTGCACTCACAGGAATGAGGAACTCAGGTAATGAAGGAAAACAATCACTTCCAGCAGGTCCTCACGGTGGTAACACTGGTGGCAATACTAGTAATTATTATTCTCTAACGACTTCAATGTCATTAGAACAGTATGAACAACATATCAAAGATCAGTGGGGATTAACAGAAGAAGTAGAGGAAGAGACTGAGCAGGAACTACTTACAGAGAAAACACCTAGTCCTGTAAAGGAACTAGAGAAGGAACTAGTTAAACTAGAAGACACATCATGGCAATCTATTGATCGTGTCATGAGAAGGATTGCAAAGGATCATGACATTACACCTAAGCAATTACATAAAGATTTCAAGTCAGCACATGATGGTCAGATTCCTGATGATTGGATCAAGGAACAGGTAGAGGTCGAGGAGTGTGGTTGGATGCCACTTAATGAAATCGTTCTAAGAAAAAATGGAATGGTTTATGAAGTCTCTATGATGTATAGAGGTTATGCTAAGAGGATTAAATTCTTTTGGCCTGAAAGTAAGATCCCCTCTAGAAACGATATGCAGGATGCTGCACAAAAGTTCTATCCTGGTTCTAGACTCTTAGCATATTATCCTGTAACTGGTAGTGATTCATTGGATGATCCACTAGTTGTAGTTCCTCCTATGACTGAGAACTATGTTGCATATGAAAGAAATGACTGGTTGATGTTGAATGAGAATGATACTAATACCCTACAGAAAATCTACGAGGAAGTAGGTGAACCCGTGAGTGTTCCTGAGATTCAGGAAGATGGTTCACTCATGGTTATCGTAGAGGATCACGATACAGGAGAACATAAAGAGGTAGTATTTGGTGAAGGTGCTGCATGGACAAAGTCTGCGGGAAAGAATAAAGCCGGGGGTCTTAACGAGAAGGGACGTAAGTCCTACGAACGAGAGAACCCCGGCTCAGATCTAAAAGCTCCTACCAAGGAGAAAGGTAACCCTAGACGTAAATCATTCTGTGCAAGAATGAAAGGAATGCGTAAGAGACAGAAGAAGTCAAATAATACAGGAGATGATAGACTAAGTAAGAGTCTAAAAGCTTGGGATTGTTAATGTGAATGACCCTGTACATAGTGTAAATATCATGATACTCCTACTATTAATAGGGGTTTCTATCTGTATAGCATATATCCTACGAATGGAATAAATAACCAAAACATAGGTTTTTATGTTATCTACTGAGTACCGTCTTCGTCTTGAATATATTTGTTCAAGGATTTCTAAGAACGAAGAAGTTCAATTGAATGATATGATTTGGGCAGAGAAGTTATCCAAGGCAAACAGATCTGCTGGAGAAATGTTAAGGAAAGCAAGACGAGTAGCTAGAAATCCAGACATGCAGGAAGGGAGTCTGGACGATTTTTTAAACCAGATGGACCTGGGACACCCGGATCCAAGTAACCACAGAACAGGATTTGATAGTGGCGATGAGATCGTGGACTGGTTCAGACAAGAGAAAACTGATGATTGGAGACAGCGCGATTAATGGGTAAACAAGATTATGCGTATAAGCAAAACCCTTTGCTCAAACAAAGGGGGGTACAGATTGACTTTACGAAAGAACAAGTACAAGAGATAATTCAGTGTTCTAAGGATCCAGAATATTTCCTTCGCAATTACATTAAGGTTATCTCACTTGACGATGGTATCGTTCCATTCCATCCTTATCCTTTCCAACAGAAACTAGTACATAGTTTCCACAATAGAAGATTTACTATTTGTAAACTTCCCCGTCAGTCTGGTAAGTCAGTTACAGTTACTGCGTATCTAATTCACCAGGCAATCTTTAGAGATAATATCAATATTGCTATTCTGGCTAACAAGAGGGAGACCTCTTTTGAATTGATGGCCAAACTACAAACTTCCTATGAAAACCTCCCGAAGTGGTTACAGCAAGGTGTCATTGCGTGGAACAAGGGTTCGATTGAATTGGAGAACGGCAGTCGCATCACTGCTAGTTCAACTTCTAGTTCTGCTGTTCGTGGTTTCTCTTATAACATTGTAATGTTGGACGAATTTGCGTTCGTTCCAACTAACATTGCAGAAGAGTTCTTCTCCTCTGTATATCCTACGATCTCCTCTGGTAAGTCTACCAAGGTTATCATTGTATCTACCCCTAATGGTCTGAATCACTTCTATAAGTTATGGACAGACGCTGAGAAGAATCGAAATAGTTATAATTCTATTGAAGCTCACTGGTCAGAAGTACCTGGTCGTGATGCAAAGTGGAAAGAAGAAACAATTGCAAACACTTCAGAACAACAGTTTGCTCAGGAATTTGAATGCGACTTCCTAGGTTCTGCTGGTTCATTGATTGCAGCATCTAAACTTAAGACACTGGTATATGAAGATCCTCTTATATCATCTGGTGGTATGGATGTATATGAAGAACCGATTCCAGGTCATGAGTATCTGATGACAGTGGACGTGTCTCGTGGTATGAAGTTAGACTACTCTGCATTCCTGGTGGTTGATATTACATCATACCCACATAGACTTGTTGCCAAGTATCGGAACAATGAAATTAAACCGATGTTGTTCCCTGATGTTATTGTAAACACTGCAAAAAAATATAATAACGCGTGGGTCTTATGTGAGGTAAATGATATCGGTGACCAGGTTGCTTCCATTATATTCTATGACATGGAGTATGAGAACCTACTCATGACATCTATGAGAGGACGTGCAGGTCAGGTCTTGGGTCATGGTTTTTCTGGTGGTAAGACTCAACTTGGACTCAAGATGGCAAAGGCTCCTAAGAAGTTGGGATGTTCAAACCTGAAACAAATGGTTGAGGGTGATAAGATTCTATTCAAAGACTTCCAGATCATTAACGAACTTACTACCTTCGTTGAGAAGAGAGACTCGTTTGCTGCAGAAGATGGTTGTCACGATGACCTAGTTATGTGTATGGTTATCTATGCATGGGCAGTTGCACAAGACTACTTCCGTGAAATGACTGACCAATCTGTTAGGGAAGAACTATATGAAAAGGACAAGAATCAACTAGAAGAGGACATGTCACCCTTTGGTTTTATCACAAATGGACTAGACGATACTGTATATCATGAGAAGGATTCAGGTCTGGTATGGAATGATACCAGTCAGTTTGATGAGTACGGAGTGCCTTATAGTCCATGGGAATGGGAGAAGAGGACATATAATAGAGACAACGGTCCAGATCCAACCTGGTGGAGACAATACTAATACGGAATTTAGGTAACGTTATAAAGGGAATCTAAGGGGGTTCTACCATATCTACCATAGTATATTTTATTCTTGATTAACTATCCGTAAACCTAGTAAATACTAAATACTTTTGAATATTCCCTATATTCAGGAGTTAGATATGGTAATTAAAACCGCCTCCCCAGGTGTGTTTATCCAAGAGGTAGACTTAACAAGGGGATCTGCTGATGCTATTACAGAAAATGTAGGGGTTGTTGCCGGTCCTTTCGAGAAGGGTCCTGTAGATCAACTAGTATACATTACTACAGAATTAGAACTTAGACAAACCTTCGGTGAACCAACCGATGAGAATTTCGAGTATTGGCACTCCATTAACAATTTCCTAGAGTACTCTGGTAATTGTTATGTAGTGCGTTGTGATGACGCTGTTGGTGACGTTGTAGACGAAGGCGCCAACACAGTGAACGCTCAGAAGATGCGTAATGCTACTGATGCATTCACGTATTATGATGATTCACTGCCTATGCCCAATCCTAATGATCCAACACAGACTGAGAGAACTCAGAGTTCTGTATACGTTAAGAACGAAGATGAATTCTTAGTAGAAAAGAATGCTTCTCAACCTGGTCTAGGTAAGTTCTTTGGAAGAACCCCTGGTCGTTGGGCTAACGGAATTGGTATTGCAGTAATCGATAAAGGTGCTGACTATCAGATGACTCTAAAGTCAACTGATGTATCACTATCAACTGACAACCAAATCATTCTTGACGGTGGTTCTTCTGTTATTTCACCTACAGACATTCTTGATGGTAACACCAACCAACAGGAAGAAGGTGCCACATCACAGATTGCTCTCACTAATCTCAGAGCTACCGATGATTCTACAGTTCCTCCTTTCAGTGCTGACACTGAAGTTGGTAGAGGAATTGGTAGATACATCAAGATCCAGTTTGAAGCCAAGCCCGATCTAGAAGACGTAACAGAATTGTTGATCGATCCCGGTGACGACAACATCAACTTTGTTGCTGACGATGGATCTGATACTGGTCTTCTATCTGGACAAGAAACTGTCACTGACGGTAATGGTCAGAGCCTAGTCCTCGATTTAACATTATCAGGCGGTTCCGTTATTGCAGTAGCAGTTAACAACCAAGGTGCTTCATCCTCACAAGGTTACAAAGAAGGTGATACTGTCACTGTAAGTCGAGTCCAAAACAGTGGATTTGTTTCCACTGTTACCATGACCGTAACCGGAGTATCTGAAGTACTAGGTACTATTGTTACATTCGGTGATGGTGGTACTGAAGCACTAGTTGCTGCAGTAGTTAGACTAGAAGAAATTAATGATGTATGGTTTGCAACTTGTGTTGTAAGAGAAGACGTAGGCCAAGGTGGCTACGGTGAACTAGATCAATATGAAGATCTTGACGGAACTCTTACCGTTAGTAACGCTCCTGGTATTGAGATCGGACAGGCAACTGCAATCTATGTTCTAGGCGACTTCCTATATTACAGTAAGTCTGCTAATCAGATTGTAAACTCAATCTTTGAAGAGAAGACCTACACCAGAAACCAAGGTATTTCCTGGTACTGGCCTGCTAGAGCAGCAGATGGTGAGAAAGTATTCAGTGGAAAACTTGCAAGAGATGCCGCTGGTGACGCCATCGAGGGTGAGGATTCAACTCCTAGCAACCCCACTTTCCAGAGACTTCAGGGTCCTGCGATTGTAACAAGTCCTACAGTAGATCCTATTTACTGGGACGCAAGAAGGGAACTATGGATTCAAACCTATGTGCCCAGAAATAATGACATCCTAATCGAGCCTGATCCTAAGGATGAAAATGGTGGTACTGTTTATGATCCAGCAACTGGAGCTCCTGTAAGAGGTAATCTATACTACGTCCAAGGAACTAGAGATTGGTACACTCAACAGATTGCATTCGAAGGTATTCCCTGGATTAACTTTGCCAAGAGACCTGGTACTTCTGCCAATGCTCTTGATCAAGGAACAATTGATGACGAAATGCACATCGTTGTCTATGATGCTCTAGGTGAGGTCACTGGTGTTCGTGGTTCAACCCTAGAACAATATATCAGTGTTTCTAAACTCAAGGGTGCCAAGACACTAGAAGGAACCAACAACTACTACAAGGATCTAATCAACAGATCATCTCTTCTTATCTTCTCTAATGATAGAGTAGAGAGTATCGGTGAAGGATCAACTGGTGATATCACCGGTCTTCTAAACTCAGGTAGAGTTGCACCTGGTACTTTATTGAGTGTCAATCAAAAGGCAACTTTCCTACGTCCTCGTTACGGTGCTGTCGACCTTGCAGAGACAAATCTCTTTGCAGAAGACACCCCCGACAGTCTAAAGGTTCGTGACATCCCTTATATTCTACTTGGTGGTGAGGATCAACTTTCTGCTTCACTTGGTGAAATCCAAGCTGGTTACAAAAAGATTGAGGAAGAGAATGTTTCTGATTTAGACTATATCATTCAGGGTCCTGCATATGATATGATGCAGTTTGGTGATGGAACCTATGATGAGCAACTTAACGCTGCTGTTGGTAAGGGTAACTATCTAATTGCTCTAGGCGAAAAACTCAAGACCGCAATGGTACTACTAAGTCCACCAAGGTCTGCAGCTGTAGAGCCAATCAACGCTGGTAGAATTACCAACCGAGTTATTGATTGGGCGGATAGACTATCCTCTTCTACTTACGCTGTTCTTGACAGTGGTTACAAGTATATGTACGACAGATTCTCTGACAAGTACAGATACGTACCCCTCAACGCTGACATTGCCGGTACAATGGCACAGACCTCATTAGTGTCTGAACCATTCTTCTCACCTGCAGGTCTATCCAGAGGTCAGATCAAGAATGTTGTCAAACTATCTTACGATCCCTCTAAGGAACAAAGAGATCTACTCTTCTCCTCCCGTGTCAACCCTGTGGTTACATTCCCAGGTGAAGGAACGGTTCTCTATGGTGACAAGACTGCAGTAGCATATACTTCTGCATTCAGTCGTATCAATGTAAGACGTTTGTTTATCTACATGGAAAGAGAGATTGCTAAGATCTCCAGAAATGTACTATTCGAATTCAATGATGTTCCCACCAGAACTAACTTCTTGAATAATACCAACCCCTTCCTACGTGACATTCAGTCCAAGAGAGGTGTGATTGACTTCCTAGTTATTTGTGACTCCACTAATAACACCCCAGAAGTTATCGATCGTAATGAGTTTGTTGCTGACATCTATGTCAAGCCTAACCGTTCTATCAACTTCGTCCAACTAAGTTTTGTTGCCACGAAGACTGGTGTATCCTTCTCTGAGGCGATTGGTCTCAATAGAAGATTCGAGTCATTACAGTAAAAATATAACCATCATCTATTGAGGTAAGCAAACATGGCTAATCAATCCCCACTTGTAAGTAGAAAGAGTATTGAGAACTTTAAGTCAGCTCTTGCTAATGGTGGTGTACGTCCTACAATGTTCTCTGTGGAAATCACATTTCCACAGGCCGTTGTAAGTAATCAAACTGAACTTACTAATAAAGCGTTGTTCCTAGTTAAGGCAGCAACTCTTCCTGGTTCACAGATTGGTATCATCGACGTTCCCTTCCGTGGAAGAAAACTTAAAGTATCTGGTGACAGAAACTTTGCCGATTGGCAAACCACAATCATCAATGATACGGACTTCAAACTCCGTAAGGCAATGGAGAAGTGGTCTGAACTAATTCAGAACATGAACTTTGCTATTGGTGAGAACGAACTAGAGAACTACTTTGCTACTGCTGAAGTTAGACAACTAGATCGTCAAGGTAAACAGCTCAGAGTATATGAGTTCAATGGTATTTGGCCTAACACAATCGCCGATATCCCATTGAGTTTTGAAACTCAAGATACGATCGAGGAGTACGACGTATCCTTCTGTGTCCAATACTGGCATGCAGCTGGCTCTAAGGCACAGACCGTTTCTGGAGTCAATGAATGGACTAATCCCGCTGATGGCAAGAATGAAGGAACGATTCTTTCCTGATATTTTTCACATATTCATACAGGAGGGTTCACACCCTCCTTTTTTTATACCTAAATACATCTAAGACATAGTTAATAAACAAGTGATTCCAGGACAATCTGGTCGTTTATTTGGTTTTTCCTATAAGAACGACGAACTAGAAGAACTCAATAAGATATCTCCGGTACCCCCTAATAGGGATGATGGAGTTACAGTTGCCGGAGGACTCACTGGTTACAGTATCCCCATGGATACTGGTGCACAGAAAGATTATGAGCTTATCAGAAAATATAGATGTATGGCTCTCCACCCTGAGGTGGACAGTGCTATTGAGGATATCGTAAATGAAGCTATTGTATCTGACACTAACGATACTCCCGTTGCAATTGATTTATCTAATCTGGATATCTCAGAGCGTGTCAAAACTATTATCAGAGAAGAGTTTGCATATATTCTTCACCTACTAGACTTCAATAACAAAGCCCATGAGATGTTCAGAAAATGGTACATCGACGGAAGACTATATTATCATAAAGTTATTGACCTCAACCAACCTGAGAGAGGTATTACAGACATTCGAAACATCGATGCTCTTAAGATCAAACCAATTAGAGAATACAAGAGAGGTTTAAATCTACCCGAACCATACCTAAAGAATACCCGTAGACCACAGTCCGCAAAAGAACCACAGGTATTTGGTGAGGCATCAAAACAATTTCCCGCTCGTGTGATTGAATACTTCTTGTATAACAAGAAGGGTATGAATTATATGGGTAACGGTCTGGGTTACTCAGGTAGTCAGAAGGGAGATACTGTAAGAATTGCAAGAGATGCCGTCACCTATATCACATCAGGATTAGTTGACGGTAACAATGGACAAGTATTGTCCTATCTAAACAAAGCAAATAAGTCCCTCAACCAACTACGTTGGATGGAGGACGCAATTGTCATCTATCGTATGGCAAGAGCACCAGAGAGAAGACTATTTTATATTGATGTAGGTAACCTACCTAAGGCGAAGGCAGAAAACTACCTTCGTGATGTGATGGCGAGATATAGAACAAAAATTTCTTACGATCAAAACACTGGAGAGATCCGTGATGACAAGAAGTTCATGTCCATGCTCGAAGATTATTGGCTCCCCCGAAGAGAGGGAGGCCGTGGCACAGAAGTGTCTACTCTGCCA
>Ga0098074_1001752_pt1 | contig 10485 bp, 14 predicted proteins | sample 32_taG_FD_75064 | JGI IMG/M metagenome (GOLD analysis project Ga0098074, IMG submission 75064) | Marine viral communities from the Gulf of Mexico - 32_GoM_OMZ_CsCl metaG | ecosystem: Environmental > Aquatic > Marine > Oceanic | place: Atlantic Ocean: Gulf of Mexico | collected 2015-07-12
AACCTTCCATTGGCTGTCTCGATAGAAATACAATAGAGATAGAATCCTATGGTAATAGAGTACAACCTAAGAGGAATAGGGTTAGAGTGCTACGCTAACGTAACGTACAGTGTAACTGTTGAGGTATTACTGTATAGTATCAAGATTTAATTGGAGAGGAAGTTTACTTCCGACATTCACTACCCCCTACCTTTAATTTAAAAAACACCATAGGGGTTGTATAATAGATAGTCTTGCTGTATTTCACTTTCAAATAAAATCTTCAGGTATTTCGTTTGTAGGTATAAAATTGTAGTAGTCAGAAATAAATTTCTTCTGCCTTACAGGTGTCGTAATCATTCGGGTGTGTACCCTCATAATTACTAATAGAGAAAAAAAGTTTAGAAATAATTTGGAATTGTAGAAAATGTTTTCTACTAACAGTTTTAAAAAATATGTATTTAGATTGTAACTACCAAATGTTTTGTAATATTTTTTTTAGTGTTGTATTATATGACGTTATGTCATTTATTATGATTATATTAGTGTTATGAAAAAGATTAGAGTGTTTATCGGGATGTTGTTTGTTCGAAAGGAAATAGAATCCTTAGAACAAAGACTGAATAACTGGAAGGATGATTTCAATACGGTTAGTGCTGAGAATATTGATCTTAGTCGAGATCTTCGGGTAACAGAAATGCATTATGATGACTATAAAAAAAATAGTGTTGACTTGAGCGGTCTTGCTAACATGATTCAGAACTATATGAACTCTCTTAATGCAGGGGAAACTTTGTTGATTGATCGTGCTGGTAGGGTTACTGTACTTAGAACTGATGACAATCACAAAGATCTGGGGGACCTATTCGCTCTGGTTAATGCTATTCGGGGTGTGAGTCATATAACTCCAGAAGAAGCTATTGAGATCCTTAAGTCATCTGGCTTGGGTAATTACGTACTAAAAGAAGAAAAGTAGTTATGGAAACAATTGTAGATTTTTTATTGATGAATGCTAATGTGATTACATTGGCTGTTGCGGTAATCGCTATCGGGGGCATGTGGTATGCATTCTCTAAACTTAAAAAAGTTGGAGAAGAAGTTGCTAAAGCTGAAGGTAAGCTGATCGATGCTACTAATAGTTGTATTGTTGAAAAGCAACATTTAAAGGATAATATTAACAGACTTAATAAAGAGTTGGTTGAAAAAGACCGAACGCTATCTACTGTCCATAAGAATTATGGTGATCAGTTGTCAAAATACAAACTAAAGGTTGAAACCAAATCAACTACTGTTAAAGAGCAATCGCTAAGAATTCAAAGGCTTGATGCTGAAATAGGATCTCTTAAGCGTAGAATTGCTAACCGTGATGGGCAGATTACTAAGCTAAAAAAGAAGCTCAATGGATTATCTTGATACAATGATAATTAGTATTTACAGTCTTATGGCTTTTATTATTGGATGGTATATAGTTAAGTGGGCAAAAAGACCTTCTCTAAAAGAAAGATTTGGGTACATGAACCAGGAAGAATGTAGGAGACAGAAAGTTGTGCAAGAAAGAGAATCTTGGAATGACGAGTTTCATTCAGATATCAAATGGCAAAACATGAGGCTATTAGGGCCTCCTGGATTTTACACACATGAATGGGATGAAGAGAGAATTAAAAAAGTTGAGGGAACTAAATACAAGCTCCTTCTAAAGTATGTCAATGGTGTTGTAATGGAAGATGTGCTGCCCGTTAAAGTAAGTAAGATACATTCACACACACTAATGATTGAGATACCTCATGGAGCTACGCATTACGCAATAATTAGAAAAATATGAAAAAAGATTTGAACCTGGAGAGAATGGAAAAGAAGTATATTGCTATGGCGCTGGAGAGAAACGGGTTCCATAGAGGTAAGGCTGCCGAAGATCTTGGTATATCTCTAAGAACAATGTACCGAAAGATTAACAAGTATTTTCCAGAACTTAAAACAAGACATTGATGACACCGATTGAAATAAATGATCACGTTAAAATTCTAAAGGAAATTGCTAACCGTATTATGACATTTTCAGATGAAAGTCAAAAGATGGATTTGATTTTGGATATCTGTAACGAATACAAGAAGAAACTACTTAAGCTTAACAAAAAAGAAAGCAAAGTTTGGTCCAGAGCTATTTACCAAGTGCCGGCTCATGACATCCGAATAGAAGGGAAGTGGGCTGAGTATGAAAGCAAAGAGAAAGCTAAAGAGTTCTCTATAAATGTTCTTCGAAGAAAAGATATTGATACGATCACCATTACAAAACAAGATGACAGCGTGGTTACAATACCAGGTGCTTTTTTCGATAAGATGATTATTGAGGTGAATTTCTCTGATAGCGATCCAACAGAAAGCCTTCTTGATGAGTTTATCAAGAAAATGAAGGCTCAATCATATTGCAGGATACAGATGACTACCAAAGACGGTAAGCCATGTGATAATCAATGTGAAGAATGTAAAAAGGTTCAGGATGATATTGAAAGAAAGTAGGAAGTCAATGTTAATCCGGGAGTCCGGTAGAAGCACAGATTTTATATCCCCATCATTCGGGTGGGGGTGTTTGTATGATTGCTCTTACTGCTACATGAAAAGAAATAAACCTGAAGGTTTATCAGTGGCAACTAATACAGAAGAAATACTTTCTGCCATTAATACACATGCAGCTTGGCTAGAGCCGAAAGAGCCTAACCAATGTGATTCTCAGTACTGGACCTACGACATATCTTGCAATGAAGATTTTGCCCTGCATGCTAAACACCATGATTGGGAAAAGATATTCCAGTTCTTTAAAGACCATGAAACAATTAAAGCAAGCTTCGCTACAAAATATGTAAGCGAGAGACTTCTTAAGTTTAACCCGGAAGGCAAAGTTAGGATCCGATTCAGCTTAATGCCAGAGCACTTAAGACAAATGCACGAACCGGAAACCTCATCGATCAAAAAAAGAATCAAAGCTATTGACCGGTTCCTGGAGGCTGGATACGAAGTACACGTAAACTTCTCTCCGATTATTGTGTACGACAAGTGGATTAATGATTATCGTAGTCTAATGATTGAGCTGGATCAAGGAATTAGCGACAAAGCAAAAGCACAACTTAAATGCGAATGCATATTCCTTACGCATAACGAGAAAAAACACGAAGCTAATTTAAAGGCCGGTGTAGAAGGCGAATGGATGCTATGGATACCAGGCAACCAAGAGCCGAAGAAGTCTCAGTATGGAGGAGATAATGTGCGTTACCGTCGTGATCTTAAGAATTACTACGCTAAGCAGTTTGCGTTTCTGATTGATGAGGTGATTCCATACTGTGAAGTCAGATATATTTTCTGAAAAAACATTTGGACTTAAACCAAAAATTACTAATTTAGTGTGTTATGAGTTTAGATATTTTAAATCCAAGTCAGATTACTTCGGAAGAAGTTTCAACGTCAGGTCATTCTATTGGTTGGTATAAAGATGATGACCGTAATATTTATGTTGTAGAACAAGCAAAGTTTGCTCCTATGTTTGTTATGAACGAAGATTCTGAACTTTACAGAAGGATAAAGAGCGTGAAAGAGAAACCCGTGAAAGAGAAACCTGTGAAAGAGAAACCTGTTTTAAATAGTGTGTCCGAAAAGTTATTCTTGAAGACTATTGCTATAATGAAGTCTGATGTTAAAGTAAATGACATTGACTTATGAGTAAGTTTGGGGATAAACTTTTAGAGGGCGGTAGTGTAGGTTACATTCAAGGGCCAGGGTATAGGTTTTACAAGGGTATGGTTGAAGCTTTATCTCTTAGAGATCATGTAGATAAGTATTACCTTGTTAAGCGATTTCACAGAGATGGGATTGCCGGAATAGATGATGTTGATATTGCTTATGGCAATATGATTGCTGTTCGATATCGATTAGAGGGTGGTGATCTTGAAACATTGTGCGAAAACTTTACAGACCTGTGGATGCACGATGAGCTGTCTTGGACAAAGAAGACTCTTCGAAACTACATTAAAGACCTGGTAAATCCAGCAGATCTTATAACTCATACCAGAATACTTACAGACGAGTATGCCGGAATTGGTTACGATAGCGCTTCAAGTATTTATAAGTCAACCTACAAGAAGATTAAAGCAGACGAGCTAAAAGCATATTTTGTTTATGAGTGGATGCTCAGAGGTAACTACCTTCGGTATCCGGTGTTTGCAAAATACCTCGGCCTTAAAGTTGATGTTGTAAAAGGATTCTTCTACAAGAATAAGAATCTTGCAAGGTACGTTAAGATTTACAACAACATTTTGAATCTTTCTTCTAAAACAAAAGCAGAGCAAGCATACGAGTATTTGATTAGTGATGATGCTTGGGCCGGAGAGAACGGAATCAAAAAAGAAATTAACAGATTTAAGAAGAATGGTAATGCGTACGGGCTTTACAAGCTGGTTGTTGATAAAGTGAAGAATTACGCTTAAATTAGTTTAAAATTTAATCATGAAAAATTTTCATACGAATTGGATTATTATTGGAGTTGGAGCAATCATTACTATGATTGGCTTATACTTTGCAATTTTGAATCCTAAAGAAGCTGGAGCATGGATAGTAGTCGTTGGCGGTTTCGCTTGGGTTGCTGGAGCTGTTCTTGTTAAAAAAGGTTTCTTCAGACGGAAGAAATAAATTAGAGTGTGTTATTGATGTAAAGCCCTTGATTTATTCTTGGGCTTTTTTATTTACACTAAAAATGTTATATTTGGTGTATGAATAAATTAGATGAGTATTACGAGAAGTGCGGAAACAGACTGGGAGGTTGGATTTCATGTGTTGGAATTTTCTTTCCAGAGATTGATTTTGAAATAGAAAGCATTCACAATGATGTAAAGCCTGAATTTTCTATCATGTGTTTTGACATGAGCTATGTAAAAGTTTTCAATAAAGGTCAGTATGGGAATGCTGTTATTGAAGGAGTCGGCATGGATCGATTTAACACAAATATTATTTACGAATCTTTTGAGGAGGCAAAGTTTAAGGGAGTCACACTTCAGTCAAAAGATTTTATTCACCCAGAATTTATTCTTGAATTATGAATCCATACGAAGTATTAGGAGTTTCCGAGAACGCAACAAAAGAAGAGATCAAGGATGCTTACAAGAAATTATCAAAAGTACATCACCCGGATGCCGGTGGCGATGAGGAGAGGTTTAAAAGAATAGCTTCTGCTTATGCAATACTTAATGATGACGAGAAGAGAGCGAAGTACGATCAGCTTGGAATTATTGATGACACTATTGATAGCATTGAGCATATTATGTCTTTTATTGAAGACAAGATTATCAATCCGTTTTTGAAAAATCCTGACGGAAACTTTTTCCATGAAGCATTTACTTTAATAAGAGAAGCAAAGCAAAATGCCGGAAATACAATTGTCGAGCTGGACAAAATAATTACTACGCTATCAAGAATCAAAAAACGATTCATTAAAAAAGATGATAGTGTCAACTTATTTGAAAAGCTAATCGAAGATAAGCATAAGCAATTCTCTAAAGAGAAAGAGAGGATTAAAGACATGAGGCTTAAGCTTGATGAGATAAACGAAGAGTTAAAGACGTACTCTTATAACCCAAGAGATTTTGAGGGTATAGAGATGAACCATGGCTAAAAGAAAAAAAGAAATAGAAGTTACTTTTAGTCTTGCAACCAAGAAAGATAGAAAAGCTTTTGTATTGGCAAAATTTTCTACCGAGATGGCGGTTGCACTTAATGAAATTTATAATACCTTTGAGGCCGAAAAGATTAATGAAATAACTCGTAAACACGGCTTCGATGATAAAGACATACGATACTATGCGGGACCTTGGATTAAAGAGCTCTAATAGATTAGGCGATATTTTTGAATTCGTTAGAGAGTTCAATGAAACATTCAAAGTAGAATTAAATGAAAAACCGACAACGCTCACGATGGACGAATTTAAGCTTCGTCATAAATTACAGGCTGAGGAATTATCTGAATACCTTGAGGCATGTGAAGCTGGAGACAAAGTAGAAATACTTGATGCTCTTGTTGATCAGATGTACATATTAGTTGGTACTATTCAGAAACACGGAATGGAGAGTATATTTCTTGATTCATTTACAGAAGTACACAGATCTAATATGTCTAAACTTGGTGAAGATGGTAAGCCTATTTTTAGAGCAGATGGAAAAGTAATGAAAGGATCTAACTACAAAAAACCAGACTTAACGAAATTTTTGTAACTTGCGTAGTAACAAATAAAATGTTACAACATGAGTTTAAAATACAACCCCAGTATATTTAGGGACTGGATTGATGCTTCTCGTAAAATATATGAAGAGCTTAATGCGCTTTACACCTTCGCAGGAAGTGGAGTTTCGACTGTAAGTGTTACTTCTCCTATTTTGAATAATGGAACTACTCAAGATCCTGTAATAGCTTTGTTGTCTAATGTTGCAGGAGGTGTCCCTATTTTAGATGGTAATGCAAGAATATCTCCAAGCGCATTACCTATTTCCGCAATGGAATACAAAGAAGCTTGGAATGCAAATACAAATACACCTGCTTTGAGTAGTGGCTCTGGAACTAACGGAGATGTTTACAGAGTAAGCGTTGCAGGTTCTACAAATTTAGATGGAATTACAGACTGGGAAGTTGGAGATTGGCTTATATTTAGCGGAACAGCCGGAGCTTGGCAACAGATTAAATCAGACACTCTTCAGGATTTACAATCTGTTTTAAATGTTGGTAGTGTAGGTTCTATTAACACAGATGTAATTATAGCCTCAACAAATGGATCTGTTTTTGATGCTGAACAAGGAATTGTTTTTGGTTCTGATAAAATGGAAATATTTTTAAGAAGCGCTAGTCCTGCTTTTTGGAAGCAATTTTATTTTGATGATACAACGTGGATTGTTACCGATAGATTGAATGATCAAGGAATGAGATATGAAAATGATTATTCTGTTAACGGTATTGCTAATTATGGCGATAGATGGATTCCGGATTATGGAGCTGTTAAATCTTATGCAGATTTAGTTTCAACTCCATTTAAGTATAATTTAGAATATCATGTTGATCCTGTGAATGGTAATGATTCTGATGATGGATCTGAAGGATCTCCATTCTTAACTGTAGCACACGCCTTAGCTACAATTCCTTTTGGAAGTGTTTTAATTTTACATGCTGGTGTTTATAATGAAAACGTCACAATAACCGGTGGCAATATAGACATAAAAGGAACTTCTAGTAAATCTTCAATTGTTCAGTTTGCAGGAAGTTTTACTGTTGACAACTTAGGTGCTTCTTCATTGAGATTAAAAAACATACGTTTTGACGACCTAATTATAAATGGAAATTCTAGCGTTTATTTAATTGAATGTGATTTAAGGCAAGTAAATGTTGATGGAGTTAGTTCTAAGTATGTTGAGCTGTTTAATACATACTTGCAAAACTTAACTATTGCTGATGGTGATACAAGGTTTATTGCTTATGATAGTTCAATCCAGACAGTAGTAGCTAATCAAAATATCCTTACTTACCCAAGCAGTTACACTTATTTTAAAGATTGCTCAAGCATTGTAGGTGTTGTTATTTCTAATGGTTTGGGGATAGTAGAGAATTGTACAGTTTTTGATAATGGTACAGGTATTGGAGTTACTGGATTAGGAGTAGCAAGCTCCTTGTATTTTGTCAATAGCGCAGTAGTAAATGGTTCTGTTGCAGGAATTGTTAATGGTGTAAATTACAGTTTCCGAAATACTACCGTTGATTTACCAAACAGTACTCTTACTGGAGTTGATGTTAGTACAAATAATGACTCTGTATTTAGCAACATTGTTTTAAATAATCCTGACACTGTAAATCAAGGTATTATTGGTTATGATGCTAATGGTAAATTAGGTATTGCAGATCCTTCGTTATTTTTACCTGGAGGTAGTCAAACTCAATTATTAAAAAACACAAATCCTTTAGTTTACAATAATGCCGATCCGGGTCAACCAGATCCTTTTAGTTTAGAAGGATGGAATTACACAAATCCTGGAGGTCCTGCTACACTTTTAAATCCGAATAAAATCAACTGGTATTTTTATGATGGAAATGTAGGTAACAAAACTTTAGCGGATGTAAATTTTATTTACAACATCATATCTTTTTACAATACAAATTCTCTTCCTTTTTTCCAGATTTACACTAAACCTTTGAATGACGGTAATGATGCTGGAAGCTGGTATAGATCTCGATTAACTTACGAAACTTATTCGGTTGCTCCAGGAACAGGGACTTTGTATTTGACATACATAAACAATGATCCTGTAAGTAAATATCCAACATTGCCAAGGATAGAACTACAATTCACTTCTGGAGTAGGATTGCAAGATCCTTCTGAAGAAATACTAACTATTGCTTTTGGGAGTAATAGTGCTGCTCCAGCAGGAGATGTAAACTTCACTTTGAGAAATTTTGGATATGATGGTGGTGGTGCTGGTTTAGATTTTATACTGGATGCTGAAACTATTTTACCAAGACAAAGAGTTGAAAGAACTTTAACAGGCGATGGAAATCAGACAGTATTTAATGTTGTCCATGCTAATGGAAATCTAAAACCATTTGCAACAGCGGTGTATGATGATTTGGGTAATTTAGTTACAATAGAAAGAGTAACTCCTGGAAACAATACTGTTGAAATAGAAATATTGCCAGCAATTCCTTTAAACGTAGATTATGAATTGAAACTTTTATTTTAACTTTAAATATGTGAATTATGAAACATTTTGGTAGTTTAGAAATAACTAAAGATCTGACTCTCGAACAATTAGCCGGGAATCAAGATTATATACTAAGAATTGATGCTAACGGAAAGTTAGTGATTGTAGATTTATCTTCTACAACAAACGGTTCTTCTGGTGCTGATTTAGTAGGTATAGATGTATCTACTATTGCATCATTAACAACAGCAACAACTGTTCAAGGAGCTTTTGAAGAATTAGAAACCTACTTGTCTAATGAAACAACAGGTTTAGGTGCAATCTACAAAAGTAGAGATGGATCTAATGCCTTTACTGCTGATCAAGATTTAGGAGGTTTTAAACTTACAAATCTTGCTGATGGTGTAGCAAACAAAGATGCTGTTACAGTAGAGCAAATGAATACAGCAGTTGCTAACAACTCAGTAATCAACTTTAACAATGCTAAAGCTGTTATTACTACTATGCCTGCTTATACTTATTCAAACGGTACAAGTGGTGTTGGAGCAACTATTACAGCAAATGTAAACGGAGCTTGGAATGTTGGAAATTCTGATGATGTAACTTTATCTGTTAACGATGTAGTGGTAATTCCTGGCACTTCAGTTACAAGCGGTTTATCTGATAATGCTCATGCAGGTATGTACACTGTTACTCAATTGGGTGATGGATCAAATCCTTTTGTTTTTACAAGAACGGTTCCTGGAGATGAATCTACTGAATGGATTAAAGGTAGAGCTACAAACGTAAATTATGGTGTTAGCACCTCTGTTTACAGTTTAACAGTATTCCAGTATCAAGGAGATTCTAGCCCTACAATTGGAACAGATTCTTTAGAAATGATCTTAATTGGAGATTTCGATACTCCGGATATTACAGTAGATAATGTAACTATTGAGTTTGATGGAAGCAACGATCTTTCTGTTAAAGATGGCGGTATTACTGAAGCTAAATTAGGATCTGATGTAGATGCTGATACGTTTTTGCTTTCTGCTGGTTATTTAGCTGCTGCTGGAACTGTTGCAATTTCCGACACAGTAGAGCAAGCTATTGAGAAAATTGTTGGCAACGCAAACGCTTTAGATGTTAGAGTTGGCGATAACGAAACTGATATCACAGAGCTTACGGCTAATCAAAATGATTTGATTACTTTAAGTGGTGTAGCTGAAAATAGTACTAATTTTGGTACAATCTTTACAGGAACTACAATTCAAGATAACGCTACGATTTCTAGTGCTTTGCAAGATTTAGAAACTGCTTTAGAGAGTGTTATTGCTGGTACAGAAGGAGTTGTTATTTCAGTAACAGGAGATGATTATGTTTCTGCTTCAGAAACTAACGGTGCGGTTACTTTAACTACAGATGTTAATACTGATGCTACTGGTGCTACATGGGCAGCTTTAGAGCTTGTTGATGCTGCTGCAATTAGAAGTTATGTAGAAACTATCACAGGTGTTGCTGCTGCTGCTACAAATCTTGGAACTTTTACGGGAACAACAATATCAGACAATGTTGATATTAAAGTTGCTTTACAAGAATTGGAAGATGCGGTTGAAGCTAACACAGAAGATAACTTATCTTATGCGGTTACTTTGACATCTGCTACTTCTAATAACGGTACTACAGATACTTACAGTTTAAGTCACAACTTTAACTTGACAAACATTCATACGTTTAGTATTAACATTTATTATGATGCTGATACAACTACTGGAGGTGAAGGTCAATTAGTTAGCGTTGAAAGAGTAGA
>Ga0098074_1001753_pt1 | contig 10484 bp, 8 predicted proteins | sample 32_taG_FD_75064 | JGI IMG/M metagenome (GOLD analysis project Ga0098074, IMG submission 75064) | Marine viral communities from the Gulf of Mexico - 32_GoM_OMZ_CsCl metaG | ecosystem: Environmental > Aquatic > Marine > Oceanic | place: Atlantic Ocean: Gulf of Mexico | collected 2015-07-12
ACGCCCTGCTGGATGATGTCGAGGCACGGCTGGAACGCCTGCCCCAGATGCCACCCAAGGATCAGGCGCCCGCGCCGGTGGAACTGCAGTCCAACACCTCCAAGGCGCGCTATTTCGAGATTGTCGAAGCGTGCAAGGACTATATCCGCGCCGGGGACATCTTCCAGGTCGTACCGAGCCAACGTTTCTCCACACCCTTCCCGCGCCAATCGATCAGCTATTACCGCGCGCTTCGCCGCCTGAACCCGTCGGCCTTCATGTTCCACATGAATCTCGGCGCGGTCAGCCTGGTCGGCTCCAGCCCGGAAATTCTCGTTCGCGTCCGCGATGGCCGCGTCGCCATCCGCCCGATCGCCGGCACACGCCCACGCAGCGGGGATGATGAGGAAGACGCCCGCCGCGCCGAGGGCTTGCTCAACGATCCGAAAGAGATCGCCGAGCACCTCATGTTGCTGGACCTTGGCCGCAACGATGTCGGCCGCGTCGCCGCCTATGGCAGCGTGACGGTCACCGAGCAGTTCATCGTCGAGCGCTACAGCCACGTCATGCACATCGTCAGCCATGTCGAAGGCGACCTGCGCGAGGGGCTCGACAGCGTGGATGCGCTCTTCGCGGGCTTCCCCGCGGGCACCGTCTCGGGCGCGCCGAAGATCCGTGCCATGCAGATCATCAACGAGATGGAAAGCCATCGCCGCGGCATCTATGGCGGCGCAGTCGGCTATTTCGGCTGGAATGGCGATCTCGACACCTGTATCGCGCTGCGTACCGCGGTGCTGAAGGATGGCCAATTGCACATCCAGGCTGGCGGCGGCGTCGTGCTCGATTCCGTGCCGCAATACGAATATGATGAAACCGTCCACAAGGCAGGCGCACTTCGCCGCGCTGCCGAACTGGCCGCCGCATATGAGCATGATCAATGAGCGCGCCAAAGAAGCAGATCCTCGTCATCGACAACTATGACAGCTTCACCTGGAATCTCGTCCATTATCTGGAAGAGCTGGGCGCGGAAACGCGCGTGGTCCGCAATGATGAAATGACGGTCGAGGAAGCCCTCGCCACCGGTGCGAACGGCATTCTCCTGTCTCCCGGCCCCTGCTCTCCCAACGAGGCCGGCATCTGTGTGGGGCTGATCCAGAAGGCGCCCAAAGACCTGCCGATCCTCGGCGTCTGCCTCGGCCATCAGTCCATCGGGCAAGCCTTTGGCGGCGAGGTCATCACCGCCAGGGAAATCCGTCACGGCAAGCTGTCAGAAATCCGCCAGACCGGCGGGGACCTTTTCGAAGGTTTGCCCGAAACCTATCAAGTGGTGCGATACCATTCACTCGCGGTGAAGCCCGAAGACCTGCCGGAAGTTCTGGTAGCCGACGCCTTCACCGAGGATGGCGAAGTCATGGCCCTGCACCACAAGACACGGCCGATCTACGGCGTGCAATTCCACCCGGAAAGCATCCTGACCGAGCACGGCCACGCCTTGCTCAAGAACTGGCTCGACAAGCTCTAGAAGCTGATTTCGAAATGCTCGCCAATGTCCGGCTTGTCGTCGGTGAGATTGGCTTTGGCAATTTCGTAGAAGAACTTCGCGCCGCCTTTTGACGTCCAGACTTCACCGGCATCAAGCGACAGTTTCAGCAGTAGGACGTCAGGATCCTGTTTGCCGTCTTCGTACCAGCTGGCCGCGATGAAGCTCCAGTATTCATCAAGCTTCTCCTTGTTGATTTCTGGCGTGAGGCGACCGGACAGGTTGGCATAGAGCCCTTCCTTGTCATTGCACAGAACATAGTGCGCGTTCGTTCCGTTGGCTTGTTCGGCCATGAACGTACCCTTGGCGGTGATGAACCACAGCTCGCGCTTGTTCTCATCAACATAGTGGGACATGGGCACAGCCCGGCCATCAATCACGAGCATGCCTGTGCGGCAGTCTTCAAGACGATCCCAGAAAGTTTCGGTGAGGTCCTTGTCAGCGAGTTGGGTCATGGGAGGGGAAGTTCCTTTCAGTGTTTCCCTCTCAACGCCTTTCCGGGCAGCCGGTTCCGGAAGACGGTTCGCGCCCCAATGAAAAAGGGGCCCTGACCGGGCCCCTTCCCGATACGGATGATGACGCGTCTATTCAGGCTTGCGGAAACGCAGCGTCATCCGGTCGGATTCGCCAATCTCGGCAAAAGCTGCACGCTCTGCAGAGCCTTCTTCCGACGTCCCAAAGCTCGGTGGCAGGCGCCACACGATGTCGCCTGGACCGGCATCGTCGGCGGGGTTCGCATTGACCTCACTCGACTCTTCCAGTTCGAACCCGGCAGCCTCGAAAGCTTCGACCACGAAGCTGGTCTTCAGATATCCTGCATTTCCATCGGCCCACTCATCCGGCGTGTCTTCCGACGCGCGATGCTGGACCACGCCGACGACGCCGCCTGGCTTCAGAATGCGATACGTCTCGGCAATGGTAGCTGAGAACGTGCCAAGCTCTGCTTCCGTCCGGTAGAGATTGTGCAGTGCGCGAATGAACAATGCGGCGTCGGCCTTCTCGGCCTTGTCGTCCGGCAGGGTCGTCAGCTTGTAGTCATAGACTTTCGCGCCATTCTCGCCGGCCCAGCCTTCTGCGGTCTCGGTCCAGCCTTCAAGCTGGGCCAGGATGCCCGCGACGCGTTCCTCGTCAGCGCCTGGAAGGATGCGGATCCACATCTCGTCCGGATAGTGCGCGCCGATCAGCTTGCCCTCAGGACCGAGATAAGGAAGCAGGATCTTGGAGTACCAGCCACGGCCCGGCAGGGCCTCGACGACCGTCATACCTGGCTCAATGCCGAAGAATTCCAGCGTCGCACCCGGATTGCGCGCCTCGTAGCGGGCCTGAACGTCTTCGGGCTGCGATGCGAGCGCCGCAGCAAGCGCGACAGACGAGGAAACATCCATCGCCTCATCAGCTGTCTCGGCCATCTCCGCCATCTCGGCTTCGGCAGACTGGTCAATTTCCACTGATCCTTCAGCTTCCATCACCCTTTCCACCTCGATCGTCTCTTCGGCGGTCAGGTTGTCTGACATATCGTCAGCCGGTGCGGTCTGACAGGCGGCCAGCAAGGCCATGCCAGCAACGCTCGCGAGCAACAAATTGGGTTTCATAATGTCCTCCTCAATCAGGTCAGTTTTCTCTTGAAGTTCCCCTGTTCGGCGAACCTAACCCAATCTTCCTGCAAATGCGATCACGTGTTCGTGTATCCTGCTTGAAGCCTTTGTGGCGGATGCAGTGAAACCTCGCCCTGCGGCGTCGTCAGACTTGATCTGACGCCCCCACACACCCTATGCAGGCGCGAACCAGACCCGGATGACCTTCCTATGCCATCAGACAGTCTCACCACCGCCCTGCTGGCCATTGCCCGCCGCCAGCCACTGGACATCGCTACGCTTGAGGGGGCTTTCGACAAGCTCTTGTCCGGCGAAGCGGCCCCCGAAGAGGTCGGCGCGTTCCTGATGGGCCTGACCGTGCGGGGAGAGACAGCCGACGAGCTCGCCGCCGGGGCGCGCATCATGCGCCAACATGCCCGCAAGGTGCATGTGGAAGGGCCTGTCCTCGATACATGCGGGACAGGCGGCCTGCCATGGAAAAGCCTGAACACCTCCACCGCCAGCGCGATCGTGATCGCGGCGGCGGGCGGACGGGTCGCCAAGCATGGCAATCGCTCGGTGCCGCCCAAGACCGGCTCGGCCGACGTGCTCGAAGCGCTCGGCGTCAATCTCGACATGGACGAAGAGACCTTCCTCGAATGCCTGAATGGCTGCGGCGTCGCGTTCATGTTCGCGCGCAGCCATCACAGTGCCATGCGCCATGTCGCGCCGGTGCGCGCAAAACTCGGCATCCGCACCATCTTCAATCTGCTCGGCCCGCTCAGCAATCCGGCCGGTGCCGAATACCAGGTTCTGGGCGTATTCGCGCCCGAATGGGTGCGACCGATGGCCGAGACCCTGTCGCGTCTCGGCACCAAGCGCGCCTGGGTCGTGCACGGCCTGGACGGCATCGACGAGATCTCCATCGCCGGCACAACGAAAGTCTGTGAAGTGGCGGGCGACGATTTACACGAATTCGAGCTGACCCCTGCCGACGCCGGACTGGAAACGAGCCCGCTTTCGACCCTGGAGGGCGGAGGCGTGGAAGACAATGCGCTCGCCATCACCGAATTGCTGGAGGGCCAGGAAGGCCCGTTCCGCGATGTCGTGCTGCTCAACGCAGCCGCCGGCCTGCATGTTTATGGCAAGGCCGACACGCTCAAACAGGGCGCCGCCATGGCCGCCGAGGCCATCGACAGCGGCAAGGCCCGGCAAACCTTGCGGGCCCTGGCTGCTCTCTCCAACGGACAGGATCCGGAATGAGCACCGCCCTTGATCGGATCATCGCCTACAAGGTCGATGAAGTCGCCGCCGCCAAACGCGAGACCCCGCTGGCCGCGCTGGAGGCACGCCTGCCCGAGGCCAGCCCGCCGCGCGGCTTCGCTCAATCCATGTCCATGATTGCCGGCCTCGACGAGAACGCACTGATCTGCGAGCTGAAGCGCAAGAGCCCGTCCGCCGGGGACATCCTGCCGGGCGCGGACCCTATCCAGATTGCCCGCGAATATGAATCCGGTGGCGCGGCCTGCCTCTCTGTCCTGACGGATGGGCCGAGCTTTGGCGGCAGCCTGGAGGATTTCGTTCAAATTCGCTCCGCTGTGGGCCTGCCCATGCTGCGCAAGGATTTCATGATCGATCCCTATCAGGTGATCGAATCCCGCGTGCATGGCGCCGATTGCGTCCTGGTCATCATGGCCTGCCTCAGCGACGCTCAGGCCAGCGAGATGACGGATACGGCACTCGACCTCGGCATGGACGTCCTGCTGGAGACCCACAATGAGGAAGAGCTGGCACGCGCACTCGACCTGCCGTCTCCGCTCATTGGCATCAACAATCGGGACTTGAAGCGCATGGTCACCGATCTGGCCACAACCGAGCGCCTCGCGCCGCTGGTCCCGGCTGAGAAGGTGCTGATTTCCGAAAGTGGCGTCTCATCGCCCGAACATATCAAAAGATTGCGCGAAACAGGCGCCCGGCGCTTTCTTATCGGGGAAAGTCTTATGAAAATGGGCATAAACCGCCACAAAAGCGTTACACAAATGAGGGTAGCTGGCACGAATTGACCCGAAGCATGAACACATGTAGAACATAAGTGAACATAGATTCGCCCGAAGGGAGTCACCCGTGCTGACTAGTAAACAAAAGGAATTGCTGCTCTTCATCAATGAGCGCATTCAGGAAACCGGCGTTTCGCCATCCTTTGACGAGATGAAGGATGCGCTGAACCTGGCGTCCAAATCCGGCATCCACCGTCTTATCACAGCGCTTGAAGAGCGCGGGTTCATCCGGCGTCTTGCGCATCGGGCCCGCGCCCTTGAAGTGCTGAAACTACCGGAATCGGTTTCGCCCGGCGCCCCTCGCGGCCGCAAGGAGTTCAAGCCGGCACTCGTATCCTCCGGTCAGCCTGCGCCGGCACAGAGCGCACATACCGTGCCGCTGATCGGCCGTATCGCCGCTGGTCTGCCGATTTCTGCGATCCAGCAGGACAATGGTCACGTCAATGCGCCGGATGGCCTGACCGATGGGGAAGAACACTTCGCCCTCGAAGTTCAGGGCGACTCGATGATCGACGCGGGTATCCTTGAAGGTGACATCGTGGTCTGCCGCCGCACGGATACAGCCAATACCGGCGACATCGTCGTCGCGCTGGTCGATGGGGAAGAAGCCACACTGAAGCGGCTTCGCCGCAAAGGCGCCTCCGTGGCGCTTGAAGCTGCCAACCCGGCGTTTGAAACACGCATTTTCGGGCCAGACCGGGTGCAGGTTCAGGGCCGCCTCGTCGCTCTGATCCGTCGCTACGACTAATCGGTTTCCACACCGCAAGGTTTCCAGGGCCGCGCTTTACAAGGCGCGGCCTTTTTTGATGACGCACCTTTCGTGTTGAGAGTGATGGCACCTGTCCGGACCACGTCAGACCACAAGACAGGCTCAGCGCAACTGACGGATCGTTCGCCCGTATCCGTCAGGGCGTGTGGGACAAGTTCATACGCGGCATCGGCGCGAGGATGACAGGCTGTGGCATCGGCGTCGGGGCGCGGCAGCGCTATCCGGCCGATCTCGGCATCCAGAATGCACGGCCAGTCTGCACACAGGCCTGACGGCTCCAACGTGCTGAACCGCATCGGCGACAAACCATCGCCATCGATATAGCGGATCTTGTGCACCTCGCCGCCAGCCAGCCGCACGAACACGTCGCCCGAAGCCGACCAATGCAGCGCCATGGCCGGGGCCGCGATCCAGAGCCAGGTTGCCGGCCCGCTGAGGGCCACCACAAACAGCCAGCGCCATATGCCCCTTGCAATCACAGCCAGTCCCAACGCCGCACTGAACAGGACGAGTGAGACACCCGGCATCTGCTTGCCGGGAGACAGCCCGCCTGGTGCCTGTTCGGTACACGTCTGGGCGATCCAGAGAATGGCCTCCAGCGAATAGCCAAAGACACGCAAGCCCAGATCTCCGTATCCAAATGGTGTGAGGATCAGCGCGGCCGCAGCGGCGGGCGCGCTCACGAACGTGATCACCGGCATGGCTGCGAGATTGGCCAGCAGGCCGAGCCCCGCGAGCCGGTCAAAATGGTAGAGTGCATACGGGGCCGTTGCCGTGCCGGCGATGAGAGACGTGACCGCGAGCGAGGCCCAGCTATAGCTGAAGCTGCCCAGCACCTTGTCGGAAGCGGATCGGCGCGCTGTCCACGCCTCGTAGGTGGCGATCAGGGCGCCTGACGCTGCGAACGACATCTGGAAGCCGGGCGTCATGACGCTTTCCGGCTGCAACAGGATCACCAGGATCATCGCAATTGCAAAGGAGCGCAGGCTAAGCGCTGCCCGGTCGAACAGGACCGCGCCGAATACGACCGCCAGCATGATGAAAGCCCGCTGGGTGGAAACGCCGGCGCCGGAAAGGATGAGATAAGCCAAACTCGCCGCGAGTGCGATGATCGCTGCGGGTTTCTGCACCGCCACGCGCAGCGCCAATGGCTCGATACAGGCGAGCAGTCGCCGCATGAGGTAGAAAACCAGCCCGCCCACAATCGCCATATGGAGACCGGAGATTGCCAGAAGGTGCGCCAGGCCGGAATTACGCAGGGCGACCTGATCCTCCACGCGCATATAGCTGCGATCGCCCGAAACGAGCGCAGCCGCGAAGCCACCCGCCCGATCACCCGCGGCAATGTTCACATGCGCCGCCAATTGCCTGCGGAAGGCTGCGACCTTCATCCGGATATCTGGCAGTATTCCATCCGGCGCGCCAAGCGTGCCACCCCGGCAGCGGCCCTGCACATAGCCGACGCCTCCAAGTTGTTCGAACCATGCCTGCCGCCGGAAATCATATTCCCCCTCCATGCTCGGGGCGGGCGGCGGCCTCAGCACACCCCAGCATCGTACAAAGCGTCCGGAGGAAACCTCCAGCCGGGAGCGATGCGTCAGGCGCACGGTCTTGGGTGTCGTTTCCGGCGTCAGCCCTGCGATGGCGTGCACATCGATGCGCAAACGGGGTCCCTTGGCGCCAGTCTCGATTTCCGACAGCCAGCCCTCGACCATGACCGGCCCGGTCTCTGCAACGATCACGGGCGCTGCGACCAGCCGCGCCCGCAATGCTGCAGAACTCATCCCAAGCGCCGCGCCGAAGGCAAGCCACACGCAAAGTTGAAGCAGGGATGGCAACAGGAATCGTCGCCCCAGCGCGATCAGGATCGCCATGGCAAGCGGCGCCAGCAATACCGGTTCAAAGTCTGGTTCAGCGGGAGCCAGAAAATACGCCCCAGCGCCGCTTGCCATGGCAAAGGCGAGCAACAGGGGCAGTGCATCGACGGTCGCAATTGACCATATCTGACGTGGCTGCGCTGCATGCTGCGCGGCGCGCCCCTTGCCTTTGGCCGGGGAGTTGTGTTTCTGCGGCGCAAGAGCCTCACCCGCGTCCATCAATCGGAGCCTGCCTGTCCCATGAGCGTCATCACGCGTTTTGCCCCCTCTCCCACTGGCATGCTGCACATTGGAGGGGCAAGGACGGCACTTTTCAACTACCTCTTCGCGAAACGGCACAACGGGAAGTTTCTTCTGCGGATCGAGGATACCGACCGCGCCCGTTCATCTGACGAGGCGACAGCCGCCATTCTGGAAGGCATGGAGTGGCTGGGCCTGACACCAGACGCCCCTCCGGTCATGCAGTTTGACCAAGCCGCTCGCCACACGGAAATTGCCCTCGACATGATCGCGCGCGGCACCGCCTTCCGTTGCTACGCAACGCCCGAAGAACTGCAAGCGCGCCGCGACCTAGGCGAAGAAAAGCGCCAGGCTGCCAAGGCCGACGGTGTTTCGGAAGATGCGAAAGCTGCGCTGCTGGCCGAGGCCAACGAATTGCTCGCCCCCTATCGCTCTCCGTGGCGCGATGGTGCGCCGGCGCCTTCCGAGGATGCCCCCTATACTGTGCGCCTGCGCGCGCCGGATGGCGGCGACCGAATACTTGAGGATGGCGTTCAAGGCCGCGTGACCATTCAGGCGAGTGAATTGGACGACATGATCCTGCTGCGCGCCGACGGCACCCCGACCTACATGCTGGCCGTGGTGGTGGATGACCACGATATGGGCGTGACGCATGTGATCCGGGGCGATGACCATCTGAGGAATGCTTTCCGCCAAATCCCGATCTATGAGGCGATGGGCTGGGATATCCCCAAATTCGCTCACGTCTCCCTGATCCATGGACCGGACGGAGCGAAACTGTCCAAGCGCCACGGCGCCCTTTCGACGCTGGCCTATCGCGAGATGGGTTATCTGCCGGAAGCCATGAAAGCCTACCTGCTCCGCCTTGGCTGGAGCCATGGTGACCAGGAAATCTTCACCGAAGCCGAAGCGACGGCACTTTTCGATGTCGAGGGTATCAACAAGGCGCCCGCCCGGCTGGATCTGGAGAAACTCGGTCAGATAAACGCCCATTTCATGCGCGCGACCGATGACGCGCGCCTCTTCGATCTTCTATTGCCCTATCTTGAATCCAATGGCCCAATGAGCGAAGCCGAGACTGTTCGCATCCGCGCTGCGATGGCCGGCCTGAAGGATCGCGGCACGACGCTCCCCGAACTGGCTGAGGCGTTCGCGTTCCTGCGCGACATCCGGCCAATCCAGATGAACAAGAAAGCGCGAAAGTCGCTGTCAGAAGAAGGACTTGACCGGCTCGCCGGTCTGCGCGACGAACTGCAGCAATTGCGCCAATGGACGGCAGAAACTATATCGCACGTCATAAGTTCCTATTGCGCTGACCACGACCTCTCCATGGGACAGGTGGGTCAACCGCTAAGGGCTGCGCTGACAGGCGGCTTGCCCGCGCCAGACATTGCACCGGTCCTTGAATGGCTCGGACAGGATGAGGCGCTGGGACGTATTGAAGATCAAACGGCGAAGGCAAGGGATTAAACTCCCACGCCGCGCTGGACAAAAACATGATTTGGAAGGGCTAAAGCTGATGGAAAACAAGACCAAAGACGCTGGTACAGCGAAGATCGAAATTGACGGCAAATCGTATGACATGCCCGTCCTGTCCGGTACGCATGGGCCGAACGTCATGGATGTGCGCAAATTCTACGCGCAATCCGGCCAGTTCACCTTTGACCCGGGCTTCACCTCCACGGCGAGCTGTGAAAGCCAGATCACATTCATTGACGGGGAAGAAGGCGTCCTGCTGCACCGCGGCTATCCGATTGGCCAGCTGGCTGCGCAAGCGACTTTCCCCGAAGTCTGCCACCTGATCCTGAATGGCGAACTGCCTTCCAAGGCCGAACTCGACAGCTTCAATGACGAAATCAAGCAGCACACATTGCTGCACACCCAGATGGACCGCTTCTTCGAAGGGTTCCGTCGTGACAGCCACCCAATGGCCATGCTGACCGGAACGGTTGGCGCGATGGCGTCATTTTATCCTGGCGCCATGGACAGCGAAGATCCGGAAGAGCGTCGCCTCGCCTCGATCCGCCTGATCGCGAAGATGCCAACGCTCTGCGCTCGCATCCTGAAGTACAATATGGGCCAGAAATTCGTCGATCCGCGCAACGAGCTGTCTTATGCGGAGAACTTCCTCAGCATGTGCTTCTCGGTCTCCGCTGAAGACTACAAGGTCGATCCGAAGATTGCGAAAGCAATGGACCGCTTCTTCATCCTGCACGCCGATCACGAGCAGAATGCCTCGACCTCGACCGTGCGTCTTGCAGGCTCGTCGGGCGCGCACCCATTCGCGGCTGTGGCCGCTGGCGTGGCCTGTCTCTGGGGCCCGAGCCATGGCGGCGCAAACGAAGCCTGCCTCAACATGCTGCACGAAATCGGCACAGTGGACCGCATTCCGGAATTCATTGAAAAGGCCAAAGACAAATCTGACCCGTTCCGCCTGATGGGCTTCGG
>Ga0098074_1001755_pt1 | contig 10479 bp, 11 predicted proteins | sample 32_taG_FD_75064 | JGI IMG/M metagenome (GOLD analysis project Ga0098074, IMG submission 75064) | Marine viral communities from the Gulf of Mexico - 32_GoM_OMZ_CsCl metaG | ecosystem: Environmental > Aquatic > Marine > Oceanic | place: Atlantic Ocean: Gulf of Mexico | collected 2015-07-12
GAATTACCTCTCAGGCAGCTCTCAGAGGGACGGAGATGCACTATGTACTAGAAAACTACATAGATGGCCGTGGATACTTAAATCTCTCTCCAGAGGGGGCTCAGGCACGTCTAATGGCACATGAAATTGTCAATAATCTAGATAAGTTAAAAATAGTATATGGTAATGAGGTATGTCTAGCATATGAAGATTTATGGGCAGGAGCCACTGATGTGGTGGGTGTATATGATGATAAACCTACAATATTAGACTTTAAACAAAGTAATAAACCTAAAAGAGAAGAATATGTTGAAGATTATTATTACCAAATAGCAGCATATTCACTAGCCCACAAAAAACAATATGGACCAATAACACAAGGCCTTATATGTATTTGTACCAAAGATGTAATTTACCAAGAGTTTAAAATGGACGAGGTAAAATTAAAAGAGTATGAAGAGAAGTGGCTAACAAGAGTGAGAAAATATCATGATGATAAAAAGAGTTTGGGCGATGCCAAACCATCGAACGTTTGACATTAAGCCTATTAAAGAATTTATAAAAGAAAATATAGGATCAGATTATATAGATCCTTTTCCATACCCATTTGAGGAAGATGCAATTACATACTTGAAAAAAATTGAAACTAATTCAAAGTTAAGTCTTGTGTTTGATCCACCATATTCTCAACGTCAACTAAAAGAAATGTATCATAGTAATGGTCTATCATTAGATCATCCAATGAATAATAGTTATTGGTCTAATTGTAAAAAAGAAATAGCTAGAATAATAAAACCAAATGGTAAGGTAATTTCATTTGGTTGGAACTCAGGTGGTATCGGTAAAAAGAATGGTTTTGAAATAGAAAAAATTTTGTTAGTAAATCATGGATCTCAACACAATGACACCATATGTACGTTAGAAGTTAAAGCCACTTCTGCACTTGCTCTCCCAGGGTTTTAGCAGACAACTCTATTTTGTTTTCTAAGGAATTCAGAACCATTTCATCAATAGTATCTCTAGCTATAATATCTATAATTGTGACTTGACCAGTTTGACCATGCCTATGAGCACGATCCTCGCTTTGCCAACGGACTTCCAAATTATAAGAATTGCTAAAATATATAACATGCCTAGCAGCAGTAAGGGTAAGACCATAACCACCAACGGTAGGATTACCAACGAGGAAGCGACATCTGTCATTATGCTGAAAAGTTTCAACAGCATCGTTACGAACTTCAACAGAATCTTTTCCGTATATCGAAACCACTGAATCTGCGCCATATGTCTCCCTTAATTTAGTTTTAATCATTTCTATATTGTGTACGTAATTGGCCCATATTATACACTTGTCCTCAGTCTCCTCCAATATATTCATGAGTTCGTTAAGTTTAGGGTTTGTTTTAAATTCTACTATTTTATCATCGTTACTTTTTACAAAACCATTTGTTACTTGTTGTAATTTAAGAAGTTCAGTAAGTTTATTATTAAAAGAAACTTTTTCATCTTGTATCTTAGCCATGGCTAATACTTTTAATTCTTGGTAAGCTTTGTTTTGTTCTGCAGATAAATCAACATGTCTTTGTATGTACATTTTATCAGGAATATCTAAACATTCTTTTTTTCTTACTCTATATGAAAAGTGTTTTAGTTTGTATTCAAGTTCATCTAAATTTACATAATATTTAGGAATTTGTATTTTATATCCACCTTTTTCAATATTGTACATCACAGCATATCTAGATTTAAATACAGTAAAGTTATCGTAACCTAATAGTTTTTTATCTAAGAAAGCGCATTGTGAAAATAAATCTAATGGAGATTTGGTGACAGGAGATCCTGTTAGAATTCTTTTATATCTCGCTAATTGTCCAAGTTTTACAATTGTTTTTGTTCTAGATGCTTTTAAGTTTTTTATTGTGGTGCTTTCATCTACAATAATCATAGACCGCATACCATACTTTGTAAGCTTTTCTTCCAACCATTTTTTACCTGAGTCATGAGAAAGTGCCTCTACATTCATCAATATAAATGTAAGTTTATTAGGATCTAATTTAAATTTTTTTTCTTTTGTAACTTTCCAAATAAAAATATTACAATCTTCAGGACAATGAGTTTGTATTTCTTTTAACCAATTACGATAAACAGAATTAGGTGCGATAACAAAAGCAAAATCAACTCTTTTATCTTGAAACAAATAAGCTGCATTATCAATAGCTACTTTAGTCTTACCAGTTCCCATCTCCATAAAATATGCAAAATTATAATCTTTTGCACCTTCACGTAGTGCTTGCCTTTGATGTTTGAACGGTTCTGTTTTATAATTATACACTGCGAATTTTTTTATTTTATTTATTTGCAAACTTCAATTAAATAATATATTGATTCGCACAAGGAGGTTCTTATGGACTTAGAAGCAGAATCTATCGTAAGGATAGACTTGGCAATGTCAACGAACATTACCGATTCTTGCAAAAAGTTATTGGAAACTCAGAAAAAAATAGAAGCGACTGAAGAAGAACTAAAAAAGTTAAAAGATGTTGAGACTACTCTTTCTGAGCAAACAATTCCAAACTTAATGCAACAAGCAGGTGTAGAGTTAATAAAACTCGAAGGTGGAATATCCGTAGAGGTAAAACCATTCTACTCTGCAAGAATACCAGCGTCTAAAAGTGAAGAGGCTTTTCAATGGTTACGTGAAAACGGCCATGGAGACTTGATTAAAAATCAAGTGTCTTTGGAGTTTGGCATGAAACAAGATAATGAAGCTAAATCAATTGTAGAAGAGCTGAAATCAAAAGGTCTACCAGTTAAGCAAAAAACAACTGTACACCCAAGTAGTTTACGAGGATTTGTAAGAGAACAAATTCAAGATTTGGGTAAGGATGTTCCAGCTGAACTGTTTGGAACCTACGTTGCTAATAAAACGAAAATAACCACGAAGGAGTAACCATGATAGAAAAAAAAGCAATGACGAAAAAAGAAACAAATCTGCCAGCTGCTATTAACTTAGAAGAAATGGCAGGACAAGGTCAAGAGTTTGTAACAGCTCGTGACCAAAAACTACCAATCTTAAAAATACTTTATGCTAACTCTCCAGTCTTAGATGAGACTGATGGAAAGTATGTTGAGACTGCAAAGCAAGGAGACATATGGAGTGAAACATCTGGTAAAGTTTGGAAAGGTAGAGAAGGATTAATTGTAGTGCCTTGTCTTTACATAAACACTTTTAATGAGTGGAAAGATAAAGGAGATAGTCCAGGAAGACCTGTAGCTATTCATACTGATCCATCAATTATGAGTCAAACAACAAGAGGTGCCGATAACAAGGATCGACTTGAAAACGGTAACTATGTTGAAGATACAGGAAATCACTTTGTTTATATTTTGGATGAAAATTATAATCCATTAGAACAAGCATTGATTACCATGAAATCTACTCAAAAGAAAAAATCAAAGACATGGAATTCTATGATCATGTCTAGAAGAGCACAAGGTAGTAAAGGTATGTATAATCCACCATCTTGGTCTACTGCATATAAACTATCTACTACTAAAGAGTCTAATTCACAAAACTCTTGGTATGGATGGGTTGTAGACTTTAATAAATTTTTAACTGCAGCAGAGCATTTAAAAACTTTAGAGACTACAAGAGCCTTTTATGAAAGTGCTATGAAGAGTGATATTTTCGGAAAAGTAAATTTTGATGATGATAATCAATCAGCAGGAAATAGCGCAAATAAAGAATCTGTTCCATTTTAAATTTTATGGAGGAGCAACTCTTAAAAATATTTGAGGGTAATTCTGAACTGTTCATTACTACTTCTTCTACGGGAGAAGTAGATGAACGGGGCAAGGTTCAAGTAGAAACATTTACGGTTCACGAATCAGTTACTCTTAAATTATGGAAGGATCATTTAGATGGTAAACAAAGGATTGGAATCAAACCTGAAAAAGATGATTTATGTAAATGGGGCTGTATAGATATTGACCCACAAAGTTATAAAGATTATTCACAAAAAAAAGTAATAGATATTCTAAGAGACAATCAGCTGCCATTGATACCAGTTAGATCTAAATCTGGTGGCTTACATTTATTTTTATTTCTTAATGATTGGAGCCCAGTCAAAGATGTTTTAAAAAAATTACATGAATGGAATAAGAATTTCTTTCAAGCATTAGAAGTATTTCCAATGAATAAATGTATGAACATGCCATACTTCAACATGAATGCTACTACTGAATTTGCATATAATGAGAACAATACACCTATAATGATTGGTGGATTTTTAGATTTAGTTAAAAATAAAACTGTAACAATTGAACAATTATCAAATATCAAAGTTAAGGAATATGAGCCTGAAGAAGATTGGAAACACTATCCACCATGTATTCAAAAAATGATTATGGATAAATGGTCGGGCAATCATAGAAATGATTTACTCTACAATGTTGGTGTTTTAGAAATGAAAAAAAGAGATGGTAAAATTAACATTGAAGAGATGACAAATATTCTTGCACAAAGAAACCAACAGATATTTGTAACACCTTTGGATGTAAATGAAGTTAAAAACTCAGTAGCAAAATCTGTAACTAAAAAAGATTACAATTATAAATGTCCACCTAAGTTTGGTGCTATTACACCTATATGTAATAAAGACTTATGTAAATTTAGAAAGCTTGGTATAGGGAGCCAAGTACCAGATTTAATAGATGACTTTGAGGATATTACTTTTATTCGAACTCCAACTACAATTGAATTCACTTTTAATTTTCAAGGAGAAAAAATTGTTGTGAATCCTGAAGATATGAAAGATGAAAAATCTTGGAGAGTTAAATTATTAAAGTATGGAATTTTTTGGATGACACTTCCTAGGCCAAGATCTGGTCCTTCACCATTTGAAATGTTAATGTCTACAATTGTTAAGAAGGCAGTTGAGAATGAACAGATGAAATTTGAAGATAATATTGGAGAACAAAAATATAGTTTTCTTAAAAAGTTTTTTGAAAACCACATTGAAGAAGATGACTTCAATAAATTAAAAGATAACTATGTAGTATTAGATTCTGAAACAAATGTTTGTTATTTTAAAAGAATTACATTTGAAAATTTTTTGGGTAAGAACAAAGTGTTTAGATCGGCTAATGAAGCATTTAATCTTTTAGGATGTGAAAGATTAGAGTATCATCCCGGTAGTGGAGAAAAAAATGTATGGTATGTAACAATGCCTAAGTTTGTTGATTATAAATCTACACCATCAGAACCTACTAAAAAGAAAAACGAACCATCGGAGATGGATGATGAATTCCACACAGGAAAATTCAGAACTTAAAATATTAGAAGATCTATATAGAAAAACTATTAAGATCTTTGGTCCTCCAGGAACTGGTAAAACATATACTTTAATTGAAAGAGTTTTAAAAAATTATTTAAGAAGAGGAGTGCAGCCATCTGATATTGCATACTTATCATTTACAAATAAGGCTGTTAATACTGCAGTAAAAAGAGCAATGGATGCTTTTCCAAATTATTCTTCTGAAGACTTTTTAAGATTTAAAACACTTCACACATATTGCAGAAGGTATTTTCAAGAAGAAGTATTTGATCCTAAACATTGTGCAATTGATTTTGCACTACAGACAAAGATAATCAAAACATCTGACAAAAGATTAGCAGATGATACGTTTACATTTAAGGATTGGTCGCTTGGTATTTATAGTAAAGCAAGAAACTTACTCATGAATCCAGAAGAGGTATACAAAAAAGAATCATATAAAAAAGATTCGTTAACAGTATTTAATCGTAAGATCTCTACCTATGAGCATTACAAACAAGGTGGAGGAGAAAGATCCTTTATAGATTTTGATGACATGATTGAAAGAACTATAAAAGAGGTGGACTTTCCACGGCTCAAGGTTTTAATTTTAGATGAAGCTCAAGACTGTACACCGCTGCAATGGTCTGTAATTTATAAGATGGCTATGAAGTCTGATAGAATTTATTTAGCAGGAGATGATGATCAAGGTATATATAAATGGAATGGAGCAGATCCAAAATATTTTACAAAGTTTTTTCCAGGTCGAAAAGTAAAGTTAAGAAAGACTCAAAGGTTTGGAGAAGCTATCTATAAATTTTCACAAGTAATTAGAAGAGGTATAAGAGATAGTGAAGAGAAAGAATACCTACCGGGAAAGAGTAAAGGTTATGTAAAAAGTTATCTATCATTCAAAGAAATTCCTTTTGAGAATTTAAAAGAGGATTGGTATATACTAGGTCGTATTACTGAAACAGTAAACGAACTTAGAATGTTAGCTAAAGATGCTGGCTTATATTATAAGGATAATAGAGATAATAAATGTTTTGATGAAAAGCAATGGGAAGCAATTAAAGCATGGACTGCAATTACAAAGAATAAAAAATTAGATAAGAAACAAGCAAGGAATATGTTTAAATACATTAGAGAACTTGCAGATCCAGATTATAGAACAGATAAATTTTGGAGAGCACAGCCTGATTTTAAAGAATATAATTTTAATGATTTGAAAGAATGGTGTGGTTTAGAACTAAAAGATGAAGATGCTAAAAAACCTTGGTATTGGATATTGAGAAGAAATTTTAAACCAAGACAAGTAAGACATTTTATTAGATTGTTAAGGAGATATGGGCAAAAAGAATTAGATAAGGAACCATTAATTACAATAGATACTATTCATTCAGTAAAAGGTGGAGAAGCTAACCATGTCGTATTGTACAGCAAAGGTAATTTTCCATCTGACTATTCACAGAAATCTAAACAAGAAAAAAGTGATGAGAGAAGAGTTTGGTATACTGGGGCAACTCGTGCAAGAAAAACTTTACATTTATTAAGAACTGATTATAAGTTTAATTACCCTATTGGTGCAGACTATTTAATTTATGTCCAAGAAAAAAATGACAAATAAAAATATATTTGATGAAGCATTTCCGAAAGACAAACAGATTGGGGGATCTCATTACAAATCTTTTTTTATTCAACCTTGGACTTTTATTAGAAAAAATGGACTCAACCCATTTCAAGCAAATGTTATAAAATATGTTTGTAGATATTTATTTAAAGGAAAAGCAATAGAAGATCTTGAAAAAATAAAACACTATTGTGATTTAGAAATAGAGCACCTAAAAGATAAAAAGTAAATGTTTAAATGGCCTTCATTAATTATTGAAAATTTTTATAATAATTTTGAAGAGGTAATAAAACTTTCTAATAAAGTAAAATATTATGACAATGATGGCACATGGCCAGGTAAGAGGTCAGATCTTTTACACAAGGTTGAAAAATCTTTTTTTGATTTGACCACAACAAAAATTATGCAAGCTCTTTACCCAAATGAATATGTAAATTTAACATGGAATGCAAGGATGCATTTTCAAAAAATTTCTATGAAAGGTAAAGGTTTTATACATCAAGATGGTGATGAAATAAGTTGTCTAATATATGTTTCAGGTTCAGAAAATGTAGGAGGAACAAGTTTATACAGGCCAAAAGGTTTTATAAGAGATAGAGTGGGCTATTTAAAAGAGTCTATGGATGCTTATAAAGCAAATAAATCTTTAACTGAATTAGTTGAAAAACATAATGATCAATTTGAGTTGACGACCAAAGTTGCTTTTCAACCAAATAAACTTTTTTTATTTGACTCAAATCAATATCATGCTGCTGATGAATTTGCAGATGAAAGATGCACAATAGTAGTTTTCTTTCAAGATATAAGACACCAAGGAGGTGCAACATTAAACTCGAGTGGAAGGTCTTGTAGAAAATATGGATAGTGTAAAAATTATAAAAAATTTTGAAAGTAAGGTGCCCTCATGGGAATCCTTGTTATACAATTTAAATCATTCTTTTATTTACAAAAATGAAATAAAACATAACTATTTAGGATTTATTGTAAGTCATGATGCAAATTTAATTTTCGAAGTGGCGGATGTTTTAAAAAGGTTGAATTTAAATACAGCTCATCTTTATATAAATTTAGTCATAGAATCTAACACTTTTGGTAGACACTGTGATCAAGATGACGTTTATTTTTGGCAAGTTCAAGGATCAACAAAATGGATATTTGATAATAATAATTTTACTTTAAATAAAGGAGACTTAATTCAAGTACCCAAAGGAACTTATCATGAGGTAAAACCTTTAAGCCCAAGAGCTGGAATTTCAATGAGTTTGTAATGCAAGAAGATAAATTAATTTATACAACAATATTAAAAAATCATTATGAATGGTGCAAAAAAAATGGTAGAGATATATCATGGTTAAAAACGATAGGAGATCTTTCTTGGTACAAAAAATTCAAGAAAAAAGATGCAGTGAGTGTAGTGAAAAAGCTGTCTTCGTGGAAATGAAAAAACTTTACTGTCCAAAACATTATGCAAAATTAAAACACATACCATTAGAGGATTATGAGCAAAGGCTTACAACTAACACTGACATTTAAAAAATCTATTTGGAATACACCATTAGAGTATAAAGATTTATCTAATGCAAAAGAAATAGCAATAGACTTAGAAACTAGAGACGATGGTATCAATGATAGACTAGGAGCTGGTTGGGCTTTAGGTAAAGGAGAGATTGTAGGTTTCGCAGTTGCAGTAGATGGATGGCAAGGATACTTTCCATTTGGCCATTTAGGTGGTGGTAACATGATACCTGAACAAGTAAAAGCTTACATGAAAAAAGTTTGTAGTTTACCTTGTCCTAAAATATTTCATAATGCACAGTACGATGTAGGTTGGTTAGAAGCATCAGGCATCACGGTCAACGGACCGATTATAGATACTATGATAGCAGCAGCACTTATAGATGAAAACAGATATCAATACAGTTTAAATAGTTTATCAGTAGATTATCTTGGAGAAATAAAAGCAGAAACAGAATTAAGAGAAGCTGCAGCAGCTCATGGTATAGATCCAAAAGCAGAGATGTGGAAGTTACCCGCTGAGCATGTTGGATATTATGCAGAGCAAGACGCAGTGCTTACATTAAAGTTATGGCAAAGATTCAAGCAAGAAATACAAACACAAAGTTTAACAACCATATGGGAATTAGAATCTAATCTTCTCCCGGTGCTTATAAAAATGCGCCAACGAGGAATCCGAGTCCAAGTGGAAAAAGCTGAAGTATTACAAAAAGAAATGTTGAACCAAGAGAAAGAAATACTATCGGCCATAAAAAAAGAATCAGGAATAGAAGTAGACATCTGGGCATCACGCCAGATCGCCAAAGCTTTCGACAAAATGAAACTAGATTATCCACGTACTGAAAAAACAAAAGAGCCTTCCTTTACACAAAATTGGTTAAGTAATAATAAAAACAAAATAGCACAATTAATTGTTCAAGCAAGAGAGGTCAATAAATTTCATGGAACTTTTTTATCTTCTATCATGAAGTATCAGGTTAACGGTAGAATTCATGGAGAGATACAGCAATTAAGATCTGACACAGGTGGTACAGTTTCAGGTAGGTTAAGTATGAGCAATCCAAATTTACAGCAAGTACCAGCTAGAAATAAAGACTTTGGTCCTAAGATAAGAAGTTTATTTATACCAGAAGAAGGTTATAAATGGGGGAGTTTTGATTATTCACAGCAAGAGCCACGAATGACGGTTCATTATGCAGCATCAATTGGAGATGGATATGAAGGATCCAACGAATTAGTAGAAGCATATCACAATACTGAAGCAGACTTTCATCAGACGGTAGCAGACTTAGTAGGTATTGAAAGATCCCAGGCTAAAACAATTGGTCTAGGTTTGATGTATGGAATGGGTAAAAATAAACTAGCCTTATCACTTGGTGTGAGTAAAGATGAAGCTGATCAATTAATAGTTAAATATAATAACAAAGTACCTTTTGTAAAAAAATTATCAGACAGATGTAAGTTTGCAGCAGATGAAAAGGGTGTCATCAGAACCAAGAAAGGTCGTAAATGCAGATTTGATATGTGGGAGACAAAAGATTTTGGCCTTCATGTTGCAGAAAAATTTGATGATGCTGTTGCTAAATATGGTAAAGATAATATTAAAAGAGCATATACTTACAAAGCACTTAACAGATTAATTCAAGGATCCTCTGCTGATCAAACAAAACAAGCCATGCTAGATTGTTATAATGCAGGACATCTACCTATGCTACAGATACATGATGAACTTTGTTTTAATATTAAAGATGATGCTCATGCAAATGAAATAAAAAAAATAATGGAGAACGCAATAGAATTTAAAGTTCCTTCAGTAGTTGATAAAGGTATAGGAGAGAGTTGGGGAGATGCTAAGTAAAAATTTACCACACGATAACAAAGACCTAATTGCTTATGCAGCTGGATTATTTGATGGGGAGGGCAACATAAATTATGCGAGATATAATTGTAAAAGTCCTAATGGTAAAACTTACAAAAAATGGAATGTTGCAATGGAAGTTGCAATGACAGATTTAGATTGTATTAAAAATTTTTATGACA
>Ga0098074_1001756_pt1 | contig 10465 bp, 15 predicted proteins | sample 32_taG_FD_75064 | JGI IMG/M metagenome (GOLD analysis project Ga0098074, IMG submission 75064) | Marine viral communities from the Gulf of Mexico - 32_GoM_OMZ_CsCl metaG | ecosystem: Environmental > Aquatic > Marine > Oceanic | place: Atlantic Ocean: Gulf of Mexico | collected 2015-07-12
CGTCAACGGCTGGCCGTTGCTCGCCCCGTGTACCGCGATCCCGATCGCTCGGCTGCTCGCGTCGGCGTCGGCGTCGGCGGGCTTGTATTTGTTGGAGTCTGTCGCATCAGCATAGACCGGTTGGCCTGCTGTGACGGTCGCCCCTGCCACGCCGGTATAGGTTCGGGTCGACGTTGTCGTCAGGACGTCTGAATCCGTGATTGTCAGGTCAGCCATTTGTCAGATTCCCACATGATTCAAAACAAGCGTTGCCGTGCTTTGATAAATTCCGGTTTCTTCATCCTGCTGCCGCTCGATTGTGCCGTCTGGCCTGCAATCCGAGATCGAGCCGAACGACTGATCTGCCCACTGACTGACGATTGTCCGAGCGATTAAGTCTGCCCGGTCGTCGTCGATGCTCATTGCAGCAAATGTGACTGTCGTTTGATATCCTCTTGCTGAGTTTGTCCGCCAGTGCGGTTCGGTGTTAATTTCCAGAACAACACAATCGTCGAAAATCAGGTCGCCGTCGTCGTCCTCCGCGATCGCTTCATCGGCCTGCATGATTTCAGTCGCAACTCGATCGACCGGCACCAGATCCGTCAGGGCCTCAGTCGCCTGCCACCATTCGACGATCGTTTTGTCGATTCCGTTTTCTGTTGTCATTTCACGACCGCCTTTCGCCGCCGCCCCTGCCGTTTCAATTTTTTCAGCTTGCCCATCAGAACGCCCTGCAGGATTTTTTTGTTTGCTCGATAGGACGGGGCCAGAAACGGGCGGGCCTTGCCGTCCCTTCTGAACTCCCACATTGCCATGTAACCAGCGATTCTTTTGTCAACGAATGTCCTCGCTGCTGGCTTCAGTTTGCGACCATAACTCCCGGTTCCTCTGACTTCCGCCGCCCTGATTGAATTCCGCCCGCGACCTGTTCGCATCTTTGGCGGCTCGCCCGGTTTGCTAGCTCCCGGATCTGTCCCCGCCTGCGTGACTCTCGCCCCGCTGACGTCGACGTCGCCGCGAATGATCGTCGATCGAGTTTGCCCCCGTTTCCATTTCCTGAAGTCTTTTGCGGTCTTCGACCGCTTGACTCGCTTGACTGTTCGATTGATTGACTTTCGAGTTGATTTGATTCGTTTTTTTGTTGTTTTCAGCGTCGTTTTCTTCAGCCGTTTTGCGGACCGCTTGACCCGCTTGACTGATTTCGTGACCGCTTTTTTTGCCGCCTTTCGCTTTCGCGTTGCCGACTTGACCGCCTTCGCCCTCAGTTTCTCATAGGTTGTTTTTTTTCGCCTTGGCATCAGCCGATTCCCGCTCGCGTTTCAGCCTCGCCAACTTCGCGATTTTTGCGTCGCGTTTTCGGCGGATATATTTTCTGCTGACTGTCTCCCGGGCAATTTTTTTCAGCTTCAATGCTGCCTCGTTTAGTGCCTGCTGCGTTTGCTTTTGCAGGCTCCGCATCAGTTTCGTTTTGCCTGATCTCTTTCGCTTGACGGTCATCAATCCGACCTGCTCAGAATTGCGTAGGGCAAATCCTCCCGGCCGAAATCCTGGTCGATTCGCTCGACTCGATAATGCCTGCCCTGATCTGTGATCGTGTCCGCTGCGTTCAGGTTTTGCGGAAACGACTGCAAGATCAAGTAGAACTCGCCAGACATTCGACGCCGTCTGCCGCCCTCTGTCGTTTCAATTTCTGCGGACGACTGGAACCATTTCGCCCGCAGTTGCTCAGTCGTTTTCACGACTGATTTTCGCGTGCCTGATCGGCTGCCAGTCAATCGGTGCCGCGTCAATGTCACGAGCGTTGTCAGTTGCTCGTGGCAGTAGTGTCGCTGAATTCCAGTCTCGGCAGGATCGCTGTAAAGGACGACCCATGTCGAAACCGCAGAACCGCGCTTCAGCCGGAATGTATCTCCGGCCGAAACTGCGGTTGTTGCGATTGGCGTCCAGATGTGGGCGCGACGGACCGTCTGCCGCTCTGCCTGCTCGATCACTCGAACAGTTCGTGGCAGCGTTGTCGCTCCTGACGTCCAGTCAACCCGCTCGCCGAGATCCTCAGTCGATAGGATTGCGCAGGCGTCAATCGCCATCTGATCGCGGAGGCTCATTCGTCGCCGCCCTTGTCGCCCTCTGTCGCGGTCAGTGACGGCCTGCCGCGCTTGCTCGATGATTCTGCCAGACTGACAAAACCGCGACCCTCAGCGACCTGCAGGGCTGTCAAATCAATCGCAGACAGGTCAATCGTGACAGGATTGCCGTCGACGACCTGCAACCGCTTGCCGGTTGATAGTCGCGTGCAGTAGTGCCGCTGATTTGTTTCCTTGTCCCGCCCGCTTGCGTTCGGGCCAAGTGTGATCTGGTATTTCATTTTTTGAGATCCTCCCGCCGAAAAAATGCTGCCGGTCTGTGGCGGCCAGACCGGCAGCCGCCGAGTCACGTCTGACCCGGCGTTGCGTCAATCGAATCAGGTCGTCAACGTGGTGAGGACTGCCGTCCACCACGCGAAATACCCGACGTTGTAACGGGCTTCGGTCATGAATTTGACGTCCTTGATTTCGATGTCGTCCAGGCCTTTCATCATCCGGCTCAGCGGCTCGCGCTGCTGGAACACGAACGGCTTGACCGGGTCGCCGGTCTTGAACAGGTAGAACTTGACGTCGCTGGTCAAATACGGGCTGGCGACAATGGTCGGACGATCAACAATCACGTTTGTCGAGTTGCTCAGCAACTGCGACTCAAGCGCGTCATAGGCGACGTCGCGAAGTGCCAACGGCACCAGCAGCGTCAGATCGTTCAGCCGTGAAACGGTCGGGCGGTGGTACAGTTTGCCCTGATCGTTCTTGAACCCGAGCATCTGCTGCACAGCGGACCGGATTGCAGTTTTGAGTTCCGCAACCGTGACGGCTGAAGTGTCGGCAACCGTGCTTGTCAGGTCGTTCGACTGACTCCCGGATTTGCCCCAGGAATGATCGGTGTCGAAAAAGAACTGACCGTCAAAGCAGGCAGTCGATTCGCCGAGTTCCAGAGCATCGAACCAGAGTTCGTCGGGATGATGTGCAGCCTCGATTCCGAGTTGCTCCATCACCGGACCATACTGCCCGAGGTTGTCGTCGGCGATGTCGGTTTTCTTGATTGCCAAGCTGCTTTCGAAGTGCTTGTTGTCAATCACGAAATTTGCCGAGCGGAGTTCGCTGAACTGACGGTCGCCGACCCACTCACGCATGCCCGGCATGTTGCCGATCCATCCGTATTTTTCGCTGCTGCGAACGCTCGATGCGTCGTAGCAGACAGTCGGGTAGAACGGTTGAGCAGAGTCAACCCCGTTGTCAAACTTTGCCGTGATGTCCCGCAGTTTGACCTGTGCGGAAGCGATATCCAAAGCCATGATTTTTTCTCCTCAGAATGTTTTCGAGATTGTCAGCGTGCTGATCAGACGTCAGTCTGAATCGCGACCCAGACCTGAGTTGCCGAGACGTATTCGGTTGCACGACCGACCAGCGAAGTGCTGGACGAGCTTGCGGTCGCGGTGTAGTTGTCGCTGGCGTAAATCGCATCGCCGACGGTCGCCTGATTGAATCCGGAGCCGGTCAACAGAACCACGCCGTCGGTAATCAGTTCGACGTTGAGATCGCCAGCACTGCCGGCGGAGTTGTCGCACTCCTGATAAACGATCCCAGCAAATGCGTTCGCCCCGCCGTTGTCGTCGTTTGTGACGTAGCCGGTCGCAGCATCGTAAAATGCCATCGTGCCCTGATACAGGGCGACCGCTGCGGCCTTGCCTGCGACGAGAGTCGGAGACGCCCCGCGACGCTCCAGAATTTGGTTTGCTGTTACAGCCATTGATCAACCCTTTCCTGTCAGAGATTGCAGGCCGTCGTCGATTCGTCGGCTGCGAATGTACTGTTCTTCGGTCACGGAAAACTGATCGCGGTTTGCCGCAAACTCCGCCCGATATTTTGCGTCGGGATCTGACTCCGGTTCCGGAGCAGATTCGAGCGAAGAATTTCTTCGCCCTGTCAGATCGCGGAGTGCAGATTGAGTGTCGGCCACGCTGAAATTTGCGTCGACGAATTCGGAAAACCTGTCGCCAGCCTTTGCCAGATCGCACAGGACGCGAATCTGCTTGATGCGATCCCGTTCCGCGACGATTGGATCGACTGACAGATCTGCCGTTGCAGGTGTCGCCTCTGCAGGCTCCTGATCGGCTTCGGCAGGCAGTTCCGCTGTCGGCTCGACTGCCGTTTCCTCTGCCGTTTCCTCTGCCACCGGCTCGACGATCTCGTCGACCTCGTCAACTGGCGGCGATGCAGTTTCAGTGCTCATTTTTTGAGACTCCTGATTCGAGAAATAGCGGTCCAGAAATCCCATGACGCGAGCCCTGACCGCTGATTCCGGCGCGTCGCCAAAGTAGGTTGAAAGCAGAGCCGTCGCCTGTGCTGGCAGGTTTCGCAAATCCGGTTCAATGCTGAACAGCCCGCCGCGAGTTGCCGCCGGTTCGTCGACAATGTCGCCCGCCCTGATCCCGCTGAACCGCATCGGCCATCGCTCCGGCTTGTCGTCGCTGTCGAGATCTTCCCACGCTTTCAGGTCGCCCTGATCAAGACTTGTCGCGAGCGAAACGCCGAACGACTCCGGATCGGATTCTGCCAGATCCATGACATATGATGCGAGATCGCCCTGCGGGCTGCGAAATGCTGCGTCTGCGATGTGCAGGTCGCCGCGAATCTTGTCGCCGTCGATGCGGAAATTTTTCCACCGCCCGAGGTGGGAGCCCATCCCGTCGCTGCTCATGTTGGGGTGAGTGAATCGAGCCTTGAGCCCGTTTCGCGACTGCTGGCCAAACTCCTGCACCTGCTGCAATGTTTTCGTGTCGACCGTGAACGGGCGGTCGTCGTTGATGTCGCCCAGCTGCATCATGCTTGCGCCGAAAATGACACGGGCTGCCCGGTCGACTCGCGTCGGCAGTTCTGCCGTGCGATCAGTGCGAAACATCCCGGCATCAGGGGCCGTGGTGATTGTTTTCATTTTTCACTGCTCCTGCGGTGTTGCTGGTTCTGGCTCGTCTGATGTTTCATCGTCGATCGGCTCAGGGCTGGCAGGGCTACTGCCGCCAACCGGGGCAGGCTGTTGCCCCGGTGGTGGTGCGAGTGTAATTGGTCGCCGGATATTGTTTTCCTGCTCCCATGCTGCCCGAGTCGTGTCGAGCATTGGCGACAACCCTAACTCAATTCGGGCAGCTTCCTCGTCCGTCACTTGCGGGCTAATTGTGCCAGCGCGGACGCCCACGCCGTAGGCGTCAAACTTTGATTTGATTGTCGCAAATGGATCTGCACTGCCTTCGCCTGATGTTTGCTCAGACAGGCCGAGGGTTTCACGATATTCTTTCAGCCGCTTTTCCATGTCGGCCTTTTCTCGCAACTCCCGCTCGATCTGCTGTAGCGTTTCGGTGAAATCCCGACCGCGACTCGCAAGCGATTCCGTTTGAGTCGTCAGCCCTGCCTCGATTGCCTGAACATCTGCCTTGACTTCCTTTTCCGGATCGACCCACGGCCAGCCGGGCGGGATCCACTGATGTTGCAGGAAGTGGTCGCGGTGCTGCTCGTAGGTGATCAGGTCGACCGACACTGCACCCTGATAAACGCACTGATCGACAAAACGGCTCCAGAGCGGTCGATACTGAGACTCGATCGGGCAGGTTTGCCAAATCCGGAACGTGACCCGACCGTCAATCAGGGCGAGCCTGCCGCCGCTGAAATTGTTGGTGAATTGTTTCGCCAGAAGTTCGTAAGGATACCGCAGGGACGCCGCCACGCCGTGCAGTGCCCATTCGACATAAGGGCCGAGAGTTGAGCCAGGGCGGGCAGGATCGCTGAATGTGATGCCCTCTCCTTCGCTCAAATAGTTGATTGTGCCCGGTGCCAAATCCTCCAGATCAGATCGCGGCAAATTGCCGCTGGCTGTCCGTGCAGATTCCGCGAGCAAAACGGGATCAGTCACGCCCGTCACAAATGCCGAGTGACAAGCGGCGACCTGCTCAGCGACGAGATTTGCGTGAACGAAATCTTTCAGGTCTTTCAGTTTGCCCATCGCGGGAGACAGCCACGGGATGCCACGCAACTGCCCCGGAATCGTCTGCTCGTAGCAGTGCAGCAGATCGTCGAGACTGACTTCAGATTCGGTCAGATTGTAGGAATGCGAATCGCCGGGCAGTTGCTTCGTGACAAATGCCGCGACCGGGTTTCCGTTGTTGTCGAGCCGGAGCCCAAGCCGTCGGTTCTGCGTGTTGCTGCCGGGCCTGAGGCTGTGCAGCGGGATCCGCTGCGGATGAATCACCTGAATCGCCAACGTGACCGGCTTCGTGCGGTCATCGTCGTCGGCCATGTGCAGCCAAGATTCGCCGAAAATCCCGTTGCATCGCTCAAGCTGCCGCTGTTTGGCGTAGAATTCTTGATGCCTCGCCCAGATCGACCAGAGCCGCTCCAGCTCAGCGTTTAGCGTCTCCGCCTGTCCGGGCGTGATCACTCCGCGTTTCGCCTGAATTCGCGACTGCGGGCGAATACCAGCCCCGATAACATTATCTACGCGACCATTGATCGCGGAGGCGGCGAAACAATCGTTCCGGTACAGGTCGAGAGCCCGGTCGATCATCGTTTCGAGTTCAGTCGAGATCGCGTCGTTGCTGCTCAGCTTGCTTGCAAGCCATCGGTCGCCTCGCAGTCGGCCATGATCTGCTGCTTCATGCGCGGAGAATCGAGCCGCCGCACGCTCCGCCAGTGCCATTCTCAATTCGTGATCGACCCGCGAGCGGATTCGTGAGGAACTGAGTCGCGGGCTGATCCGGGCAAGAATCGCGTCAAACCGAGTCGGCGTTGCTGCCGCCCTGATTCGGTTTGCGATCGGGGTTTCGGTTTCGCTGCTCATTGCCGGAACCGTACAGCGTTACGAGACGCCCCCAGACCGCCGGAGGATTGCCGACGCAGATCTGCGATCCGGCTGTCGAGTTCGGCGAGCCAGACCGACGTTGGTTCTTTGCTGACCGTCTGCCCGTCGACTGTGTAAGTGACGACAGGCGCACCACTCAGCAGACCGGATTCGACCCGGTCGCGAAGTTCCTCGAACAGTTGCAGCCGCTGTGATGGTGATCGTGCCATGCCGGGATTGTTGCCGACAGTCGGCAGGAATGCAGGCGGGGTTTCCAGATCAGCAAAACCGCGCACGAAAAACCCCGGTTGTGGCCGGGGTTTGTGTTTTCAACGCAGCCCACCAGTCGGCAGGCTGTGTAAGGTTGCGTCGTTTGCTGCTCATGCGTACGCCCTTTCTAGCAAGATTTCCAACTCAACCTCAGTGCGACCCATTGGCGTGTAGTTCGGCCATAGATCAGGTGCCAACCGCATTGCGTAACTATGGTCGGCAAACTCATACCGTTTCAGCACTCGCGGCTCTCCGAAGTAGTCGGCGTGACAGCTTCGCAGCGTTCCGGCTAGTATACCGCACTGCTCAAGACGCCTGCAGACCCGTTGCAGGCGTGACGTAAATCCATCACATTCCATGTGGACCATTCCCAACTGCTGGGCTACCGATTCCAAAAACACAGAGTCGTCATCGTAATAAAACGAACAACAAAAACTGAAGTTCCCCCGTTTGTGCCTCGCCAACTGCTGCATGATTGCAGCAGCGGCTTTCCGTCCATCCATTCTCACGATCATGACTTGCACCAACTGATGTCTCGTCGTTGTGCGTTTTCCAATTCTGCGATTTCGTCCCGCAGCCTTTCGACTTCCACCATTTCGGCGTCTGATGGTCGTCGTCCCGCAATAAATTTCAGTGTCAACTGCGTTTTCAGTTCTTCGAGCTTACTCATTGTTTCGCCTTTCAGTGTGGTTTGCGTTGCTGCTCGTCGTTGTGACTCGCGTGTCAGGATTATCGACTATTTTGACCGGGAAGTCAAACCTATTCAGCAAGAATACAAAAAAACCCCGGAAGATTTTTCCGGGGTTTGGGTAGCTGCACGGTCTTACTTTCACTGCCTGCTGCGTATGGTGTTTTCGCGAATTTGGCTTTTTGTGACGTGAGCGTTTCTGATCGCTTTCTCTGCCGCCTCAATCGCAAAGACGACTGCCTCCGCCGCTTCGGCATCCTCGCAGTCGACATTCATCAGGTCGCTGATATGTTGCCGCAGAACCCGCTCGAGAGAATGTATCGTTCGCATCGCTTCGCAGTTGATTCGCCGTGGTGCCATTGTTTCGCCTTTCGTGGTTTCTTTGCTTGTCGTTGTGACTCACATGTCGCGTAAAAAACCCCGGTTGTAGCCGGGGTTTTTGCGTGGACTGTTGCCCGCTGCTCATGTGGTCGCCTTCTTGTAAACATGCGGGGGTCGCTCAACACATCGGTCGCACGGCTCCTCGCTGTACGTGTCGCCTTCACGCAGCCGCCTTTCTATCGTGTCGCCTTGGTCTAGGCATTTCGGGCAAACCAACTGCCCGTCCAGCAGCAAAACGGTTCCGGTTTCTGGTTTCTGTCGCATGTCGCCACCGCATCGGGCAGGGCTTTCACCCCGCCCGCCTTTCCGCTTTGTGACTCTTTTCGCTCTTCGACTTATTCTGCTCGTTTCTGCCGTCTGCTCAGCTCCATGCTGCAATAGTGGATTTCGTCGAGATAGTAACCCACATTGTCATTCCAGCCCTTCCCGGCTTCTGCGGCCTGCCTGGCGTCTGAAATCGTGAACCGCAATTCTGCATCAGTCATCTTGCGGCATCGTTTCGGGTAACCTGCGTGGTCCATCGTTTTCATCGTTTTGCCTTTCATGGTTTGTTGATTGCTCGTCGTTGTGACTCGCGTGTAATGATTATCGACTATTTTGACCGGGAAGTCAAACGTATTCAGTAAGAAATAAAAAAACCCCGGAAGATTTTCCGGGGTTTGGTCAATCACGCTTCCAGAGAATCAATTTTTTTTCTGCATTCAGCCAGCGATTGCAGTACGTCAACACAAAAACCCGTGTGAACAATTCGCCAACCGCAAAACCAGTGGCCGTCGTGCATTCGAGCGTTCGGCGTAATTTCTGAGCACCAATGTCGCTGAATCGTATAGCCGCGATATTCATACTGACCGATAGTGTTCTGTCGCATTGTTTCGCCTTTCATGGTTTGTTGATTGCTCGTCGTTGTGACTCGCGTGTATTGATTATCGACTATTTTGACTGTGGAGTCAAACGTATTCAGTAAGAAATAAAAAAAACCCCGGAAGATTCTTTCCGGGGTTTGTGTGGTAGGTTGTTCGCTACCGACCGCCTGCGGGTTTCAATTCCTCTGGACCAGCTCATCAGTGGGTTAGGTCAGTCATTTACCTTCTTTGTAGAACTTTACACCTGAGGACTTTGCTTTTTTGAGAGATGGAAAAACACCCAAACATACCACGGCATTGCGACGAAAATAATTCAGAATGCAACCCTGTCCATAACTAGAACAATCTTGGATATAAATTCCAGTTTCCTCAGTTCCTCGAAAAAGCACATAAGAATCGTCAAATTGGAAACTCTCAGCTTTTCTTGTTTCCCAAACCAAGGTATCAGTTGAAACCTTACTCATTGAAGCGCTCATCGTTTCGGCCTTTCGTGGTTTGTTGATTGCTCGTCGTTGTGACTCGCGTGTAATGATTATCGACTATTTTGACCAGGAAGTCAAACCTATTCGCCCTGATTCGGAATTTTTTTTCAAATTTCCCCCGAAATCATCGCGGAACGGTCGTTTTGAATCTGTGACCGCATTCGCAGCCCCGATACTGGATTTTCAAATCGGCGTTGCCCTGAGTCGCTTTCACGGTCGCGTATTTTCCGCATTCCGGGCACAGGCCGAATCCCGGTACATCGTACCACTGAACGCGACGCGACGACGTTTGCGGGCTGCTGGCGGTCCATGCTGGCGATTGTGGTTGCTTCATTGCTTCAGGCTCCTGACAAATTTTTCGCGGCGTTTCCGTTTCGGTTTCTCCGGCTGATCTGCTGTAGCCGCCCTGCGACGCTCCGCCAGTGCTGCGTCATATTGTAACACAGACAGCCCGACGAATGACATGTAGCAGGCGTCGAGCAGGTGGTTTCGAGAGAATGTCTGCACCCACCGCACCGACGTACCCTTGCCGATTTCAAACTGCTGTACCTCCCGCTCTGCCGTCAGTTGCCGGGCGAGTTCTGCCCGCCCTTGCGGCTTGTCAGTGCGAGGCAGTAACAGAGCCCCTGCCGCGTCCTGATCGACTGACAATGCCTGATGCACGCGGCGTTTCCAATGGTCCGCGTTGTTTTGATATTCTCGAAGTGGTCGCCGCCTTTGCATGAACAGGACGTCGTGCCAACCCTCGCCGATCCGGAGCGACTGACGCGACTGCCGTTTCGGTGCCGTGTATTTCAGACCGCGATGCTGCTTGAACCCGAATCCCATCGCCGTCTGCCATGTGCTGTCGCGTTGCGATTCCTCGCGAATCAGATCCGTTTCCC